>Ga0160464_101003_pt1 | contig 13322 bp, 8 predicted proteins | sample HID1971I_E11MG_FD_108275 | JGI IMG/M metagenome (GOLD analysis project Ga0160464, IMG submission 108275) | Enriched millipede-associated microbial communities from UW Madison campus, WI, USA - HID1971I_E11 MG | ecosystem: Host-associated > Arthropoda: Insects > Digestive system > Unclassified ... | reverse complement strand
TCCGTTGTCTTTTTCCCATGCGTAAACTTCTAGCCCTCACCCTCACCATGGCCCTGATCGCCGCCGTTTCCGCCTATCTGGTCTGGACCCAGGAGCGCCCCGTGGCGCATTACCTGTCGGACCTGCGCATCACCCTCGCCGTCAATGAGGGCCAGCCGGCCGAGCGTGGCAACCTGCTGGGCATCCAGCCGGAGCTGTTCCCCGCCGACTACCAGAGCCTGGAACGCCTGCACCTGAAACTGGCGGCCTACCTGCAAAACGCGCGTGACCTGGGCCTGATCAACCCCAAGACCATCGTGGTGCTGCCCGAACATATCGGCACCTGGCTGATGCTCAGTGGCGAAAAAAACGAGCTGTACCAGGCCGCGCATCTGAAGGACGCCATGCACTGGCTGTCGATCAGCAACCCGCTGCCCTTCATGCGCGCCTGGATCAGCGCCACCGGTGACAACCGCATGGACGACGCGTATTTGCGCATGAAAGCCCCAGCCATGGCGCAAGACTACCAAGTGCTGTTCGGCGGCCTGGCCAAGGAGTTCGGCGTGACCCTGGTGGCCGGTTCCATCGCCCTGCCCAACCCGACTGTCAGCCAGGGGGTGCTGCAGGTAGGCCACGGCGCGCTGTACAACGCCAGCCTGGTGTTTGCCGCCGATGGCTTGCCATTGGGCCAGCCGCAGCGCCAGCTCTACCCGATCTACGATGAACGCGGGTTTATCGCGCCAGGAGATGAAAACACCCTCAGCGTGGTCGACACGCCCGCCGGGCGCCTGGGCATTCTGGTAGGCAGCGACAGCTGGTACCCGGACAACTACCGCAAGCTCAACGAACAGGGTGCGCAACTGGTCGCGGTGCCAGCCTTTGTCACCGGGCGCGACACCTGGGACCGCCCATGGCGTGGCTTCAAGAGCGTGTCGACGCCTGCTGAAGTCAGCCTCAAGCCCGAAGAAACCAGCGAGGGCGCCGCCTGGCGCCGCCTGACCCTGATCAGCCAGCAACCCGTCAGCCAAGCCACGGCGGGCATGAGCGTATTTTTACGTGGGCAGTTCTGGGACCTGGGCAGCGCCGGCCAGAGCTTTCTCAGCAGCAACGGGCAAGTGTTCGCCGACAGCGACGCCCGCGGTGCGCGCCTGCTGAACATCTGGTTGTAGCCCTTGAAGCCGGTGCGCCTGGGGGATCTGTCGGTGGGCTTCGTGCACACCCTGGCCGACGCCATCCACAGCCACGGCCTGGACCCGCAACCGCTGCTGCTGCAATACGGCCTCGATCCGGCGCGCCTGGCCGAGGCCGGCGCACGCTTATCAATCCCGCGCTACATGCGCCTGGGTCACGCGGCCATCCAACTGACCGGCGACCCGGGCCTGGGCCTGCGCATGGGCCAGCTCAGTCGCTTGAGCCAGGCTGGCCTTGCCGGCGTCACCGCCGCCCAGGCGCCCAATGTGCGCGAAGCAGCGCGCGCACTGATACGCTTTGAAGCGCTGTACGGCTCCAACTATCGCGGGCAATCCAGTTTTAGCGAGGATGCCAAGGGCGCTTGGCTGCGGTTCTATTCCATCAGTCCCTACAACGCCTATAACCGCTTTGTCGTCGATTCGATCATCGCCGGTTGGCTGCAGCAACTGTCTGGCCTGGCGCAACAGCCGGTGCAGGCGCAACGGATCGAAATCGAATTCCAAGCGCCGGACTACCACGAACAATACAGCGTGCTGGGAGACGGCTTGGTGCACTTCGGCGCCGACGCCAATCAACTGCGCCTCAGCCAACCGACCCTGGCCCTGCGCAACCCACAGCATTGCCCCAGCACCTGGCACCTGTTGTTGCAGTTGTGTGAGAGAGAGTTGGAGCAGTTGACCCGCACCCGTAGCCTGCGCGAACGCATTACCCGGTTGCTCGGGCCGATGCTCAATGGGGGCCGGGAGCCCGACCTGGAAGAGGTGGCGGCACGCTTGAAGCTGCCGACCTGGACGCTGCGGCGCAAACTGGCCGAGGAAGGCACGCAGTTTCGCGCCATTCTCAACGACACCCGCCGCGACCTGGCCATGACCTACATTCGCGATACCGAGCTGGCATTCGGCGAAATCGCCTACTTGCTCGGTTTTGCTTCGGCCCAAGCCTTCCAGCGGGCCTTCAGGCGCTGGAACAACCAGACCCCAGGGGAATTTCGCCGCAGTCAGCGGCATTCCACCTGAAGTCGGTTTTACAGCTCGGTGGCATCGTCGGCGGGATCCAGTGGATCCAGCTCGAATGCCTGGTACTCCAGCAATTCTTCCTGGTATTCGTCCATGGTGAACTCCTTCTTGAATTGAAAGCGGTTGCAGATAAATGACCTGCGAACCCAGCCTAAAGTGCCGTCATGACGAAAAAATGTCGACGTGATGACATTCCGGTATTTCAAGATTAAACGCGCCAGGGTCGGGATGATTTAACCGCGAGGCTTTTCAAGTGCAATTGCAATCATTGCAAATGCAACCACATTTCCATTAGGGTACGAGCATCCGTTGAAAGGAGCTTCGCCCCATGCCTGCCTCCACCGCGCATTCTGCGCTGCGCTGCATCGACGCACTCGCCACCGCCGCCAGCCCGGGCAGCTCGCCGTTGTATACGGTCATGACCATGGCCAATACCCTGGAATCCAGCCGACAAGCCTGGGTGATCCGCGGCCAGTCACGCAGCCGCCGCGTGGGCAACTGGCCCACATGGTTTGCACGCAATCGCGGCGAAAAACCTTTGCTCTACCTGCACAGCGCGACATCGTCGGCACAGCTGTGTGCACTGTCGGACCAGACCGCCCAGCGCGGTATCTTGTGCAATGACATCGAAAACCAGCCCTCCCCATGGCCCAAGGGCGCGCACCCATCGCTGCCGTTGTGGCTGGCGACCCATCCGCGCTGCACCCCTTACGATCCCGCCTCTGGTGACGAAGCCAGGGCGATTGTGCTGGCGGGGCTGCGCACGCTGTACGTCGACGGGCAGCCGGGCTTTTATTACCTGGCGCTGCATGATCAGGACGCTAGCACCACGCTGGATAGTCAGGACCGTGCAGACGCCCACAAAGGCATGTATCCGATCCAACGTGGCCAAGTGGGAGATGTGCGCCTGCTCGGCGCTGGCCGGGCGCTTGAAGAAGTCATGCTCGCGGCTCGGTTGCTGGCACAGGACTGGAATATCACGGCGCAGGTATGGAGCTGCCCCAGCTACACACGGCTGGCCCGTGAGGCGGCGGCCGCCGAGCGCTGGAATCGCTTGCACCCCCTGGCCCCCAGGCGCAGTTGCCATTTGCGTGAGTGCCTGGCGGGAAATACAGCGCCGGTGATTGCAGTGACCGGCTATCCGCAGGCGATTGTCGATCAGTTGAGGGCGCACGTGGATACGCGGTTTATAGCGTTGGGCGCGGGGTCGGTGCAGGCGACGGCACCGAGTCGGTATTGGGTGGTGGTATCGGCGCTCAGGGCGTTGGCGGAACAAGGACGGATCGATGCATTAGACGTGAAGAAGGCAATGGCCCGCTACCCACTTGGATGAGCTGGAATGTTCGGGCTTGCATGGCTTTTCATTGTTGCTCAGCGCTTGCCGCGGCTGCGGGTCGGCACGCCCGCCGCCATCGCCAGCCCCGCAGTGCGCTGCAGGGCATCGGCAAACGCCTGGCGTTGCCCAGGTTCGATCTGCGACAGGAACAGCTCGTCCACGGTGCTTTCGTAGATCTTCCACATTTTTTTGCGCAACACCCGGCCGGCGTCCGTGATCGAGGCAAACGCCGCACGACCGTCGCCGTCGGAACGCGAGCGCACCACCAGGCCGTCCTTTTCCAGGCGATCTACCAGACGCGTGAGGTTGTAGCGCTCGATGGCCAGCACATCGGCCAATTCGTGCATGCGACGGGTACCATCGGGCCCGCTCTCCAGGCCCCACAAGGCGTCATACCAGGCGTACGGCGGCAGATCCGCCGCGGCCAACCGCCGCTCGATTTCACGGATGACCGTCCTGTGGGCCCTGACAAAACGGAACCAGACATCCGGTTCTTTCGACGACATGCAACACCATCCGGGGGATTTCAAGAAGGTTGCAATAGTAGCTCATCTCGCGCTAGATTCCGTCATGTCGTTGCAATTGCAACTACATTTGCGTCACTCCCACAAGGAGCTCGCCGCTTGAATCCGCCTACCCTGGAGCCTCACATGACCTCGAATAACACAGCAAGACTCGACGATGATCCACAGGAAACCCGCGAATGGCTGGAGTCCATCGAATCGGTGTTGTCCACCGAAGGCCGCCCCCGCGCCCATTACCTGATCGACCAGTTGCTGGATTTCGACGTCGCGCGCCATGGCGACTTCTACGGGCGGGTCACCACCCCCTACGTCAACAGCATCCCGGTCGAACGCCAACTGCCCTACCCCGGCAATCTGGACATCGAGCGTCGCACCAATGCGTTTATCCGCTGGAACGCCATGGCGATGGTCCTGCGCGCAGGCAAACACTCAGGTGTAGGTGGGCATATCGCCACCTACGCATCAGCAGCGGTGTTGTATGACGTCGGCTTCGATCATTTTTTCCGTGGCCGAACCGACACCTTCGACGGTGACCTGGTATACATCCAGGGCCACTCTTCCCCAGGCATCTACGGCCGCGCCTACCTGGAAGGCCGCATCAGTGAAGCCCAGCTCGACAACTTCCGCCGCGAGGCCGGCGGTGAGGGACTGTCGTCCTACCCTCACCCACGGCTGATGCCCGATTTCTGGCAATTTCCCACCGTGTCCATGGGCCTTGGCCCGATTACCGCCGCCTACCAGGCGCGGTTCATGCGTTACCTGGAGTTTCGCGCCCTCAAGCAACACCAGGGCCGCAAGGTCTGGGCATTCCTCGGCGATGGCGAAATGGACCAGCCGGAATCCCTGGCCGCCATCTCCCTGGCAGGCCGCGAAAAACTCGACAACCTGATCTTCGTCGTCAACTGCAACCTGCAACGCCTGGACGGCCCGGTGCGCGGCAATGCCAAGGTAATCCAAGAGTTCGAGAGCCTGTATCGCGCCGCCGGTTGGAATGTGATCAAGGTGATCTGGGGAGGCGGTTGGGACGCACTGCTGGAGAAGGACCAGAGCGGCCTGCTGCGCCAACGCATGATGGAGTGCGTGGACGGCGACTATCAGAACTACAAATCCCAGAATGGCGCTTATGTGCGTGAACACTTCTTTGGCAAATACCCGGAGTTGCTGGCGCTGGTTGCGGACATGTCCGACGACGATATCTGGAAACTCTCACGGGGCGGGCATGACCCGGACAAGGTCTACAACGCCTACGCCGCCGCCGTGCGCCACAAGGGCCAGCCCACGGTGATCCTGGCCAAGACCGTGAAGGGTTTTGGCATGGGTGAAGCCGGCGAAGGCCAGAACATCAACCATCAGCTGAAGAAGATGGGCGCCGACGCGGTAAAAGCCTTTCGCGACCGCTTCGGCCTGGAAGTCGCCGATGACCGGCTCGACGAAATCCCTTACCTCAAACCCGCCGCCGACAGCGAAGAAGCTCGCTACTTCGCCGCAAGACGCCCAGCCCTGGGCGGCTATGTACCGGCGCGCCACACGGCTGTCGCCCCCCTGCAGATCCCCGAACTGAGCGCGTTTGCCACCCAACTCAAAGACACCGGCGAACGCGCCATCTCCACCACCATGGCCTTTGTGCGCATCCTCGGCACCCTGCTCAAGGACCCGCACCTGGGCAAGCTGATCGTGCCCATCGTGCCGGATGAATCGCGTACCTTCGGTATGGAAAGCCTGTTTCGCCAGATCGGCATCCACTCCGCCGTCGGACAGCTTTATACGCCACAGGACGCAGGGCAATTGAGCTACTACAAGGAGAGCAAGGACGGACAGATCATGCAGGAAGGGCTGAATGAATCCGGCGCCATTTCTTCGTGGATCGCGGCGAGTACGTCCTACAGCAATCATGGCCTGATGACTGTGCCGTTCTACATTTTCTATTCGATGTTCGGCTTCCAGCGCGTTGGCGACCTGGCCTGGGCCGCGGGTGATGCACGTGCGCGCGGCTTCCTGCTGGGTGCCACGGCCGGGCGCACCACGCTGATGGGCGAAGGCTTGCAGCACGACGACGGGCACAGTCATATCCTCGCGTCGGTGATTCCGTGCTGCGTGGCCTATGACCCAACGTTTGCCTACGAGCTGGCGGTGATTATTCGCGAGGGCATGCGGCGCATGTATGTTGAGCAAGAGGACATCTATTACTACATCACCCTGCTCAACGAAAATTACCCGCACCCAGCGATGCCCGAAGGCGTTGAAGAAGGAGTCCTCAAGGGCATGTATCCGCTGAGCACCCACCCGCAAGCGCAGGTGCAGCTGATGGGCAGCGGCTCGATCTTGCGCGAAGTGATCGCCGCAGCCGAGCTGCTCGCCAAGGATTTCGCCGTGCACAGCGATGTCTGGAGCGTCACCAGCCTGACCGAGCTGCGCCGTGACGGACACGCCGCCGAGCGCTGGAACCTGCTGCACCCGCAAAGCGAGCCGCGCCAGAGTTATGTCGAAACCTGCCTCGACGGGAAAACCGGAGCAGTGGTGGTAGCGACCGACTACATGAAGTTATTCGCCGACCAGATTCGCCCCTTTGTGCACGGTCGCCGTTTCGTCGCACTGGGCACCGACGGGTTCGGGCAGTCGGATACCCGCGAGGCATTGCGCGAGTTTTTCGAGGTCGACCGCCACTTCATTGTTCTGGCGGCCTTGAAAGCGTTGGCGGATGACGGTGTGATTGGCCGGGACAAAATCGCCCTGGCCATCAGCCGCTACGGGATCAACGTCGACAAGGTAGATCCCGTAGCCGTCTGAGTCACTGCGCAGGCGCTGGCAGGGGCGGAATCGCCTCTGTCGGTGCCGGCAGGCTGGGGTTGGTCGGCGCCGGCGCAGGCTCGGTTACCGGTGTTGGGGCCGGCGCAGGTTCCGGGTTCGGCTCTGGTGTCGGCGCGATCGGCGCGATCGGCGCGGCCTCAGGTGGCGGCGCAAGAGGTTGCGCGGCGGCAGGCTGCGGTGTGTCCTGCGGCGCCTCGACCTTCTCGGCAGCCGGCGCAGCCTTGGGTTCGGGCATGCCCAGGTCAGCCTTGGGCTTTTCGGGAATATGCTCGGCCTGCTTCACCTCCTGGGGCAGGAACACATCCACCAGGGCGAAGTAGCGCTCGTAGAACTTCGGCGCCGAGACGGTCTCGCTCGCCACCTTTACCATCGAGTCATCGGTGGAGCCAATCGGCATCGACACCGAACCCAGTACACCCACGCCCAGGCTGGCGGAGTTGTTGACCTTCTTCAACGCATAGCGATCCTGCAAGGCATTGGCAAACATCGTCGAGTGATTGCTGCCCTTGCCATCTGCGGCACACACCACATTGAAGCTGATCTGCAGGTGGGTCTCGCCAGTCTGCTGGAAGCTCTTGTTGCCGGCCACCAACTTAGGATCGCTGCTGGTGATGATGTAGCCCTGGCTCAGCAACGCACGGCGCGCCGCCTCACAGGCGGCCACGTCGCTGACGGGGTAATCACGGGAAAACGTACCGGAGTCATCGAAATTCTCGTGCTCATAGATAGCGGTCTTGGGTGACGAGCAACCCGCAGCGCCCGCCAGCACCAGCGCCAACCCGAGGCTGCGCAAGTGAAATGATGTCGACATTGAAAATCCTGAGGAAAACGGTCCGGACGGTATTGTGCAACAGAACAGGGCCTGGAGGCGCGCATTCCTGTCGGTAAAACGTCACAGGCTCAGGGAACCGCACCGGTAGGAAAAAGCCCGGCACACATATGGTCGATGAATACCCGTAGTTTGGCCGAGGCATGGCGACTGGCCGGCCACAACAACCAGAAACTGCCGCGGTGCTCGAGGTGCTCGTCCAGTACTCGCTGCAATTGCCCTTTGCTTACCGCCTGGTTGACCATGTAGTCCGGCAGGCATGCAATACCGAGACCTTCCTGCACCACATGATAGAGCGACTCGATGGTGGTACTGACCAATGGCGTGCGCAGGCTCGGCTCCGTTGAGCCCGGAACATGACGCAGGGGCCAGGGCTCCAGCTTGCCGGTGGCGCAGAATTTATGCCGCAGGCAGGCGTGGTGATTCAGGTGTTGCGGCTGACTTGGAATGCCGTGCTGCTCAAAGTAGCCGGGCGTGCCGACGAGGACCAATTGGTAGTGCCCCAGATGGCGCGCCATCAAGCGCGAATCTTCCGGCTTGCCGGTGCGAATCACCGCATCGAAGCCCTCTTCGATCACGTCCACCATGCGGTCGGAAAAATCCACGTCCAACTCGATTTCCGGGTAGGCACGCATAAAGTCGCTGATCACCGGCATCAACAAACCACGCACCTGGGGCACGCTGATACGCAACTTACCCCGAGGCGCGGCACTGGCCTGGGTCAACTCCTGTTCGGCCGCCTCCACTTCCGCCAGGATGCGTCGCGAGCGCTCCAGGAACAGCGCGCCCTCACTGGTCAGGGTGATACTGCGGGTGCTGCGATGAAACAGCCTGACACCCAAGCGCTCTTCCATCCGCGCGATGCTTTTGCCTACCGCCGAAGATGACACACCCAATATCCGACCCGCCGCGGTAAAGCTGCGGGTGTCCGCGACCTGTACGAATACTGAGAGACTGCCAAGGTTGTCCATGGTGATGCCTTGGATGATTGCGGACAACAACGTCCGATAAGTTCGGAACCTTAGCCTGTTTTTCCGCACACCGCAGCCCCCTACCCTGTCTCCTTGCCCCTCAAGGAGAACCCCATGAACGACAGCCCTTTATTGGCCGGTACTGCCCCCCAACATGAGGCCCTACCCCTGGCAGGCTTGCTGGCCCTGGCCTCGGCTGGTTTTATCACCATTCTCACCGAGGCGATGCCCGCCGGATTGCTGCCGCAAATGAGTGCAGGGCTGGGCGTGTCCCAGGCCCTGGTCGGGCAGTTGGTGACGCTCTACGCCCTCGGCTCGTTACTCGCGGCCATCCCCCTGACGCTACTGACCCGAGGCTGGCGCAGACGTCCCCTGCTATTGATTGCCATTGGCGGCTTTGCCTTGGTCAACAGTGTTACCGCGTTTTCCAGCCACTATGGCCTGACCTTGATCGCACGCTTTTTTGCGGGTGTGTTCGCTGGGCTGCTGTGGGCACTGCTGGCGGGTTATGCCAGCCGCATGGTTGCGCCTCACCAGCAGGGCCGGGCGATTGCCGTGGCCATGTTGGGCGCGCCGCTGGCCTTGTCCCTCGGCGTACCTGCCGGCACGTTGCTGGGTACGCTGGTCGGTTGGCGTACCAGCTTCGCCATCATGACCGGCCTGACCCTGTTACTGCTGGTATGGGCGCGCTGGCAACTGCCGGACTTCGCCGGTGAACCGGCAAGCAAGCGCCTGGGCTTGCATAAGGTACTGACCTTACCGGGCATACGTCCGGTGCTGTGGGTGACCCTTACCTACGTGTTGGCCCACAACATCCTCTACACCTACATCGCGCCGCTGCTGGTGCCAGCCGGGATTGGCGGCGACATCGACAGGGTATTGCTCGTGTTCGGCTTGATGGCCTTGTTGAGCATCTGGCTGGTAGGCATCTGGATTGACCGGCATCTACGGCTACTGACCCTCATCAGTTGTGCGATGTTCGCCGTGGCCGCCTTGCTGCTTGGCCTCTGGATCAGCTCGCCAATCAGCCTCTACATCAGCGTGGCGTTGTGGGGCCTGGCGTTCGGTGGCCTCGCGGCCCTGTTGCAAACCGCCCTGGCCAAGTCGGCGGGCCACTCGGCCGATGCCGCGCAATCAATGCTGGTCACGGTGTGGAACCTGGGCATAGCCGGGGGAGGATTGGCAGGTGGCTTATTGCTGCAAAGCTTCGGTGTCGAGGTATTCCCATGGGCGGTTTTAGGCCTGATGGCGCTGGCGGTGGGCGCAATACTGGGTAAGACAAAGCACGCACGATGACAAGTTTGTTTACAACTTATTCATCAGCTTCCTATCATCCCCCTGGGTGCGTCGCTGCATAAAGTACGGCGCAGGTTAAAAGCCAAGCATTGGTCGGGCCGCCAATGGAGATTTGTCGTGCCTGATAAACACCCTGCGATCCCTCGCCCTCAACGTCTGGCTGAGGGCGCGCTGTCTGCCCTTGAGCGCTTTTCCCGTATCGAAGCCGTCAGCGGTATCGTCCTGCTGCTGGCGGCCATTGCGGCGCTGATCTGGGCCAACAGCCCCGCCGCGGCGACCTACGAGCATTTCTGGAACACGCCCATCACTCTGGGGCTGGGCGACTACAGCGTGTCACGCTCCCTGCACTTTCTGGTCAATGACGGGCTGATGACCATCTTCTTCCTGGTGGTCGGTGCCGAGATCCGCCAGGAAATCAAGGACGGTGCCCTCGCCAACCTCAAGCTCGCCACGCTGCCGCTGGGCGCGGCGTTGGGTGGCGTGCTGATGCCAGCGCTCATCTACACCCTGCTCAACCACGGCACTGCCGCCGCGAGTGGCTGGGCCGTGCCCACCGCGACCGACATCGCCTTTGCCGTGGGCGTGCTGGCGTTGCTGGGCAAATCGATCCCCAGCGGGGTGCGTATCCTGTTGCTGGCCCTGGCGATCATTGACGACATCGTGGCGATCCTGATCATCGCTATCTTCTTCACCGCCAGCCTCGACTACATGGGTTTGGTGATTGCCGCAGGCGGCCTGGCCCTGGTGCTGGTGTTTCAGCGCATGGGCATCGGCAAGGCCGCGATCTATCTGCTGCCAGGCGCGATTGTCTGGTTTGGCCTGCTCAAGACCGGCGTGCACCCTACCCTCGCCGGGGTCATCCTTGGCTTGATGACGCCGGTCCATTCCAAGCCCACCACTGAGCGCCCGCTGGAGACCATCGAACGCACATTCAACGAGCTGATGGAGCGCTTCTCGCAATCGGCGCAAGGCCCCCAGCAGGTCGCCCAGCCCCTCAAGCAACTGCGCGAAGCCCAGCGGGAAATGTTGCCGCCGGTACAACGGGTGCAATCGGCACTGCACCCGTGGGTAGCGTTCGGCGTGATGCCGCTGTTCGCGCTGGCCAATGCCGGAGTGAGCCTGGACGGTTTCAACCTGGATGATCCGTTGGCCCACGGTGTGTTCATGGGCGTCATCTTCGCCCTGGTACTCGGCAAGCCGTTGGGCGTGATGCTGGCGAGCCTGGCGCTGGTCAAGCTCAATATCTGCAAGCTGCCCGATGGGGTGACCTGGACGGGGGTGGGCCTGGTCGGCCTGTTGGCGGGGATCGGTTTCACCATGTCGATCTTTATCTCTTCCCTGGCCTTCTCCGACCCGGCCCTGCTGTCGGCTGCCAAGCTGAGTGTATTGGCCGCTTCGACCCTGGCGGCGCTGATCGGCCTGACCTGGGGCAAGCTCAAGTTCGCCGGCAAGCCTACTTAAGGCGAGTTCAGCAGCGCTTTATCGAGGGCAAAAAAAAGACCCCGGCCTTTTCAGGACGGGGTCTTTTTATTCAGGCCGGCATCAGTATTTCTTGATGTCTGCCTGGGTTTCCAGCTGCTTGCGGTACGCCGCGAAGTCCTGCTGGCCGATACGGGAAGCGAGGAAGCGACGGTATTGCGCCTTTTCTTCGTCCGTAGGCGCTGCCGCTTCGTTGACGCCGTTCAAACGCACGATCACCAGGCTGCCATCGCGCAGGGTCACGGTGGTGAAGGTCGGCTTGTCCTTGGCCGCAGGCTTGGGCATGCGGAACAGGGCTTGCAGCACGGCCGGGTCGATGGATTCCTGACCACGGGTCGCCGCTTCAGTGACCTTCCAGGCTTGGCCGTCAATCGGCTGGTCCAACGCGGTCTTGCCATCGCGCAGGCTGGCGATCAACTCGTCGGCATGAGCCTTGGCAGCAGCGCTCGCGCGCTCCTTGGTCATCTGTGTGCGAATGGCCGCCTCGACCTTCTCGAGCGGCAGTTGAGCCGGCTTGAGATGCTCCTTGGCACGCAGCACGATGATGGTTTCCGGGTCCAGCTCGATGGCGCTGCTGTTGGCACCTTCATCCAGCACTTCCGGGCTGAACGCGGCGGTGACCACGGCACGGTTGGCCGCGACGCCTTCGCCACCTTCGCGGCCAAATGGCGCGGAGGTATGGACGGTCAGTTTCAGGTCAGATGCCGGCTGGGCCAGGTCGGACGCTTCAAATGCCGCATCTTCCAATTGCTTGGTCGCTTCGACAAACCGCTGTTCCACTTGCTGGGTCTTGAGCTCGCGGGTCAGCTTGTCTTTCAGGCTGGCGAACGATGGTACCTCAGGTGCTTCAACGCCCAGCAACTTGATCAAGTGCCAACCGAAAGCACTGCGCACAGGCGCCGATACCTGGTCTTGCTTCAAGCCGTACAAGGCAGTTTCGAAGTCCGGATCGTAGACGCCCGGACCGGCAAAGCCCAGGTCGCCGCCATTGTTGGCCGAACCTGGATCCTGGGAGAATTCCTTGGCCAGGGCCTCGAACTTCTCACCCTTGGCCAGGCGCGCCTGGATCTCTTCGATCTTGGCCTTGGCTTGCGCCTCGGTGACCTTGTCGTTGACTTCGATCAGGATGTGCGCGGCACGACGCTGTTCAGCGAGGTTGGCGGTTTCCTTCTCGTAGGCAGCCTGCAATTCATCGTCCTTGACGGTGACCTGGTCGAAGAACGACGACTTCTTCAGTTCCAGGTAGTCGATGACCACCTGGTCCGGGGTCATGAACTCCTTGGCGTGCTGGTCGTAGTAGGCCTTGACCTCGTCATCGGTGAGTTTCACCGCCGCAGGGTCAGCCTTGATATTGACGGTGGCGAAATCGCGGGTCTGCTTTTCCAGACGGGCGAATGCCAGCACCTCGGCGTCAGTCACGAAACCGCTGCCGGCGATACCTGCGCGAACCTGGCCGATCAGCATTTCCTGGGTCAGCATCTGACGGAATTGCATACGGCTATAGCCCAGCTGACGAATCACCTGGTCAAAGCGTTCGGCGCTGAACTTGCCGTCCACCTGGAATTCCGGCGTCTGCAGGATCACCTGGTCCAGTGCCGCTTCCGAGAAGCCGAACTTGGAATCAGCAGCGCCTTGCAACAGCAGCTTGCGATCGATCAGGCCCTTGAGGGCCGCGTCGCGCAGCAGTTTTTCGTCCAGCAGGGAAGCGTCGAAATCCTTGCCCAGCTGTTGCATCAGCTGGCGCCGTTGCATGTCGACGGCCTGGCTCAATTCGGTCTGGGTGATTTCATCACCGTTGACCTTGGCCACGTCCTGCTTGTTGTTACCCGAAGCCTGGAAAATAGCCTCGATACCGGTGAACGCCATCAATGCGACGATGATCCCGATAATGGT
>Ga0160464_101001_pt1 | contig 13334 bp, 13 predicted proteins | sample HID1971I_E11MG_FD_108275 | JGI IMG/M metagenome (GOLD analysis project Ga0160464, IMG submission 108275) | Enriched millipede-associated microbial communities from UW Madison campus, WI, USA - HID1971I_E11 MG | ecosystem: Host-associated > Arthropoda: Insects > Digestive system > Unclassified ... | reverse complement strand
AGTCGGAACTGATAATGTACCAGTGAAAATCTGACGCATACAGGGGGCGTCGTATCCAGTACAGGGAGGGTCGCATCCAGTACCGATGACGTCGCTTACAGGTTTTTCCGAAGGTGAAACCGCTGTTTTTACCCCTCTGCACCGCAAAAAACGGCCGAAACAGGCGTTCGCACGCGAGCGACGCTGGTGAGCATGGATGCGTCGGTGTGAGACGCCGTGAGCGGCGACAAAAGCTTGATGATGCCGCCATCTGGGCGATCTGAGCGTAGCACCTCGTTCAAGCCTGGCCGTGCTTATCGAGGAGTTCTACCGCAATGGCTATCAGTGTTTTCGACCTGTTCAAGATCGGCATCGGGCCTTCGAGTTCTCACACCGTCGGCCCCATGCGCGCCGCGGCGTTGTTCGTCCAGGCGTTGCGTGAACGTGACGTGTTGGAACAGGTGCGGCGCGTCGAAGTTCAGCTCTACGGCTCGCTGTCGGCCACCGGCATCGGCCATGGCAGCGACACCGCAACCATCATGGGCCTGATGGGCGAGTGGCCCGACGCAATCGACCCATCACAGATCGGCGTGCGCATCCACACCCTGCGCGAAACCGACACTCTGCTGCTCGACGGTCGCCTGCCGGTGCCTTTCGTATGGGCGCGGGACATGCGCCTGCTCGACGAAAACCTGCCGTTTCATCCCAATGCCATGACCCTGGTGGTATGGGGCGATGATGGCGAACTGCACCGTGATACCTACTATTCGGTCGGCGGGGGGTTTGTGGTGGATGAGGCCCAGGCCCAGAGCGGAGTGGCGGACATGGATCGCACCGAACTGCCCTACGATTTCTCCAGCGCAGTGGAGCTGTTGCAGCTGTGCAAGACCCATAACCTGCGCGTCGCCGAGCTGATGCTGGCAAATGAAAAAACCTGGCGCTCCGAAGAGGAAATCCGCAGTGGCCTGATGAAGCTCTGGCGCGCCATGCAGGATTGCGTGGAGCAGGGCCTCAAGCACGAAGGCATCCTGCCCGGCGGCTTGAACGTGCGCCGCCGCGCGGCCAAGTTGCACCGCAGCTTGCAGGAACTGGGCAAACCCAATGTGATCGGCTCGACTTTGAGCGCCATGGAATGGGTGAACCTGTTCGCCTTGGCGGTCAACGAAGAGAACGCTGCCGGCGGGCGCATGGTCACGGCACCGACCAATGGTGCGGCGGGGATCATTCCGGCGGTGCTGCATTACTTCATGAAATTCAGTGAGGAAGTCACCGAAGCCAACGTGGTCGACTATATGCTCGGCGCCGCAGCGGTGGGCATTCTGTGCAAGAAGAACGCCTCGATCTCCGGGGCTGAAGTTGGCTGCCAGGGCGAGGTCGGTTCAGCCTGCGCCATGGCCGCGGCCGGCTTGGCCGAGATTCTTGGCGCCACGCCGGAGCAGGTGTGCAACGCTGCTGAAATTGGCCTGGAACACAACCTCGGCCTGACCTGCGACCCGGTGGGTGGGCTGGTGCAGGTGCCGTGCATCGAGCGCAATGCAATTGCGGCGGTCAAGGCAATCAACGCGGCGCAAATGGCCCTGCGTGGCGACGGCCAGCACTTTATCTCGCTGGACCGGGTGATCCGCACCATGCGCGATACCGGCGCGGATATGCATGACAAGTACAAAGAGACTTCGCGGGGTGGGTTGGCGGTGAGTGCTGTTGAGTGCTGAGACCGAGTCGCCTGCATCGGGGGCAAGCCCCCTCCCACATTTTTGACCACATTCTCATGTTGGAACTCGGTCAAGTGTGGGAGGGGGCTTGCTCCCGATAGCGGTGGTCCGGTCAACACTGCTCATAAAGTGAACACCCGAGCCAAAAACGCCACCTTTTAGCGCGTCGCAAATAGATAAGTAGCTTCCGAACTATTCCTACACGATCACCGGAGCAATGTGCTTTGGGTGACAGACTTCTCCTACGCTCGCAAAGCGCCTTCCCACAAGTGCTACCGATCTGCTCACACCCCTTGAACATCACTCGTTATGCGACCTGCCGGGCACTCCAGGCGCGGGCTTATACAGACGCGTCAACAGGTCGTTTTCAGGAGTTATTGAATAGCCATCCAATTTAGGCATGGCATTTGCTCTATCAAAGCGTCGCCTTCCTGAGGACGACCGCCATAACAAGAGCCTCGCCTGAGGCCAACACCCGCTTTGTGTGAGGAGATACCGCGATGACGTCGTTCAACTCCGGGGCCCAACCCCAGAACCGTGCGCCTCAATCCATCGGCTTTTTGCTGCTGGACAATTTCACGCTGATTTCCCTGGCTTCGGCAGTGGAACCGCTGCGCATGGCCAACCAGTTGTCCGGGCGCGAGCTGTATCGCTGGACGACCCTGAGCGTCGACGGCAACCAGGTATGGGCCAGCGATGGCCTGCAGATCACCCCCGATGCCTCCATGCATAAAGCGCCGGCCCTGGACATTGTCATCGTGTGCGGCGGCGTGGGTATCCAACGCACCGTCACTCGTGAACATGTGTCGTGGCTGCAAAGCCAGGCGCGCCAGTCCCGACGTCTCGGCGCGGTGTGTACCGGCAGCTGGGCGCTGGCTTGCGCGGGTTTGCTCGACGGTTTTGATTGCAGTGTGCACTGGGAATGCCTGGCGTCGATGCAGGAAGCCTTCCCGCGGGTGTCCATGAGCACACGCCTGTTCACCCTCGACCGCAACCGCTTCACCAGCTCCGGTGGCACCGCGCCGCTGGACATGATGCTGCACCTGATCAGCCGCGACCACGGGCGTGAATTGTCGGCGGCTATCTCCGAGATGTTTGTGTACGAGCGCATCCGCAACGAACAGGATCACCAGCGCGTGCCACTCAAGCACATGCTCGGCACCAACCAGCCGAAGCTGCAGGAAATCGTCGCGCTGATGGAAGCCAACCTGGAAGAGCCGATCGACCTGGATGAACTGGCGGTATATGTCGCCGTGTCGCGTCGACAGTTGGAGCGGCTGTTCCAGAAATACCTGCATTGTTCGCCATCGCGCTACTACCTCAAGCTGCGCCTGATCCGCGCGCGGCAATTGCTCAAGCAAACGCCGATGTCGATCATCGAAGTGGCGTCGGTGTGCGGGTTTGTCTCCACGCCGCACTTCTCCAAGTGCTACCGCGAATACTTCGGCATACCGCCGCGGGATGAGCGCGTCGGCTCCAATACCACCCAGCAGGTGGCGATGATGCCGATTCCCCAGGCGTTGGTGCTATCACCGTTGTCGGGGCCGATGTCGGCGTTGAGCCAGGCCAGGAATGAATCGACGTTTGCCAGTGTAAGGCTTTAAACCGGGTCGCCTGCATCGGGGCAAGCCCCCTCCCACAGGGGAATGCATTCCAAAGGTGGGAGGGGGCTTGCCCCCGATAGCGATCTGTCAGACGCCTGAGTTCTGTTTGAACTGCATCAAAGCCGGCAACAACTGCTTGTCGATCGCCTGCCTTACCGCCGGCAAAATCGTCGCACTGCCGCTGTACATCTTTTCAACCATGCCCTTGAGCGCCTTGGCTCGCGCCTCGCTCAAACCGCGCACCGCACACTCGCAAGCCTGCTCGGCGGTGGTACCGCTGGACACTTCAAAACCCAGCGAGCGTAGTTGGCTCAGCAGGTCATCCTGGTCAATCAAATCCGCGTGCATCATGACGTTCATCCTGGTGTAGGGAGCGGGAACTGACTTGGATTCTGGTAGGGCCCCGGCCGGTCGGCAAGGGCAGAATCAACGAATGGCTCGGATGGCTATGAACAGGTCGTTTTCGGGTCACTCACCTTTAGAAGGATTCGGCACACTCAATCCCAGGCACGCAGCTTGACGGTTTGGTCACCCTCGGGATGCACGGCTCACACAAGGCACTCTGCCCCGATCCAGTCACGGCTGGACCGGGGCTTTTTTTTGCTCAATTCCTGACCGGCAAACCGATGACGCGGCCGAGGAGTGCAGGTTTTGGCAGCTCGGCCTGTTCGGTGCTGATGGCGGCGAGTTTTTCCAGCGTGGCCGCAGTGAACGGCGTCGCCTGCGGGCCGGCGAGGTCAACGTGCAGCAACATCTGTTCGTTACCTGCCAGCTCGCGGTCTTCGCCCACTCGATACAGGCTGTGGTAGAGGTGCAGGCGCTTGGCGTCGTGGGCGATCAGTTGGGTGCGCACCTCCACCTCGGCGTCGAGTTTCACTTCGTGCAGGTAGTTCAGGTGCAGCTCCAGGGTGAACAGCGAGTGGCCGCTGGCGTCCCGGTTGTCGCTGTCCAGGCCCAGGGTGTCCATCAGCGCGTCGGTGGCGTAGCTGAAAATCAGCAGGTAGAACGCGTCGCGCAGGTGGCCGTTGTAGTCGACCCAATCTGCAAGGACTTGGGTGGTATAGGTGGTCAATGCGGGCATTTATTAGGGTCCTGTTATTCGGCGAAGGTCATGCCGTGCTTGGCCTTGGTGGTTCTCACCGCCTCCAGCACCGCCAGCAGGCAATCATCACGATAGCGCTCCAGCGCCGAAATGCTGTGGCTGCCCAATTGGTCACGGGTGCCATCGACCACATCATCGATCAATTTGTCGGTCAGTTCAGGTGCTGGTAGATAAGTCCACGGCAACTGCAACGCCGGCCCGAACTGCGCCATGAAGTGGCGCATGCCGGCATCGCCGCCCGCCAGGGTGTAGGTGAGGAAGGTGCCCATGAACGACCAGCGCAAGCCGGCACCAAAGCGAATCGCGTCATCGATTTCGCCGGTGGTCGCCACGCCGTCATTGACCAGATGCAGCGCCTCGCGCCACAGCGCTTCGAGCAGGCGGTCAGCAATAAACCCGGGCACCTCCTTGCGCACATGCAGCGGGCGCATGCCGAGGGCTTCATACACCTTGATTGCAGCCTGGATCGCTTCGGGGGCGGTGTTTTTGCCGCCGACCACTTCCACCAGTGGCAGCAGGTAGACCGGGTTGAACGGGTGGCCGACGACGCAGCGTTCCGGGTGTGTGGAACCTTCGTAGAACTCACTCGGCAACAGCCCGGACGTGCTCGAACCGATCAGTGCATCAGGCTTGGCCGCCGCGCTGATCTGGCTGTGTAACTGCAGCTTCAGCTCCAGGCGTTCCGGAGCGCTTTCCTGGATGAAATCGGCGTCTTTGACACATTCTTCGATGGTGCTCACAAAGCGCAGACGGTCTTGAGATGCACCAGGCGCCAATCCTTGTTGCTCAAGGGCTCCCCAGGCGTTGGCGACGCGTTTGCGCAAGGCAATCTCGGCTCCGGGCGCCGGGTCCCAGGCCACTACGTCCAGGCCGTGGGCCAGGGCGCGGGATACCCAGCCGCTGCCGATTACACCGCTGCCCAGGGCAGCGAAGGTTTTGATTTCAGTAATAAAGCTCATTGGCGAATTTCCTGAAGTATTCAAGGTTCTGTTTTGGAATCAGCTCAATGTGGAAGGGAGCAAGCCCCCTCCCACATTTCTTAACCGCGTTTGGTCAGGCCCATCTTGATTCGGCCCTCGGCCGGGGTCATGACCCGTGCCCCCAGCTTGCTGAGGATTTCGCTGGCGCGTTCCACCAATTGACCATTGGTGGCGAGTACGCCTTTGTCCAGCCACAGGTTGTCTTCCAGGCCGACCCGTACGTTGCCGCCCAGCAGCACCGCTTGAGCGGCCATCGGCATCTGCATGCGGCCAATCCCGAAGCCGGCCCACACCGCGTCGGCGGGCAGGTTGTCGACCATTGCTTTCATGGTGGTGGTGTCGGCCGGCGCGCCCCAGGGGATGCCCAGGCACAGTTGGAACAGCGGGTTATCGAGCAGGCCTTCCTTGATCATCTGCTTGGCAAACCACAGGTGGCCGGTGTCGAAGATTTCCAGTTCGGCCTTTACGCCCAGCGCCTGGATACGCTTGGCACCGGCCCGCAATTGCGCCGGGGTGGACACGTAAATGGTGTCGCCGTCGCCGAAATTGAGCGTGCCGCAGTCCAGGGTGCAGATCTCCGGCAGCAGTTCCTCCACATGGGCCAGGCGGGTCAACGGGCCGACCAGGTCGGTGTTGGGGCCGAATTCCATCGGGTTCTCGTCGCTACCAATTTCCAGGTCGCCACCCATGCCGGCGGTGAGGTTGACGATGATGTCGATGTCGGCCTCACGGATGCGCTGCATCACTTCGCGGTACAGCGCCACGTCGCGGCTGAACTTGCCGGTTTGCGGATCGCGTACATGGCAATGCACCACGGTGGCGCCGGCCTTGGCGGCTTCTACTGCAGCAGCGGCGATTTGTTTGGGCGTGACCGGCACGTGAGGGCTTCTGGCGGTCGTGTCGCCAGCACCGGTGAGTGCGCAGGTGATGATGACGTCGTGGTTCATGGGGTGGTTCCTTACGGGCGTGGTGGTGCCGTTCGCAGCCGTTACGGGCTGCGAAGCGGTGAGAAGAAATGGGTTATTTGCTGGTCAATTGCAGGTTGGTCGCAGCCGGCTTGCCGTCGAAGGTGGTCACGCCTTCCAGCCAGCGCGTCTGGTCCTGCGGGTGATCCTTGAGCCACTGCCGGGCGGATTCAATGGCGTCCTTGTGTTCCAGCAGCGGCTGCATCATCCGGCTCTCGTCGGCGGCGGTGAAGGTCAGGTTGGTCAGCAGTCTGTGCACGTTGGGGCACTGCTGGGCATAGGTCGGCGCGGTTACGGTCCAGACGGTGGCCTTGCCTTCGTTCGGGCCCAGGGCATCTTCGCTGCCGCTGAGGTAGGTCATCGCCAAGTTGATGTTCATCGGGTGCGGCGCCCAACCGAAGAACACCACGGCTTCCTTGCGCCGCACGGCGCGGTCCACGGCGGCGAGCATGCCGGCCTCGCTGGACTCCACCAACTGGAACTTGCCCAGGCCGAACTGGTTCTTGGCGATCATCGCCTTGATCTGGGTGTTGGCGCCTGAGCCTGGCTCGATGCCGTAGATCTTGCCGCCCAGCTCTTTTTCGAACCTGGCGATGTCGGCAAAGGTTTTCAGCCCCTTGTCCGCCAGGTAGGTGGGCACCGCCAGGGTGGCGCGGGCGTCTTCCAGGCTGGGCTTGTCGAGGACCTTGACCTGCTTGGCATCGACGAACGGCGTGATGGTCTGGGTCATCAGCGGGTTCCAGTAGCCGAGGAACAGGTCCAGGCGCTGGTCGCGGATCCCGGCGAAGATGATTTGCTGGGAGGCGCTGGTTTGCTTGGTCTTGTAGCCGAGGCCGTCGAGCAGCACTTGAGTCATGGCGCTGGTGGCGATTACGTCGGTCCAGTTCACCACGCCCATGCGCACGTTCTGGCAAGAAGCGGCGTCCGCTGCCATGACGTGGGTACTCAAAATAGCGCTGGCGCTGAGTGCAAGCGCACAGCGGCTGATCAGTCGGTTCATGGTGGATCCCTCGGCAGGTCGTTATTGTGGGGTCCGGCGTCTTTGTGCGCCGTGGCATCAAGTTACGCAGCTTGAGTGCCAACAAAACGCACGGCGGCGACCGACTCTTGCACTGCAGCGACCTCTGCTCTTGAATGGCTGGTTGAACTGGCGTATCACAGTGACCACGCTGCCCGTACTACGAGAGCGCCACCATGTCCCAGGATTTCTACTTCCTGCTGATGCCGGGTTTTTCGGCCATCGGCTTTATCTCTGCACTGGAACCGTTGCGGGTTGCCAACCGCTTTCGCGGCGAGCTGTACCGTTGGCATATATTGAGCGCCGATGGCGGCGCGGTGCTGGCGAGCAATGGCATGTCGGTCAACGCTGACGCCGCGCTGGAGCCGCTGAAAAAAGGCGCGACGTTATTGGTGGTGGCCGGCTTCGAACCTCTTCAGTTCGCCACTCCCATGCTGGAACACTGGCTGCGCCGTCTCGATCATGACGGCGTGACCCTCGGCGCCATCGACACCGGTGCCTGCGTGCTGGCCGAGGCCGGCCTGCTCGATGGTCACCGCCTGACCTTGCACTGGGAAGCCATCGACGCTTTCAAGGAGTCCTATCCACACCTGAGCGTGACCCAGGAACTCTTCGAAATCGACCGCCGCCGCATCACCTGCGCCGGTGGTACGGCGTCCATCGACCTGATGCTCGACCTGATCGCCCAGGCACACGGCCCGGAGTTGGCGATCCAGGTCTCGGAGCAATTCGTACTGGGGCGCATCCGCCCACGCAAAGACCACCAGCGCATGCAGATCGCCACGCGCTATGGCATCAACAACAAGAAGTTGGTGCAGGTGATTGGCGAGATGGAGCAACACACTGAACCGCCCCTGAGCACCCTGGCCCTGGCCGAGGCGATCAAGGTTACCCGGCGCCAGCTGGAACGGCTGTTTCGTCTGCACCTGAACGATACGCCGAGCAACTTCTACCTTGGCCTGCGCCTGGAGAAAGCCCGGAAACTGCTGCGCCAGAGCGGCATGAGTGTGCTGGAGGTGAGCATTGCGTGCGGGTTTGAGTCGCCGTCGTATTTCACCCGTAGCTATCGAGCCAGGTTTGCCAAGTGCCCGAGAGAGGATCGGCGACGGGAGGCGGTTTGACGGGCAATTATAGTTAATTATACTCTCGGCTATAATTTATAGTCCGTTTCATAATTGAGTATAAAACCATGTCCAAGCACAGCGGCTTTGTGTTCCGCCGCCCCACCTTGGCAAGCAGCATTGCCGATGGCCTGGTGGGGGCCGGTATTCAGGATTTCACTTCTGGCCTGTTTCTCGCGGCTCCGCGCCGTACGGGCAAAAGTACGTTTCTGCGTGAAGATCTCGTCCCGCAATGCCAGGCCCGTGGCTGGTTGGTTGTGTATGTCGACCTGTGGGCCGACAAGGAAAAAGATCCTGCAGACCTGATCGCCAGTGCTATCGCCGGTGCCTTGGTGCCCTTTGAAAAGGGTGTACGCAAGCTGGCGAAAAATATCGGTATCGAAAAACTCAGTTTTCTACGCACGTTGTCCTGGGATTTCACCACGCCGCAATTACCGGCCGGGGCGACGCTTACGCAAGCGCTGGAATTACTCCACAGCGCCGCCGAAAAAACCGTGGTGCTGGTGATCGATGAGGCGCAACACGCGCTGACCACTGAGGCTGGCCTTAACTCCATGTTCGCGCTCAAGGCCGCGCGGGATCAGCTCAATCAGGGCCGTGAAGGCGAGGGCAGTGGCTTGCACCTGGTGTTCACCGGCTCTAATCGCGACAAGCTCGCGCATTTGGTGCTGGGTAAAAGCCAACCGTTTTTCGGCTCCAGCATCACGCCGTTCCCCTTGCTGGGCAAGGAATTCACCCAGGCTTACACGACTCACCTCAACGCCCATCTGGCCAAGACCAACCAGTTCAAAGCGGCGGATATCGACGAAGCGTTTGAGTTGGTAGGCCGTCGTCCCGAGATGCTGCGCACCATCATTGGTGAAGTGGCGCTGGAACTGGGGGAGGCGAGCAACCTGGGCCAACTGTTGCACAGTCGCGCCGAACTGCTACGCGCCGGGGTGTGGACCGAATTCGAAAGCGCCTGGAACGCCCTGACCGTCCCGCAACGTGCCGTGTTGGAAGTGATGGTGGAGCGTTCACACGCCAATGAGCCATTTGCGCCATTCACTGACAGCACCCTTACGGCGGTCAGCAAGAAACTGGAGGCTATGGGCAGTGACGTGGTGCCGGGCACCCAGACCATCCAGGCGTGTATCGATGCCTTGCGCGACAAGGAGCTGGTGTGGAAGTCGAGCCGGGGGGGCTATGCCTTGGAGGACAAGTCGTTCGGTGATTGGCTACGGCATAAAAGTCGTACATCACACTAAGACAGCGTCAGACGTATCTTGTAAGGGTCGTCACAAAAGCTGTCGGAAGTTTCTTGTTTTTTGCCGTTAACTACGATCTATAGAAAGAGCCTGCTAACGTCCAAGGGTCTCCATGTTGCTTCTGGCCAAGTGCTTTGAAAATCAAAGCGCCTACGTCAGGAGCGCCACTACGTAACCCCAAGAGGTTGGCATGCTGAAAAAACTCGTTGCTGTGATGGCCCTCGTTTCCACCCCGCTGTGGGCTGCCCAGGCGCCCGCACCTTTTACCGGCGCCGATTACAGCGGGCGTTATGAATGTAACGGCCAGGATAAACATATCGGCAACTTCAAGGGCGTGGTCGAGATGAAGCTCGATGCCAAGCAAAGCACTGGCAAGTACGCCGCCTACACCTTCACCCTGACCCTGGAGGACAAGTCCCGCTATGAAGGCATGGCCGCCGGCACCTCGGATACGCTGGGCATCTACTTTGCCCACACCGACCCGGCCTTGAAAGACTTTGGGGTGGGCGTGGCACAAGTGACACCGACCCCGGAAGGCAAAGTCTCCTTCGTTAAATACTATTACGGTCCTGAATACGAAGGCGGCGGGCACGGCCTGGAGCACTGCGTCAAAAGCTGATCGCGTTTATTTCTTCATCAGGCATGAGCACGCGGTCTTATACGCCTCGTGCTGATACTTGTTGAGCGTCGCCGGCAGGTCAAAGGTGTGCTTCTTGTTTTGCGCATTGATGGTCTGCGGCGACAGCAGCGTTACCTCAACCCCTTCCAGCAATTGAAACACCCCTTCAATCTTGAACGTCGTCGGGCCGCCGGCGAATTCACCCTTCTTGCTGCGCTTCTTGATCGCGATGCGCTGGATGCCGTTGTCCAGTACGAAAGCCTTTACCTGGGTGGCGAAGGCTTTGACGTTAGCTGCCTCGTCGTCGTCATCCAGGGCGATTTTCTTGGTGGCCAGGGCGACGTGGGTCAGCGCCTGGTTGTCCAGGGCGGCGAGGGCGATGATGGCTTCGCTGCCTTTGATTTCGATGCCGCAGAGGGTCATGGACGTTGCCTTGAGCAGGTAAAGAGAGCGTGAATCTTAACAGGGTCGACGTGATGGAGAGGCGTTGGCCGTTTGTCTGAAATAGTGGCTGCACTGTCATGTTTGACAGTAGATCCCGTTTGGCGCCTCACCTAGATTCGGGACGGAGCCTTACGTGGCTCCAGATCTTTCCGACAAAGGAGTTGCGCCATGAGGATTCGCAAGGAAATTCGAACATTGAACGATGATGAATTAGACGACTTTATCAAGGCGATGTTGGCTCTCAGGAAGCAGGGCAAATATGACAAGTACGTGCATTGGCACCACGCGGTCATGGTGCCTACGGTTTACCCCAATGAGCCCCAGGACCCCGACTATCGCAATGGCGCCCATTTGGGCCCGGCCTTTTTGCCTTGGCACCGTGAGATGTTGATGCAGTTGGAAAACGAGCTAAGGGGTATCAGCCCCGAAGTAACGATTCCTTACTGGGATTGGACATTGGACGCGGCAGATCCCTGGAATGCGCCGGTATGGAAACATATGGGCGGTGATGGTGACCCTGCCGATCAGTTCAGGGTGCAGGATGGGCCATTTGCATACGAAACCGGGAATTGGGACGTTCCTGAGTATCCGGAAGACGGTCTGCCGGGCCCGGGCCTGAAGCGACAGTTTTCGCAGCTGGTCGATTCGCTGCCCACGGGCGCCGACTTGAAAATGGCGATGAACGAAGGGCTGTATGACGAGCCGAATTATACGGCAAGCCCGTTTAATCGGGGGTTCAGAAACCGTCTCGAAGGGTGGATTACCCAGAGGGGCGACCCCCAAGTCACCACGCCTGGCTCGCAATTGCACAACCGAGTCCACCTGTGGATTGGCGGCAACATGTTGGCGATGACTTCACCCGAAGACCCGGTGTTTTTTCTGCATCACTGCTTCGTCGACAAGATCTGGGCCGATTGGCAAGCGCAGATGAGGCTGGATAAACCCAGCTTGGCGCCTCACTACTGTCCGATGCAAGGTGGGCCGTCAGGGCATAATTACCACGACGTGATCGTGCCTTGGACGCGCAGTATTTCGCAGGTGATGGAAATCAATAGTTTGGATTATGCCTACGAGCCATCCCCACCCCTGAGCAAGCGCCCGTTCAAGTCACCCTTCATGGCTTGAATGTAACGACGCTATTTCCGCGGCCTTGCCGCGGAAATAGCGTTTACTCCTGCCCAATCGACTCCAAAAACTCCGACCGCTCATCACTCATCCGTGCCAGGCAATCATTCTGCGCAATCGCGTATTCCTTGCTGCCGTTCACCGCCGGGAAGGTATCTACCGCGCAATCGGCGTCACGCAATTTTTCCCATTTCTGCTGGGCGTCCTTCAGACGTGCGGTAATGTCGGCCAGCTTGGTCTTGTCGCTGCCATAGATCGAACCCATGCGTTCCAGCAGGCCCTGGTAGTTATCCTTGAGCAGTTGCTCGGCAGTGGTTTTGTTGTAGGCGGCGCAGGCCAGGGTCTGTTTGTCGTTTTCGATGCCGTCGCACGGTGTGCTGTCGGTGTCTTCGGCTGCGTGGGCGGTGGTTGCGATGAGTGCCAAAGCCAGGAAAATCGATTTCATTGCGCCGTCTCATATCAGGTGATGCGCAATTCTGGCTCAAGCGTAAGACAAAGAACAGCCGCCCAGCAGGCATGTCTACATAGCCTTTGTCGCGGATTGACGCTTTCGGCAATTCCCCTGTCGTTTTTGCACCCGGCTCCGTCGATCCCTGGGCATATGCTGGGCCCAAAGCGCCGGCACACGATTCGGCGCATGAATCGCCAATAAGGGGACGCCTGATGAGCCCAGCCGAATTGCACGCCGACAGCATCGTTATCGACGGGCTGATCATTGCCAAGTGGAATCGCGACCTGTTCGAGGACATGCGCAAGGGGGGCCTGACCGCCGCCAACTGCACCGTGTCGGTGTGGGAAGGGTTCCAGGCCACGATTAATAACATTGTTGCCAGCCAGACCCTGATCCGTGAGAACAGCGACCTGGTGATCCCGGTAAAAACCACCGCCGACATCCGCCGCGCCAAGGAACAAGGCAAGACCGGCATCATCTTCGGCTTCCAGAATGCCCATGCGTTTGAAGACCAGCTCGGCTACGTGGAGATCTTCAAGCAGCTCGGCGTGGGGGTGGTGCAGATGTGCTACAACACCCAGAACCTGGTGGGCACCGGCTGCTATGAGCGCGATGGCGGCTTGTCGGGTTTCGGTCGCGAAATCGTCGGCGAGATGAACCGCGTAGGCATCATGTGCGACCTCTCACACGTCGGGTCCAAAACCTCAGAAGAGGTGATCCTCGAATCGAAAAAACCGGTGTGCTACTCCCACTGCCTGCCGTCGGGTCTTAAAGAGCACCCGCGCAACAAATCCGATGAAGAGCTCAAGTTCATCGCTGATCATGGCGGTTTCGTTGGTGTGACCATGTTCGCGCCGTTCCTGGCCAAGGGCATCGATTCGACCATCGACGACTACGCCGAAGCCATCGAATACACCATGAATATCGTCGGCGAAGACGCTATCGGCATCGGCACCGACTTCACCCT
>Ga0160464_101000_pt1 | contig 13350 bp, 11 predicted proteins | sample HID1971I_E11MG_FD_108275 | JGI IMG/M metagenome (GOLD analysis project Ga0160464, IMG submission 108275) | Enriched millipede-associated microbial communities from UW Madison campus, WI, USA - HID1971I_E11 MG | ecosystem: Host-associated > Arthropoda: Insects > Digestive system > Unclassified ... | reverse complement strand
GCAATCCCAAGTCGGAGCTGAATGCCTTAAGCGCTGATGTCGCGCAGTATATCGCCGACGGCGGCAAAACGCGCGGCTTCGTCATCAACTTCTGGCCGAGCGGCCTGGCCGATATCATCGGCAAGGAGATGCAGGATTATATCGGCAAGGTGAAGACGCGGGAACAGTTGTACGACAATATCGACGCCGCCTGGAAAAAGCTGTACAAGCCATAGGCAGCGGCGCGGGCCGTATAACATCTCTCGTATACAACACACATAACCATCGTCAATCCGGGGCGGTGCGGGAGCAGACCCTGCCGTCCTTGCTTGACTCTGCTCGAAGGAGGACCTAACCGAGATGAACAGCATACGTCAGCGCAGCGGCAAGGGCACGGCTTCCTTGCTCTTGTTTACCGCGCCCTTCCTACTTGTGTTCGCCGTCTTTTTCCTATATCCGCTTGCTCGCGGCGTGTTGCTGTCGTTTACCGACTGGAACGGCATTCAGCGGAGCGTCAGCTTCAACGGACTTCAAAACTATGTGGAGTTGTTTACGGACGACCCGCGTTTTCTTTATTCCTTATGGATTACGTTTATCTTTACTGCCCTGACCGTCATTGTTTCCAACGCGGTTTCTCTGGTGCTTGCCGTGCTGATCGAGGGCGTCCGGCGCTTCAAGAATACGCTGCGGACGTTGTTTTTCCTGCCTTATGTGTTCAGCCTGGTCGTGGTCGGTTTCACGTGGAAGATTATGTATATCGAAGTGCTTCCCGACATCGCCAAGCTTAGTCCGTTGCTGGAGTTTCTTAATCTCGACTATATCGGTCATCCGCAGCTCGCCTTATATGCGGTCATCGTGATGAATATTTGGTTCAGCTTGGGCTATTACATGATTATCTATCTGGCAGGCATCCAGACGATTGATGCGAGCGTCATGGAGGCGGCCTCCCTCGATGGAGCTACGGGGTGGACCCGCTTCCGTGCGATGACGGTGCCGCTTTTGATGCCGTCGATCTCCATTTGTATCTTCACCAGTATTACGAGCTCGCTCAAAATTTTCGACGCCATCTTCGTCTTGACCGGCGGAGGTCCCGGTTACGCTACAGAGTCGATTGCGCTCAACATTTATTATGAAGCGTTCGGGACGGCCAATCGGTTCGGCTATGGCATGGCCAAGTCGGTGACGCTTGGCGTGATCGTATTGCTTGTCTCGTATCTTCAGCTCAAGTTTTTCAAGTCGAGGGAGGTGGAGGCATGATGCGTACATCGAAGGCTTCGCCTCTGATCGGGGTACTGCTGCTGCTATTGCTGGTCGTTTATTTGTTCCCGGTTTATCTGATCGCCTTGAATTCGTTTAAGCCTTTCCGGGAAATTTTCGACTCGTTCCTGGCCTTGCCGCAAGCGCTCTATGTCGACAATTACGTCCGGGCGTGGTCCTCGACCAACTTCGCGCAAGCCTTTATGAACAATATCGTCATTACGGCAGCCTCTGTCGCAGGGGTCATCCTGGTGGCCGCGTTGGCGGGCTACAAGCTGTCGCGCGATCGGAGCCGTCTCAGTTGGTTCATCTATTTGCTGTGCACGTTTCCGTTCATGATTCCCTTCTATACGTATATGATTCCGCTCGTCCAACTGTCCAAGACGCTCCACATTACGAACAACCCGTTGGCGCTGTCGCTGATCTACATGTCGACAGGCAGCTTTGCGGTCTTTCTGATTCACGCCTTTGTCAAAAGCATCCCGCGCGAGCTGGACGAATCGGCGTACATGGACGGCTGCTCCGAGCTCGGATTTTTCTTTCGAATCATTTTTCCGCTCCTGAAGCCGGCAATCAGCAGTGTTGCCATACTTTACGCGCTCTGGACCTGGAATGACTTCCTGCTGCCCTTCCTGGTGCTTACAGACAAGGAGGCAGCCACCTTGACGATCAACATCTACAAGCTGTTTGGCAAGTTCGGCAGCGACTGGGACATCATCACGGCGAGCCTCATTTTATCCTCCTTGCCGATTATCGTCTTGTATATCGCGTTACAAAAATATATCATTAGCGGTGTCGCGGCAGGAGCAGTGAAAGGATAATAGGCACGTTTAACGACACGTCTGACACGTCTCAAGGAGGTAATTCGCATGTGGAATCCGGATCCATTCCTAAGCCGTCTGTATGATCGAACGATAGGAGAACGTCTGAGTCGACGCGCAAACGGGGCGGCGGACAGAGGAAATCGCCCCGTGCAGACTCTGCCGGAGGGGGGAGAGCGACTGCGCGAAGCGGTGATTGCTGTTACCGGCATGCGGAGCGAGCTGCTGGCGCAGGAGCGGGCGCCGCTCGAGCCGGAGCTGCTGGAGCGTACCGAACAGGGCGAGCTGATCGTCGAGAAGCTGGCCTATACGACTTACGCGGGGCTGCGCGTCCCGGCGTATGCGCTGTATCAGCGCGATCGGGCTGAGCGGCTGCCGGCGGTGCTCGCCTGTCACGGCCATGGCATCGGACACCGCGCCGCGCTTGGGCTGGATGCGGCCGGGGCGCCGGCGGCGGAGCCGGGCATCCATAACCGGTTCGCGATCGAGCTGGCGAGTCGCGGTCTGTTCGTGCTGGTGCCGGAGATTATCGGCTTTGGCGACCGCAGGCTGCAGGCTGACCTCGATGCAGATCCCTTGGCGACCTCTTCGAGCTGTCTGCCGATAGCGTTGCAATTGCTGATGTGCGGGACGACGCTGGCGGGTCTGCGGGTCAACGAAGCATCGATTGCGCTTGATTATCTCGAGACGCGCGAGGAGGTCGACCCTCGCCGGATCGGGGCCTTCGGCTTCTCCGGCGGTGGGCTGATTGCTTCCTTGACGACCGCGGCGGACGCGCGGATTCGCGCGACTGTGCTGTGCGGCTACGCCAATACGTACAAGGGCAGCATCTTGGATCGACCGCATTGCGTGGACAATTATATCCCGGGCATACTGCAGTTGGGCGAGCAGCCGGATATCCTCGGTCTGATCGCGCCAAGGCCGTTGTTCATCGAGTCAGGTCTGTCCGACACCGTATTCCCGATCCAGCCGACGCGCGAGGCGATCCTGCAGCTTCAGGCGATCTATGGCGATCATGGAGCGGAAGGGCTGCTCGATTACGATCTGTTCCCGGGCGGACATGAGATTAGCGGCAGGCGTTCGTACGACTGGATGGCGAGCCGCCTGTGGGCGACTGACGTCTCCGATCTGCTGCCTCAGTCGATGTCGATCATCCCCTGATAGGCCCCGGGGAACGAATCGGGGATCGCAGTCGCGCCTACCGCATGCTCGTAAAACGCCTGCGCGTCCTCGGCCCAGCCGATGATCGCGTAGGCGTAGCCATCGGCCCGCATCGCGTGCAGACATTCCAGCAGCAGCGCCTTGCCGACCCCCAGACCACGGCAGGCGTCGGTGACGCCTGTCGGTCCGAAGAAGTTGCGCACGACAACGTCGTAGCAGGCGAAGCCGATGATCTGCTTGTCGCGGACCGCCAGGAAGATTCCCGAGGGGAGGCGGGCGAACGCATTCTGACAGGAATTGCGCCAGCTCGGATTGAAGTGCTCCTCCGCGAAGGCGACGGCGCGATGCATATCCCCCGACATTCCCCGCTTGATTACGATGCCTTGCTGTGCCAGCCGTTCGATGAGCGGCTGCTTGTCCGGCAGCGTATACAGCTTCACCAGCATATCAGGCATGTTCATCCACTCCTTCCCCGACCCGCAAGGTCGGCACGACTCCCTCGACGATCTCCGACAGATGCCGCTCGTACAACTCGAACCGATAGAACCTCGACATTAGATAGACGTCTCTCATCTCGGGGATGAGCAGGGCATCCAGCGCTGCCTTCATCCGTTCCTTTGCCTGCTTCAACTGAGCGTACCCGGATCGGTGGCGCGCTCGCAGACCGGTGGCGATCTCCTCGCTCCCGCCGTCTTGCACAGCCCGGAACAGCCAGGTGTATAACGGGAACTGACGATACGCCGGCAACTCGTAGGCGAGCATGGCTGCGATCAGCTCGGCCGTCTCCCGATGGTCGCGCAGATGCGGGAGCAGACCGGGCATCAGCTCATAATAATCGCTGTTGGTGTAGTCGTCCCAGCGACCCGGCGCGTCCTCCGGGCGCAGACCATGATAGTGCAGCAGGAAGCGCTGCAAATAGTCGGAGGCGTCGCCCCGGCTGTTCCAGCTCCGGTCGGCGGAGTAGTAGGCGGGATAACGCGACGTCTCGAACAGACCGTAAGGACTGCCCAGCGCAAACGGACAAGCCCAGTTGGTTGCAATCACACCATCGAGTTGCTCCGATAGCGCTAGCTCGCGCCAGGCCTCGATATTGGCGATACGGTTGCGGATGACCGGATAATTCTGATCGCCGCTGTCGTCCCAGCAGCGGACGGAGGACGCGCCGAGCACGGCGACGCCAGCCTCGCGCAGCGAGCCGAGCATACGCCGGGCATCGGCCTTCATCTGATGGCCGCCATACAGCCAGACGACGACGATGACTTCGGGATCTAGCGTCCGCAGCTCCTCAGGCGTCGCATGCATCAGCATGTCATGCCAGATCATCGGCCGCTTGCCGAGCGAGCGGACATGCCGGGCGAGCCGGTTGACAAAGGCGATAAACGACGCCTCGCGGCTCATGCCGGAGCGGCGGCATTCCTCGCAGGTGCCCAGACTCCACACCTCGTCGCAGCCGATGTGCAGGTAAGCGCTCTTTGGGTGCAGCGCGGCGACCTCGGTCAGGATGCCGGCCATCAGCTCATAGGCGCCCGGTCGGTGCGGGCACAACTCGCCGACGGTATCCGGCATCTCGCGCAAGCCCAGATTGGCCGGATGCTTGAGGATGTACTCGAGATGGCCAAATGACTGCTGCTTCGGGATGACCGAGATAAAGTGGGCTTGCGCCGTCTCCAGCAGCTGGTGATGCTGCTGTTCGGTCAGGCAGAGCCTCGGATGTCGCAAATAGGCAAGATCGTTGCGGAACGGCAGCTTGTCCTCGTATTCGACGACCAGCGTATTAAGCTTGTAGTCGGACAGCTCCGCGATATAGGTCAGCATATGGTCGAAGGTCGGATAGAGGGTGCGCAGATCGAGGTAATCGCTGCGCATCGCCACATCCGCCCAGTCGGCGATCGATAACGCGGGCACGTCTGCGCCATCGCTGACGGCCAGCAGACGCTCCAGCGTCTTGAGGCCGTAGTACAGACCGGCAGCGGTGCAGGCATACAGCTCTGCCTGCGCTGCGCCGGTGAGCAAGATATAGCCGTCATGACGGCCGCGTACCCGCTCGGCTTGGGCGGGGCGGAGCGCCGCTCCGCCAGCGGACAGCGCATACACGTCATGCTCCCACGTCTTATCCTCCACACGGCGGAATAACTGCTCGGCTTGGCGGTTCAGTCTGCCGTCGCGCGACGGGAGCATGAGGGTCGCGTCGAGCGCAGCCAGCTCCACCCCATCGCCTGGTCGCGCTTTGGTATATTGAGGCTGAGGGATCAGGTTGAGCTTCATCGCATCTCCTCCTATAGCCATCGGACCCGCCCCTTGAATCGTTCGATGAACAGATTGTTCCACTCGTCGCCTCCCGGCACATTGCCGCTCCGCCATACCGGCACCTCGACGCCTCGTTCGGCCAGCACGGCTGCTGTCGTCATCATGAGCGAGTTCAACAGGAAGGCGTTGGCGAAGGTCGAGGTCGATCCCATCTTCGGCTCGATGCCATCGATCTGGATCGCCGCATCCCCCGGCTTGACTTTGGAATCCAGCACATAATCGCATAGCTCATACAGATTGCTTCCGGACGGATGACGGGCATAATGCGATTTCGGCACGGCGTCTGCATGATCGACCGAGGTGACGGCGATCGTCTTCACGCCGCGGCTTCGGGCTTCGAGGGCTGCGTCAACGCAGGCGGTATTGATGCCGTACGCATTGGCGATAATCAGGATATCGCCGCTCGCCAGCCGGTTGTCCTCGATGACGAGCTTGCCGTACCCTGGCGTACGTTCGACGGCCATGGAGCGCAGCGCGCCGTTGGAGATCATCGTCCCTTCATCCAGGATGGCGCTAATATGCATGAGGCCGCCGGCGCGGAAGAACACCTCCGTCGCATTCATATTAGAATGCCCGCCCGGTCCGTACAGATACACCAGCTTATCCTCGGCGATATGGTCGGCGAGCAGCGTCGCCACCTCCAGTAACGGCTCATGCGGACTGCTCTCGATCTCGTGCAGCAAGCCTGTAATATACATCAGATAACGCGACATAATCGATTTGTGATCATTCATTAATAACCCTCCAATCTGTAGATGGTTTGAAGGTAACAAAGTGGGGCGGGAGTGTAAATCAACTATTTTGTGCAATAAGACGCTCATTTTTACCTTGTCGAAAAAAAGTAAAAATAGTGTGCAAACAGGTCAGAATCGCGTCTTATGCGGGCGTCGAATGGTCCCTATAATGGGGGTAATCTCACATTCGCAAGTGACAAGGAGGCGAACCCCCATTGAATTCCGCCCTTCATCGCGCAGAGCGACCGGCGCAGTCTCCAGCGCGGCGCGGCAGCCGCCGGCTTAGGCGGAGGGAGACGGCGATGGGCCTGCTGTTTGTAGGTCCGATGCTGCTCGGCGTCATCGTATTTCTGTTGATGCCGCTTATATTTTCCTTCATCCTCAGCTTCAGCAATTGGTCGTTTGTGACCGGGTTCGACCGCATTACGTTTAACGGCCTGGACAATTATCGCCAGCTGCTGGGCGACGAGGTATTCGGCAAGTCGGTCGTCAACAACTTCGTCATGCTGCTCGCCGTTCCGATCGGCATGGCGATCGCGCTCGTGCTGGCGATCCTGATCAATAGCCGGGTGTATGCCTCAGGCGCCTTCAAGGTCATCTACTTCATGCCGCAGATCTCAAGCGTTGTTGCGGTTGCCGTTGTCTGGCAGGTGCTGTTCCATCCGTCCTTCGGACCGGTCAATTCGTTTCTCATGAACCTCGGGGTCGACAATCCGCCGCGCTGGCTCGCCGATACGACGTTTGCGCTGCCCTCGGTTATGATGCTGATGATCTGGATCGATCTAGGCGTCGCGCTAATTATCTACATCGCCGGACTGAAGAACATCCCGGCTGACTTGTATGAGGCCGCCCGCATCGACGGCGCATCGACATTTGTGCAGTTCCGTTCCATTACGTTGCCGCTCTTAACTCCGACGACCTTTTTCCTGCTCATCACCGGGTTTATGGGCAACTTCAAGTCGTTTGCCCTGATCAAGGTGCTGACCGACGGCGGACCTGCCAACTCCACGTCCGTTATCGTGTACGACATGTACCAGACGGCATTTACGGAGCTGCAGACCGGCTATGCGTCGGCGATGGTCGTCGTGTTGTTCGTCATCCTGCTGGCGATCACTGCGGTCCAATGGTTCGGGCAGAAATATTGGGTGAAATATTGAATCCGAGGGAAGGAGGGGACGACAAGTGCTCCTGTTCAAACGTATCGATTGGCTCAAAGCGCTGACCACAGTGCTCATGGCGGCGGTCGGCATCATCTTCCTGTTGCCGTTCGTGTGGATGGTGTCGGCATCGCTGAAGCCGGAGACGGAGGTGTTCAACTATCCGGTAGAGTGGATTCCGACCAGCTGGCGGGCAGGCTTCAATTACAGCTCGGTCTGGTTCGGACAAGCCAACTTTGGGCTGTATTACTGGAACTCGGTGAAGGTTGCGCTGCTGACGACTGGGCTGTCGGTGCTCGTATCGAGCATGGCCGCTTACGGCTTTACGAAGATCCGCTTCAAAGGGCGCAATGGGATGTTCCTGCTCGTGCTGGCCACCTACATGATTCCGGTCGAGGCGACCTTGGTGCCGTTGTTCATTTTGTTTCGTTTGCTTGGGCTGTACGACACGCATACCGGTCTTGTATTGCTGGGCGGCTTCAGCGTCCTTGGCACCTTTCTGCTGCGACAGTTTTTCGCCTCCGTCTCCGATGAATTCATCGAATCGGCGCAGATCGACGGAGCGGGGCACATCCGCATCTTTGCCTCGATTATGCTGCCCTTGGCGCGTCCGGCAATTGCGACGTATGCGATTTTACGCTTTATCTGGACATGGAACGACTTCCAGACGCCGTTTATTTTCCTAAGCGACAAGGCGCGCTTCACGCTGCAGCTCGGCATGAACGCCTTTGCCGATCGCAACGGCGCTTTTTACTCCCTGATCATGGCAGCTTCGGTATCGGCTATCGTGCCGCTCCTGATCGTCTTCATCCTCGGTCAGAAGCATGTCATCGAGGGCATCTCCGTAGGGGGGGTGAAGGGCTAAGAGACGATACGCTAATGATGGATGGCTGCAACCGGTCGCAACAAAAATGAAGTACACTATGTCCAAGGGGTGGTTAACGAATGAAGAAGAAACTAGGTTCGGTGCTCGTCGGAATGTCGCTGCTCGCAGGTCTGATGGCAGGGTGCGGCTCGACCACAGACAACAATCCTGCTCCATCGCCGACTCCCTCTGAAGGGAACGGCAACGGAGCGACGCCAGTCGAGGAGGTTGCGCTGCGGGTAGCGCATTGGCTGCCGTCAAGCGAGATGGCCCCGATCATCGATGCTTATGAGAAAAGTCATGCCGGCGTAAAGATCGACTATGTCGAGCTGTCGGATAGCGGCGACTCGGTCGCAGGCATGCAAAAGCTCGACTTGTTGGTCGCCTCTGGCGAAAAGCTGGATGTCACCTTCATGCCAGGCGCGACCGATTATTCGCAACGGGCGGGTCTAGGCTTGCTGGCGTCGCTTAATGAGATGATCGCAGCCGAAGGCATCGATCTGAACGGCACTTACTTGCTCGATCCGTCCATCGACGGCACCGTGTACGCTCTGCCGGATACGCTGGAAAATTATTTCGTCCTACTTAACAAGGATATGCTGGATGCGGCGGGGCTGGAGGTGCCGACCGACTGGACGTGGGACGAGTATCTGGACTATGCTCAGAAGCTGACGACCGGTACGGGCGCAGCGAAGGTTTATGGCACTTATTTCCATACCTGGCCGATGTACTGGCAGCTCGCGCAGATCAATCAAATGAAAGCTAACAATCTGTACACTGACGGCAAGCTGAATGTCGACTCTCCCGAGATTCGGCTCTCCCTGGAGCTGCGTTCGAAAGGGGAAAAGGCGGGCATAGCGACGCCTTATGCCGATACGATCTCGCAGAAGCTGGCGTACCGGTCGGAGTTTTTCTCGAAGCGCGCCGCAATGATCGTCACAGGTAACTGGATGATCAAGGAAGCGGGCGGCTCCGAGCAGTTCCCGGCAAGCTTCACGACGGCGTTCGCGCCGATGCCTTCCAATGGCGAAGGACAGCCGTCCGGGGTTAGCATTGCTAACGGCAACTTTGCGGCAATCCTCGACAAATCGGCGAACAAGCAGGCCGCGTACGACTTTATCCGCTGGCATTCGACCGAGGGCGGCGAGCTCAAAAACGTATACACCGCCTGGAAAGAGCAGGATGCGGATCAGTATATTAGCGGCGTCAAGTCGCATGCGCTCAGCCCGGACCTGATCGACGAAGCCTCGCTCACCTATGTGATGAAGCACTTCCAGGCAGCGCCGCTGAATGTGCCGCCAGCCTATCAGTCGCAGCTGGAGCAAGCCTATACGGCGCAGACGGAGCTGTTTATCCTCGGCCAGCAGGACCTCGAGACGACGATCGCCAAGACGGCGACGGAAGTACAGGCTATTGTCGACGCCAACCAATAAAAGGGACTCACAACGCGGGATGAAATCGGTATAATAAGACTATCAGGATTATAAGACGATCAAGGCAAGCACAGAAGGAGGATCGATGGATGTCGACACGTTGGCGGCTCGGGTTTCGCAATAAGCTGCTGCTCGCTTCTGTGCTATGCCTGTTTGTCCCGGCGGCCGTCACGCTGTATATATCCAACACGAACACCGAGCAGGTCGTGCAAAGGCAAGTGATCGACAACGAGCGCCGCTTGCTCGAGCGCGAAGGCAACTACGTATCCAACCTGATCAGTACGATGGTGCTGGTGGCGAATTACATCCAGTTCGATCCGGGCATCAACCGCGCGCTCAATCAGAATTGGCAGCGCACGCGGCTCGGTCAGACGGATGAATTTACCAACCTGCTGGACTTCAAGGAAATTACGGACAAGCTGCAAAGCGTCACGACGATGATGCCCAAAACGTTCGTCACAATCGTGATGGAGAGCGGGCAGTCCTTCACCAATTATCCGTATAACGGGTTCCGGGCAGGCGAGCTGTATCAGCAGCCTTGGATGCAGGAGGTACTGGCGCGCCCGGCGTTCGAGCTGTACTGGGCCGGCACGCTAGACAATTATATCCCCTCGCTCGTCTCTGCGAGCCCGCAAGTGCTGACGATTGCCCGCAATTTGCGCACCTCCGTGCATGCATCCTATGCGATCATCCTCGTCAGTATGGACGAGCAGCAGATTAGCGAGAATTTCGGTCCCGGCGATAACGGGCAGATGACGCTGCTGCTCGCGCCCGACGGCACCGTAGTGGCTGCTCGTGACAAGGCACAGATCGGACAAGCCTTTGCCTTTGCTGATCGGCTGGGGACATCCGGCGAGTCGGTGTTCGTCGAGCATCAGGACATGACGTATCTGCTGACTGCGCAAGAGATTCCTTATGGCGGTTACCGGCTCGTCAGTCTGTCTCAATACGATCAGGCGGTCGGGCAGGTGAGCAGCACCCATCGCTGGAGCGTTGCGATCCAGATGTTGACGGCGTTGTTTTTCTTGCTCGTCATGATCGTCCTGGTGCGACAAGTGACCAAGCCGATCGTCCACCTTGGCGGCGTCGCCGCCAAGGTCGAGCGGGAGGAGCTGAGCATCCGCTCCGGCATCCGCGGCTCGGATGAGATCGGCAAACTGGGACGCTCGTTTGACCATATGCTCGATCGACTCGAGCAGACGATCGGCCAGATCAAGGCGGAGCAGGAGCAGAAGCGGCTGGCGGAGCTGGCGATGCTGCAATCGCAGATCAATCCGCACTTCCTGTTCAATATCCTGAATTCGATCCGCCTCCGCTTGCTCATGAAGGGAGACGCCGAGCATGCGGAGCTGCTCCAGACGCTGTCCGGCTTGCTCCGCATGACGATCCAGCAGCGACAGGAGTTCACGACGCTGCAGGATGAGCTGCATGTCATCCGCAGCTATGTGGAGCTGCTCAATTTCCGACAGGGCGATCAAGTGCTGCTGCTCATCCACTGTCCCGCCGAGCATCTGGATGCCATGCTGCCGCGCTTCCTGCTGCAGCCAATCATCGAGAACGCTTATATCCACGGCTTGCGGCAGGAGGGCGGGACGATCGCGATCCGTGTCGAGCGGATGGGCGGCCGACTGCTCATCGAGATCGAGGATGACGGCGCAGGCATGACGGAGGAGGAGCTCGCGCGCTTGCGCGCCCGACTGAGCCGGGATGCTACCTGGACACCCACGCCGCTGCGACGCGGCAGTCTGGCCTCGATTGGGTTGTCCAATGTATGCGAGCGATTGTATTTGACCTTCGGGTCCGATTATGATTTGTCTGTGGAGAGCGTTCCCGATGAAGGGACGCTTTTCCGTCTTGATCTTCCGGATCATCAGTCCGCAGCCATCGAGGAGAGGGAGAGGTGACATTCGATGTATCGTGTCATGCTGGTCGACGACGATCTGCCTGTGCTGGAATTTCTGAGCAGTGCCATCCCGTGGGCGGAGTTCGGCATGGAGGTGCGACATTGCTGCAAGAACGGCGCGATCGCCCTGGAGCGGGCCATCGAAGAGATGCCTGATCTGGTCATCACCGACATCGGTATGCCGGTGATGGACGGGCTGGAGCTGCTGCGAGAGTTGAGGAGCCGCGATGCGCGCATCCGTGCGGTGGTGCTGTCCTGCATGAATGAATTCAGCTACGCGCAGCAGGCGATCAAGCTCCAGGTCGTCGATTATCTGCTGAAGGAGACGATGACCGTCCCGACGATCGTCGAGCTGCTCGGACGCGTCGCCGCCGATCTGGCTCAGGAGCGCCAAGAGGCTGTACGGAGCGAGACCTGGGCAAGTCTGCACGGGCTCGGCGCCTCGCTCCGCAAGCGCAGCTTTCTGGAGAACGCAGCTCGCGATGGACGTGAGGGCAATGACTGGGAGCAGGAGGCCGCTGCGCTCGGCTTGCCGGAGCATGGCGAGATGGCTGTCGCGCTCTGCCGGCTGGATCGCCAGCAGCCGACGGACCGCCAGGGACTGGATCGGCTCGAGGCCGCAGCGGGCGAGGCCGACTTGCTCTGTCTGCCTCGTGACGAGCAGAGCTGTGTGCTGATCGCTTGTGGAGATGCTACTGGCGTACTGACGGCGGCTCGGCTGCATCCACTGCGGGAGCGACTGGAGCAGGCCGTCGGCGAGCCGGTATCGTTGCTCGCGATCGACGGGATTGATGGCATCAGGCCGTTGCGCCCCGCGCTAGCCAAGCTGCTGGCGAGCGGCCCGGATTACGCCTTTTACCTCCCGGAACGCTCGGCGACAGATCTGAGCGCGTTGCCTCCGTTTGCGAGCGAGGATGTGGTGCTGCTGTGCACCGAGCTGGCGCGCCAGATGCGCGAGGCCTTCCTCCAGGAGGATGAGGAGCGGATCACGCTGCTGTTGCAGGAGTGGATGACGCTGGCCCGCGACCAGCGCATCCTGCCCGGCACCGTCAGAGAGTGGACCTTCAAAATGCTCTACGACAACCAGGCGTCGCTGCTGGCTCGCGCGCCGTTTCCGTCGCGATTTTCGCTGGAGATGTTATACTCCTCGTTGTCCGCGATCGGCCGGGTCGAGGAGCTGGCGGATTGGACACGACTGCGCTTCCTCGAGCGGCTGGAGGCGGTGCGCGGGCTCGCCGGCGGATCGGGGCGTCAGGAGATCCTTCAGGCCAAGCGGTATGTCGACCGCCATGTGCATAGCCGGATTACGCTGGAGGAGGCAGCCGGGCATATCTCGCTTAATCCCAGCTATTTTAGCCGTCTGTTCAAGAAGGAAACCGGTATGAGCTTTATCCACTATGTGACCCTCGTCAAGATGGAGCGGGCCAAGGAGATGCTCAGCCAATCATCAGATAGCGTCGAGCGGGTATCGGAGCAGCTCGGCTATGAGAACAAGAGCTACTTTGCCAAAGTGTTCAAAATGCACACCGGAAAAGCGCCCGGCGAATATCGCCGGGCGTAATCTGTCGTGAGCTCTACTAAGTCTGTCTCGAGCGTAACGGTCCAACCTCAATGCCATCCATCTCAAAGGGGGAGAAGGGCGAGGTGTAAGTCTCCTCAAGCGCAACCTCCTGAACGGGCTCCGGACCTGCGATGGCGCGTACCCAGGCAGCGTACCAGCGGCCGAGTCCTCT
>Ga0160464_100998_pt1 | contig 13383 bp, 11 predicted proteins | sample HID1971I_E11MG_FD_108275 | JGI IMG/M metagenome (GOLD analysis project Ga0160464, IMG submission 108275) | Enriched millipede-associated microbial communities from UW Madison campus, WI, USA - HID1971I_E11 MG | ecosystem: Host-associated > Arthropoda: Insects > Digestive system > Unclassified ... | reverse complement strand
TCCGCGCTCTTACATCACTTTTTGTGTCACACCAGCACGGCCGCAGCTACTTTCCGCGCTCTTACATCACTTTTTGTGTCACACCAGCACGGCCGCAGCTACTTCTGGCGCTCTTACATCACTTTTTGTGTCGCACCAGCACGTCCGTAGCTACTTCCTGCCCTCTTACATCACTTTTTATGTCTCACCAGCACGCTCGTAGCTACTTCCGGCCCTCTTACATCACTTTTTGTGTCACACCAGCACGCCCGCAGCTACTTTCCGCGCTCTTACATCACTTTTTGCGTCACACCAGCACGCCCGCAGCTACTTCCGGCCCTCTTACATCACTTTTTATGTCACACCAGCACGCTCGTAGCTACTTCCGGCCCTCTTACATCACTTTTTGTGTCGCACCAGCACGGCCGCAGCTACTTCCTGCCCTCTTACATCACTTTTGGTGTCACAACAGCGTCGACGCAGCCTTTTTACTTGCCGCCTTCCTTCTCCAAGCGGACCTCGATGGCGCGGGCGTGGCCTTCGAGACCTTCGTGACGCGCGAGCGTCATGATTTTGCCGCCGTTCGCCAGCAGCGCTTCCTTGCTATAGTAGATCAAGCTCGATTTCTTCAAAAAGTCGTCCACATTGACCGGCGACGAGAACCGCGCCGTGCCGTTCGTCGGCAGAATATGGTTCGGCCCCGCAAAATAATCGCCGACCGGCTCCGAGCTGTACGGCCCGAGGAATATCGCGCCGGCGTTCTCGATGCTCGCCAGCAGCGCCATCGGGTCCGCCGTCAGCACCTCCAGATGCTCAGGCGCCATGCGGTTAATGACGTCAATGCCCGCTTCCAGCGTGTCGACGACGAGCACCGCGCCGTAGCTGTCGATCGAGCGGCGCGCAATCTCTTCGCGCGGCAGCAGCGCCAACTGGCGCTCCACCTCGGCGGCGACCGCCTCGGCAAGCCGCTGCGACGGCGTCACAAGCACCGCCGACGCCATCTCGTCGTGCTCCGCCTGCGACAGCAGATCGGCCGCCACATACGAGGCGTCCGCCGTATCATCGGCCAGCACCGCGATCTCGCTCGGCCCGGCGATGCTGTCGATATCGACGACGCCGAACACCGCGCGCTTCGCCAAGGCGACGTAGATGTTGCCCGGGCCCGTAATTTTGTCGACGGGCGCAATCGACTCCGTCCCGTAGGCCAGCGCCGCAACCGCCTGCGCGCCGCCGATCCGGTACATTTCCTTCACGCCCGCCTCCGCCGCCGCCACGAGAATGTATGGGTTAATGCCTGCCTGTCCGCCCGTAGAAGGCGGCGTCACCATGACGATCTCCGGCACGCCGGCCACTTGAGCCGGAATAACGTTCATGAGCACCGAGGACGGGTAGGCCGCTTTGCCGCCCGGCACATAGACGCCGACTCGCTTCAACGGACGCAGCACTTGCCCGAGCAGCGTGCCGTCCGGCTGCATATCGATCCACGAGGAACGCATCTGCTTCTCGTGGAACTTGCGGACGTTAACCGCCGCTTCCCGAATCGCAACCAGGAAATCGGCGTCGACTTTGTCGTACGCCGCTAGAATTTCCTGCTCCGTCACGCGCAGTGACGAAGCATCAAGCTTCACGCGGTCGAACTGCTCCGTATACCGCAGCAGCGCCGCATCCCCCTCCGTCCGGACCGCTTCGACGATCGTACGGGCCGCTTCATTCTGCTCCGGCGTGCCGTATTCGACCTGACGATCCAGCTTGAACTGCTCCGCTCGCATAATGCGCATTGATTCATCCCCTTGTCTCGCCTGCCCCGCCCCGTCCCCAGCTTCTGAACGAACGCCGGAGCAAGCCTTATCTTCCCGTTCCTCCGTTGCCGCAGCTATCGTACGCGCAACTATCGCAGTTGTCGAGAGCGCCGTCGCCTTCCCTGACGCCTCGGCATCCCATTCACATGCGCACATTGCTGCGAACAGCTTGCTCCGCTCTATTCGGAACGACCAGCGTTCCTTGCCGTACATGCGCCGACCTATTCTCGCAGGATCGCGCTTATACTCTCGCCGCCAGCGTCGCTTGCAGGCGATCGCACAGTCTCTGAATCGGATCGTTCTTCATCCGGTAGCTGACCCGGTTCGCGATCAGACGGCTCGTAATGCCGAAGATCGATTCCATCTCGACAAGTCCGTTCTCCTTCAGCGTCTGCCCCGTCTCTACCATATCTACGATCCTGTCCGCCAGTCCGATCAGCGGGGCCAGCTCGATCGAGCCGTTCAGCTTGATAACCTCGACCTGCTGTCCCAACTCGCGAAAATATTGCGAAGCCACGTTCGGATACTTCGTCGCCACGCGAGGATGAATGACCGGCTTCCAGTCCGGCAGTCCAATGACCGACATGCGGCACTTGGCGATGCCGAGATCGAGCAGCTCGTAGACGTCCTTATTTTCTTCCATCAGCACGTCTTTGCCGACGATTCCGATATCCGCAACGCCGTACTCCACGTAAGTCGGCACGTCGACCGGCTTCGCCATAATGAACTCCATGCGCGCTTCCGGTACCTCGATGATAAGCTTGCGCGTATCGTCGAAATCGACCGGGATCGGCAGTCCCGCTTCGCGGAACAGCTTCGACGCCTGCTTATAGATGCGCCCTTTGGGCATCGCTACCTTCAATATTTCCTGCTGTCCGCTCACTTCGCTTGCTCCCCCTTCGTTCCGTCTTCTCCGGCAAAAGCAATAACCTTCGCGTATCCTTCGCGCCGCTCCGCCAGCGTCTCTCCGCCCGCGGCTCCCATCCGCTCCGTCACCACGATCGTTCCCTGCACGCGCAGACGCTGCGCTTCCGCCAATGCCGCCTCGCGGCCCTTTGCGTCGTAGCCGATCAGCACGCGCTCCGGCTGCTGCTCCTCTTCTCCGTCCAACAGCTCCAGCACCCGCGTCGTCTTGATCGCGAAGCCGGTCGCCGGCGCCGGACGGCCGAATTGCGTCAGCAGATTATCGTACCGGCCGCCGCTAACGACCGGGAATCCGAGATCGGCCGCGTAGCCCTCGAACGTCATCCCCGTATAATAGGAGAAGTCGCCGATCATCGTCAGATCGATCAAGACGTGATCGCATACGCCGTACGCCTTCAGCACGTCCCAGATTTCGCACAGATGGCGAATCGCCGACTTTGCCGTTGCGTCTTCGCTCAATTGCATCGCTTGGTCGCAAATCTCCTGTCCGCCGCGCAGACGAAGAATGCCTTCCAGCTCCCGCTGAACAGGCTCTGCCAGCGACAAGCTGCGAATGCGCTCGCGATAGCCGACATAGTCGCGACCGAGCAAGCAGGCTTTGAGCGCCTCCTGAGCCTCCGGCTGACCCGACAGCTCCTCCTCGAACAGCCCGTTCAAGAAGCCGACGTGTCCGATGGCGATCTTGAAGCGCTCCACGCCTGCCGCTTTCAGCGAAGCGATCGCGAGCGCGACGACTTCCGCATCCGCCTCTGCCGACGGATCGCCGACGAGCTCGACGCCCGTCTGATAAAACTCCGCGTCCCGTCCCGCTTCTTCCTCAATCGCGCGGAATACGTTCGCGTGATATGACAGCCGCAGCGGGAACGGCGCTTCCTTCAGCAGCGACGAGACAACGCGCGCGATCGGCGCCGTCATATCCGAACGGAGCACAAGCGGCGTGCCGCGATTGTTCAGCAGCTTGAACAGCTTCTGATCGGAAGTCGAGCTGGCAACCCCGACCGTATCGTAAAATTCCATCGTCGGCGTCACGATCTGCTCGTAGCCCCAACGGCTCATGCAATCGAGCGCCTGCCGCTCCACCTTGCGCATCTTCGCTACCGCATGCGGCAAATAATCTTTAACTCCGATCGGTTTTTCGAACACCTTCGGTTTCGACATACGATCACACCTTCTTATCTATTGTTCACAACGGCATCGCAAGCAACCGCGTGAGAAAGTTATTTTAAGTATATCATACTTCATTACATTAAAGCGATACCATGTTACCATGCTACCAAAATAAAAGATTAGTCGTAAGTTTACCATGTGCAAGCGATGCCAGTCAAGGGATGAACGACACGTGCCGGAGCGCCCGTTGCCAATGCCGCCAATCGCGCAAAAAGGCCGGCCCATTAAGGCCGACCGGTCCGATCTATTACGCGGCTTAACTTAGCTTCCCGAATGGCGAATGTCGCCGCCGCTCCCGCGCGCCACCCCTGGCGATGCGCCGGGCTTGCGGAATTTCGCCGGCACCTGACCCAGCAGCAGCCAGTACCATCCCGTCACTCGGAACGCAAGAAGCAGTACGATAAGCGATCCGGCCAATGCCGTGACGAACAAGCCTGCCGTCCAGACGATATAGAGATACGGCATGCCCGGCTGCGGAACCAACTCCCGGTACGCAAGCAGGAACACCGGATGGATCAAATAGATGCCGAACGACAGACCGCCGAGATCGTTCAGCAGCTTTTCCGCCACCCTCTTCTTCCGCCTTCGAATCCAGCCGCTGACGACCAGCAGCACGGGAATCGTTAACAGCGTATAGGCCTCGTAGCCGAATTCGAACGCTTCGGACGGATAAGTATGCTCCCCGGTTCGATACCGATGCCACACCGTAACGAATATGGCGGCCACAGCCGCCCAGAGCAGCCACAGCATCATGCGCCGCACCGGCATCCGCTTATTGAGCCATGCATTCATCCGGTCGTAGTTGAGCGCCGCGTATGCGCCGAGCAGGAACGGCCCCGCATACGTTAGCGCTACGCTGCCCTTCGATGGGACATGGAGCCAGTAACGGTTCGCGTAGTAGAACGCCGCCTGAATCGCGACGCCCGCCAAGACAAGCCACAGCCCGCGATTGCGCGCCTTTTGCACCACATAGAGCAGCAACGGAAACACGACATACAATTGAACCGTAATAATGATGTAGTACAAGTGCGTATAGGCGTTGCCAGTCCACAAATAATGCCAGTACTTCTCTAATATTGTAAGCGGTTCCACATTTTCGCCCGACCGAATCGCATATAGCTGCTTGATGCCTAGATACAGCAAGGACATGAACGCGTAGGGCACAAGGATATACAGCAGCCGTTTGCGATAAAAGGAGCCCAGCGACCGCAGCCCGATCTTCTGATCGCTATAATTGTACAGCAATACGAATCCCGTCAAAAAAATAAACGCCGGCACGCAAAACAAAGCAAGTACGTTCAGCGTATTGAATAAGCCGAATAGCGAAGAATCGCTCAACGCTACGACAGCCGATGAGGTGGAATGGACGGTTAGGACGCCCAGCATCGCAATACCTCGCATAACGTTCAGTTCATGAACAACGGGCTTCCGGTTAGACACAGTTGAAGAACCTTCTTTCAAACGCAAATTAAGGTCGATACGCGGTATACTGCCTGCTTATTCTCTCGGTTCGGATAACGATTCCCAGCTCCGGCCTTCCGGGTTTCGCAGCATCCGTATCGGGTTGCCGCCTACGAAAGCGCCTGCCGGAACGTCCTTATGGACGATAGACCCGGCCGCCACGACTGCGCCGTCTCCGATGACGACGCCGGGCAACACCGTCGAATTGGCGCCGATAAGCACGTTGCTGCCGATCTTCACCGTACCGATCCGATACTCGCCGATCAAATATTCATGCGTCAGTATGGTCGTATTATAGCCGATAATGCTGTTGTCGCCAATCTCAATTCTTTCCGGAAAAAAGACATCGACCATCACCATTAAAGCAAAAGCCGTCTCCTTGCCGACCTTCATGCCGAGCACCCTCCGATAAACGGCGTTTTTAAGCGGCAAGGAAGGGCAATATCGGGTGAATTGGATGGCGATAAAATTGCGCACCGCCTTGAAGCGGCTGACCGTCCGGTACATTTGCCACAGCGCGTTCGGCCCTTCCACCTCGTGCCGCTCTACATTACGACCCATCAGACGCTCTCTCCTGTGAGACGAATTTGTACAAATCCCGCATATCGCGAATGATATGACGAGCGCCGGCCTCGCGCAGCATCCGCTCTCCCTTGAGCGACCATGCGACGCCGACCGAGACGACCCCCGCCGCATTCGCCGATTCGATATCGACGACGCTGTCGCCGATCATCATCGTCGATGCCGGATCCGCGCCCAGCTCTTCCAGCGCGCGCAGCACCGGCTCCGGATGAGGCTTCGCATGCCGGACATCGTCGATCGTTATTGCGCTGCCTATATAGTCGCGCAGTCCGACGAACGTCAGGCCGCGCTCCGTCGTCAATCGTATTTTGGTCGTCACGACCCCAAGCTTGACGCCTTTCTCATGCAGCGTTCGAACTACCTCGTTCACATGCGGGAACGGCCGAACATACTCATCGTGTATCCGCAGGTTATGCTCCCGGTATTTCGCAAGCAGACCCGAAACATTCTCCATTCCGGAAAAATGCTGCAATTGCTTCGTCAACGGCTGGCCCATCAGCGGAATAATCTGCTCGGAGCCGAAGTCCGAATCGACGATGCCGTCCAGCGCATGAAGAAACGATTGAATAATAAGCTCGTTCGTATCCAATATCGTGCCGTCCAGATCGAACAGCATCGTCATGATCGTTTGGTTGTTTGATGACGAGTCCGTAGCGGCCTCGCTGTGGTTAAACATCTTGCTTATTCCCCTTCCCGCCGCTTCGCTTGCCGCTAAATCGGCTCCCCGGCCAAGCCCGAACGAGCCCGGCCGGCGGAGCCGACGATGTACGGTATAGATGCTGCTCTTGCGCAATCGGATTAGCCGTTAGCCAAGTCTGTCGGGCCTTCCGTCTTCCTGGTCGGCTGCTGCGGCTTCTTCGATACGACCGGGTCCAGATAGCGGACCTGATATGAACCGGATACGCGGCGCGTAACAATGACCACGACCGTCACCAGCAGGAGAATGACGCTAACCAATTCCGAGATGCGAATGTTGCCTTCGATTGGCGGCAGATAGCCGACATGGAAGCCCATCGCCGTCATCGGCGACCAGAGGGCATCCATGAACGAAGCGATCCAATCCGGACCTCTGAACGCCAAGCTGTCCGTCCGCAGCCCTTCGATATAGAACCGTCCAATTGCATACCAGATGAAGTACATGGCCAACTGCTCGCCCGCAAGCAAAAACTTCTGGCGGCGAATGACAAGCAGAATAATAATGCCGACCAAGTTCCAGAGCGACTCGTATAGAAACGTCGGATGATGGAACACGCCTTCGACGTTCATCTGGTTGACGATCCAGTTCGGCAGATGCAGCGTGTTGCGCAGGAAAGACTCTTCGACCGGTCCGCCGTACGCCTCTTGATTGACAAAGTTGCCCCAGCGGCCGATCAATTGGCCCGCAATGAGCGACGGTGCGCATATATCGGCGATGCGCAGAAAGCTATAGCCTTTGTAACGAGCATAAATAATGCCGCAGATGAATGCCCCGATTAACGCGCCGTAGATAGCGATACCGCCTTCCCAGACGGCGAAGATCGACAACGGGTCGTTCTTGTACTCGTTCCATTTGAATGCGACGAAATAGAGCCTGGCTACGATAACGGCCGACGGAACGCCGAACAACAGCAGATCCATGAAGAAATCCGGCGAAATGCCGAACCGCTTGCCTTCTTGAATCGCCAGCAGCAAGCCGGCAAGCGCCGCAAGCCCCAAAATAATGCCGTACCAATGTATCTTAATAAATCCGAGATCCAAAGCGATTGGATTAAGCAGAAGCGTGTCCAACATAGTAGCGCCGATTCTCCTTTATCGTCCCTTATTTAATGGCATCGCCTCGTGCGTGCCATGCCTTGCGGCTTACTCGTAATCGTCCATATCGTCTGCAATCGTCTCGGTTAGCTTGTTCGTGAATTGTAGCGCCGCGTTGTAGCCCATCCGCTTCAGACGGTAGTTCATCGCCGCGACCTCGATAATGACCGCCAAGTTGCGGCCGGGCCGTACCGGAACCGTAACGAGCGTCACATCCGTATCGATAATGCGCGTCGTCTCCTCGTCGAGGCCAAGCCGGTCATATTGCTTGTCCGGCTGCCAGTTCTCCAGCTTGATGACGAGACCAATTCGCTTATTGTTGCGCACCGCTCCCGCACCGAACAAGGTCATCGCATTAATGATGCCCAGACCGCGAATTTCGAGCAGATGCCGAATCAATTCCGGCGCCGAGCCGTGCAGTTGACCGTCCGACATCTGCCGGATTTCGACCGCATCGTCGGCGACGAGCCGGTGACCCCGCTTGACGAGCTCAAGCGCCGTCTCGCTCTTGCCGATGCCGCTGCCTCCGGTTATAAGCATGCCGATGCCATATACATCGACAAGCACGCCGTGAATCGTGGCGGTCGGCGCCAGCTTCCGTTCCAGGAAGTTCGTTACGCGGCTTTGCAGAATCGTCGTCGCCAAGCCGCTTCGCAGCAGCGGAATGCTCGCCGATCTCGCTTGCTCGATCAGTTCGGCCGGCGGCTCCATGCCGCGCGTAATAATGATGCAGGGCGACTCCTCGTTGCATAGACGCTCCAGACGCTCCGTACGCGCTTCGACGCTGAGCGTCTGCAGAAACGTCAGCTCCGTCTTCCCGAGAATTTGCACGCGCTCGCGCGGGTGATAGTGAAAATAGCCAGCCATCTCCAGACCGGGCCGATACAGGTCGTCTGTCGTAATTGTCCGACGTAGCCCGTCCTCGCCGGACAATATCTCAAGCTGGAACGATTGAACCAGTTCCGACACTTTTACTTTCTTGGCCATCTTATAGCTGCCTCCTCGCCGTTTTTCCATTGTCTTCATCGTAAATGAAAAAAGGACCAAACGCAACGTCTGGCCCGTTTCTTTCGATTATGCTTCGGTTTCCCGCCGGTGCGTCGGCCGCCAGGGTAAGACGCTTCGTTTTCTCGAAGTAGCCGCTATAGAAGTTTTGCGTTATCCCCTCGGGCTTCTTGCACCATTTCGAGTGCCTAGCCTTCCTGTCGAATATGCCTGTCGATCACTGCCTTTATACTTTAAACACGCATCGTTGCCAGCCGCTTTTACCCATAACCAAAAGCAGCCACTGAGTATTCACTCAATGGCTGCTTCGTATCGATGAGAATTAGTTTTCGAAAATGTTCAGTTCGGACTCTTTATCGAACAAGTGAACTTTGTTCATGTCCAGAGCGAGCTTCACGTTCGTACCGTTCATAACGCCGGCGCGGCCGTCGATACGAGCGATAACGGATTGCGTACCGATACCGTTGAGGTGAAGGTACATCTCATGGCCGAGGTTCTCCGCAACGTCAACGTGTGCCGTAACGATCGTGTCAGGGGAAGCTTCCAGGAATACCGGCTCTTCATGCAGGTCTTCCGGACGAACGCCGAGAATGACTTCTTTGCTCGCGTAGCCTTTTTCACGAAGAGTTTTGGCTTTGCCTTCTGGCACGGCTACGTCTACACCGCTCGATTTGAAACGGAGCGTACCGCCTTGCTCAGTCAGCGTGCCTACGATGAAGTTCATCGCTGGAGCGCCCATGAAGCCTGCTACGAACAGGTTTTTCGGATTGTTGTAGAGCACTTCCGGCGTATCCGTCTGTTGGATGATACCGTCTTTCATAACGACGATACGGTCGCCCATCGTCATGGCTTCGATCTGGTCATGTGTTACATAGATCGTCGTCGTCTCAAGACGTTTCGTCAGCTTGCTGATTTCCGCGCGCATTTGACCGCGCAGCTTAGCATCCAAGTTGGAAAGCGGTTCGTCCATCAAGAATACTTGCGGCTCGCGCACGATTGCGCGGCCGAGAGCGACACGCTGACGTTGACCGCCGGACAGAGCCTTTGGTTTACGGTCGAGCAAGTGCTCGATATCGAGAATTTTAGCGGCTTCACGAACGCGTTTGTCGATGTCCGCTTTTTTGAATTTGCGCAGTTTCAGACCGAACGCCATGTTCTGGTACACGTTCATGTGCGGGTACAGGGCGTAGGATTGGAATACCATCGCGATGTCGCGATCTTTAGGTGCTACATCGTTCACCAGGCGGTCGCCGATGAACAGTTTGCCTTCGGAAATTTCTTCAAGGCCGGCAATCATCCGGAGCGTCGTCGATTTACCGCAACCCGATGGGCCGACGAGTACGAGGAATTCTTTGTCCTTAATGTCGAGATTGATATCTTTAACGGATGCGTTATCGGAACCCGGATACTTTTTGTACACATGCTCTAAGCGTACGCCTGCCATGAGTCATTTCCCCCTAATACAAAAGTAAATTCGTTATGAACCTATATTAACCTAGGAGACTCGATATGACTATGCACATTCCCTACAAAAAATCTAAGCCCTTTTCGTGAATTTGTACAATAGCAAAATAATTTTCATAAGCACGGCGTCCCGGAACACTCTTACGTCCAGTCCCGTCTCCTGCTTCAGCTTGTCCAAGCGATACAGCAGCGTGTTCCGATGGATGAACAGCTTCTTCGCCGTCTCGCTTACGTTGCAGTCCAGTGCAAAAAAAGTATCGAGCGTCGACAGCGTCTCCGCCTCCATGAAGACGTCCGATCTCCCAAGCGCCTGCTCGACATAACGGAGCCTGACCGGTTCGGGAATATTGGCAAGCAGCCTTTCCAGATGCATGTTCCACGGCAAATGGATGTTCGCTCCCAGCTCGAATATCCGTCCCAGCTCGATCGTTTCCCGCAACAGCGTTACCGATTGCACGACCGATTTCACCGGCTTCATCGGACGGCCGACGGCCAGATGGCATTCGCCGATCCATTCGCTTGCCAGCATTTCCTGAAGCCCCGAGCCGATTGAAGCAAGGCTCTCCTCCAGCGTCTCCGCCTGCTCGTCACGCTCTTCCAGCGTGTCGCGTACAAGCGACAGCGGAGCCAGCACAAGCCATTCCTGCCCTTTGAGCGGGATGACAATGACATCTTCGTCGAGGAACGAGTCCATCAGCTTCTGCAATTCACCGAATGCCGACGCCTCCGCCGTCTGCTCCGTCTCCAGCAGAAAAGGAATCATCTCCGCATAGAGCCGGCCATCCTGCGACAGACTACTCGGCAGAGGCTCCGTTCCGCCGGCTAACGACTGCTTGACAATCCATTCGCCCAGTGCGCGAGCATTCCGCTCGGCCTCCGTTCTTCCGTCCGCGTAACTAAGGCCTTCCGCCTGTTGCAGCCCATAACGCGAGACGGACCATGAGATCAATGCTTTCTCCGTCTCGTTCAGATTGCCCCGTTCGACGTGCAGCAGTTGGATCGTTCCGTCGTCAACCGCAACGGCAACGATTAACGATTCCGTTCCATCCTCCACAATCGCACCTGCCTCAAGCCCCGTCCATGCCGGATAATCCGAGAGGAGCACTTCCTCGCAACGGACCGGACAGTTCAAAATGTGCTGCAGTTGTTCCCAATCTGACATGCTCATTCTCTATCCCCTATCCTGTAAACCAATCCTGTCTTGCTTATAAAGGTGATATTTTAAGTCATTGTATCATACAATGAGGCTGCTTTCAGCTTTCTTTAACGCCTATGTCCCTGTCGTAACCAGCAGCAGAATCGATAGCAAGCAAAATACAGCCGCGATTAAATACAAGAACGACACCGTCTGAATCTGATTGAGCCCCCATCTCATAAGCACATGATGGGAATGCAGTTTGTCCGCCTGATGCAGCCCTTTGCCGGTCAGCATTCTCCGGAGCATCACGATAACCGTATCCATAATCGGCACGCCAAGCGCAAGCAGCGGCACGACCATCGTCAGGAAGGTGGCGCTCTTGAAAGCGCCGTCGACGGCAACGACCGCTAGCGAGTACCCGATAAAGGTCGCGCCGGCATCCCCCATAAATATGCGCGCAGGGTGGAAGTTAAATGCCAGAAAGCCGATACAGGCCCCTCCTAGTATGATAGCCAAAAGCGCCGTATCGGGCTGTCCTTTAATGAGTGCCGTTACGAACAGCGTGAAGGAAGATAACGTCGAAATCCCGGAAGCCAGTCCATCCACCCCGTCTATAAAATTAATCATATTAATCAGTGCAAACACCCAGACGATCGTGCTTCCCCAAGCCAGCCATTCCGGAAAAATAACCATGCCGCCCAATCCGATATTCGTAATGCCCGATATCCGGATACCGAACAAAAGAGGCAGCATCGCAACCCCCAAGTAAACGATGACCCGAGGCATGACGGGAAAGTCTTGTCCCTGCGTCTTCGCATAGTCGTCCACCAGTCCGATCGCTACAAGAACAAGCCCCCCGGCCGCTATAGCGAGACTAAGCCGGGAAGCGCCTACGAATAGGAAGAGCGGAATAACGGTTGCCAAATAAATCGCGGCTCCCCCCATCAGTGGAATCGGATTACGATGAATTTTGCGATTGTTCGGCCGATCGACGAACCCTGTTCTCACCGCGATTGTGCGAAATATCGGAACGAATAGGAACATGAAGGCGAAGCTGATGAGCGATGCCGCCACATAGAACATACGAAGCACTCCTTTATAATCGCCGAGGCTCTTATTGAATCGTCTTCATTGTTCCCTGCATTTACCGTTTTCACTCGAATTTACGGATAATTATCGACACGATTTGCGAAATAATATAATGTAGAAACACGAAAAAACCGCAGACGGCTGTCTGCGGCGATCATTCGTTAAATGGTGAGCCATGTAGGACTCGAACCTACGACACCCTGATTAAAAGTCAGGTGCTCTACCAACTGAGCTAATGGCTCTTGATGAAAAAGAAAGTGGTGGAGGATGATGGATTCGAACCACCGAACTCAGAGAGAGCAGATTTACAGTCTGCCGTGTTTAGCCACTTCACTAATCCTCCATGATGTACCTTAAGCGCCATTGCTTCAGGAATCAAATGGTGGCTCGGGACGGAATCGAACCGCCGACACGAGGATTTTCAGTCCTCTGCTCTACCAACTGAGCTACCGAGCCTTATTCAATTATGGTTCCTCTTCTCGTGGAAGAGAAAATGGCGGAGCCGACGGGATTCGAACCCGCGGTCTCCTGCGTGACAGGCAGGCATGTTAGGCCTCTACACCACGGCTCCGCGTTAGTAAATATGGTGGAGGCTGACGGGATCGAACCGCCGACCCTCTGCTTGTAAGGCAGATGCTCTCCCAGCTGAGCTAAGCCTCCATATAGGTGTGGTAGCGGCGAAGGGACTCGAACCCCCGACCCTCCGGGTATGAACCGAATGCTCTAGCCAGCTGAGCTACACCGCCACACTTGTCCATTTGGGATGGTTGGACAACCATCAGGTTTACAGCGCCGCCAAGCGCTGCGTGTAAGCCTTCGAATACAACGAGCTTGTCGTTCTATTCTTAGGTAATTACACCCTGAAAACTGGATGCGAATGTTTGAAACTTTAGCTGTGTATTCATGCTTCCGAAGCCGCTTTCTTGCGAAAGCTTTTTAGGATAAGCCCTCGACCGATTAGTACTCGTCAGCTCCACACATTGC
>Ga0160464_100996_pt1 | contig 13443 bp, 11 predicted proteins | sample HID1971I_E11MG_FD_108275 | JGI IMG/M metagenome (GOLD analysis project Ga0160464, IMG submission 108275) | Enriched millipede-associated microbial communities from UW Madison campus, WI, USA - HID1971I_E11 MG | ecosystem: Host-associated > Arthropoda: Insects > Digestive system > Unclassified ... | reverse complement strand
ATGGGTGCCGAGGCCAACGACCTCGCCGACATCGAGCACGACGATCAGGTCGGCATCCATGACGGAGGTGATGCGCTGAGCGATCATCAGGCAGGTCATCCCCTGGGCATATTCGCGCAGCCCCTCCTTGATTCGCGATTCAGTCGTCGTGTCGAGCGCGCTCGTACAATCATCGAGGATGAGCACGCGCGGCTGACGGATGAGCGCCCGAGCGATCGCAAGCCGTTGCTTCTGGCCGCCCGAGAGATTGACGCCGCGCTGACCGAGCACAGCGTCGTAGCCCTCCGGCAGCGCTGTGATGAAGTCATGCGCCTGCGCCAGTCGGGCCGCCGCCTCGATCTCCTCCATCGACGCATCCTCCCGTCCCCAGCGGATATTATCGGCGATGCTCCCGGAGAATAACATCGTCTTCTGCGGGACGATGGCGATCTGCTCGCGCAGCGCAGCCGGATCGATGCGGCGAGTATCGACGCCGTCCAGCCGCACCGTGCCGCTGTCCGCGTCGTAGAAGCGCGGGATGAGCTGCGCGAGCGTGCTCTTGCCCGAGCCGGTCGAGCCGATCACGCTCACCGTCTGCCCTGGCTGACAAGCAAAGCTTACCTCTCGCAGCACCGGCAGTCCCGTCGTCCCGGGATAGGCAAAGCTGACGCGTTCGAAGGCGATGGCGCCGCGTTGCGCCCCCTCGACGCGCCGCGATGAACGAGCTGCAGGCTCCGACACCCGGCTGGCCTGGTCCTGCGTGGCCGCCCTGCGTCCCGCCGACCCGCCATGGCGGCCAACCGCCGCTCCATCGCGATCTGGCGACACGCTCTGCGCCGCCTGCCCGCCCCGCGCGAATACTTCGTTGATCCGCTCGGTGCCAGCGCGTGCCCGCACGAACATGTTGAACACCATCGACACCATCATGAGCGCGAACAGAATCTGCGTCATATAGTTGATGAAGGCGACCAGCTCTCCTACCTGCGTCGAGGAGCCGGACCCTGCGGCCCAGGTGCCGCCGACCCACAGGATGGCGACGACAGCCAGGTTGACCGTCAGCATGATCAGCGGATTAAAGATCGCCATCGTCAGCATCGCCTGCACCGATACGTCCCGCTGCTCCTCGTTGGTCTTGCGGAAGCGGGCGCTCTCGTGGGCGAATCGGTTGAACGCCTTGACTACGCGCACGCCGCCCAGATACTCCCGCACCGCGCCGTTGATCCGGTCGAGCGACTGCTGCACGCGCATGTATCGCTTGAAGCCGATCCGCATGCTCAGGATGACGAGCGCCGCTACGATCGGCACGACGACGCCGAGGATGATCGCCAGCTCGGCATTGAGCCGGATCGCCAGGATGAGCGCGCCCAGTCCCAGCATCGGCGCCTTGACGAAGATGCGCATCAGTCCGCCGACGAAGTTCTGGACGATCGTGATATCATTGGTCATGCGCGTAATGAGCGAGGCCCGCTCGAAGCTGTTCATCTCCTGGAAGGAGAGCGACTGGATCTGACGGAACAGGTCGCTGCGCAGCTCGGTGCCGAACCGCTGCGAGACGAGGACGGCGAGGATATTGCGCATGCTCGCCGCCACCGCCCCGACTGCCGTGATGAGCAGCATGATGCCGCCGAGCCGCAGCACCTCGTCCATGTCCTTGCCTGCGATGCCGCGGTCGATGATGAGCGCCAGCAGCGTCGGCATCATCAGATCGGCGGCAGCCTCCAGCATGAGGAAGAAGACGGCCAGCGAGAAGCCTTTCCAATACTTGCGAATATATTTGGCATAGGGCATCGCGCTTACTCCCTTCCCTGGAGCTGTCGGACCAGCTGACCCATCAAGGCAACGAGCTGCTCCCGCTCCGCAGCAGACAGCTTGCCGAACGGCTCGGCCAGCGATTCCATCCAATATTGCTCGGTATGGTCGATGATCTCTTCCCCCTCCGGCGTCAGGCGGATCAGCTTCACGCGCGCATCGGCAGGGTCCGGCATCCGGACCAGGTAGCCTTGGTTCTCCAGACGGTCCAGCATCTGCGACATCGTGCTCGCCCGCACATCGAGATGCGAGGCCAACTGGCCGATCGTACTGCCGCCGCTGCGCCGCAAGTGCCGCATGAGCAGCCATTGCACCCGCGTCAGCGCCTGGTCGCGGTCAAAGACGGCCGAACGCAGATGACGGTTCACCGTCTGCAGATGCGCCACGAATGTTTCGATTTCCTGGTGCACATGTGTTCCCTCCCCTTGCAGTCCTGTCATACAATCGCTTTCATTATTTTATATTATATAGCTAACCTAAATAAATGAGAAGACGTTCTCAGCAATTGTTACGCTCGCCACGGCGCTTATTTGGGAGAAGCGGCTTTTTTCGGCACCGCTTGACCCAAATAAGCTCGCTGGAGAGCGCTAGCTTGCGAGATGACCGCTTTTCGACCCGATAAGGCACGCGTCACAGATTCTATTGGCACCCTGTAACCGGAGGGCAAAAAATATGCGCCGCAGCTCAGAAATAACGGGCAAGCGCTGCCTCGTACACGCCTTTCGGTCGCAGTCCCAGCAGTCGCTCGACCGGCTCGCCATCCCGGAACAAGATCACCATCGGAGTGGACATTACCCCGTAGCGGGCTGCAAGTTCCGGCGACGCATCGCAGTCTACCTGATACACGGACAGTCGCCCGGCTTCATCCCGTTGCAGCTCTTCGAGGATAGGCAGCAATACCTTGCAAGGCGGGCACCATCGTGTACCGAACTCTACCAATGTTATTCCCGTTTCCACACCGTCTGCGAATGCGGCAGCGTCAAGGGTCGGCAATGTCGACAGAATCATGCTTCATCTCTCCCATCGCGAATATGCCTATCGGCCAGGATGGACGCGATGCGATCCTCCAGATTGGACTTGATCTGCTGCATCAGATGGATCTGCGCGTCGATCTCCGCGAGCTTCTCGCGGAAGATGGGCAGCACCTCGTTGCAAAACGCCTCATTGTTCTTGACCACACAGGTCAGAAAGCCGGCAATCTGCTCCGTCGTCAGGCCAAGGCCGAGATACAGCTGAATTGTCCGCACCTGCTCCACCGCCAGCAGCGAATAGTCCCGATAGCCGTTGTCCCGCCGTAGCGGCGTCAGCAGCCCCAGCTTGTCATAATAACGCAGCGATCGGACGCTCACTCCGGTAAGGGCGGCCAGTTCCCCGATTCTCATCCATCAACGCCTCCTGTCATCGGCTCTCCCTAGTATAAACCGTGACATCAGTGTCAAGGTCAAGACTTTTTGCGCCATCCCTTACGCTTGTGAGTTGACAGGACGTTTCCGTTAGCCAACCCGGTCATAGTCTTGCCGTTGCTCCAGTGTGGGAGATTATGCGGTATATTAAGAAAGCTTACTGCAGCAACTCACGGTCGATATGCCTCAGCTTGGTCAGCAGCTGCAGGATCGGCTCTCGCCCGACCGAGATACGCAGAGCCGCCTCTGCGCCCTGCTCGCCGCTCACCGCATTCATCCGGAAGGTATCGAAGCCAAAGCTCCCGCCGGATACGAAGTGACTGCCCTCCGGCGCACGATGGACAAAGGCATCGATCCTACGCTGCACCTCCGCCTCATCCTCGACTCCCGGCACTCGGATGTAAGCTACTGCGCCATGCCAAGGCTCCCCTGCGAGCAAATAGTCTGCGCTGTGCGGCACTGTCGTGCAATAGTCACTGATCCGGCCTGCGAGCCGCTGATGCTCGAGGAAGCTGGCGAGCAGACGCGCATTGCGATTGATCCGCGCAAGCCGTGTCGTCAGCCTCGTCTCGTCAGGGTCCGGCAGCTGGCGGACGGTAAGCGGCGCAACCCCTGCATCGAGCAGGGCCAGCAGATCGATCCAGCGCTGACGCTCCTCCTCGTCTCTCATACGCGCGCCTGCAGCGGTCAGAAAGCCCGCATTAGCCAGATCCAGACCATACTGCAGATACTTGATGGCACTCTCGATGCAGATCAGCGTCACATGAGGCGGCAGCCGATCGACGTAGCGGGTGAAGATCGGGTTGGCGATAGTCGTAAAGGTACGGTCGACGATCACATAGAGCGGCTCGCTCTGACGATGGACGCAGATCAGCTGCATCAGCCGACCCAGATCGACAGGTGGACGAACAGGCCAGCTGCAGCCCGGATCGACGAGCACGCCGCCTACAGACTGCCCCTGCTCCAGACGAGTATAGAGCGCGTCCGGCCCCAGCTCCTCCGTCTGCGGCAGGATGAGCTTCGCCAGCTCGGCGCCCTCCCCGTACAGTCCCTCCTGACAGTAGAAGGGCAGATCTCCCATTGCTCCCTTGCAGCCAAAAAGCGCCAGCTCCAGCGCCTTCATCCCCGAGGTGGTCATCAAGCCGAGGCTCTGCCGGGCAAGCTCGCCTTCGATCCCGTACCAGGCACGAAGCGCACGCGCTTCATACGATTTGACCGCATCGCTGCCGTAGCTGCGCTCATATGTATTCTCCTCGGACTGGGCAAAGCCGAGCTCCGCCGACTGTCCGCCGTTGTGCCCCAGACGCTTGCCGGGCGACTGCCAGTCGCTTCCCTCGACTACAGCGCCCAACTGCTTGTGCAGCAGCCGCAGCTCGTATTTGATCGTCAGATACGCATCCAGATCGCATGCCAACGGGTCCCTCTCATACTGGCGGCGGCGCGCCTCCAACGCTTCGAGCTCCCGACCGAACACATCGCCGAGCCCCTGCTCGAAGCGCCGCTCCGGGTACATCTGGATGAATAGCGCCAGCTTGCTTCTCGCACTGTCCAGCAGCCAGGCCAGCTCCTCCAGATCCTGCAGACGCTCTGCGCGCTCGCGTGCCAGCCAGTCCTCCGGCGGCGCCGGCAGCCGCTCCCCCAGCCAGCTCGCCCAGTCGATCCTCTCGGGCTTCTCGGTCTTTTCGGTCTTTTCGGTCTTTTCGGTCTTTTCGGTCTTTTCGGTCTTCCCGGTCTTCCCGGGCTTCTCGGGCTTCTCGGGCTTCTCGGGCTTCTCAGTTTTTCCGGCCCTCACGCTCCCGAGATCCGCCATTCCTGCACTTGCCTTTCGCTCCATCGATGCCGCCTCCTCTTCTATGGCCTTTGGTTGTTTGTAGTTACCCCAATCGACGCCTCGCCAAGCACCTTGGAAGAGAGGGGCTAATTATGGCATAATTTAAGTATGAATCAACGGAAAGGAGCTTACTACATGCGCTATAATTTTCGCCTATTGGGCGCCCTGATCCCTCTGCTCCTCTTGCTCGCGTGCAGCAACGGCCCTGTCCTTGAAGAGCCGAAGGACAAGCCACAAGCGTTGATCGAACAAATCAAGGAGGCGATCGCCGCAGTGGACAGCTATACGTCGGTCATCACAGCGGAGCAGGAGCTGCACCAGGAGAATAGCGAGCAGAACGAACGCAACGCCTTCATCAGCCGGACCGCATACGTGCGAGAGCCTGTGGGCGTGCATCATGTCTTGGAGAAGGTGAATCTGGCCTCGGGGGAACAGACCCAAGAGCAGCACTATATAACCTCAGAGGGCCATTGGTCCAATGAGGACGGTGCTTGGAGTGTTGAGCCGGAGGAGCAGCGCAGCCATAGGCTGCGATCATTCGAAGCGCTGAACGGTCCGCTCGTACAGTGGCACAGGTTCGAGAAGCATGCGGAGAAGGTGATCGTGACGGAGGAGGCCAAGCATATTGTCTTGCGGCTGGAATTGCAAGGAGAGGCGGTCCGGGGCCCCCGCTCGTCGACTGACGTCGGCCTGTCTCAACTGCCAAAGGTAACTCAGGTGCAGGATGGAGCGGCTGCCGATACGCCGGACGCACCAGCGATGGCGAACAAGTCGGACGCAGCGGATCAGACGGGGCATGCGGATACGATGACCCTCATCTATATCATCGACCCATCAACCTATCTGCCCGCACAGATCGACTCTGTCACCGCCTATGCTGTCTCGAATCGCTCCGATCCTGCTGTCATGCGAGTATCGGAGCGATACGAGATTGTCTACAACGTTACGCCGCCAATCCAAGTTCCCTCGGAGGCGCTGGGCGCAACCCGATAGCGCAATAACCGAAATAACCGCACGCTGAAGCGTACCAGAAACCGGCGAAAGCTGCGCAGCAACGGGCTGCAACTGAGATCTGCAGTACGCGCAGCGTGGCCTCTTGCGGGTCCGGGTCGTGAGTGCATACTATCCCATTTCCCCCTATTCCCCTTGTTCCCCTCCACAGTCTTCCCTCCAGGACTCTTCAAGGAACTTCAAGGAACATACATATCCTTAATTAACGAAAAAGTGGCATTTTGGCCACGCAAAGAAACCTCAGTATCGCTATTTCCCCTCAAACTCGCGAAATCGCTGTGTTGAGAGGCAATAAGGATATAGAGGTTCCTAAAGTACGTCAATATGGGCTTATTTTGCAAAATAGCGTTACCTATGTTCCTTTACGTGGAGGGCTTAGCCTACATACGCAGCGCCGCACATGGCTCGGGCCCGCAACCCTGCGGGCTTGGCCCCCGGCGTGGGCTTGCGGCGCACATCCGCCGCCGCGCTCTGGCCCGCGTCATTGCCTCGCCCCTGGCTCTGGCCCGCGCCGCTCACTGCCCCGCGCCCGCCCTGCGGCTAGGCGTCAGTGCGACCCGCACCCGCGCCTGCGCCCGGACGTCTGCGCCGCCGCTTGCCACCGCTGCCGCCGCCCGCCTGGCCCGCTGTGTGGGCTTGCGGCGCACGTCCGCCGCCGCCCTGGCTCTGGCCCGCGCCGCCGCGACCTTGACGCTGGCCGCCGCCAGCCGTTGACGGCGCGCTGCCGCCACCTTGACGCCCGCCTTGCGCGTTGCCGCCGCCCTGGCGTCCGCCTTGGGCCGCTGGCTGGGCGCTCTGGCCGCCGCGCCGATGACGGCTGGAGCCGTCGTCGCGCTGACGTTGCTGGCGCTGCTGGTTATCCTCGGAGTCCGCCTTGCTCGCCGCCAGTTGGGCATCCGTCGTGATCTGCATCGGATACGCATGATCCGTCACCTCGGGGATCGTCTTGCGGATCAGCTTCTGGATATCCTTCAGGTACGGCAGCTCCTCATACTCGCAAAAGGAGATCGCCACGCCGCTCATCCCATTCCGGCCCGTACGGCCGATCCGGTGCACATAGGTCTCAGGGATGTTGGGCAGGTTGAAGTTGATGACATGCGACAGCTCCTCAATATCAATGCCGCGAGCGGCGATATCGGTCGCTACCAGGACGCGCGTCTTGCCGCTTTTGAAGTTGTTCAGCGCCGACTGCCGCGCATTTTGCGATTTGTTGCCGTGGATGGCCTGCGCCGTCACGCCGACCCGGTCGAGAAGCCGCGCCACCCGGTCCGCGCCATGCTTGGTGCGGGTGAATACGAGCGCCGAAGCGATCGAGGCATCCTGCATCAGGTCGCCGAGCAGCTTCTGCTTATTGGCCTTGTCGACGAGGTAGAGCGATTGCTCGATTCGGTCAACCGTAGAGGATACCGGCGTAATCTCGACCTTGACGTAGTCGTTGAGCAGGCTGTTGACCAGTCGCGTGATCTCCGGCGGCATCGTAGCCGAAAAAAACAGCGTCTGCCGTGCCTTCGGCATGACCGCGATGATCTTCTTGACGTCGTTGATGAAGCCCATGTCCAGCATCCGGTCGGCCTCGTCGAGCACGAGGATGCTTACCTGGCTCAGGTCGGCGACCTTCTGGTTGATCAGATCGATCAGCCGACCCGGCGTCGCGATCAGGATGTCCACGCCGCGTTGCAGATCGAGCTCCTGCGCTCGCTGCGACACGCCGCCGACGACAGCGGCGCAACGGATCGCCGTGTAACGGCTGTAGGCGTCGATGTTCTCCTTGATCTGCAGCGCCAGCTCGCGGGTCGGCGTCAGGATGAGCGAGCGGATCGGCTTGCGGCCGCCGCTCTTGGGACGCGCCTCGAGCAGACGCTGGACGATCGGCAGCGAGAAGGCTGCGGTCTTGCCGGTGCCCGTCTGGGCGCAGCCGAATACGTCTCTGCCCGCCAGCACGGCCGGGATCGCCTGCTGCTGGATCGGCGTTGGCTCCGTATAGTTTTCTTCATTTAATGCTTTAAGAATAGGTGCAACCAATTGTAATTGTTCAAATGTCATGGATATCTCCTTAATCGTCTATAGTCGAATGAATGTATGTCCGCAATGGCCATACGCATTGAAAGGCCGAGGAAACCTCTTCTGTCCGTAAGTCTTGCCGCACACTCCTCGTATCATAACACAATCAGGGAATTTGCGCTTGCCCACTTGCTCCGGCAGCAGCCAGTGTCCGCTTGACAGTGTGCGCCTCACCATATATAGTTATATACATGACTATATAACCATAAAACAAAACGAGAGGCGGTGAACCTCTGGTGAGCTACAGCTTCGACGATAGCAAGCCGATCTTCCTCCAGATCAAGGAACGGATCGAGAACCAGATCGTGAGCGAACAGCTCAAAGCGCATGAACAAATTCCGTCCACAACGCAATTGGTCAGCTTCTATAAAATTAACCATCTCACGGTAGCCAAAGGCATCAATCTGCTGGCAGACGAAGGAATCATCTATAAGAAACGGGGTGTCGGCATGTTCGTCGCCGAGGACGCGCGGGAGCGGCTGCTGTCGCAGCGCAAGGATCAATTCGTGGAAATGTATGTGCGGCCGATGATCGCCGAAGCGCATAATCTGGGGATCACGCCGGAGGAGCTAGCGCGGATCCTGGAACAAACGAAAGGAAGTGTATCGTCATGACGCCACATATCCGTCTGGAACAAGTGAGTTACCGCTACGGCCATCACGAAGCGCTGCGAGACGTCACGCTGTCGCTGCCTCATCCCCGCATCTATGGTCTGCTGGGCCGCAACGGCGCGGGCAAGTCGACCCTGCTGTCCCTGCTCGCCTCGTATGACGAGCCAGATACAGGCAAGGTGCAGATCGACGGCGAAGCGCCGTTCGAGAATGCACGGATCATGCCGCAGGTCGTGTTTGCCCATCAGACGGACTACTCCAGCGAGTCGGACAAGGTCGTGGAGCTGCTCGAGGCGGCTGCACGATACCGTCCGAGCTTCGACATGGCGTATGCCGAGCAGCTCGCTGCCCGCTTCAAATTGCCGCTCAAGACTCGCGCCAGCGGACTGTCCAGCGGCAAGCAATCGGCGCTTAACGCGATATTGGCGCTGGCTGCGCGAGCACCGGTGACGATCCTGGACGAGACGTATGTCGGCATGGATGCGCCGGCGCGCGAGATATTCTACCAGGAGGTGCTGGCCGACTATGAGCGGCATCCGCGCACGATCATCCTCTCCACGCATCTGGTGTCGGAGATGGACTATCTGTTCGAGGAGGTCGTCATCCTCCATGACGGTCGGGTACTGCTTCACGAGCCGATCGACCGCCTGCTCGAGCGCGGCGCCTCGATCACCGGTCCGGCGGCCCAGGTCGAGGCGTTCGCTCAGCCGTTGCGTCAGCTCAGCTCGCAGCAGCTCGGGGGCACGCGCTCCGTCATGATCTATGGCGAGCTCTCCGATGAGCAGCGTCGTCAGGCAGCTGCGCTTGGCCTGGAGCTTGGGCAGGTATCGTTGCAGGAGTTATTTATTCATCTGACAGAGGAGGAAGATGCGCGATGAACCCGACCCATCGAACCGGCGCTATTATAAAGGATCTCACGCTGACGCAATTGAGCTGGGCTTCGTATCTGCTGTTCGGCGTCATCCTGTTCTTCTGGGGCGTACGGCTGTTCACCTCCGACCCGGAGATGCTGAACCGCACCTTCCTCGACTTCATCGTCCAGCCCGGCAGCGTGTTTATGCTCATCCTTGGCCTCTTGTCCGTCTCGGGCTTCCTAACCTTCCTGGTCAAGCAGGGCGTGACCCGCCGCACCTATTACACGGGCGTCGCCGTCTCCGGTCTGCTCCTGACGCTGGCGTTGACCGCCGCCGGTCTGCTCCTCCACCTCCTCTTCCGTACCTTGATCAGCGGGGTCGAGTGGCTGCCGCCAATGGGGTATGAAGGGTTGGCTGCGGTGCCTGTCATCTTCGCGCAGATGTATCTGTTCTATCTGATCGGATGGGCCATCGGCGGGACATTCTACCGCTTCGGCGTCGTGCCCGGCCTCCTATCCATCGCCTGCTCGCTGGCGCTGCTCATGGGCCTCAGCTATCTGATCGGGACGGGCAATGATCTGCCGAGCCTGCTCACGGATCGGCTGGACAATCGCGCATCGAGCGATCGAAGCCCGGTCCCGCTATCGATCAGCCTGCCGTCGCTCGCCCTCGTCGCCGTCCTGCTGCTCGCGCTGATGCGGCTCATGACCAAGCGGATTCGGATCAAGATCAAGTAGTCCAACTCTGGTAGACTGAACATGAAGACTAGTTTGAGCATGAAGACTCTTTGAGCATGAAGACACCCCCTGATGCCGGCTTGCCGCCGTGCGCAGGGGGTGTTTTGGATTTACAGTATCGCTTGCCGCAGCTCCTAGCACGCGGGGTGTGGTCGTCCGACCGCCGTCATGCCGCCGTCCAGGTGGATTACAAAGCGACAGAATCCGTTCTTATCCTTGTCGATTGCGTTTTTGGATCGCGTTTTTGATCGCGCCTTAGTTCGCCTTCAACAGATCTACCGCTTGCTGCTGCACAGAGGTCCGCTCGACGTTGAAGACAACGACGCCTTCGAGCATTACCTTGTTGCCGTTGTGGAGCGCTACGTTTTTGTGGAACGGCAGCACCAACTTGTTGTTGCCCAGCGTGACGACCAGTTGGTCCGCCTCGGTGGACACTGTCGCGCCGATCGCCGTGAATGCTTGCTTGGCATCGACGAACAGCCGCTGGGTTGTCGTGCCCAGATCAAAGCCGAACTCGCCCGCAATATACTTGGCGATATCAGTGTTTTCGACGACGCCCATCAGACGTTGCTGGCCTTCCGGTACATAAGTGTACAGCACGACATCGCCGCCGGTATGTCCGCCTGTCGTCCAGCCGATGTAGGCGCGGTCGCTGATCATCGGACCGACGACATAATTCATCCGGCCCAGCTCCGCCTCGCGGATCGCCTGGATCTCTTCCTTGGTCAGATCGGTGATGCCGTAGTATTCACGCATGACCTGCTGAATGTTGGTGCGGTCCGCATTGAGCTTGGCCGCCAGTCCTTCGCCTGTCAGCTTGGCGCGCTTCAACGGTGCGATGAACTTGGACAGCGGATCGGTGTCATAGGTCTTGGTCGTCTCGCGGTTGCCGATGGTCAGACCGCCATTGTGATGGTCGGTCACTGCGATGACCGCTGTCTCGCCGTCTGCCTGAGCGAAGTCCTTGGCTACCTTGACCGCATCGTCAAACGCAAGAACATCACTGATGATGCCGATCGGATCATTCGCGTGAGCCGCCCAGTCTACCTTGCTGCCTTCGACCATCAGGAAAAATCCGTCTTCGTCAGCCGACAGCACGTCGATCGCCTTCTTGGTCATCTCCGCCAGGCTTGGCTGCTCCTCTGGGTTGCGGTCCATGTTGTAGGACAGCGCGGCAGGCGAGAACATGCCCCATAGCTTGCCGGAATCCGACGCTTGCAGCTGCTGCGGCGTCGTCACGTAATCATAGCCGAGCGCCTTAATGGAAGCGATCAGGTTCTGCCCGTCCTTGCGTCCCTCACTGCTCAGGAAGCTGCTGCCGCCGCCGAGCACGACATCGACGCCGTTATACACCTGCTGCATGCTGAGCGCATCATAATTGCTGCGAGCCGGATAGTGCGAAGTAAATGCAGCGGGCGTCGCATGCATAATCTCGGAGGTCGAGATGATGCCGGTCGACTTGCCTTGCAGCTTGGCTCCCTCGAGCACCGAAGCAACCGGGCGACGCTCGTCTCCAGGGGCGATCGCCTGCTGGCCCGGCATCGTCGCCTTGTCCGGCAGCACGCCGACATAACCGGTATGCGACTTGTGACCGGTCGCAAATGCCGTGCCCGCCGGAGCAGAGTCGGCGATCGCCGCGTCGGCGGAGTAGGTGCGCACGAGGCCGCTTGCCATACTGTCCAGATTGAGCGAAGCGCCTTTGTACCAACGAGCCAGCGTCGTCGCATCATGCGGCATGCCATCCGGGATCAACAGAATCATATTTTTAATACTGGACGATTCGCTCGTCTCCGTCTCTTCAGCCGTTACCCCACTAGACAAGCTTGCGATCATACTGCCGGCCAGCACCCCGACGAGCAGCTTGCGCATCATTCTCTGTTTTGCATCGAACATCAATCGACTCATCCTCCCATGCTTCATAAGATCCTTGGTTCGAGGATGAGTATACTAATCTACTGTAAATTAACTGTCATCGTCAGATGAAGATTATGTGAAGACGGCTGGAGCAGCCGCTGCCTGATCGCATAGCCAGCTCCGGTGCGGATCAGGAAGGCGCCTCACATAGCCAGACCGAATCACTGCAAGCCTCAGGCGGACCCAGCAATTCGTCGATCTGGTCGAGCTGCCACTGCAAGGTACAGGCGTCATACGCAATCCCCTGCATCCGCAAATAATAGACGCCTCCCTTGGCGGCCTCCTCCAGCCGCGTCCAGCTCGGAGAAGCACGCAAAGCGTCCAGCCACCCGCCAAAAGACGCATCAGGATTGACAATAATGTAGAGTCGATCAGCCGCCGCACGCTCCAGCTCCTCCCCAGTCACCGCCACGCGCCGCGTCTCGGCGCTGAGCTCCAGCTCTTGCTCCATCAGCAAGGACGGACGGAAGCAGATCACCTCATAGAAGGTCGGGAAAAACCGCGACGCGTGTACCCATACCTTGCCCTCGTCGATCCGCAGCACAGCCGCCGTTGCGCCGCCCGGCGGGAGCAACGAGGCGCTTCGTCGAGCCGCCGCTTGCTTGCGACGCGTGTAGCTGTCGATCCACTCGCCCGCCTCGCGCTCCCTGCCTAGTATGCGCCCGATCTGCTGCAGCCGCTCCTCGGGCCGCTCGTCCCATGGGACGACGATGACCGGCGCCAGCCGGGACATCGCCTGCAGCTCCTCCCGACTCATAAAGTCAGAGGCCAGGATCAGCTCCGGCTGCAGCGCCGCGAGTCGATCCAGCTCCACCTTATCGCCGCCGATGCTGACGATCCCTTCGATCGGTCCCCGGCACTGCTCGAGCGTACGATCAAGCGCGCCGAGCGGACGCAGGCCAAGCGCCAGGATCTCACCGACATAGTGCATCGTGACGATCCGCGACGCGCTGCCTCTGGCTCGCACATATCCCTTGGGCGTCGTCCCGGTGCGCTGCTTGAACAACCGGTTGAAGTAGTGCACATCCTTGATGCCGATACTGCGGGAGATGCGCTCGAGCGGCTCGTCGGTTAACAGCAGCTGCTCCTGGGAACGCTTGATCCGGTAGTCGCTAATATAGCGTCCAGGCGTAACGCCAGTCAGCTGCTTGAACAGCCGCGTGTACTGGCGCACGCTGAGGCTTGCTCTGCGCGCCAGCTCGATCACCGTGATCGACTCAGTGTAGCGCTCGT
>Ga0160464_100995_pt1 | contig 13458 bp, 10 predicted proteins | sample HID1971I_E11MG_FD_108275 | JGI IMG/M metagenome (GOLD analysis project Ga0160464, IMG submission 108275) | Enriched millipede-associated microbial communities from UW Madison campus, WI, USA - HID1971I_E11 MG | ecosystem: Host-associated > Arthropoda: Insects > Digestive system > Unclassified ... | reverse complement strand
TGGCGCTGACGGCAGACGGCGAAGCTGCTGCGTACACCCAGCTCGTGGTGTCCGGCGACGACGGCAACGCGTACCAGTGGGGAACACTCGTGCGCGCCGCCGACCGTGGTCACCGCCTCGGCACAGCCGTGAAGATCGCCAACCTCCGCATGCTGCAGCACGGCGCTCCGCAGGCACGAGCCGTCTACACCTACAACGCGGAATCGAACACGCACATGCTCGCCGTGAACACGCTGCTCGGGTTCGCCCCGACCGAGCGGATGGGCGAGCTGCAGAAACACCTGGCCTGACCTGCGGCAAATGGGACGGGACCTCACGCGCAAGAAGGCATACGGCACAGGCGCAAATTCCTAAAGTTGAGAATCTCGTCAGATTCCCAATAAATCAAGGGCATTGCCCGTGTATTCGGCAAAAAGTCTGACAGAATCAGAGAAGTTCGCAACGGATCGGAGGAGCAGAGATGACCAGCCTCTATCGACTCCCGCACCCCGCCTTCGATTCCGAGCTCGTTCCGCTTCTCTTCGAGGTGGAGCGGCTCCGCGCCGACATCGGAACCGGGACGACGCGCCGCGAAATCGTCACCGAACTGCACCTGCTGTTCGACACGGTGATGAGCGTGGTTTCCGCACGCATCGAAGGCAATCACACAACCGTGTACGAAGCCGTCGAGACCATCGGCGCGGCGGAAGCGGGATCATTCGATGATCAACTCCGCGAGATCTCCAACATCGTCGAGGCCGTGCGATACCTCGACACCCTCGATCCTTCCCTTCCGCTCACGCACGGGCTCATTCGAGATCTGCATGCACGCACCGTGGACGGGCTCATCCGAGAAGGGGACCCCACTCCGGGGGCCTACCGGGAGCAAGACGTGGCGATCTCCGGGTCGGGCCATGTTCCTCCCTCCTGGGTGACGGTGCACGCGGATATCTCGGACCTGCTCGACTTCGCCAACAGTGACCGTCCGATGCACGAGCAGATGATGCAGATCGCACTCGCGCATCACCGCTTCGTCTGGATTCACCCGTTCCGCAACGGCAACGGACGCGTGTCCCGTCTCTTCACTTATGCGATGCTCCGCAAGACGGTGTTCGCCACGCGCGGATACAGCGCGCTGAATCCTGCCGCCGTCTTCGGCAACGATCGGTCGGCCTACATTGCGGCGCTCGAATCCGCCGATGCTCTGGACGAAGAGGGCACCGTCTCCTGGATTACATTCTTCGCGCGGGGCATACGAGACGACCTCGCCCGATTGGTCCAGTTGCAGGACCATGAGTTCGTCGAGACGGTCCTCGTCGGGCCGGCGCTGGCGCAACTGACGCGGGACGGGGTCCTCAGCCGTGCTGACGAGACGGTGCTGCGCGCCGTTCTCTCCGCCGGAGTCGTGAAGGCCGGCGACCTCGAACCGGTGATCCCCGGCACCGCCTCACAACGCTCCCGGGTCATCCGCGCACTCTTGGATCGCGGGCTGCTCCGCCAGGCGGAGGACGGCCCCCGCTTTTATCTGCTCGCACTGAGCAGAGGACCACTTGCTTCACGCCTCATCCGCCGCCTCAACGAACTGGGGCATCTCCCCAAGATCCTGGAGAACGACTGACATGATCCCGCCGCTCGCAGACCTGCTCGACTCGGCCAGGGTCGTCTCCCTTCCGATGCACAGCCGCTTCCGCGGCGTCGATGTGCGGGAGGCTCTTCTCTTCGAGGGACCCGAGGGGTGGGCGGAGTTCTCCCCGTTCGTGGAGTACGAGGATGCGGAGGCGGCGACGTGGCTCGCTGCCGCGATCGACTTCGCCTGGCACGAACAGCCGACACCGCTGCGTGACCGGATCGGCGTGAACGCCACGGTTCCGGCGATCGAGGCGGCACGCGTGCCCGAGTTGCTGGCGCGATTCCCCGGATGCCGCACGGCCAAGGTCAAGGTCGCCGAGCCGGGGCAGACACTCGCCGACGACGTAGCTCGGGTCCGCGCCGTACGCGACGTGATGGGACCGGAGGGACGCATCCGCGTCGACGCGAACGGCGCATGGAACGTCGACGAGGCCGAGCATGCGGTGCACGCTCTCGGCGATTGCGACCTCGAGTACGTGGAGCAGCCGTGCGCGACGGTGCCGGAGTTGGCGGATCTCCGCAGGCGCGTGAAGTACATGGGCATCCCGGTCGCCGCCGACGAGAGTGTGCGCAAGTCCTCCGACCCGCTCGCAGTGGCACGCGCCGGCGCTGCAGACCTGCTCGTGATCAAGGCGCAGCCTCTCGGCGGCATCACGCATGCCCTGCAGATCGTCACCGCCGCGGGGCTCCCCGTCGTGGTGTCGAGCGCCTTGGACACCGCGATCGGCCTATCCCAGGGCGCCGCGCTCGCTGCTGCGCTCCCGACGCTGGACTACGACTGCGGCCTCGGCACGGCTTCGCTGTTCCTCGACGACGTGGCCGATCTGCGCCCGGTCGACGGGTCGATCCCGGTCGGCCGCGTGATGCCGGACGCCGAGGCGCTGAGCCGTCTCGCCGCCTCGGACGAGCGCCGCGAATGGTGGTTCGCCCGCCTCGCCCGCTGCCACTACGAGCTGTCGACCGCGGCGCACTGAGGCCGGTCACGCCATCCGGTCACGCCACCCGGTCACGCCTCTGTCGTGAGCGCGGCGACCTGCCGGAACCGCGGATGCACCCACACGAACAACGTGACCAACGCCATGATCACGGCGCCGATGATGATCGGCAGTGCCGGCCACACCCCGTAGAGGCTGGTGCCGAGAGTCGGCGCGACCACGAACGTGAGCCCGGTGGTGGCGCCGATGAGACCGGCGAGTCCGCCCTGCTCGTCGCGACGGACCAGGAGAGTGGGACCGGCGGTGTACCCCGGCATCGCGGTGCCGAGGCCCAGTCCGATGATCAGGATCGCGGCGAAGAGCGCCACGGCACCGAGATCGACGATGAGCAGACCGAAGCCGACGAGGGCGGTGAGCCCGCCGACGCGGAGCAGGGTCGGCGGTGTCCAACCGCTCCTCGGGACGATCACGGCCTGAGCCGTGACCATGCCCACGCCCGCGGCGAGCAGTGCCCCTCCGGTGACCAGACCGGTCTGCGCGGCAGCCAGGTGCAGACGGTCCTGCACGATGAACCCCGTGATGACCTGGATGAAACCCAGCGCGGTGAACATCCCGAACCCGGCGACCAGGAACGGCCAGACACGGGTGTCGAAAGGGCGCACCCTGGCGGGCTTCTCGATCAGCTCGATGCGCGTCTCCCTGCGCAGTCGGAACGCCACGACGCCGAGCCCCGCCAACAGCAGGAACGGGACCACGATCAGCGGCGTGAGGAGTCCGAACGCCGAGAGCACGCCGCCGACCACGGACCCCGCGATCATCGCGATCCCCTGTACGGCACCGACTCCGGCCATCCCCTTCACCCTGGCCTTCTCGTCAGGAGTCACATCGGCGATGTAGGCCTGCGCGGTCGGCGGAACGGCGGCGAGCGCCGCCCCGAAGCCGATCCCGCGCAGCAGGACGAAGAGGAGGAAGAGCACGGTTCCGCTGATCATGCCGTTCATGCCCCAGAAGGCCGTGACGGCGAAAAGCGCCATGGTCACGACGGCGAGAGTGAAAGCGAAGACCAGAACCGGCTTGCGTCCCCACGACTGCGAACGTCGCCCCCAGAACTGGCTCGTCAGCACGATCATCACCGCCGCGACGCTGATCGTGACGCCGATCTGCCACTCCGCGAGTCCGACCTCGCGGGAGAGCGGCGCGATGATCGGATTCAGTGTCATCTGCGCGAGGTAGGCGAGGAACACCGCCCCCAGCAGCAGAGGCACCTGCGAGCTCGGTGCGGTCTGGGCCGTGGGGACGGATGCGGTGTCGGGGCTGGTCATCGGAGGGTTCCTGTCGCTCTGGTCGTCTGATCGTCGTCGTGGATCCGCTCGGCGTCGGCATCATCGCCTGCCAGCTCCTGCGCTATCCCCGCGAGGACGATGCGAAGCTTTCCGTGGAACCAGTCGAAGGGGTCGGCCGTGATGGCGAGGATCATCTCGTCGTGCACCTGGGCCGCCACACTGTCCGCGCGCGCTGCGGACGGTGTCCGCCACTGCTTCTCGAGCACCTCGCGCACTCTTCCGTCCTGAGCGACCATGGGGGCGTCCAGGATCTCGACGCCGCGTCTGCTGTCGGCGGTGAGGTCGAACACGAGGTCGACGGCGAGCACGGCGGCTCGGGCGGTGAACCCGCGCTCGACGAGAGCGGCACCCACACGATCTGCAAGCAGCACGATCGACCAGGGCACCACACCTCTGGTCAGCTCCAGCACCGCTCCCGGGTGCTGCTCCCACACGCGCCAGGCGGCGACCGCCCAGCGTTCGAGCAGCGGACGCCACTCCCCCTCGAGACCAGGCCATTCCGCGGTGCGCAGCGCACGGTCGAGGCCGAGACGCACCAGTTCGTCGCGATTGCTCGCGTGCCGGTAGAGCGTCGCCTGCCCGACTCCGAGCCTCTCCGCGACGGACGCGAAGGTCAGATCGTGGAAGCCCACCGCGATCACAGCGGTCGCGATCGCATCGGCGTCCACCGCCGGCGGTCGCCCGGGCCGCTTTCGAGGCGCAGGCCGCCCGCCAGGAGAAGTTAGGGTCACCTCACCAGGTTATGAGAGTCAACTCTCGAAATCAAGGCTCGCCGTCACCCCTCACTCGGGAGGCGCTCCGAGCGCCTCCGCGAGATGGCGCGTCGCGAGGTCGGCGCTGCGCGCGCCGTGGTCACCGTCCGTGCCGAAGATCGTGAGGATCTCGGCGTCGTGCTTCCCGTCGGCGCCGAACCAGTGCGGCGTCCGCGTGTCGAACTCCGCGACCTCGCCCGCCTCGAGCGCCACATCGCGGTCACCCACGATGAGCCGGATGCGGCCGGTGAGCACGTACATCCACGACGACCCCTCGTGCGATGTCAGCGTGGGCTCCGAGGCATCGCGAGGGATGATGATCTTCCACGCATGCCTCTCGCCCGGCTGGCGGGTGAGCGCCACCACGGTGCGCCCGTTGACACGCCGCGGGCGCAGGCGCACCCTCGGGTCGCCGGTCTCCGGCGCGCCGACGAGGTCGTCGAGCGACACTCGGTACATGCGCGCGAGCGGCAGGAGGAGCTCCAGGCTCGGCCGTCGCCGCCCCGTCTCCAGGCGCGAGAGCGTGCTCTTGGAGATGCCGGTGACGGAGGCGACCTCGGCGAGCGTCGCCCCTCGCCGTGCGCGCAGCGCCTGCAGCCGAGGACCGATCCGCTCCAGCGTCGCATCGACGATCGCCTCGTTCTCATCCATGACCTCATGACATCACGGAGATCCCGGTTTCAGCAACGTGAGTTGCCATTCGAGCGCGATGAGTTCGAAGCTGAAGGCATGACGCAGTCCCGCACCACTTCTCCCCTCCGATCAGGAACAGCCGGGCTCGCCCTCAGCGTGCTGGTCGCCTCCCTCGGGACCAGCGCCGCGAACGTGGCGCTTCCGACGATCGCCCGAGAGCTGGGCGGCACGTTCGCACAGACGCAGTGGGTGGCGCTCGCCTACTTGCTGACGATGACGGCGACGAGTCTCACGGTCGGGCATCTGGGAGATCTGATCGGGCGGCGACGCGTTCTCTGGATGGGCATCGCCGTCTTCACCGGCGCCGCCGCGCTGTCCGCCCTCGCGCCGACTCTGTGGATGCTGATCGGCGCCCGCGCCCTGCAGGGTGTCGGCGCGGCCGTGATGATGGCGCTCCCCCTGGCCCGCGCTCGCGACATGGTGCCGCCGGAACACCTCGGACGGGTGATGGGCCTGCTCGGGACGACAGCCGCGGTGGGAACGGCCTCCGGACCCGCCCTCGGCGGCCTCCTGATCACGGTGGCCGGGTGGCCGGCGATCTTCGCGGCCATGGTGCCGCTCGGCGCGCTCGCCGCGATCATGACCGGAACGGCCGATGGCGATGCGCCCACTGCACGTGCGGATCGACGCGGATTCGACCTCGGGGGCGTGCTTCTGCTCACGGCGGCGGTCGGCCTCTACACGCTCGGCGTGACCATGCCCGGCGCCGACGAGTCGTGGCCGACGCCGGCACTCCTCGGCGGCGCGGTCGTCGCTGCCGCCCTGTTCATCCTCCGGGAGACCCGCGCTTCCCACGCACTGCTTCCCCCGGCACTGCTCCGCAACCGCGATGTCTCGATCGGGGCCATCCTCAACCTGATCGTCGGCACGGTCATGATGAGCACTCTCGTGGTCGGCCCGTTCTTCCTCGCCGGAGCACTGCACCTCCCACCGGCAGCGATCGGTGCGACCATGGCGGCCGGTCCGCTCGCCTCGATCTGCACGGGGGTCATCGCCGGACGCACGGTCGACCGGTTCGGCCCTCGACTCATGACCACCTCGGGGCTCTCCGCCATGGTCATCGGAGCTCTCGCGCTCGCGCTGCTTCCCGCCTGGTGGGGGCTGCCCGGATACATCGCCGGTACCGTCCTGCTCGCGCCCGGGTACCAGCTGTTCCTCGCCGCGAACAACACCGGCGTCCTGAGCGCGACGCCGACCGAGCGTCGTGGCGTGACCTCAGGACTGCTCGGCCTCTCCCGCAACCTCGGACTCATCACCGGTGCCTCCGTGCTCGCTGCGCTCTTCTCCGCGGCATCCGGCGCAACGGAGATCGCAGCGGCTTCTCCGGGGGCGCTCACCGATGCGCTGCGGGTGACGTTCCTGGTGACGGCAGCGCTCCTGGTCGCCGCCGTCGTGCTCTCTCTCGCGACGAGACGTCACGGATCGAAGGCACGGGGACCGAAGCCACGCGGTGAGACGGCGCCGACTACGGCTCGATGAGCAGCTGCACCAGACGGCCGAGTTCTTCGCCGCCGGAGTGCCGAAGCTGCGCGTCGTCCTGGCCGGCCATCGCTCCTCGCACGGTCATGCCCTCCCAGACGATCATGAGCATGCGCGCCGCGGTCTCCGCTGGCAGGCGTAGACGCAGCAACCCGGCGGTGACGATGTCATCGACGATCTGGGCGATGCTCGAGACCATCTCGCGCTCCTGTGCGAGGTATGCCTCGCCGAACCTCGCATCACGCAGGGCACGGATGCGGATCTCGCTGAGCAGCATGACGCCGAGACGGTCGTCTCCGCCGAGTTCCATGATCTGCTGAACGAGGTCGATCGGATCGCACCCCTCGACCAGAGCACCGGCGGCCGTCAGTTCCTCGACGCGGGTGCGCACCGCGTTCACGCGCACCTCGGAGACGCTGGCGGCGAGCATGAGGAACAGCTCGTCCTTGGACTCGAAGTTCGAGTAGAACGCGCCGCGGGTGAAACCGGCTCGCTCGCAGACGGCCTCGACCGACGCTCCATCGAGCCCGACCTCGGCGAAGACCTGCGCCGCCGCCTCGAGCAGACGGGCGCGCGTGTTCTCACGACTGCGGGTTGCGGGTGTCGACATCGAAACCTCCTGACCCTTCACTCTCGCATGATTCACACCCCGCACACAGGCTTGGCCGGGCGGGTCACCTTACGATACATCTATGTATTGGATACACCTGTGTATCCACCCCGCACCCCTCGGAGGAACGCGTGTCCACTCTCCTGTCCTCGCTCGGACGCTGGTCCTTCCGGCACCCGTGGCGAGTCCTCGTGTCCTGGCTGCTCGCACTCGGCATCGCCGGCGCCGGTGCACTCGTGCTCGGAGCGGGGACCGACAACACCTTCTCCATCCCCGGCACCGAATCGCAGGCCGGACTCGAGCAGCTCTCCCGCTCGTTCCCGCAGGTGAGCGGCACGAACGCGCAGTTCATCGTGGTCGCCGCCGACGGCGACAAGATCACGGATGACTCCTACCGCGAGCACATCGAGGATGCGGTCGGCGACCTGGACGACCTCGACGGCGTGCTCGCCGCCACCTCTCCCTACGACGAGATGGTCAAGGGCATGATCAACGACGACGACACCGCCGCCATCGTGCGCGTGCAGTTCGACGGCGAGTCCACCGATGTCTCGGACACGACGAAGGATGCGCTGCGGTCGGTCGTGAGCGACCTCGACTCCGAGCTCCCCACAGGATCGCAGACCTCGCTCGGCGGCGACCTCTTCGCGATCTCCATCCCCGGTGTCACCCTCACCGAGGCGGTCGGGCTTCTGATCGCGCTCCTCGTGCTCATCGTCACGTTCCGCTCGTTCGTCGTGGCGGGGCTCCCCCTGCTCACCGCGATCCTCGGCGTCGGCATCTCGATGGCGGGCATCTTCACCGCGACCGCCTTCGCCACCGTCTCCTCCACCACGCCGCTGCTGGCGCTCATGCTCGGCCTCGCGGTCGGCATAGATTACGCGCTGTTCATCATGGCCCGACATCAGGATCAGGTGCGCGACGGCGTCGATCCGGAGGAATCCGCCTCGCGCGCCGTCGGCACAGCCGGATCCGCCGTCGTGTTCGCCGGCGTCACGGTGCTCATCGCACTGATCGGCCTCGGCTTCGCCGGCATCCCGTTCCTGACGACCATGGGCATCGCCGCCTCCGCCGCGGTCGCCGTCGCCGTCGCGATCGCCATCACCCTCACTCCGGCTCTGCTCGGCTTCATGAAGGGCAGAGTCGTCGGCCGTCCGAAGAAGGTCAAGGCGTCGAAGGCGAGGAAGAGCGCGGCATCCGATGCGTCGGAGGAGCCGAAGCCCGTCACCGCCCCGGCGAAGGGCAGCGCCCGGTGGGTCGGCGGCGTCATGAAGCACCCGGTGCTGGTGTCACTCGCGGTCGTCCTCGGACTCGGAATCGTGGCCGTGCCCGCGCTGAGCCTCGACCTCGCCCTGCCGAACGCCGGCGTGCTCCCGAAGGACTCCGAGGCCCGGCAGAACTACGATCTCGTCGGCGACCAGTTCGGACCCGGATTCAACGGTCCGCTGATCCTCACCGGCACGATCGTCACCTCCACCGATCCGCTCACACTGATGGAAGACCTCGGCGACGCGGTCGCGAAGGTCCCCGGTGTCAAGGAGGTCGCCCTCGCGACGCCGAACGAGACCGCCGACACCGGCATCGTGCAGATCATCCCCGAGACCGCACCGGACGACCCGGCGACCGCCGACCTCGTGCGCGAGCTGCGCAGCCACCACGACGAATGGCTCGACGAGTTCGGTATCGACCTCAAGGTCACCGGCTTCACGGCCGTCGGCATCGACATCTCCGACCAGCTCGGCAACGCACTGCTGCCGTTCGGCATCTTCGTGATCGGCCTCTCGCTGATCCTGCTGACCATCGTGTTCCGCTCGCTCTGGGTACCGATCACGGCCGCCGTCGGGTATCTGCTGTCGATCGTCGCCGCCTTCGGCGTGGTCGGCGCGGTGTTCGAGTGGGGCTGGTTCGCCGACCTGCTGCACGTCGCCAAGGTCGGGCCGATCATCAGCTTCATGCCGATCATCCTGATGGGTGTGCTGTTCGGCCTCGCCATGGACTACCAGGTGTTCCTCGTCTCCCGCATGCGCGAGGACTTCGTGCACGACAAGGATGCGACGAGCCCGAACCGTGCCACCCGGCGGGCTGCTGCGCTCCGCGCCGTCCGCAGCGGCTTCACCGGCTCGGCGAAGGTCGTCACGGCGGCTGGGCTCATCATGTTCGCAGTGTTCGTCGCATTCGTCCCCGAAGGTGATTCGTCGCTCAAGCCGATCGCGCTCGGCCTCGCCGCCGGTATCGCGTTCGACGCCTTCCTGGTGCGTATGACGCTGATCCCCGCGCTCATGGCGATCCTGGGCGAGCGGGCCTGGGAGCTCCCGCGCTGGCTGGAGAAGATCCTCCCCCGCGTCGACGTCGAGGGCGAAGCCGTCGAGCGCGAACGGCACCTGGCCGCCTGGCCGGGAGACGGTTCGATCGTCGCGGCCGACGACCTCGAGATCAGCGCCGACGCACCGCTGGTCGAGGGGCTGTCGATGCGGATCCCCGACGGCGGTGCCGTCATCGCGACAGGTGGCGACCTGCGCGCCCGTCGGGCTCTGGCCCTCACCGTCGCCGGGCGCCTGACCCCGACGGACGGGCGCCTCCGCGTCGCGGGGCATCTGCTCCCTGGCCGCGCCGCCTGGGTGCGCTCACACGTCGGCTGCGTGCTGGTCGACGACGCGGATGCCGCACTCGGCGATCTCGCCGAAGCACTCCGCGGGAAGTCGCAGATCGTCGTGATCGACGGGATCGACCGCCTGACGGGTGGCCAGCGCGACCAGGCGACGGCGATGCTGCGCGATGCCGCGGCCTCCCGCACGCTCGCGGTCTTCGCCACCGCCTCCGATGCCGACTCGGCGCGGACCACCCTCGCCGAGGCCGGATGGCCCGACGCACAGACTCTCGACGCGCGTGCTCCTCGCCGGAGCGCCGCAGAATCCACCGAGGTGACCGCATGACCCTCCCCATCGAGCGCGCGCGCTCCCGCAAGCCCATCACGTGGCTGACCATCCTCGGCGTGCTGCTGCTGCCGGCGGCGGTCGGCGGCATCCTGGTCGCGGCGCTGCAGAACCCGACGGAGCGGCTGGACTCCATGACTGCGGCCATCGTCAACCTCGATGAGCCCGTGACCATCGACGGCCAGATGACCCCGCTCGGACGTCAGCTCGCCTCCGGCCTCGTGGAGGGATCGGACGACCTCGACTCGAACCTCACGTGGGTGATCTCGAACAAGGACGATGCCGCCGACGGGCTCGCCGACGGCTCCTACCAGGCCGTCATCACGATCCCCGAAGAGTTCTCCGCCGCAGCCACCTCGGCCGGCACCGCGATCTCCGACGGCGGCGGCAAGGCCGAGCAGGCCACCATCACCGTGACCACTCCGGAGGACGGACTCGTCGCCGACGACCTCATCACGGGTCAGATCGCGGACGTCGCCGCCTCGACCATGGGCACGATGCTCTCCGAGGCGACGACCGAGAACATCCTGGTCGGTTTCACCACGATCGGTGACCAGATCGGTGATGCAGCGGACGGCGCGCTCAAGCTCGCGAACGGGGCGCGTGATGCCGCGACCGGAGCCGCCGCGATCCCTGACGGCGCCACGAAGCTGGCATCCGGTGCGGGCGAGCTCGGGACGGGTGCGTCGTCGCTCGCATCGGGCCTCGACACGATCGCGGGCAAGACCCGCGAGGCTGCCGCGGGTGCGGCGCAGATCGGATCCGGGCTGACGGCCGGTGCGGCGAAGCTCGGCGAGAACGTTGGTGGCCTGAAAGACGCCATGGGCGCGGTTCAGACCGGTACTACCTCGGCGCAGGACGCAGCCACCCGGTCGAAGGCACTCGCGGGAAGCCTCGGTGCACTGGCCGCATCCTGCGATCCTGACGTCTCTCGCCCGGAGTTCTGCAAGAGCGTCGCCGATGCCTTTACGGCCTCGCAGACACTCGCCGTCTCCGCCGGAACGGCCTCCGCCTACCTCACGGGCGCTGCCCCCGGGGTCGCCGCGATCCCTGGAACGCTCGACACCCTGGTGTCCAGCATGACTCAGGCAGGAGCGGGCGCCACCCAGCTCTCGGGCGGCCTCACCCAGCTCGCCGACCAGGGCATCGGCGCGTCCGCCACGGGCGCCCGCGGCCTCGCCTCCGGTGCGACCCAGCTGTCCGACGGGGCGACCGCTCTCGCCGACGGGACCACCGAACTCGCAACGGGGCTCGACACCCTGGCAACCGGCACGGGTGACCTCGCGGGCGGGCTGCGCACGGCATCCGATTCGCTTCCCTCGTTCAGTGACACCGAGTCGAAGTCGCTCGCCTCGGTGATCGCCGACCCGGTGTCGTCGAACTCGTCGATGAACACGATCTTCGGCCCGACCGCCATCCCGCTGCTCGCCGCAGTGGTGCTCTGGTTCGGCGGACTCGCGACGTTCGTGGTGATGCGCGCCCACACCGCCCGCACCCTCACCTCTCGGCGGTCGTCGGCGACTCTGACGTTGTCGGCTTTCGCTCCCGCGGCACTGATCGGCGCGGGTCAGGGACTGCTGGTGTCGCTGATCGTGCAGATCGTGGCGAGCTACGACGCCGGCACCTGGTGGGCGTTCGCGGGTACGGCCGTACTGGCCGGTGTGGTGTTCGCCGCAGTGAACCAGGCCCTCGTCGCCCTGTTCGGCGGCGTCGGACGCTGGATCTCCGCCCTCGTCGGAGTGCTCACCGTCGCGACCGGGCTGATCTCGACCGTGCCGGACTGGCTCGCCGGCATCGGGGAAGCCCTTCCGACGGCTCCGGCCTTCGCGGGCTTGATCACCGCCAGTGGCTCGGCGGTCGCGGCCCTGGTCGTCTGGGGCGTGCTGTCGCTCGTGGCCACGACCCTCGCGGTGACGCTGCGACGCACGACCTCGGCCAAGGCGGTGCTCGCCACGGCCTGACCCCCTCCCTGCCAAAACGGAGACCATCCGTGCCCGGCCCGGCGCGTCGACACATGACGCGCCGGGCCGTTCGCGTGTCAGCCTCTGTTTTGACGCACACACGACGCGTCCTAGGCTCCTGACATGCGCCGACCGTTCATGGACACCCCCGACCAACTCGCGAGCCTGGAGGGACAGCAGTACCTCGTGCTCCGGCCCACCGGTGCGGTCGCCGAGGTCTATCGGGAGGCCCAGGAGGCCGCGCTCGCACGCCTCGACTCTCCGGCGCGGCATCCGCACACCGGGCACATCACTCTCCGGGGGTTCTACGAGCCGGAACGTCGAGAAGATCTCGCTGCACTGATCCGCGTGTGGGCTGCGCAGCAGCGTCCGATCGAAGCGATCGCCGAAGCCGTGGACGAGTTCCCCACTCCCTGGCAGATCCTGATCGTGCGCCTCGCCCGCAGCGCGTCGCTCGTCTCGGCGTACGCATCCCTGACCACGGCGCTGGACGGCACGGACTTCCGCCGCCTCGGCGAACTCCCGCTGGAGGACTGGACCTTCCACCTGTCGGTGCTCTACGGAAAGAGTCTCGACCTGGAGGAGTGGTCTCGATTCGCGGAGGCGGAGCTGCGCGCATTCGAGCCGGCGTCCACCGAGACGATCACCGAAGCCGAGCTGGTCTGGTACGAAGACGGCATCGAGCAGGCCGAGGTCCTGCCTCTCGGCGGCTGACCCTCGGCCCCGCCTCCGCCCCCTGCATCGACCAAAACGGAGACCTCCCGCACCTCGCCCTGCGTGTCTTGTTCAGACGCGCCGGGACGAAGCCGGGAGGTCTCCGTTTTCGCAGCCGGAAGCAGACTCAGCTCAGGCCGGAGTAGGCATGCAGGCCCTTGAAGAAGACGTTCACGATCGTGAAGTTGAAGATCACGGCCGAGAATCCGACGATCGCCAGCCACGCCGAGGGGTTGCCACGCCAGCCGCGCGTCGCACGAGCGTGGATGTATCCGGCGTAGATCACCCAGATCACGAAGGTCCAGGTCTCCTTGACGTCGAAGCCCCAGAAGCGGCTCCAGGCGTAGTACGCCCAGATGGACCCGGCGATGAGGGTGAAGGTCCAGAGGATGAAGCCGATGATCGTGAACATGTACGCCAGGCTCTCCAG
>Ga0160464_100993_pt1 | contig 13483 bp, 13 predicted proteins | sample HID1971I_E11MG_FD_108275 | JGI IMG/M metagenome (GOLD analysis project Ga0160464, IMG submission 108275) | Enriched millipede-associated microbial communities from UW Madison campus, WI, USA - HID1971I_E11 MG | ecosystem: Host-associated > Arthropoda: Insects > Digestive system > Unclassified ... | reverse complement strand
AGCATGGCCAACGTGCGTGTGACCGCGGGCGGTGAGAAGCTGCTTTCTTTGGTTACTTTCTTTGCAGCAGCAAAGAAAGTGACCCCCGCCCCGGGGAGGGGCAGTGCTAATAGACCACCGCGAATACGGGACCTAGCGAAAAAAACCTCACCCCGGCACATACCCCCGCCCAATCCAGGCAAGACTAACGGGCCCACCACCCCCTCGACCATCCACAACCCGCCGCCTTTCGATCACAACCCCCACCGCCTCGACATCATCAAACTTCGCGGGCTTGGCAAGCTCGACCCGCACCCAATGCGCCCCAAAATCCGCGATGACCAGCTGCGCGATGCGCTCAGCCAGCGCCTCAAGCAACTGCAACCCATGCGACGCGAGCAGCGAAAGAATCGCCTCCCGCACTGCCGCATAATTCACCGTATCTTCGATCCGATCGGTCACGCAAGCGCGAATCGAAGGGACGCCAATCGCGAGACTAAGACGCACCGGCTGCGGATCATGCAGCTCGCTCGTGTCGATGCCGATAACGGTCTGCCCCGTGAGTCCCTCGATATACACGATATCCATCGCACCGCCAGCGCGCCCATCGGAAAGAGCAGGTTGCGGCGCAACATAAACAGCTTCGCGAATCGGTTCGAATCGGCCCATATGCTCATCGCCGCGCAAAGCGGCCCTTAAGAACCCCCGACGCCCATCGCCGAAGTCATCCGTAAGGTGCAAGCAAAAACCGGGCGAGTTCGCCCTACTCTATGCGACTACTTATTGAACCTACGCGTCTAAGGATGTAAAGTTTTTGAGAACCGGGCCGGATCGGGTCCCAGACAGCACCTGAACCATCCCGACCACCCGGCCACGAGGCGCGCCTGCGAGCGGAAATATCCGCGAAATCGAAACAGGCAGAGAAAGCCGCAGCGCCAGCGTAAAACACAACAGATTCGGCGCCGGACGGCCGCGCGACACGCGCGCACCGGAACGCGGCGCAACGGAGACTTGCCCCCATGTCGTCGCTTGCTGACGTAGACACGCATGTCCGGGAAGTGCTGAACATCGTCAATAATCCGCTGGCCGCACGCCGCGCCAGCGATTCGGTCGCGCAATCGTGGCTGCGGTGCCTCACGGAATTCAGGCTCGATCCGGGCCGCTTCGTCATGCCGCCCGTGCTCACGCAGCACGAGCTCAACGATCGCCGCGAAGCCGCGACCGATCTCATCGCGTGCTCGAAGCTGGAAATGACGACGTTGTATCAGCAGCTCGCCGACCCCGAACTCGCCGTCGTGCTCGTCGATGCCGACGGCGTCATCGTGCATCAGGTGTCGTCGGTGCCGTTCGGCGAAGCCGTCGCGGCCGATGGCCTGCGCGTCGGCGCGCTGTGGAGCGAGCGCGAAGCCGGCACCAACGGCATGGGCACTTGCCTCATCGAGCGCGATTGCATCGCCGTGTGCCAGCACGAGCACTTCTATCCGCGCTATACGTCGCTCACCTGCTCGGCCGCGCCGATCTTCGACGAGCGTGGCACCGTCGTCGGCGTGCTCGACGTGACGAGCCGCTCGAAGCTCCTGCAACAGCATTCGCTCGTGCTCGTCGGCATGTCGCGGCAGATGATCGAAAATCGTCTGATCGATGCGCGCTACCGGCACGCGAACATGATCCACTTCCACAGCCGTCCCGAGTTCGTCGGCACGCTGCACGCGGGCAAGCTCGCCGTCAGCGACGATGGCGTCGTGCTCGCCGCAAGCCGCAGCGCACTCTTCCAGCTCGATCTGCGCTCACCCGGCGAACTGTGCGGCAAGCGCATCGAGGAAGCGTTCAATGCATCGCTCGAAGACATGATCGCGCGCAGCATCCGCGGCTCGTTCCACCCCGTGACGGTCTATAGCGCGAAGGCCAACAGCCGCTTCTTCCTCACCGCGCAGACGCCGCGCGAAGGCGGCAGCGGCGCGACGCGCATCCTGATGAACGATCCCGTCTCGCGCGACCTGTCGGCGCCCGCCGCGCGCCCGAAAGCGCCGAAGAAGGACATGCGCGAGACCGCCACCGCCGGCCGTCTCGACAAGCTCGCGCATCTGGAATTCGGCGATCCGCGCATGGCCTCGCAGATCCAGCTCGCCGCGCGCGTGATCCAGCGCAAGATTCCGATCATCCTTCGCGGCCAGACGGGCACCGGCAAGGAAGTGTTCGCCAATGCGCTGCACAGCATCAGCCCGAACGGCACGGGTCCGTTCGTCGCGGTGAACTGCGCGTCGCTGCCGGAGAATCTGATCGAAAGCGAGTTGTTCGGTTATCGCGCGGGCGCATTCACCGGCGCGCAGCGCGAAGGACGGCGCGGCAAGATCGTGCAGGCGAACGGCGGCACGCTCTTTCTCGATGAAATCGGCGACATGCCGCTCACGTTGCAGGCGCGTCTGCTGCGCGTGCTCGAAGAGCACGAGGTCACGCCGCTCGGCGCGGAAACCATCGTGAAGGTGGATTTCCAGTTGATCAGCGCGAGCCACCGCAATCTCGTCGAACTCGTGCAGACGGGCATGTTCCGCGAGGACCTGTATTACCGGCTGAACGGGATCGAGATCAATCTGCCGCCGCTGCGCGAACGCGCCGATGCGCTCGCGCTCATCGCTCATATTCTCGAAACCGAATCCGACGATCCCCCCGCGCTCTCCGCCGAAGCGCGGCAGGCGCTGCTGTCGTATCCGTGGCCGGGCAACATCCGCCAGTTGCGGCATGTGCTGCAAATGGCGATCGCGCTCTGCGACGGCCCCGAGATCCGTTGCGCGCATCTGCCGGCGGAGATCGTGAACGGCGCCGCGCCGATCACGCAGACTACGGCGCGCGCACCGGTTGCGCCGGCGCCGCATCTGACCGAAGACGCCGATACATCGTCGCTCAACGCGATCCAGGTGAAGGAGCGCGAGACCGTGCTGCAATTGCTCGACGAGCATCGCTGGAACGTGAGCAATGTCGCGAAAGTGCTGGGCATCAGCCGCAATACGCTGTACCGGAAGATGCATCGTCTGCATATTCGACTGTCGCACGACACGCCCGACGCATGACGGAACCCACGCCCGCCCGCCGGCTCGACGAGTTCAAGCCCGACGCGCGCTTCGCGTGGTGCGTGACCGGCTCCGGCCATATGCTGGAGGAGTCGATCGCGCTCGCACGGCAACTGCCGGGCGTCGATCTGTTTCTTTCCGCTGCCGGCGAGGAAGTGCTGCCGCTCTACGGCTGGACGCTCGCCAAGCTGCGCGAGCACTTCAAGGTGTTTCGCGACAACAGCGCGAGCAGCGTGCCCGTCGGCATGATCTATCACGGCGAATATCACACGGTCGTGATCGCGCCCGCGACGAGCAATACCGTCGCCAAATGCGCGTTAGGCATCTCCGACACCTTGCCCACCAATCTCTATGCGCAAGCCGGCAAGCAATGCGTGCCGGGCATCGTATTCGCATGCGATACCGCGCCGAGCGTCATCACGCAGACCCCGCACGAATGGGTCGAAGTGAGGCCGCGCGCGATCGAGTTCGAGAACGTCGAGCGGCTCGCGCGCTTCGCGCATACCACCGTGGCCCGCTCGCTCGACGATCTCAGGGCCGCGCTCGATCAACGCCTGTCGGACCTGAAGCTCGCATGGAACACATCGTCTTCCTGACGGGGCGGCTCGCGCAGTTGAGCCTTCATCAGGTACTCGAAAGCATCGCGCCCGCCGCCGTCGGATCGCCCTTCACGTGGGAAGTCCGCGAGATCGGCCTGCAGGTCGCGGGACTGATGACCGCCGACATGATCCGTCGTCGCGTCGAAACGCCTTTGAGCGAACGCACCAGCCGCATGATCGTGCCCGGCCGATGCCGTGGCGATCTCGATGCCCTCACCGCCCATTACGGCGTGACGGTCGAGCGTGGCCCCGAGGAAGTGAAGGACTTGCCGCAGTTTTTCGGGCGCGAGGCGCGGCATATGGATCTGTCGCGCTACGAGACTGAAATCTTCGCGGAGATCGTCGATGCGCCGCGCCTCGATCTCGATGGCATCGCGGCGCGCGCGCGCGAATACAAGCGTCAGGGCGCGGATGTAATCGATGTCGGCTGCCTACCGGAGACAGCCTTCCCGCATCTAGAAGATGCGGTTGCGATGCTGAAGGAGCAGGGCTATCGCGTGAGCGTCGATTCGATGCGCGACGAAGAACTCGTGCGCGGCGGACGCGCGGGCGCGGACTACGTGATGAGCCTCAACGCCGACACGTTGTGGATCGCCGATGAAATCGCCTCGACGCCGATTCTGGTGCCGCGCGAACCCGCCGACGTCGCCTCGCTCGATGCCGCGATCGAAGCGATGACGAAGCGCGGCCGCCCCTTTCTCGCCGACCCGATTCTCGATCCGATTCCGTTCGGGCTCGCGGCGTCCATCGCGCGTTACGTGTCATTGCGCGAACGCTATCCCGATATGCCGATCATGATGGGCGTCGGCAACGTGACCGAGCTGACCGAGGCGGACACGAGCGGCATCAACGCGGTGCTGTTCGGCATGGCGGCCGAATTGCGCATCGCTGCCGTGTTGACGACTTCGGTGAGTCTGCATGCAAGGCGTGCCGTTCGCGAAGCCGATGTCGCGCGCCGCGTGATGCATGCCGCGCGCGAAACGCAGACGCTGCCCAAAGGCATTTCCGCCGATCTGTCGGCGCTGCATGCGAAGCGGCCATTTCCGTACGACGCCGACGAGATCGCCACCCTCGCCGCCGCGATACGCGATCCGAATTTTCGCGTGCAGGTATCGGCGGACGGCATTCATGTCTATAACCGCGATGGTCATCATGTCGCGATCGATCCGTTCGCGCTCTATCCCGAGCTCAAGGTCGAGAGCGATGGCGGTCATGCGTTCTATCTCGGCGTGCAGCTTGCGCGCGCGGAGATCGCCTGGCAGCTAGGCAAGCGCTTCGATCAGGATCAGCCGCTCGATTGGGGATGCGAAGTCGATCGGCCGGATGAGGATCTGATGGCGTGGCATGCGCCCGGCAGCACCAAAAAGAAGAGCTAGGGCTTCCATTTGATCGAGCATCCGAGCGCCGGGTATTGGGCTTCGGGCGCTTCTCCGTTTGCGGCTATCGCGCGCATCGCTTCGAACAGATCGCGACGCGCGTCGGGCAAGGCTTCCTTGCGCGATGCGTCGATCCGGCCGCGATATCTCAAACGCAGATCGCGGTCGAAGCCGAAGCATTCCGGCGTGCAGACCGCGCCGTAGGCTCTTGCGACCTCCTGCGTTTCATCGTGCAGATAAGGGAACGGCAGGTTCCATGCTTTCGTGAGCGCGACCATGCGATCGAATGCGTCGTCGGTGTAGACGGTCGCGTCGTTCGAGTTGATGCCCGCCACATTGACGCCGATGTCCTTCAGCGCCCGCGCATCGCGAATCAGATTCGGCATCGCGGCCTTCACGTAAGGGCAGTGATTGCACATGAACACGATGACGAGACCGTTCGCGCCCTTCAGCGAGTCGGGCGTGTAAGTCTGGCCGTCGGTCGCGGGCAGCGTGAATGCGGAGGCTGTCGCGCCGAGTTCCGCGGTCGGAGATTCTGTGGGCATGAGATAGCTCCCAAATTGCTGGGTTGGCCGTTCGGCATATTGGCGGGTTGGTCGGACTCGGATAGCATGGGATCTCTTGTTAGTTATCCGGAGTAATCGTGTACATTTTCAGTATTGAAGAGGCGCAGAAGGACTTGCAGAAGCTCCTCGACCTCGTGGCGGACGGAAAGGATGTGGCTATCGGTGGCGAGCGTCCGGTGCTGTTGCTCAAGGTACGGTCGGTCAAGAATTTCGATAACGACCAACCTGAAGCCACCGGTTCGATCATCGTGTTCGATCCCGAAGACGAGAGCGTCTTCGAGGACGAATCCTTCAAGCCTTTGCCCGATGACATCATCGACCAAATGTACAACGGTCCAATTTTCCCGGAGGAAGCCAACGTCATTCACGAGAGCCGATGATGCGTGTACTGCTCGATTCTCACGTCTACATCTGGCGTGTGTCGAAAGATCGGCGACTACCCGCTCGTATTCGCAAGTCGATAGATGAGGCGGAGCAGGTGTACGTCAGCACGGCCACCATCTGGGAGCTGTCGATCAAGGCGGCGCGCGGCAAGCTGGACCCGCGCGCCGCACGAACCATCGACGAGCTTGGAGCGCAACCGTTCATCGTGCTTCCTGTTCAACTCAAACATGCTCTCGCGGTGCGGGACATGCCTGACCTGCATCGCGATCCGTTCGATCGTCTGTTAGTCGCGCAGGCGCGAACGGAAGTGCTCAGATTTCTGACAGTCGACAGTGAACTTTCCGAATACCTTGACGCCACGATCCCCGCCTGACCCAGCGCCGCCCGTCCCAAACCAACGAGCGGCGCTCCCTCAGTGATATCGCTTCGCCATCGCCTCCAGCGCCATCGGCCTGATCCGATCAGCATGCCCCGCACACCCGAACGCCTCGAAGCGCTCGATACACAAGTCCCGCGCCGCCGCCGTCGCCGCTTTCAACGCATGCCGCGGATCGAATTCCGACTTCGCCGACGCCATCGCCCTGCGCATCGCGCCGGTCATCGCGAGGCGGATATCCGTGTCGATGTTCACCTTCCTCACGCCGTTTGCGATGCCGCGCCGAATTTCCTCCACCGGCACGCCGAATGTCGCCGGAATTTCGCCGCCGTGCTCGCGAATGATCGCAAGCCATTCCTGCGGCACCGAAGAAGACCCGTGCATCACGAGATGCGTGTCCGGAATGCGCGCGTGAATCTCGGCGATGCGATCGATCGCGAGGATATCGCCAGTCGGCTGGCGGCTGAACTTGTACGCGCCATGCGAAGTGCCGATGGCGATCGCGAGCGCATCGATGCCCGTCGCCTCGACGAACGCGCGCGCTTCGTCGGGGTCGGTCAGCAATCGATCGTGACTCAACGCACCTTCCCCGCCGACGCCATCTTCCTCGCCCGCGCGCCCCGTCTCCAGCGATCCGAGACAGCCCAGCTCGCCTTCCACCGACACGCCCACGGAATGCGCCGCCTCCACGACGCGCCGGCTCACCTCCACGTTGTACTCGTATTCGGCGGGCGTCTTCTGATCCGGCATGAGCGAGCCGTCCATCATCACCGACGTGAAGCCCGAGCGTATCGCCTGCTGGCAAACAGACGGGCTCGCGCCGTGATCCTGATGCAGAACCACCGGAATATCCGGATGCGCCTCGACGGCCGCGAGCACCAGATGCCGCAGATACGGCTCGCCCGCATATTTGCGCGCGCCCGCCGACGCCTGCAGGATCACCGGGCTCTTCGTCGCCTCGGCTGCCTGCATGATCGCGTGCACCTGCTCCATGTTGTTGACGTTGAACGCAGGCACGCCGTAAGCGTGCTCCGCCGCGTGATCCAGCAACTGCCTCAATGCGATGAAAGCCATCGTGATGTCTCCATGCAGGGTGCGAAAATTCAGGCCGCCACGCGGCGCGCTTCATCGACGAGCGCCGCGGTCGTCACGCCGAAGTGCGCGAACAATTCGCTCGCGGGCGCGGATTCGCCGAAGCGATCGATGCCGATCACGCCGCCATCCAATCCGACGTACTGCCGCCAGAAGGCCGTGACGCCCGCCTCGATGGCGACGCGCGGCACGCCTTCGGGCATCACGCGTTCACGCCACACGTTGCACTGGCGATCGAACACGGTCGTCGATGGCATCGACACGACGCGCGCGAGAATGCCCTCTTCCTTCAGCGGCTCAACGGCCGCGAGCGCGAGCGCCACTTCCGAGCCGGTCGCAATCAGCACGACACGGCGCGCATCGCGTTCGCATGTCGATGGCCAGTCGAGAAGCACGTAGCCGCCGCGCTCGATGCCATCGATCTGCGCTTCATCGCGCGGCACGAAAGGCAGATTCTGGCGCGACAGCAGCAGGCACGAAGGCCGGTCGCGCTCCACCGCGCTCACCCATGCCTGCATCGTTTCGACGGTATCGCAGGGACGCCAAACGTCGAGGCCCGGAATCATGCGCAGGCTCGCGGCATGCTCGATCGGCTGATGCGTCGGGCCGTCTTCGCCGAGGCCGATCGAATCGTGCGTAAAAACGAAAACCACGCGCGCTTTCATGAGCGCGGCCATACGCAACGCGTTGCGCGAGTAGTCGGAAAACGTGAGGAAGGTTCCGCCGAACGGCAGATAGCCGCGATGCAGCGCGACGCCGTTCAGCACCGCGCTCATGCCGAACTCGCGCACGCCGAAGTGGATGTAGTTGCCCTTCTCCGGCGCTGCGCTCACATCCACTGCATCCTTCCAGCGCGTGAGATTCGATCCGGTCAGATCCGCCGAGCCGCCCAGCAGTTCGGGCAACGCGCGCGACAAGCCTTCGATTGCGAGTTGCGATGCCTTGCGCGTCGCCACCGTCTGCCGCGCGCGATCCGCATCGCGCACGAGCACATGCGCCATGTCGCGCCAGTTCGCGGGCAGCGCGCCGCGCACGCGACGCTCGAACTCGGCGGCCTCATCCGGAAACACACGGCGATACGCGTCCATGCGGCGATTCCAAGCTTCCTGCGCCGTCGCGCCCGCCTCGCGGGCGTCCCAAAGCGCGCGAACCGATGACGGAATCTCGAAGGGCGCATGCGTCCAGTCGAGCGCGCGGCGCGTCGCTTCGACTTCGTCGGCGGGAAGCGGCGCGCCATGCACGTCGTGCGTGCCGGCCATGTTGGGCGCGCCCAGGCCGATCACCGTCTTGCAGCAGATCAGGGTCGGACGATCCGACTCGCGCGCTTCCTGCAACGCACGCGACACGTCTTCGACATCGTGGCCATCGACCGCGCGCACGACGTGCCAGCCGTACGATTCGAAGCGCTTCGGGGTATCGTCGGTGAACCAGCCGTCGACATGGCCATCGATCGAAATGCCGTTGTCGTCATAGAGCACGGTGAGCTTGCCGAGCCGCAACGTGCCCGCGAGCGACGCCGCTTCATGCGACACGCCTTCCATCAGACAGCCATCGCCCACGAAAACATACGTGCGATGATCGACGATCTCATGTCCCGGCCGATTGAATTCGCGCGCGAGCAAGGCCTCGGCGAGAGCCATGCCGACCGCATTCGTCAATCCCTGACCGAGCGGCCCGGTCGTCGTTTCGACGCCGGGCGTCACGCCCACTTCCGGATGCCCCGGCGTCTTGCTGCCCATCTGGCGAAAGCGCCTGATCTCGTCGATGGACAAGTCATAGCCGCTCAGATGCAAGAGCGCATAGAGCAGCATCGAACCATGACCGTTCGACAGCACGAAGCGGTCGCGATCCGGCCAGTCCGGATCGGCGGGATTGTGCTTCAGATGACGCCCCCACAGCGCGACCGCGATCTCCGCCATGCCCATCGGCATGCCGGGATGACCGGAGTTCGCCTGGCTGACGGCATCGACGGCGAGCATGCGCAGCGCGTTCGCCATCTGTCGCGTATCGGGTGAGCGGTGAAGTCTGGGCAAAGCCTCAGCGACGGCATTCATGAGATGCCTCCTTTGATACAAGATGAGAAATCTTTCTAGGCGCGCGCGCGTCGGTCGCGCAGTTGCAGAATCATCGGCGTGAAGATGAGCTGCATCGCGAGACCCATCTTGCCGCCGGGCACGACGATCACATTCGGCCGCGACATGAACGAGTCGTGCAGCATCGTCAGCAGATAGGGAAAGTCGATGCCCTTCGGCTTCGCGAAGCGGATCACGACGAAACTCTCGTCAGGCTGCGGAATCTCGCGCGCGGTGAACGGGTTCGACGTATCCACGGTCGGCACGCGCTGAAAATTCACATGCGTGCGCGAGAACTGCGGACAGATGTAGTTCACGTAATCGGGCATGCGGCGCAGGATCGTATCGACTACGGCCTCGTGCGAATAGCCGCGCATCGTCTGATCGCGATGCAGCTTCTGAATCCATTCGAGATTGATGATCGGCACGACGCCGACGAGCAGATCCGCATGGCGCGCGATATCGACCTTGTCGGTCACGGCGCCGCCGTGCAGGCCCTCGTAGAACATCATGTCGGTGCCGGGCGTAACGTCCTCCCACGGCGTGAAGGTGCCCGCGTCCTGTTGGTACTGCGCGCCTTCGCCTTCATCGTGCACGTAGTGGCGAAACTGTCCGCCGCCCGTGCGGCCGTAGGTATCGAACAAGGATTCGAGTTCTTCGAGCAGATTCGCTTCCGGCCCGAAGTGGCTGAAATTGACGCGGCCGTCGCGCTCGCTCTGCTTCATCGCCTCGCGCATGCCGAGACGATCGTAACGATGAAACGCATCGCCTTCGACGATCTGCGCATTGATTTTTTCGCGCCTGAAGATATGCGTGAAGCTCTTCATGACGGTGGTCGTGCCGGCGCCGCTGGACCCGGTCACCGCGACGATCGGATGTTTGACTGACATGCGCTGCCTCCCTGGTATTCATGTAATGAGCGCTGTTTCAGATGCGTTTCTACGCTTCCGTCTCCGGCAGGAACAGCGAGCGTTCCTTGAACAACGGCGACGTGAACGGCTTGTCCTCGCCGCGATCGTATTCGCCGTGATAGCGCTGAATGCGCTCGACTTCATTGCGCGAGCCGAGAATCACCGGCACGCGTTGATGCAGAGCCTCGGGTTCGACATCGAGAATGCGCTCGCGTCCCGTGATCGACAGCCCGCCCGCCTGCTCTACGATGAAGCTCATCGGGCTCGCTTCGTAGAGCAGACGCAGGCGTCCTTCCATCTCCGGCGTCTTGAAGTCGCGCGGATACATGAACACGCCGCCGCGCATGAGGATGCGATGCACTTCCGCGACCATCGAAGCGATCCATCGCATGTTGAAGTCCTGCGCGCGGCAACCCGTGCGGCCATCCTTGCATTCCTGCACGTAACGGCGCACGGGCGGCTCCCAGAAGCGCTCGTTCGATGCGTTGATCGCGAACTCGCACGAATCCTCGGGAATGCGGATATCGGAATGCGTGAGCACGAAATTGCCGACATCGCGTTCCAGCGTGAAGCCGTGCGTGCCGTTGCCGACGGAGAGCACGAGCATCGTCGATGGTCCGTAGATCGCATAGCCCGCCGCGACCTGTTCGCGTCCGGGGCGCAGAAACGATGCGTCATCCGGCGGGCCGCTTTCGTCGCCGACGCGTCTCAGCACAGAGAAGATCGAGCCGACCACGCCGTTGATGTCGATGTTCGATGAGCCATCGAGCGGATCGAACGCGAGCAGATACTCGCCGCGCGGATACGGCTCGGGAATCGCATAGACGCGCTCCATCTCTTCCGACACCATGCCCGCGAGCAGACCGTCCCATTCGCAATGTTGCAGGAAGATATCGTTGGTCACGAGGTCGAGCTTCTTCTGTTCCTCGCCATGCGTGTTGACCGATTGCGCCGAGCCGTGCTGTCCGCCCAGCGCGCCGCGCGTCAATGCGGCCGCGATCGTCTTGATCGATGCGGCCACGTCGATGAGAAGCGCGGACAGGCCGCTCGCGGCTTCCGGACCGGGCTTACGGTCCAGCGTGTCGATCAGGAACTTCGATAAGGTCGTGCGTCCATCCTGCATCGCGCTCTCCTTTCTTCATCGTGAATCGGTGAACACACGGCTCGCGCGGATATCGCTTGCGTCGAGTTGCATCAATGCATCGGCGTCGGCGATGGCGCTGCCGTTTTCGGCGGCGGCGAACAGACGATTCGCCTGACGCAGACGCGCGCGATCCAGCGCATTGCGCACCGAGCGCGCATTGGCGAAGTTCGGCTGTCTGATGCGGTGCGCGAGATACGCTTCGAAGGCGCGGCGCGCGTCTTCGTCGAAGCGGTAGTGCATGTCGGTCAGCATGTGCTCGGCGATCTGCAGGAGCTCGTCGGGCGCATAGTCCGGAAACACGAGGTGATGCGCGATGCGCGAACGGAAGCCCGGATTGCTGTGAAAGAACGTCTCCATGCGCGACTCGTATCCCGCGAGAATCACGACGAGATCGTCGCGCTGGTTCTCCATCGTCTGCAGCAGTATTTCAATGGCTTCCTGCCCGTAGTCGCGCTCGTTCTCCGGGCGATACAGGTAGTAGGCCTCGTCGATGAAGAGCACGCCGCCCATCGCACGCTTGAGCACTTCGCGCGTTTTGGGCGCGGTATGGCCGATGTACTGGCCGACCAGATCGTCGCGCGTCACCGAAACGAGATGATTGCGCCGGATATAGCCGAGCCGATGCAGCACCTGCGCCATGCGCAGCGCGACCGTGGTTTTGCCGGTGCCGGGATTGCCCGAGAAGCACATGTGCAGCGTGGGCGGACCCGACGCGATACCGAGCGTCTTGCGTGCGCGCTCGACGAGCAGATGCGCGGCGATCTCGCGGATACGCGTCTTGACCGGCGCGAGGCCGATGAGATCGCGATCCAGTTCCGCCAGCACTTCGCCGATGCGCGATTCGCGGTAGAGCGCCATCAGGTCGGCTGTGGTTTGAAGCGGCGCTTCCTCTTCGAGCGTGGCTGCGGCGCTCATGATGTCTTCTCCTCATCAATAGCGCTCGCCGCTCGGGCGATCGGTTGCGTAGGTGCGGATTGCGTAGCGCTGGACGCGGTTTTTGTCGTCTTGGCGTTCGAGGCGGAAGCCTCGTTCTTGCTCGGGGCGGTTCACCATGAACGACAGGCGCATCGTTTCGAAGCCACGCACCGAGTCGAAGGCGTTCACTTTTATGTAGTGGTTCGGATACGTCTTGCGGCATTCGTTCACCTCCATCAGGACGCCAGCGGCATCGCGGAGGTCGAACATCGGTAAGCCCCACATTTCCCAATACGTGTTGCGGGGATGGGGATCGTCGGTGTATTCCACTGAGCATGACCAGCCCTGGTCTAGGGCGTAATTTATTTGCTTCGAGATTTCCTCGTCCGTAAGCGGGGGCAGGAAGGAGAATGTTCCTTGGGTTATGTTCATTTCGATATCCTTAGGGTTTGGTTTTGCGTTTGCGTTTGTAGAATCCTGATTTCGTGTCGGTCTATTAGTACTGCCCCTCCCCGGGGCGGGGGTCACTTTCTTTGCTGCTGCAAAGAAAGTAACCAAAGAAACAGCTATCCCCAGCCTAAGCACTTCATACCGGCCGCGGCACAGGCGATTGGCCTAATGGCCCGGCAGTAGCGAGTGCCCCCGCAAGCAGACAAGGGCTTGGACCGCGCACGGTCCGACAAATCGCACCACACAAGAAACTGGTTCAGCACGAAATAGCTCCAGCCCGCTTCGCGGCCGACCGGTCAATCGGGTTTGCGCGCGCTTCTTTGCTAATGCCTCTCCTATAGATGGTTTCCCTTGCAAACCCCACGGCAGCGCGTAGCGCTGTGCCGAAGCTATTTGGTGCTGAACCAGCGCGCTAAAACTTCTAGCTCGTCAGACCGTGCGCGAGCCAAGCCCGGTAAGTCCTTCGAGGGCGACACTTAGGCGAGTGTCACCGTGGGCTGGCAAGCATGGCCAAACTGCGTGTGACCGCGGGCTTAAACGAGCTGCTTTCT
>Ga0160464_100990_pt1 | contig 13502 bp, 7 predicted proteins | sample HID1971I_E11MG_FD_108275 | JGI IMG/M metagenome (GOLD analysis project Ga0160464, IMG submission 108275) | Enriched millipede-associated microbial communities from UW Madison campus, WI, USA - HID1971I_E11 MG | ecosystem: Host-associated > Arthropoda: Insects > Digestive system > Unclassified ... | reverse complement strand
TTTGACCGTTACCGTATACGTACCTGCAACCAGGCCGCTTGCCGTAGCAGCTGAACCACCGGAAGGCGACCATGCATAGGTATAAGCGCCCCTGCCTCCCGTCACATTCACTGTCGCCGAGCCAGTCGCCCCGCCAAAGCAGTTCACATTGCTCTGCGGACCTGCGCTGGCTACAACTGCTGAGGCAGGCTGTGTAAGGGTGAAACTTTGCGTAGCGGTACAGCCCATGGCATCCGTCACTGTGACCGTATAAGTACCAAAAGTCAGGCCGGAGGCCGTAGCGGCCGTACCACCGCTTGGGGCCCAGCTATAACTATAATCTGGCGTACCACCGGTCACATGGACTGTAGCCGAGCCAGTCGCCCCGCCATAACATAAAATATCGGTCTGCGAACCGGCCGAAGCCACCAGCACCGCTGGCTCGGTAATTGTAAAGTTTTGCGTTGATTGGCAACCATTGGCGTCCGTCACCGTGACCGTATAGGTACCTTGCGCAAGGCCTGAGGCCGTCACCCCTGTTCCACCGGTCGGCGACCAGCTATAGCTATACGCTCCTGTACCGCCCGTCACCGCTACCGTGGCAGAACCATTGGTCCCGCCGTTGCAGGAAACATTCGTTTGGGTACCGACTGAAGCCTCCAGCATCGCTGGTTCTGTAATTGTAAAGCTTTGCTTGACCCTACAGCCATTGGCATCCGTAACCGTTACGGTATACGTACCGGCCGTAAGGCCGGAGGCCACCGCCGCTGTTCCACCGCTTGGCGACCAGCTATAGGTATAAGCACCCGTTCCGCCCGTAGCACTCACCGTAGCCGAACCGTTGCTGCCCCCGTTACAGGACACGTTGACCTGCGTGCCCGCCGTGGCAAAAGATAAAGCCGTTGCAGGCTCTGCTATGGTAAAGTTCTTCACGATCGAACAACCATTGGAAGAAGTGATCGTCACACTATAATTACCCGCTGCCAGGTTGGAAGCTGTAGCCGCATTGCCGCCCGAAGGTGCCCAAACATAGGTATAAGGGCCCGGTGCGCCCGAGGGCACTACCGTAGCACTCCCGGTACTTGCCCCTCTGCAAAGCACATCTGTCTGTGAAACAGTGGCAGTGAGTGTATTGGTGGTGGTGATGACAAAATTCTTAGTGAGCGTACAGCCATTGGCGTCGGTGATCAGCACACTGTGATTGCCTGCCAACAGGCCGGTAGCTAGAGATGTGGTGATGCCTGATGGCGACCATAAATAGGTATAGGAACCTGCACCTCCGCTCGCTGTCACAGACGCCTGTCCAGGCGCGACACAGGTCGCGTTCATCTGGCCGGTCGTGGCAGATAAAACAGCGGGCTCGCCAATCGTAAAGTTCTGCGTAAAGGTACAGCCCTTACTGTCTGTGATCAGGCAGCTATAGTTCCTTGCGGAAAGCCCGGTAGCTGTAGCGGCATTTCCGCCCGCTGGCGACCAGACATAGCTGTATCCCGGTGTGCCTCCGCTGACACTGACCGTGGCCGTACCTGTACTCCCACCGTTGCACAGTACATCGGTCTTTGAAGGGGTAACAGATAAAGTTGGAGGTTGATCGATAGCAACGTTTACAGTATAGACGCAAAAGTTCGCATCTTGTACGGTAACTGTATAATCGCCAGCTGCCAGGCCGCTTGCCGTAGCCGCGTTGCCTCCTGTAGGCGACCAGGAATAACTATAGGGTGCGGTAGCCCCCGATGGGGTAACAGTGGCTGTTCCATTGCTGCCGCCGTTACAGGTTACGTCCGTTTTGGAAACGGTAGCCGAGAAAGCAGAAGGCGTACCGATGGTAATATTTTTAACTAAGGTACAGCCATTGGCATCGGTAATGGTACAGGTATAATCTCCCGCAGGTCTGCCGCTAATGAAAGAACCTGTGCCGCCCAATGGTGCCCATTGATAGGTATATGTCGGGCTGCCCCCGCCCGCAGTCACACCGGCACTGCCGTTACTGCCCCCAAAGCAGGAAACAGGTACCGAAGCGGTGGTCGCTGAAAGTATGGCCGCCGGCTGAGTGATCGTAAAGCTCTGCGTGGTCTGGCATAAATTGCCGTCCGTCACCGTTACGGTATAGGTACCGCCCACCAGCCCCGAGGCTGTGGCAGCGCTCCCGCCGGCTGGAGACCAGGAATAGGTATAAGCACCCGTTCCACCGGTCACATTCACCGTCGCTGAGCCCGTAGCCTCACCACGGCATAAAATATTCGTTTGCGTAGCAGGTGAGGCAACCAGGACCGCAGGCTCCGTAATCGTAAAGCTTTGCGTATCCATACAGCCAGCAGCATCCGTCACCGTTACGGTATACGTACCGCCCGTTAGACCGGAAGCCGTAGCAGCATTCCCGCCGGAAGGCGACCAGCTGTAGCTATAGGCACCTGTTCCGCCGGTGACATTCACCGTAGCAGATCCGGTAGCCGCTCCGCCGCATAATATATTCGTTTGCCCGCCAGTAGTAGCGACCAGCGCAGCGGATGGCCCGCCAACGATGATATTAGAGATTGTGCGTGTGCAGCTGTTGCCATCGGTAACCGTGACGTTATACGGTCCGGCCAGAAGCCCGGTGATCTCCGCTGTAGTGGCACCAGTAGACCATAGATAGGTATAGCCTGATGTTCCTCCGGACGCAACTACCTTTGCCGTACCGTTACTTCCCCCAAAACACGAAACTGGCGTTGTAGCAACATTCCCAACCAGGGACGATGGCTGAGTGATTACAGCACCCCCATTACTCGAAAATACAGCTCCATTATAAGCTCTGCTGCATCCATTGGCATCTGTAACGGTATAGGTGTAATGACCGGCAAACTTACCTGTGATCTTCTGGGTCGTCGCCCCCGTACTCCATAAATAGGTATAAGGTGCAGTCCCTCCGGTCGCATTGATCGTAGCCTCTCCATCATTGGTACCATTGCAGGTTACATTCTTAACAGTGGTCGTCGCAGAAAGCGTATTGATCGTACTGGTTACGGCTACTGTTTTGGTCGTCGCACTTGAAGAAGTAATCGAAATATTCCCTCCAGGGTTACCACTTGCTGAAGCACTAAGCCGTGCATATACCGTGGTTGCGCCGACTGTTCCTCCGCTTTGCGTCAGGGTAACCGAACCTCCATATCCAGATCCGGAACTACTGGAGACCTCATAGCCTGCAGGCGCTGTAACCGTAATATTTCCTGTTAGCCCGGCACCAGATACAGAAAAATTCTGTGGACTGGATGCAGATCCTGCACAGCTGGTGAAGTTATTTAAAGTACCTGATGTAGTTATGGTAGACGAGGGTTCCCCCTGCCAGTTGAAGTTATCGATCGCAAAATAGTCCACATGATAGCTCAATTCAACATCAAGTTGATCGATGTCAATGCCGGTATAATTTGATCCGTTAATATTGCTCAAATCAATCAATTCAAAACCGTTTCCGGGAAGTGCAAAACCTATACTGGTTCCAGTAATCGTTTTCACGATAGTGAACTGTGTATTTCCAGCTTTTTTACCCCTGATCGTTGCACTTCCAGGTTGTTTATCGCGGGTTCCATTGGGCACTACGGTCGGATCGCCAGATATATATATCCAAAAACTATTGAGTTTGAACGTACTGCCGTTTTGAATTTTGATGCTGCCTGTCTGCCCATATGGGTTTACCGGAGGATCATCTGAAGGCTGAGGATCCAGGACATGAATGAATTTATTAGATTGATTGTAGCCAAGGTTGCCAGTTCCATAGACAATAAAAGTATATGGCGAACTCAGGGTAAAGGTTTTCCCAGCACTGGTGAAGCTTTGCTGGCCTGGTGTGGCACTTTCAAAATCAACCAGCGTTTGCGATACAGCAGTACCGACAGTACACAGCAGGAACAGTAAGGACAATAATAGTCTTTTCATATTTTAGGTTATTTGGTTAACCTTTTAAGAATAAGACTAGTGAGTTGAGCGATAATCTAGTTCTACCAAGGAGATAATGTAGAACAAAAGTAACTTTCGAAACGTAAAAACCTAGAAATTATTGCATTTATTTTAATTTTTTCTCCTGTAAGGAATATAATTGATAATCAGACTACTACAAACAAGAATATAATATATCAGGACAGGCGGTATTTATTGTTTTTGCTGTGCGACCGCTATTGACAGAGTGCATCTTAAGGGCATTTAAGTTCCCTCCAGAGGATACGAGCAAACACCAAATACAAAGCAGGCATATTTCAGGTCGTAAGACTGAAGTATGCCTGCTCTTTAGCTGCCGAACAGGAATGAAAACCGAATACGGGTTATACTAGTTTTTTATACCGGATGCGGTGTGGGGTCACATCGCCCAGTCTTTTTTTCCTGTTTTCTTCGTAATCGCTGTAGTTTCCTTCAAAGAAATATACCTGGGAGTTGCCTTCAAAGGCCAGGATATGCGTACAGATCCTGTCGAGGAACCACCTGTCGTGACTGATCACTACGGCGCAGCCGCCAAAATTCTCTAAGGCTTCTTCCAGCGCACGTAACGTGTTAACGTCGATATCATTGGTCGGCTCATCCAGCAACAATACATTGGCTCCTTTCTTCAGCGTGATGGCCAGGTGTACCCTGTTGCGCTCCCCGCCGGAAAGGACGCCCACTTTTTTCTGCTGGTCGCCCCCGTTAAAATTGAACTTAGATACATAGGCACGGCCGTTAACGGCTTTGTTGCCCAGTTGGATATTGTCGAGCCCGTCGGTAATGTTTTCATACACGGTCTTCTCCGCATCCAGATCATTGTGCATCTGGTCTACATACCCCAATGCTACGGTCTCTCCTACCCGGAAAGTACCGTTGTCCGGAGTTTCCTGACCAGTGATCAAACGGAACAAAGTGGTCTTACCGGCACCATTCGGACCTATAATACCCACTATACCGGCCGGAGGCAGGGAAAAAGTGAGGTCTTCAAACAGCAATTTATCGCCGTAGGCTTTGGTTACATTGTTGGCCTCGATCACCACGTTGCCCAATCTCGGACCTGCCGGAATAAACAATTCCAGTTTGTCTTCGCGCTCCTTGCCATCTTCTGAAGCCAGTTTATCGTAATTGGCCAAACGGGCTTTGGATTTTGCATGACGTGCTTTTGGCGCCATGCGTACCCATTCCAGCTCCCGCTCCAATGTTTTCTGACGTTTGCTTTCGGTCTTTTCTTCCTGAGATAAGCGTTTGGCTTTCTGGTCTAACCAGGAAGAATAATTGCCTTTCCATGGAATGCCCTCGCCACGGTCCAGCTCCAGGATCCATCCGGCGACGTTGTCCAGGAAGTACCTGTCGTGGGTAACTGCAATCACGGTACCTTTATAGTTCTTCAAAAACTGCTCCAGCCAGTCGATACTTTCTGCATCCAGGTGATTGGTCGGCTCATCCAGCAACAATACATCCGGTTCCTGCAGGAGCAGACGGCACATGGCCACCCTTCTGCGCTCACCACCCGACAACACAGCGATTTTGGTTTCAGGGTCAGGACAGCGTAAAGCGTCCATCGCCCTTTCCAGTTTGGCATCCAGCTCCCAGGCATTGACCGCATCGATCTTGTCCTGCAGCTCACCCTGGCGGGCCATCAGCTTGTCCATCTTGTCTGCGTCAGAATAGTTTTCTTCCAGACCGAAGGCTTCATTCACTTCTTCATATTCTTTAAGGATCGCCGTAATTTCGGCCACTCCTTCCTCTACCACTTCCCTGACGGTCTTGTTTTCATCAAGGATGGGTTCCTGGGCCAGGTAGCCTACGGTATAACCCGGAGAAAAGACCACTTCACCCTGGAAGGATTTATCCAGACCGGCAATGATCTTCAACAAAGAAGACTTACCGGACCCGTTGAGACCTATCACCCCAATTTTGGCCCCGTAGAAAAAGGACAGATATATATTCTTTAAAACTTGCTTCTGTGGAGGGTAGATCTTATTGACCCCCGCCATGGAGAAAATTATCTTTTCGTCTGACATCTTTTATAGGTTAAATAGCTTACATAATATCACGCAAAGATAAGAAAGGGAAACCAGTTAACGAACGATATTGTGACGATAGGAAAGCCCGCCAAATTTGTATAAATGCAAAAATAAACGGAGCTTAGTTGTCGAAATACACAAAAAACCTAAATTCATGACCTTTTTAAGAAACATTAAGAAAAATACTTTTTTACTACTGGCCATCGTTGCAGTGCAGCTGAGTGCTGCCGGGGCCTGGGCACAGACCGTCTCCAAAGAAGTTCCGCTTAGGGTACTCCTGATCGGGAACAGCTTTTCGCAGAATGCGGCTAAATTTCTTCCTGAAATAACCAAAGAAAAAGGCTACAAGCTGGAACTGGGCCGTGCGGAGATCGGCGGGTGTTCTTTGGAAAAGCACTGGACCCTTTCAGAACTTGCCCGAAAAGACCCTGCGGACCCAAAAGGCCGTCAGTATAAAGGCAATAAATCCTTGTATGACCTTCTGTCGGACGGAAAATGGGATGTGGTGACCATACAGCAAAATTCTATGAACTCTTCGGATGTCAATACCTACCGCCCTTATGCCAAAGAACTGTACGGACTGATCAAAAAGATGCAGCCCGATGCGGAGGTCGTATTGCACCAAACCTGGGCCTATCGTTCGGATTCTAAGGATTTTGGACAGACAGCCCCTAAGGTATACACCAAAAACTCCAAAGAGATGTACGAGAAATCACGTGCGGCTTACCAGGAGATCGCAAAGGAATTGAAGATCAGGATCATCCCGGTAGGTGATGCATTCTGGAGGGTGAGCACCGACCGCAACTGGGGCTTTAAAGCAGACCCCGCATTTGATGAAGACAAAGCGGTGCGTCCGGCATTGCCCAATCAGCGCAATTCCCTACACGTGGGATATTATTGGGGAAAAGATAAACTGGGCTTTGACTCTCACCATGCAAATAAGGCCGGTGAATACCTGGGATCGCTGGTTTGGTATAAATTCCTATTTAAGGAACGGGCCTCGAAGGTAGAATTTGCGCCGGCGGAAGTGCCCGCAGATTTTGCGGCAGCATTGAGAAAGCTGGCCGACAAGTAACCGGATAACAGGACGGGACGGCATAAATACGCTCCATGATACTGACAAAACCAGTATGTAATCTAATTTTTACGTACATATTGACAGGTTATAAAAACAGACAATAGAATTACAAAACTTTGGGCCGCATCCTAAAATGCTTTCGTATATATGTATATAATTGAAAGGGATATGTGGCTACCAGGGAAAAAACACAGATTAATAGCCATCATGCCAACGAAATAAATGCAGAATCAATTTAAGTTTATTTAGAACAGATAATTTCTAAATTAGTCAAAACTTAAGTAGATTTATGAAATAAAGGCAGTTGTAACATCTATTGAATATTGGATGGCGTAATTGTTGATAAAAATAAAATAAGTCGGAACACGCTTATTTATAAACAATTTTATAGTTTAGGGCGTTCCGGTTTTAGAAAGGTATAATATGGAAGCTAAATTTTCACCACAGGTAAAAGATGTGATTTCGTTTAGCAGGGAAGAAGCCCTGAGGTTAGGTCACGATTATATAGGCGCTGAGCATCTTTTGCTGGGCCTGATCCGCGAAGGAGATGGCATGGCAATCAAGATCTTAAAATCACTGAATGTGGACACGTCCAAGCTGCGCAGGTCTATAGAAGACGCTGTACGCGGCACATCCAGTGTAACGGTCAATCTGGGAAATATCCCCCTGACCAAACAAGCCGAAAAAGTATTAAAGATTACGTATCTAGAAGCTAAAATATTCAAGAGCGATCTGATCGGTACGGAGCACCTGTTGCTTTCGATCCTGAGAGACGATGACAACATCGCTTCGCAGATCCTGTTGCAATACAGCGTCAACTACGACATCTTCAAACAAGAAGTAGAAGTTAATAAAAATGGATTCAGGGACGACCCGCAGGGCAGTGCCTCGACCGGTGGCGAAGACGACTACCGCGAAGAGGAGAGCTTCAGCAGTCCGAAAAAGGTTTCAGACATTAAGTCTAAAACGCCTGTACTGGACAATTTCGGAAGAGATCTGACCAAGGCAGCGGAAGAAGGACGCCTGGACCCGATTGTAGGTCGTGAGAAAGAGATCGAGCGTGTATCGCAGATCCTTTCCCGCCGTAAAAAGAACAACCCGATCCTGATCGGCGAACCGGGTGTAGGTAAATCTGCCATCGCAGAGGGACTGGCACTGAGGATTGTACAACGCAAGGTATCGAGGGTATTGTTCAACAAACGCGTGGTGACACTGGACCTGGCTTCTTTGGTAGCGGGCACAAAATACCGTGGTCAGTTTGAAGAGCGCATGAAAGCAGTGATGAACGAGCTGGAGAAATCCACCGACGTGATCCTGTTCATTGATGAGATCCACACCATTGTTGGTGCGGGCGGCGCTTCAGGTTCGCTGGATGCGTCGAACATGTTCAAACCGGCTTTGGCCAGGGGCGAGATTCAATGCATTGGAGCGACTACACTGGATGAGTACCGTCAGTACATTGAGAAAGATGGTGCTTTGGACCGTCGTTTTCAGAAGGTAATGATCGAGCCGGCTACCCCGGATGAGACCATCGAGATCCTGAACCGCATTAAAGAGAAATATGAAGACCACCATGGGGTGACGTATACTGATGAGGCGATTGCCGCCTGCGTATCGTTGACCAGCAGGTATATTACCGACCGTTTCCTTCCGGATAAAGCGATTGATGCTTTGGATGAGGCGGGATCACGTGTACACCTGACCAATATTCATGTTCCGGACAACATTATCGAGATCGAGAACAAGATTGAAGATATCAAAGTCCAGAAAAACAAGGTCGTAAAAAGTCAGAAATACGAAGAAGCAGCCAAGCTAAGGGACAATGAAAAGACCTTGCTGGAGCAGCTGGAGCAAGCCAAATCTGCATGGGAAGCGGAAACCAAAAGCAAACGCTATACCGTTTCTGAAGACAATGTAGCAGAGGTGGTATCAATGATGACCGGAATTCCATTGCAGCGAGTGGGTCAGACAGACAGCATCAAATTGCTGAACATGTATGAAACCGTAGGCGAGAAAATCATTGGACAGGATGATGCGATTAAGAAATTAACTAGAGCGATTCAACGCACCAGGGCTGGATTGAAAGATCCTAAGAAACCAATTGGTTCCTTTATCTTCTTAGGTCCGACTGGTGTGGGTAAAACCGAATTGGCTAAAGAACTGGCGCGTTTCATGTTTGACAGCGACGATTCACTGATCCAGATCGACATGAGTGAGTATATGGAGAAATTCGCGGTATCCCGTTTGGTGGGTGCGCCTCCGGGATATGTGGGTTATGAAGAAGGCGGACAACTGACAGAGAAGGTACGCAGAAAACCATATGCGGTGATCTTGCTGGATGAGATTGAAAAAGCGCATCCGGATGTATTCAACATCTTGCTACAGGTGCTTGACGAGGGTCAGTTGACCGACAGTCTGGGCCGTAAGGTAGATTTCAGGAACACGATCATCATCATGACTTCAAACATTGGCGCACGCCAGTTGAAAGATTTCGGACAAGGTGTAGGTTTCTCTACCACTGCAAAAACGAATCAGGTGGATACACACTCCAGAGGGGTGATCGAAAGCGCATTGAAACGTGCTTTTGCGCCTGAGTTCCTGAACCGTGTGGACGATGTGGTAGTATTCAATACTTTAGGTAAAGACGAGATCTTTAAGATCATTGATATTGAGTTGAAATCCCTGTTTGGCCGTGTGCACAACCTGGGCTACGAGATCAAATTGACTGAAGAGGCCAAAGATTTCATCGCTGAGAAAGGGTTTGACATCAATTTTGGTGCAAGACCGCTGAAACGTGCGATCCAGAAATACCTGGAAGATCCGATTGCGGAAGAGATTCTGAAAGGTGAAGTGAGTGAAGGCGATGTGCTGGAAATCGGTTACAATAAAGAAGATGATGTAATTACGGTGGCGAACAAAAATACCGGAAAGAAAAAGAAGAAAGAAGAAGGAAGTATAGAATAATCAATTCTTCTTCCATATAGACAAGGCCCCGCTGATCATCTCAGCGGGGCCTTTTTTTTAGTTCAGGATGACGTGTTTTATAAGATTATTTCTGCGGTATGTCAATTATTTACTAAAATAGTTTTTGAAGAACAGCATCTGGAAGCCTATGGCATTTTTCCAGTAATCCCAGTTGTGTGCACCGGGACGTATGATAAAATCATGGGGGATGTTGTTGTACATTAATTTTTCATGCAGGGCTACATTGACCTGGTAAAAGAAATCTTCTTTTCCGCAATCGATGATCAGGGACAGGCCTCCCGGAGACAATAAATGGGTCAGGTCGATGACACTGTTATTCTTCCAATTTTCAGGACTTTGGGCATAAGTACCCAGTCTCTTGGATAAATTCCAATTGAGCGGGAAAGGCTTGATGTCGACCCCGCCGCTCATACTTCCCGCAGCACCATACACATCCTGATGGCGGAAAGCGAGGTACAATGCACCATGACCGCCCATGCTGAGGCCAGTGATGGCCCTCCCCTTTTTATCTTTGATGGTTTTATAACGGTCATCGATGTATTTGACGAGTTCCTTACTGACATAAGTCTCATATTTCCATGCCGGATCAACCGGGCTGTCGAAATACCAGGACGATACATTCCCGTCCGGACATACGATAATGACATCGTGCTGATCAGCATACTTCATCAATTCAGGAGTCCTCTGGATCCAGTTGGCATAATTGCCGCCATGTCCGTGGAGGATGTATACTGTAGGATAGGTTTTGGCAGTGCTGTAAGAATCCGGCACAATCACAACTGCTTTGATTGATTTTTTCATAGACGCGCTATAGGTGTCTACGGTATCTACTTTGCCTGCAAAGGCGGTGCTGATGGAAAAGCAAAGGAGGAATAGTAAAATACGGATCATGACTTTACCTCCCCTTTCTGTACATCTGAACGTTTCTGTCCTTCAGGTGATTCTGTCTGAGAAGGCTTTGGGCGGTTATCCTCTCTCGGCCCGCGTTTATAGATCACAAGACCGTTTAGAAAATTGCGCAGGATCTGGTCGCCACAAGGCTTGAAATTAGGGTGGTCATCTTTCCTAAAGATATCGCCCAACTCGGCCTTCCCTACTTTAAAATTCACCAGTCCCATGATGTGGATGATGTCGTCGTTGGTCAGCGACAGTGCCACTCTTAGTTTCTTAAAAATATCATTATTACTCATATGCAAAGTGCAGACAGGTGTGTATCCTATCGCTATGAGCAAATATACTATAAACCGTCTATGATTAAAACAATCATTAAATCCACCCGGATTGATTACTTAACAAACAGATGAACCTCTATCAGAATTTGAGAAATTTCCGTTTAAGGATCCGCATGGTCTTATTGACCTTACTTTCCATTTTCATCAGCATATGCCCCCGCTGGGTGATCCAGGTAGAGACTCCTTCGTTGGCCAGCTTAATGGGCTCGTAAACCTGTTCCTTCAGAAGATCTGCATATTTTTCATTGGCCCTGCTGGCTTGGAGTAAATAAAATTCATTGATCAGTTCAGCTTTCATATTGATTAGATTTGGTTTCTACTTAGATGCATATCTCTAACAAGAAGTGCATATTTATTAAACGCTTCATTATCCAAAGCAGTATCTGCTCTGATTCGATGTATTAAAGGGACAACAAAATTTAGATTGTGTTGTTCTTATTAATATACATTAATCAATTTTGAATGGAGAGACATACTTATCAGACTGGCATCATCGGAAACTGCTCATACCTTGCCCATATTAATAAAAACACGAACGTAGACTGGCTGTGCTGGCCCCGCTTCGACAGTAGCTTTGTATTTGGCGGGTTGCTGGACAAAGAGAAAGGAGGCGAATTTTCAATCCTTCCGCATGGAGAATATATATCCAGGCAGTACTACCTGGAAAACACCAACGTGATCTGCACGGAGATCAGCAACCCCGAGGGGAAATACCGGATCACGGATTTTGCACCGCGCTTTCATCTGTATGAACGCTACTTTAAACCCCTGATGCTGATCCGTAAAATAGAACTACTGGAAGGCAACCCAAGGATACGGGTAAAATGTGAGCCGGTATGCGACTATGGCCGCAGGAAACAGAAATCTTCCAGGGGGAGCAACCATATCGAATACCAGGGCTGTGGGGAAGACATGCAGCTGAGCACCAATATTTCGCTGAGCTACCTGATCGACCAGACCTATTTCAGCCTGAACGAACCGAAATACCTGATCATGACCTATGGCTACAAACTGGAGGCTCCTATTCAAAGTACGGCAGAAAGGTTTTTGACCGACACGATCAATTATTGGCGCAGGTGGATCAAGCATTCCAAGATTGCTGCATTTTATCAGCCCATTGTGATCCGCTCCGCACTGGTTTTAAAGATCCATCAATATGAAGACACCGGCGCTATTATCGCGGCCAGCACGACGAGTTTGCCGGAATCGCCAGGCAGCACGCGCAATTGGGATTACCGCTACTGCTGGATGCGGGACACGTATTATGTGATTACGGCCCTGAACCACATCGGCCATTTTGAGGAAATGGAGAAATACTTCAGCTATGTGACCGATATCTCCTTCCGGGATGATGAACGCTACCAGCCGCTTTTTGGGATCGGCGGGGAGCGCAAACTGACGGAAGAGATCCTCGAACACATCGAAGGCTACCAGGGCAATCAGCCGGTACGGATAGGCAACCAGGCGTATGAGCATATACAAAATGACATTTACGGGCAGGTATTGGTTTCGATGCTGCCCCTCTATACCGATCACCGCTTTATTTTTAAAGAAAGGCAGGACAGTGCCAAATGGCTGGATTATCTATTGAAAAAGATAGAACGGACGATTGATGAAAAGGACGCGGGCATCTGGGAATTCAGGAGCCTGGCCCTCACCCACTGCTATACCAACCTGTTTCAATGGGCCGGCGCCAATGCGGCGTTGAAAATCGCGAAGACCATCGGACACGAAGCCTACCAGGAAAGGGCGCAACTTTTAATTGATAAAGCGGCCAAGCATATTGAAGACTGCTATGACCCGGTCAGAAAGGTCTACAACCATGCGATAGGCAGTGAGCATTTGGATGCAAGCACGTTGCAACTAATCCTGATGAACTACCTGGACCCTTCATCGCAACGTGCGAAAGACCATTTGATTGCGCTGGAAAAAGAATTGAAGGGTGCCAACGGCCTGTTTTACCGCTATGTGCACAAAGACGATTTCGGAAGGCCGAAAACGACCTTCCTCATCTGTGCTTTTTGGTATGTGGAAGCCCTGGCCTGTGTGGGCCGCCTGGACGATGCCATTCGGGAATTTGAATCCATCATCCAGTATGCGAACCACCTCAACCTGTTTAGTGAGGACGTGGATGAAAATGATGGCAGTATGTGGGGTAATTTTCCTCAGGCCTACAGCCACGTGGGATTGATGAATGCTGCAAACCGCATCGCCATTAAACTGGACAGGCCTGTGTTTTTATAACCAGGC
>Ga0160464_100989_pt1 | contig 13508 bp, 10 predicted proteins | sample HID1971I_E11MG_FD_108275 | JGI IMG/M metagenome (GOLD analysis project Ga0160464, IMG submission 108275) | Enriched millipede-associated microbial communities from UW Madison campus, WI, USA - HID1971I_E11 MG | ecosystem: Host-associated > Arthropoda: Insects > Digestive system > Unclassified ... | reverse complement strand
TGCTGGCCGAGGCTCGCAAGTTAGGTATTACCGAATCGCAGCTTGCTCAGATGATCGAACGGGGAGGAATGCTCAAATGACCATCGTCGCACAAGTAAAGGGCTTAACTAAACGATATAAAGATACGACCGCCGTGAACGACGTTACCTTTGCGCTCGAGGAAAACAAGATCTACGGCCTGCTCGGCCGCAACGGCGCCGGCAAGACGACCATCATGCATATGCTGACCGCGCAAGCGTTCGCTACCAGCGGCGAGATCTCCGTGTTCGGCGAGCATCCGTACGAAAATCACCGCGTGCTCAGCCAGATTTGCTTTATTAAGGAGAGCCAACGTTATCCTGACGCCTTCCGGATCGTCGATGCCTTGGCAGTTGCAGCTTCGATGTATCCAAACTGGGACCCGACGTTTGCCGATGAGCTGGTGGAGCATTTCGCGCTGCCCCGCAAGCGCGCCATCAAAAAGCTCTCGCGCGGCATGCTTTCCTCGGTCGGCATCATCATCGGCCTGGCGAGCCGAGCGCCGCTGACGATCTTCGATGAGCCGTATCTCGGACTGGATGCGGTAGCCCGCCAGATGTTCTACGATCTGCTGCTCGAGGATTACAGCACGCATCCGCGGACGATCGTGCTCTCCACGCATCTCATCGACGAGGTGAGCCGGATGCTCGAGCATGTGCTCGTCATCGACAAGGGCCGGCTCATCATCGACGAGGACACCGACACCTTGCGCAATTATGCCTTTACGCTGGCCGGACCGGCGACCAAGGTCGAGCCCTTCCTCTCTGGGAGGCGGGTGACGCGTCGCGAGCCATTCGGCAGCTTTATGACGGCGACCGTGATCGGCGAGCTGTCCGCGGCCGACAGGCAGCAGATCGAAGCCGAGGGGCTGGAGCTGCTGCCAGTGTCGCTGCAGCAGCTCATCGTACAGCTCACCCATCAACCAAGCACGCCACAGGAGGCGGTTAACCGATGAATCGTACAGCCAATATTGTCCGGATGCACCTGCGCAACCCCTTCATGCTGCTCGCACTGCCATGGATTATCATCTTGTCCAGCTTCACGATCAACTTTATTATTAGCCTGTTCATCGACGAACAGCTATTTACCGGCGGTCTGATCTCCATCTTTATCTTCATCTTCGTAACCGGTATCGTCATGGTGCCGCAGACGTTCCCGCTGGCGCTCGGACTTGGCTCTACCAGACGCGATTATTACATCGGGACGGTGCTCACCGGGGCGCTGATCGGCGTACTCTCCTCTGTCGTCACCGCGCTGCTCGGCGTCGTCGAGCGGGCCAGCGGCTCCTGGGGGACGGGATTGCATTTCTTTGACCTGCCCTACCTCAATGACGGCTCGGTCGCCCAGCATATGATGCTGTATTTTCTGATCTACATGTTATTTTTCTTAGGCGGACTTGCGATCGCCAGCGTCTATCGCCGCTTCGGCCGCTCCAGTCTGCTGACCTCGCTCATCTTGCTGCTGGTCGTCGGCACGCTGCTGTCCTTCCTCATCAACCAAAATGGCTGGTGGAGCAATATCTTCGCCTGGTTTGCCAGCTACACCGCCTTTGAGCTGTCCTTGTGGACGGCGCCGCTCTCGCTGGCGCTGGGTCTGCTCAGCTACCTGATGCTGCGGCGCTCGGTCGTCTAGACGCTGTCGACATGCCGAATAACCTTCGCCTCCCGTATAGGGAAGCGAAGGTTATTGTCGTCGTGCGGCAGCCGGCCGCTACCCGCGATGAGGGATATGGAACGAGACGACCGTACCCTCGCCCGGCTCGCTGGTGATGCGCAAGCCCTGTCCGTAGAGGCCAAGCAGGCGACGGTCGATATTATGCAGGCCGATGCCGGTGCCGCTCGGCTGCCGCTCCCGCCAGTGCAGGCCGTCATCCGGGAAGCCGCCGCCATCGTCCGCCACCGCGATATAGATGCCGTCGCCGACCTGGACCGTGATCGTTACGGTACCGCCATTCTCCTGGTTCATCAAGCCGTGATGGATCGCGTTCTCGACGATCGGCTGGAGCATCAGCGGCGGGATCATCTGGTATAGCGCCTCCGGCTCCACCTCGAATACGACGTGGAGCAGCTCGCCGAATCTAGCTTTCTCGATCTCGACATAAGCGTGCAGTAGCTCGATCTCCCGCGACAACGTCAGCAGCCCGCTATGATCCCGGAAGTCGAAGCTATAGCGCAGATAGACGCTGAATTGCTGTAGTACCTTGCGCGCCTTCACATGATCGGTGTAGCTGAGCGAGAGGATCGTGTTCAGCGCATTGAACAGGAAGTGCGGCTTGATCTGGGCTTGCAGCAGCAGCAGCTCCTGCTGGACGAGCCGCGTCGCCGCGTGCTTCAGTCCAGCCAGCGACTGCACCCGCGAGATCAGCTCCAGCGTATCGTAGGGCTTGTACAGGAAGTCGTTGCCGCCTGCCGCGTATCCGGCCTGCAGATCCTCCTTGCGCGAGCTCGCGGTCAACAGCAGCACCGGCAGCTCCAGCATCGAATAGCTCTCGCGGATGCGCCGGCACAGCTCCAGACCTGACATCCCGGGCATCATGACGTCGATGATGCACAGGTCGAAGCGCTCGCCCCGCTCCAGCTGCTGCAGCGCCTCGTGACCGCTCGTGACGGCAACCGCCCGACCGAACTGAGACTGCAGCGACCTGCCGATCGTCAGCAGATTGAGATCATCGTCATCGACCAGCAGCAGCGAATAGGGACCGCTCCCCGTCAGGACCGCATCTGTCTGCGAACGCTCGAGGAAAGACAAAGGCGGGCGCATCGCGTCTCGCACAGGCTCCACGGTCCCTCCACCCTCCGGCCTGTTCGCCGCCGCCGGCAGCGTAAAGCTTATGCGCGTCCCCTCGCCGAGCTTGGAGCTTACGGCGATCTCTCCTCCCAGCAGCTCGACGAGCTGTCTGGCGATCGACAGCCCCAGACCGGTGCCTCGGCCGATATCGCCGTCCAGTTGCTCGTAGGGCTGGAAGATCGCTTCGTAGCTCTCCTCCGGAATGCCGACGCCGGTGTCGGATACCGTGATCCGGACCCGCCCTCCCGTCTGCTCGGCCAAGACCTCAATCATGCCGGCATCCGTATATTTGATCGCATTTTCCACGAGATTGCGCAGGATTTGATGCAGCCGATTTTCGTCCGCCCGCACGATTAGGCCCGGCATCACGCTGTTGACGAGCGTGACCGGCTTGTCCTGCGCCAGATGTCCGCCAAGCTCGAGCACCGTCCGCGTGACCGCATGCAGGGAGACGTTGCCGATACGTACGGTAAGGTCGCGGTTTTTGATACGCGAGTAGTCAAGGATATCCTGCACCAACACAGACAAGCGCACGCCGATATCCCGGATCAGCTGCAGATCCTCGCGCGCCCCCTCCCGCACCCGCCCCGTCCGGTCGTCGATGAGCGATTGCGAGATGTTGATGATGCCGTTGAGCGGCGATCTGAACTCATGCGACGTGTTGGCCAGGAATTCGTCCTTCAGCCGATTGACGTGCGCCAGTTGCTCCGTCAACTGCTGATTCGTGCGGAAGGCGCTTGTGTACGTAAGCGACATGTACAGCGCCTGCGAGATGACGAGCAATGGCTGCGACAGCGGCAGGAAGAAGTGGCCGTCCACCGTCCAGAGCGTGTTCAGGATCGTATTGAGCATCAGCACGACCAGACAGACCGCAGAGAGCAGAAGGTACGGCGAGCCCTCCAGCTTGCGCATCGTCGCCCGGATCAGATAATAGACGTTGATGGACATGACGCCGCCCGCCAGCGGGACGAGAGCCAGGATATAGGGAGCGTAGTATGTCGCCGGCGTGAATACGACGAGCAGCGCGCACACGCTGAGCACCGCATCGATCACTCGCAGCACCCGGCGCGGGTAGATCGACGGCAGCAGGTAATAGGCATACCGCGAGAAGAAGCCGATCACGCCCAGCGTTGACAAATTCTCGATAATCAGCTGCGGCATCACATCCAGCCAAGGTAGCATCTTCATGAGCAGTCGCTCGTAATGCGTGATCCCGAACAGCATGCTGCTCAGACAAAACAGGGAGAAGTAGAGAAGCTCGCGGCTTCGTCGTTGAAAATACAACAGCAGGAAATAGATTGCGATGAAGAAAAATCCGGCCGCAATCGCCGCATCGATCAAAACATACGATTCGGACTGCCAGGCGATCGCCTGCTGCGTCCCAAAGCTGATGGAATGGACAATGCCCGTATTGTAGCTTTTGAAGCTGGCCACCTGGACGAGAATATCGAGCTCGCGGCTGCCGTTCAGCGCAAAGTAAGCCGTGTACGGCGTGTTGCGGTGCACGATCGTCGACGGCGACGTCGCTGGCTGTCCACTGTTGCCGACCTCCGTGCCATTGACGAAGATACGGTTGGAGGCGCGGATATTCGACGTTTTCAAGCCAAAGGTGCCTTCCTCGCACGGCATCAGCACCTTGAGCCGATAGGTCGCATAGCCGTTTTTGGAGAGCTGCTCGCCGTCGATCGCATGCGCGTCCCAATTGCCCGGCACAGGCATTATGGCGCTCGGCGCCTTCCCACCTGCGCCCTGGACAAAGGACTCCGGGGTGAGCAGCTCGTCCCAATAAAATAGCCACTCGCCGTCGAGCGCCAGCGTCTGCGAGCTGGCGCAGCTCCAATCGCTCAGGTCCAGCACTCCGGAGACCGCGCGAGGCGCATAGCTGCCCGATGCCTGGTACAGCGGCACTATAAAAGAAGCCGCCATGATCATGACGGCTACGACAAAGGTAATCGTCGGCGCGTTAAGCCAGCGTTGTCTCATCGTCTCTACCCAACCTTATCCGGTTATTGACCTCACGGCCGATAGGCGCTCTCGAACAGATGCTGCAGCCTGCCGCTCGGGGCGATGCCGAGCTCGGCTAACAGTTGGTTCTCCAAAGCGCGATACGTCTGAACGAATGCAATGCGATTGCCGCACTTCAAGTAGACGCGCATCAGCATCTCGGTAGCGTCTTCGTCCAGCGGCTGGCAGAGGAGCAGTCGCTTCAGCCAGTGCTCCGCATCGGTCGCCGAGCCTTGGCGCAGCAGATAACGGCACAGTCGGACGAGCAGCCTCTCGTATAGCGCTCCGTACCGCTGGCGCAGACGATCTACCCAATCGGCGTCCCAGGTCGCGAGCAATTCGCCCTTGTAGAGCTCCAATGCCGCCCGCACTTGCTCCGCCCCCTCCGAACTCAGCTCCTCTCCCCAGCGGTCCGCTTCCTTGAGCTGCTCTGCATCGCTATACAGCTCGTCGCATCGCATATGGTAACGGCCATTGCGATATTCGATCGTGGCTTCGATGCCAGCTTGCTTGAGCGTCTTGCGAATCTGGTAGAGCGAGGTGTGGAGATTGGTGAGCGCCTGCTTCTCTGTATGCTCGGGCCACAGATCGTTGATGATATCCCACTTGCTGATGTCGCTCCCGCGATGCAGGTACAGATAAGCCATCAGCTCCTGCGCCTTGAAGGTCCGCCACGCGACCGGTCCCGCCGCCGCTCCCGCGCCTTCCCCGCCATAGATGACGAACTCCCGGAAAGCCTGCAGTCTGGGCCGACCCTTCCGCACGCTCGGGGGCGACGGCGCCGGTCTGCGCCATCGGGACAGCTTGTTCAGCGAACGCGCCAGTTCCTCCTCCGATACAGGCTTCAACAGATAGTCGACCGCATTTACCTGGAAGGCTTCCAGGGCGTAGTCGCCATAGGCGGTAGCGAATACGATCTCGAGCCGCTCGCACTCGGCCAGCAGCCGCTCCGCCAGCTCCAGACCGCTCATGAGCGGCATCTGAATATCGAGAAAAGCGATATCCGGCGCCAGCTCTCGCGCCGCAGCGATCGCTTCCGACGGCTTGCGGTACGTGCCGACGATCTCGATATCGCAGTGAGGCTCCAGCAGCACCTTCAGCATATCAATGGCCGGCTGCTCGTCGTCTACGATGATCGCTCTCACCGTTCCCCCTCCTCCTTGACCTGCTCAGGGCCTGATGGCCTTAGCAGGATCAAAGACCCTTGCGCCCTGCACCAAGAGGGCAGAACGCCAAGGGTCTTTTCTATAATCACGTCAACCGCAGCGATCGCCGCTGCCGCCCAATGCTGGGCCGCGTCAGCGAAGCGAACGGCATCGTTCGAGTCCGTCTCCGAGATGTTGAACAGCACCTGCGCCAGCTCCGACCGCGTCACCTGACGCTCAGGCTGGAAATCGCCGTCTCCATAACCGAGCATCCACGTTTGAGCGCTAACCGTCGCAATCGACCGCGCTGCCCAGTACGTATCGGGTACGTCAGCATAATTCGCCACAGCACCCACTTGTTCCTGCTGCGGCAGCACGCAACTGAGGATAGCCGCCAGCGCGGCGCGGGTAATGCCGCCCTCCGGCTTGAACATGCCGTCCGGGTAGTCCTTCATGTACGGCGTATGCTCGCCCTCGCTCGTCGCGATCGGCATCATCTCGAAGCTGTATTCGACGATCGAGACGCCTACATGGCCAGCAGCGCGACGATCAATATGTCCGTCAGTATCCTTGCCCATCCTTGTTTCATACGATTCCGTCCCTCTTCTCAATGTCGAACTTTGACTATCCTTGTCGTCCATTGATTGTAGCACGGGACTCTGGACATTCTCTGTACAGTAAGGATACTGACGTGCAGCAGCCTCTGATCTGAGCGAACCGCCTGCTATCGGCTCATGACTGCAAGGGTCAGAGCACAAGCATCGGCAGCGATCGCCTCCTGCATAGCCACGGCAATCGCCTGATGGTCGATGATCGACTCCTCGCCTGCCAATCGACACAGGAAATCCTCGGTAATCGTCCGACCTGGCAGCTCTAACGCAATCGACGTCAGACCCTGCTCATGCGTCATCCGCGTCACCGACGGCGTAGCATCCTCCGGTCCTATCCCGCCTAGTCTCGCCTCCAGTACGCCGCGCGTCCCCGTCAGGACGATCCGTCCGTCGCCCCATGTCCAGCAGCTGTCCGGCGTATGCCAATCGGCATAGAGCTGGGCCGTCACGCCGCTCTCGTACAAGAGCTGCAGCGACGCTGCATCGTAGAACGTCGGATGCTCGGGCAGGATACGCTTGAGCAGATGCGCCTGACGGGCGATCGGCGCGCTGCCGGTCAGCCAGTGCAGCAGATCGACGTCATGGACCAACAGATCGACGATGATGCCGCCGCTACGCTCCCGAGAGTAAAACCACGCCGGCCGCTTCGCCTGTGCCAGCCGATGCGGCTTGCGCATCTGGACCGCGACCAGCTCGCCGATCGCCCCCTCCACAAGCTGCCGCTTCAGCGCGACGATCGCCGGGTGGAACCGCTCGGTCAGCAGCATGCCGATCGCGATGCGGCCGCGCTCCATCACTGCCAACAGCCGTGCGAGCTGCGCCTCGTCGGTTACGGCAGGCTTATCCACCATGACAGGCAGGCCATGCGCCTCGCTCCACTCGATGATGCCGATCTTGTCGTTGTTGATCGCGGAGCTGCCGATCACCTCCGCCCCCGCTTCGCACAGCGCTTCTGCCGAGTCCAGTCTGGGCGCCTGATAGAGGTCGCACAGCTGCCCGGCCAGCTCGCCAGCCGACGGCTCGTAGATGCCGACGCAGGTGTGGCCCAGCTCCCGCATCTCCTGCATGAAGATCGCGATATGATTATGCTCGCACCCGTAGATGCCGTACTTCATCGTCAGCCCTCCTCCATCCATCATTCATACAAAATTCAATCCCTTCATATAGGGCAGCGGTACAGGAAAGCAAGCTGTCGCTGTCTCTCCCAGGCGCTGGAGCGCGACAGGCGAAGGCTCGCCCGCGCAGCCGAACAACAGGCGAGACAGCTCTTCCTGCGACAATGGAGGCGTCGCTGTATCGCCGATCCGCACGACGAAGCGACCGCCCGGCTGCATCTCCAGCCTGGGCAGCGCCTCGCTGCCCAGGCCGAGGCCGCTCCAGTACGGCTCCAGCTCCCGGAACAACAAGTCGGGCCGGGATACGAGGAGCGTACCGTCGTTCCGGCAGACGGACACGTCGATCGACGCTGCGCACAGTCCCGGCGAAATCTCGGCAACAGCGTCAGCTCTCCCCATGCGCATGGCCACCTCTGCCGGGCTCGACACTGCGCTCCGCTCCCCCTGCTCCGGCACGCTGCTCCCCCCATCCCCTGGCGATACGCTCGCGCGCAGCGATCCGGCAGCATGCAGCGTGATCTCCGCAAGGTCGAGCCGCCACAGCAGCGCCTCCGCCGCTGACACGACTGCCTCCCACGAGCCGGCCCACTCGATCGCCTGACCGCGTCGCTCCCCGTCAGCCGCCTGGCCGTAGGCGAGGACGAGCATCGCTATCGCCTCTCCCTGACGCCAGACGAGATACGCGTCCTGCCGCCAATCGCGGATCGCCGCGATCGAACCGGCCCGCAGCAGATCGGCGAGATCCCATACGCTCTGATCATAGGCAACCGACCGCGCCGCCGCCAGCCGGTACAGTCTCAGACTGTCCTGGCTCGACGCGGACTCGACGCGCAGCTCGCTCCCGGTCAGAGGGTCGACAGCCGCCATCGCGTCGTTAGCTGCCTCCCTGGCGGGCGAGCGGCGCAGCACGCAGCGCAGCGACTCGCCGTAAGGGCGGAAGCCCGCCTGCAGGTAGAGCGCCAACTCGCCGGAGACGAGCAGCAGCGAGACATCCGCCTCCCGGGCATACGCCTGGGCGTAATGCAGGATGCGCGAGGCCAGACCTCGCCCGCGATAGCCTTCGTCAGTGCAGACGGCGCCATAGCTGAGCAGCGTCACGCGCGCCGCGCCGATCCGGACAACCGATGGCACCAGCCCCGCAAACGAGACCAGCCTCCCGTCCAGAAAGGCGCCGATGCTGTGCAGCAGACTGGGCGAGAATACGCGCGGCAGCGAGCTCGCCATCGAGCGGCGCAGATCGGCGCGGAAGACGCGATCGGCCAGCGCGATCGCTTGCTCCAGCTCCGACTCGCGCACCGCCCGGATGTCGAAGCGCTCCGTCATCGCGCGCTCCGCCCCGTCCGCAGCCGCCGGTCCGAGGCTCGCAGTTGGTCTACGATGAGCCGCGTATGGCCTGGCAACGGCTGACCATCGCCGACCCGGGTCCGGTGCCCGGCGATCACGCCCTCGCGCTGCAGGTAGTACTTGGCGCACGCCGGATAGTCCGCCCGCTCGATCAGAGAGGCCAGGGTCAGATAGTGCTGCAGACCCTCCGCATCAACCCCCGGATCGGCGAAGCGTTCGGTCAGCCGGACGTACAGCTCGGGGTGGAAGTTGGCCATCACGCCGCTGAAGCCTGCCGCGCCCTGACGCAGCGAATCGAGCAGGGTGGTCGTATTGGCATTGAAGATGCGCAGCGGTGAGCTGGCAGTCAGCGCGAGACGCTCTGCCAGCAGCCGCTCGTCGCAGCACGTATCCTTGAGGAACAGGATGCGGCCTGAGGCCGCACACCAGGCCAGCACCTCCGGCGACAAGAGCCGCTTGTACGGATACGGACACTCATAGATGCCGAAGCGCATAGCCGGGAAGACTGTCAGGATCGACTCCAGCCGCTCGAGCAGCGCTTCATCGCTATCATCCGCCTCTGCGATCCGGTTGCTAACGAGCACGAAGGCGTCGATCCCCGTCGCGCCGATCGCACCGATCTCCTCCAGTTGCTCCTCCAGCGTATCCCCGACATGTCCCGATGCGATGACCGGGAGACGGCCGGCAGCCAGCTCCACGACGAGCTGCGCCAGCCGCACCCGCTCTGTCAGCGACAGCAGGAACATCTCGCTCGACTGGCACACCGCGAACAATCCGTGTACGCCATGTCCGATATACCACTCCACCAGCCTGGCCAGGGAGTCCTCGTCCAGCTCGCCGCTATCGAGCAGCGGGGTCACCATCGTCGGCCAGACGCCGCCCCAGCTTACGTCTCTCACCGATAACGCCTCCTCGCGTTGGCCGCTCATGGCTTCCACAGTGTAGCCGCGATGTAGCACGCGCCCTGCGGCTCGTCATTGTAATAGTAGACGATGACCAGCGTACCGTCCGGCCGCAGCGCAGCGCGCGGGTAGCCGATATCATGACTGCCCGCATCGTCGCGCAGGATCACTTCGTCGCCCCATGTATGCCCGCCGTCGACGCTTAGCTTCGCACGTATCCCGGGCCGGTCGCCGCGATAGCCGTAGGTCATGGCGATCCGGCCGTCCGGCAGCGCTGTCAGCGTCGCCGGATTGCCGCCTTGCCCCGTGTCCGGGACCGGCCGCCCGGCATAGCTCCAGCTCTCGCCGCTATCGAGCGAGCGGTGCAGCTCGATATAGTTGCCCTTTGGCTCGCCATCCTCATAGGTCCGGATACGATTGGCGACGAGCAGCTCCGTCTCCGAGAGTCTGACGCTCGCCGGCATGATCGAGAACGCTTGCCCGTCGGCGTCGCCGATCCACGAGACGAATGCAAAGCTTCGGCCGCCGTCGCTCGTCCGCGCTGCGAAGACGCGGCTGCCCAGCTCCTGCCCGGATACGGTCTGCGCTGTCAGGAAGACGAGCGCCTGCTGCGCGCCCTCGACGATGTAGTCGGTGCGGGCAGCGATGCCGATCTGGCCCAGCTTGTCCATCGCATACGGGCCGGCCCAGGTGCGGCAGCGATCCTCGGACAGGTAGTACCAGGATGAGGCATCGCCCTGCAGATCCTTGCGGCCGAACAGGAGCGCGAAGCCCTCGCCCGTATAGTCGAATACCCGATCTACAGGTCGCGGCGGATTCGCTTCCAGCTCCGCTGAGGCATTCGTGTGCTCGCCGACCGACAGGCCGGCATTGCCCGGCGTCACGATCGGCATCGGCTCGCTATGCCAGCTCTCTCCGCCATCGAGGCTCCGCGCTTGCATCGCTGTGAATGGCCGCGAGCGATCCCGCGCATGGAAGCCGCCATCGGTCAGATGATAGCCGGAGGTAAAGCCCACGACCAGCTCCTCCCCATAGCCCCAGATGCCGTAGTTCGCCGGCCATCCGGCGTACCGACCCGGCTCCCGGTAGACAATGACATGTTTGATATTCATGGATGATGCTCCCCCGTTCTGTGCTGGTCTGTGATCCCCGGACTTGACGAGTCGTCCCATGCGATGCATGGCCTTCCGATGCCAAGCCCGGGCTCGATGTTTAGCTGCCCATCCGCGCCAACGCCGCATTATAGATAGCGACGATCTCGGCGGCGCCCGCCTTGTTCAGCTCATTGCGGAAGGCGTCCAGCTCGGATACGGGCCGCGCGCCGAAGATGAACTTGTCGATATTCTGAGTGAGGATCGTGTTGACGCTGGAGTTGAGCTGCTTCAGCTGCTCCCGCTCCGCCTCAGTGAATGGAGGGTCCAACACCTTCTCGACGATGCTGCCCTCGGACACTTGCGCCTTCACCATATCGGACCAGTCTGTCAGCTTCGGCGGCGAAATCGTCAGCATCGGCGTGTCATCGGTGACGACGGCGAAGGCCAGCAGCCCGGTTCCGGTGTACGACTGCATCGCCCGGTACGGATCCGACTTGCCGCTGAACTCGGCGAGCAGATCCGGCGAGATGACGATCTTGCCGTTTTCCTTGGTGAAGTGGACGCCCGGCGTGCCGAAGTTGGTCGCCTCCATCCCTTCCTCGCTGTACATCCAGTCGAACATCTTGACGATCTCCTCCGGGTGCTCCGTCTTGCTACTGACGACATACGAGTTGTAGCTGTTCGGGCTGTCCATATAGTGGCGCTTCGCGCCGCTCGGCGCCGTCAGTACCGGCACCATGTCGAATTGCGCCGTCTTGTCGATCTCTTGCAACGACAGATTGAAGTTCGTCGCGAACGTGTAGTTGTCGAAGAAGAAAAACGACTTGCCCGAGCTCAGGTTCTGCTGCCATTGCTGCGCTGTATTGGTCGCGAAGTTCGGATCGAGCAAGCCTTCCTTGTACAGCTTGTTCAGATAGGTCAGGACATCTGCGAAGGAATCCTTCATCGGTCCGAACACATACTGGCTGTCCTCCGGATCGTAGTAGGTCGGATAGCCGTTGCCGAAGGCGAAGGCCAGCGTCTTCAGGTTGGCCTCGGCGCCGTTGCGCATCGTCCACGGGTAGGAGTCCGGATAAGCGGCCTTCATCGCCTTGAGCACCTCATACAGCTCGTCAAAGGAGGTCGGCATCGCCAGATTCAGCTCCTGCAGGATGTCGGTACGGATCATCGGCAGACCGCCGACGAAGGCGGCGTGCTCCTTGTTTGCGACGATCGGGAAGCCGTAGAAGTCGCCGTCGATCCGCAGCTTGTCCAGCTCCGGCTCCTGCTCGACCCATTTGAGGAAGTTGGGCGCGTACGTCTCGATATAGTCGGAGAGGTTCAGGAAGACGCCGGAGTTGGCGTGCGTGATCAGATCGGCGCGCTTGATGTGCATGACGTCAGGCACGTTGTTGGTCGCGATCAGCGTATTGCTCTTGGCGTCGTAGTCGCTGTTCGGGACGCCCTCCAGATTGATGATGACATTGGTATGGCTCATAATTTCCTTCTGTGCCGGCGAATCCTTGACCAGCGGCTGGATCGGCGCGTCGCCGCGCATGACCGTGATCTCGACGGGATCGGGCGTGGCCGCTCCGGATGTCTCCGGGGCGGCCGCCTCCGGCTTGCCGGCGTTGTCAGCCGGGGCCGTCCCATTGCCGGAGCCGGAGCACGCCGCAGTTACGAGCGAGAGCAACAGCAGCAACAGCAATGCATAGCGGGTTTTGCTTGTTTTGAGGACCATCATCTATCGCTTCTCCTTTGGGTTAACCCTTCACAGAGCCGATCATCGCACCTTTGACGAAGTATTTCTGCAGGAAGGGATACAATAATAGTATCGGTAATATAGAAATGATAACGACTGCATACTTGATATTCTGATCCACGATCATATTGCCCATAACGCCGGCCATCTCCACCGATTGCGCCGACAGATCGCCCTGGATGACGATATTGCGCAGGATCATCTGGATCGGATAACGCTTGCTCTCGTTCAGATAGATCAGCGCCGGGAAAAAGCTGTTCCAATGCATCACCGCGTAGAACAGCGTCATCGTCGCCATCAGCGGCGCCGAGAGCGGCAGCACCACCTTGCGGAAGACGACCCAGTCATTGGCTCCGTCCATATAAGCCGATTCATGCAACGCTTCAGGGATATCCTGGAAGAACGTCCGCATCATGATCATATACATGACGCTGACCGCCGGCGGGATGACGATCGCCCATACCGTATCGATCATGCCGAGCGAGTTCACGACGAGGAAGCGCGGGATCATGCCTCCGTCGAAGAACATCGTGAAGACGATGAACAGCGACAGCCACTGCTTGCCGACGAACTCGCGCCGCGACAGCGGATACGCGCACAACGCGGTACATGTCAGGTTGATCAGCACGCCGAGCGACGTGTACAGCAGCGTATTTTTGTATGCGTTTACAATCGGCGCATCTGAGAAAATAATCTCGTACGCCTTCAGCGTCACATCGACCGGCAGCCAGGTCACCTCGCCGCGCG
>Ga0160464_100984_pt1 | contig 13646 bp, 9 predicted proteins | sample HID1971I_E11MG_FD_108275 | JGI IMG/M metagenome (GOLD analysis project Ga0160464, IMG submission 108275) | Enriched millipede-associated microbial communities from UW Madison campus, WI, USA - HID1971I_E11 MG | ecosystem: Host-associated > Arthropoda: Insects > Digestive system > Unclassified ... | reverse complement strand
GGCAGTCACTTTCTTTGCTGCTGCAAAGAAAGTAACCAAAGAAACAGCTATCCCCAGCCTAAGCACTTCACACCGGCCGCGGCACAGGCGATTGGCCTAATGGCCCGGCTGTAGCGAGTGCCCTCGAAGGTCTCGCGGGGCTTGGACCGCACACGGTCTGACGAGCCATAACCTTGAGCGCGCTGGTTCAGCACCAAATAGCTCCAGCCCGCTTCGCGGCCGACCGGTCAATCGGGTTTGCATGTGCTTCTTTGCTGATGCCTCCATCTCAATGCACTGCACATGTATCCCGTTGGTTTCCCTTGCAGACCCAACGGCAGCGCGTAGCGCTGTGCCGAAACTCTTTCGTGCTGAACCCGCGCGCCAAAACGTTTGGTGCGTCAGACCGTGCGCGAGCCAAGCCCGATTGGGCCTTTGGGGGCGACACTTAGGCGAGGGCCACCGCGGGCTGGCAAGCATGGCCAAACTGCGTGTGACCGCGGGCTTAAACGAGCTGCTTTCTTTGGTTACTTTCTTTGCAGCAGCAAAGAAAGTAACCCCCGCCCCGGGGAGGGGCAGTGCTAATAGACCACCACGAACACGGGATCCGGCGAAAACAAAACCTTCAAAGCCCCAAATACTGCCGAACCGCCGGCAACCCATCCTTCCCATCGACGGTCTTCACGCCTGCAAGCCACGCATCCAACACCTGCGGGTTCTTCTTGAGATAAGCCTTGGCCGCTTCAGCAGGCCGTTCCTTATTCATGACAGGCTGCATCAGCCGATTCTCCAGATCGGTCGTAAAGCGCAGATTGGAAACGAACTTCCCCGCATTGGGACATCGCGTCAGGAAGTCCGTATTCGTCAGCGTATAGACCCGCGCCTCGCCATAATTCGGCCCGAACACCTCATCGCCGCCGGCGAGATAGTTGATCTTCATCTGTATGTTCATCGGATGCGGCTCCCAGCCAAGAAACACAACCGGTTTCTTCTCGCGGATCGCGCGCTCGACCGTCACCAGCATCCCCGCCTCGCTCGACTGCACCAGCTTGAATCCGCCAAGTCCGAACTGGTTGGTGTCGATCATCTTCTGTATCTTCGCGTTCGCGCTGCTGCCAGGCTCGATGCCGTAGATCGTCCCGCCCAGTTCGTCGCGATGTTTCGCGATATCCGCAAACGTCTTGATGCCCGCGTCATACGCATACGACGGCACCGCGAGCGTCGCCTTCGCGCCCGACAGATTCGGCGGTTCGAGCTTCTCGATGCTCTTCGCTTCGAGGAACGGCTCGACCGCCTTCTGCTGCACCGGCCACCAGTAACCAAGCGACACGTCGATCTGCTTGCTCTTCAGGCCCGCGAGCGAAATCGGCACCGATGCCACCGTGGTCCGCGGCGCATAGCCGAGTCCCTCGAAGACGACCGATGCGAGCGCCGTCGTCGACGTGATGTCGGTCCAGCCGATATCGACGAAGCGCACCGTGCGGCAACTCGCATCCTCCGCGTGCGCAACCGGCGCGACGGCGAACGCGGCGCCCGCGGCGGCGACCAGCAAAGTGGAAATCAGGCGTTGTGTCATGACGAGCCTTCCGTTGAGGGTTGAATCGATGCGCCGGTTCGAGTGCCGGCGTGCATCAAAAGTACCGCCGCATAAAGGCGCCCGAACGCCCGCCTGCGACCGTGACTTGACCGCTTGCGACCTCCCCGCACATTGCCGTTGTGGATGCTCTTTCGCGCGACGCGCTTGCTCATATCCGGCGATTGCGCACCATAGTGTTAACGCGCATTGAAACGATGAGTCTGGAGCGAATACGCGCTCATTCCCGCCCTTCAGCATCGGAAAACACGTCCGACCCGCTTGTGCAAGGGCAATCTTTTCCGAAACGCCACGGTCTCTGTGGTTGGTCGCACATAGCAAGGATTTCTAACCGGGTAATGTGCCGGCAAAGGGCTATGCTCGGCTCGGCGATGGCTCGGCCATAGGAAATGGAGAGGTTTCCTGCGACGCCGTCGAGCACAGCTGTTTACTACACGCTTCCAAATCAAAGGTGCCTGGAAAATGGACCGTCAAGACGCCATCCGAGAGAGCGCGCGGCTGTACGCACGCGAACCGCTGTTCTCGCCTTCCGCCGACCAGATTTCCGCATCGCGCATGACGGCCTTTACGGAGGCCTTCCAGAAAGCGACCGGCCAGCATTTCGCTGACTATTCGGCATTGCATGTCTATTCAGCCCGTGAATATTGGCAATTCTGGAAATGCTTTCTCGAATCGGCGCACGGACTCGAATGGTCGGGATCGGATGAACCGGTCTGCATCGGCAATCAATGCGAAACCGCACGGTTTTTCCCCAACGTCGAACTGAATTACGCAGAAAATCTGCTCGGCAAACGCATTGCGCCCGATGACGCCCCCGCCATCACATCGTGCTTCGCCGATGGCCGCCGCGTCACGTACACGCGCGGCGAGTTGCGCGAGCGCGTCGTGCGCCTCGCGCAGGCGCTCTCCGAACTCGGCCTCAAGCCCGGCGACCGCGTGGTCGCGATCATGCGCAACGACTGCGAAGCGATCACCGCCGCGCTCGCCGTGACCGCGCTCGGCGCAACGCTCTCGACGGCCGCGCCGGAAAACGGCGTGCAGGCGATACTCGATCGCTTCGCGCCGCTCGACCCGACGATGATGTTCGCACACACGATGCAGCGTCCGTTCGACACGGGCGGCTCGCTCTCGGGGCACGTCGCCGCGGTGGCCGCGCAGCTTCCGACGCTCACGGACATCGTCTGCCTCGACGACACGGAACTGCCGAGCACGGTAACGCAGCGTCATCACGATTTGAACGCGCTGATCGTGAGCGGCGACGCGATGCGTTTCGCATGGCAGCGCTTCCCGTTCAATCATCCGCTCTTCATCATGTTTTCGTCGGGCACGACGGGCAAGCCCAAATGCATCGTGCACGGCGCGGGCGGCACGCTGCTCGAACACGTGAAGGAGCATCGCCTGCACAGCGACTTCGGTCCCGGCGACAAGCTCTTCTTCCACACGAGCTGCTCGTGGATGATGTGGAACTGGCAGATGTCGGTGCTCGCGTCGGGCGTCGAGATCGTTACCTACGACGGTCCCGTCGCCGCCGTCGACACGCTCTGGCGCCTCGTCGCCCGCGAGCGCGCGACCGTCTTCGGCACGAGTCCCGCCTATCTGAAGATGAGCGAGGATGCGGGCATCGAGCCCGCCGCGCAGTTCGATCTGTCCGCGCTGCGCGGCATGATGTCGACCGGCGCCGTGCTCTACGACTCGCAGTTCCAGTGGGTCTACGACCACGTGAAGGAGTTGCAGTTGCAATCGATTTCGGGCGGCACGGACATCATCGGCTGCTTCGTGCTCGGCAATCCGAATCTGCCCGTCTATGCGGGCGAAGCGCAGTGCAAGAGCCTCGGCCTCGACGTGCAGGCGTTCGATCAGGGCGCGAGCACGATCATGCCGGGCGAGCTCGTCTGCACGAATCCGTTTCCGTCGCGGCCGCTCGGTTTCTTCGGCGACGACGACGGCTCGCGCTTTCACAAGGCGTATTTCGCCGCCAACGAAGGCGTGTGGACGCACGGCGACGTGATCGAGTTCTCGCCGGAAGGCTCCGCGCGCCTGCATGGCCGCAGCGACGGCGTGCTCAACGTGCGCGGCATCAACGTGAGCCCGGGCGAGATCTATCGCATCCTGAGCGAGATTCACGAGATCCGTCACGCGATGGTCGTCGCCCAGACCGGCGCCAACGCGGGCGATGCAGGCCAGCGCATCGTGCTTCTGCTCGTGTTGCGGCCGGGCGAGCAACTGAATGCGGCGCTCGCCGCGCGCGTGCGCCGCGAACTCACGCGCCAGGGCTCCGCCGCGCTCGTGCCCGACGTGATCGTGAAGGTCGATGGCCTCCCCGTCACGCACAACAACAAGCCTTCGGAAGCCGCCGCGCGCGATGCGGTCAACGGCCTGCCCGCGCGCAACGTGTCGTCGCTGGCCAATCCGGAGTGTCTCGATCAGATTCGCGAGCATCCGTCGCTCACGCGCATGAAGCGCGATCTGCCCGCGCCGGGCGAATCGGCCGAAGCGATCGAAGCCTATCTGTGCGCGCTCTGGGAGCAGCATTTCAGCTTCTCGCCGATCGGCCGCGACGACAATTTCTTCGAACTGGGCGGCCATTCGCTGCTCGCCGCGCGCATGCTCGCCGACGTGCAGCGCGCGACCGGCCGCACGCTGCCGCTTTCGACGATGATCGTCGCGCCGACCATCGCGCGTCTCGCTTCCGTTCTCGCCGCCGATCCGGACACGCGCGCGGGAGACTCGACCCTCGTGCAGATGCGCGCGGGCAGCGGCCGGCCGCTCTTCATGCTGCACAGCATCACCGGTTCGGTGATGGAGTGCCTGACGCTCGCGGGCATGCTGCAAAACGAACGGCCCGTCTACGGCCTTCAGGCGCTCGGCCTCGACGGCGATGAAGCCCCGCAGCACAGCGTCGAGGCGATGGCGCGCGGCTACGTGCTGCGCATGCGTGAAGTGCAGCCGAGCGGGCCGTATGCGCTCGTCGGCTATTCGTTCGGCGGCCTGGTTGCGTTCGAGATCGCGCAGCAGCTCGTCGCGGCGGGCGAGAAGATCGAGATGCTTTGTCTCCTCGACACGTACGTTCATACGCGCTGCCTGCCCTTCTCGCAGTGGACGCGCTATCAGGCGGCCGTGGTCGTGGACCGGCTGCGCGAATTGCGCGCGCTCGAAGCCGGCGAGCGTCTCGGCTACATGCGCGGCAAGGCGGCGGTGATCACCGACCGCATGCGTATGCGCATGGGCAAGCAGGCGCACAAGCCCGCGCCCGAAGCGGCCGGCCTGCCGCCCGTGCTCCAGCGCGTGCGCGAATCGATGCGCGTCGCGATGTCGACCTACAAGCCGCGCCGCTACGAAGGCGGTCCGATCGTCTACGTGCGCGCGAGCCTGCTCGACAACTCGCGCAGCGATCCGCTGCCGGTCTGGCAACGCGTCGCGAAGCACGGCCTGCAGGTCATGCAAATCGATGGCAGGCACACCGATCTCGTCGTCGAACCGCAACTCGCCAACGTCGCGCGGACGCTCACGAACGCGCTCTCGAGCGCCTGACCCGCTTCGATGTCAGTATGCAATCCGGCCGCCCTACGGGGCGCGCCGGATTGCGCGCGCTTTTTGCGCTTGTTAATGTGGACGGCTTGCTCATCGACCTGGCCTTATCGATCGATCCGATGTCCGCTCCCAACGACTTCCATTTCCTTCTGCTGCCCGAGTTCTCGTCGATCGGATTCATGTCCGCGATCGAGCCGCTGCGAGTCGCCAATCGCTTCGCGGGCGACCTGTATCGCTGGCATATCCTCACCGTCGACGGCGGGCCCGTCGCCGCGAGCAACGGCATCACGCTCAATGCCGAATGCGCGTTCGACAAGGTCAGCGACGCGCGCACCGTGTTCGTCGTGTCGGGATTCGAGCCGCTCTCGGGCTACACGCGCGCGATCGGCGACTGGCTGAAGCGGCTCGACCGCGCGGGCGCGACGCTCGGCGGCATCGACACCGGCAGCTTCATCCTCGCCGAAGCGGGCCTGCTCGCGGGCAAGCGCGCGACGCTGCATTGGGAAGCGGCGGCGGCGTTCAGCGAACGCTATCCGGCCATCGAGACGAGTCAGGAGCTCTTTGAAATCGACACGCGGCGGATCACGTGCGCGGGCGGCACGGCCTCGATCGATCTGATGCTCGACGTAATTGCACGCGAGCACGGCGCGAGCCTCGCCGCGAAAGTGTCGGAGCAGTTCGTGCTGGGGCGCATCAGGCAGCGCTCGGATCACCAGCGTCTGCAGATCGCCGCGCGCTACGGCATCCACAACCGCAAGCTGATCCAGGTGATCGAGCTAATGGAGCAGCATATGGAAGAGCCGCTGTCGCCCGATGCGCTCGCCGAATCCATCGGCGTCACGCGGCGTCAGCTCGAACGGCTCTTCTGTTCGTCATTGAAAGACACGCCGACGCATTTCTATCTCGGCCTGCGCCTCACGCGTGCGCGCGAACTGCTTCAGCAGACCGACATGTCGATTCTCGCCGTCTGCGTCGCGTGCGGCTTCGAATCGCCGTCGCACTTTTCGCGCACGTATCGCGCGCGCTTTCACACGAGCCCGAGGCAGGACCGCAGCGCATTGCGCGCCGTCCTGCCCGCGCGGCTAGCCGCGGCCTAGAACGAGTGCCGCATGCCGACACGCACATCGGCCTGCGTGTTCGACGACGACGGCGTGAAGCTGTAGCCGATCACCGCATCGATCGGACCGGACGCGCGCAGATAGTCGCCGGACACGTAGAGGTCGGTGCGCTTCGAGAGCAGATAGTGCAGCCCGAGCGAGCCCTGATTCCAGTGATTGCCTTCGAAGCGCGTGTGCTGATAGCCGCCGTAGAGACTCAGGTCGGGCATGAAGCTGTATGACGCGCCGCCTTCATACACCTGCATGTGCGAGGTCTGACCGAGACCCTTGATGGTCGTGTACGTGAAGTTGCCCGACAGCATCAGGTTGCCGATGGTCCACGCCGCGCCCACCGCGAACGCGCCTTGTTTATCGACGGGGAATGGATTCGCGCTGTAGAGATCGGTGACCGCGCCCGTCGTCGGATCGACGGAGACGGTCGGCTGGCCGAGGAAGGTGCGCGCGCCGATCATCGCGTAGGGATCGAACGCATAGATGCCGTTCGGATTGTTGAGCTGGGTGTACGCCGCGCCGACATTGAAGGTGTTCGTCGCATAGTGCGCGCCCACGCTCCACGCGCTGTTGCGATGGAAGTTGCCCGCCTGATTGCCGAACGAATACATGCCGCCGAACGTGAAGCCGCCGAAGTCGTTCGACAGGAACTTGATCGAGTTCGGCAGGCGGTCGCCGTTCATGCGGTCGAAGTCGCCCTGGTGAATCGCGTAGCCGCTCGCCCACGCCGAGATGTTGTAGAGATAGACGAACTCCTCGGTCATGTCGAGCTGGTTGCCGAGCGACACCGTGCCCCAATGGTTCTTCAGGCCCACATACGCCTGCCGGCCGAACTCGGCGCCGCCGAATCCGAGCTGGCCATTGCCGAGATGAAAGCCCGACTCCAGCACGAAGACCGCCTGCAAGCCGCCGCCCAGATCCTCCGTGCCGCGAAAGCCGATGCGGTTGCCGTAGGAGATGCCGTCGTCGAACTTGACGACGTGCGAGCCGCCGGTGTTGCTCACCCAGGTGACGCCCGCATCGAGAATGCCATAGAGCGTCACGCTGCTTTGTGCATGCGCGGCCATCGGCGCGCTCGCCGTGCCCGCTGCGAACGCGAGGCCTGCAATCTTCGCGGCATGTCCTTTTCTCATGTGCTGGTCCTTTGCTCGTCTTGATCGATATTGCGTTGGAAAAAGCGATGCCCTGCCTCGCGCACGCGGCGAGAGGACAATGCGCCATGCTGACGTTGCCGGAAACTGCGGAAGACTGCCTTCGAGCCGCTATCGCACGCGAAGAAACACGCTTGCGTCGACGTTGTTAAAAATAAGGCCCCATATATGTCGCGGCTCGACCCGTTGCGACGCAAATCTGTCCAGTTGCGACCAATGCGATGCAAGGTTTCGCGTCGATAGAACTACTTCGATTTCGGACATGCCCGATATGCGTGACGGGGCGCGGCTTCCATACTTCCGAATCTGTAAAAAAGCTGCATCTCGTTCGTGTCGCTTCAGCAATCGATTCCGCCGAAAGCCGACAATCCTCATCTTTATTTCGTTCGTAGACCTGTCTGTCCTCGCAAGCACCATGACGCATAAAACCGCCTCGCCGTCTTCACCTCTCGTCACCGTCGTCATTCCCGCGTTCAATTCGGAAGCCTTCATCGGCGAAGCAATCGCCTCGATCCAGCATCAGACTCTCGAAGACTGGGAACTCATCGTCGTGGACGACGGCTCCGCCGATCAAACCTTGTCCGCTGCACGTCAGGCCGCCGGCGACGACCCGCGCATTCGCCTCATCCGCTTCGACCGGAACCAGGGCATCAGCACCGCGTCGAACGCCGGCTTCGACGCGGCTCGCGGCCACTTCATCGCTCGCCTGGATTCGGACGACAGAGCGCTCCCGCACAGGCTGGCCACTCAGGTCGCTGCCTTCAGGGAAAACGAGCGTCTCGCGGCGGCAGGGTCGCACGTCCGCATATTCGGCGATGTCCCGGACGGCATCGCGCATTGCTTTTTGGAGGACAGCAACATCAAGGCGTGCCTCCTCGACGGTCTGAACACCATCAGCGGGGGCACGCTCATGGTGCGGCGCGCCTTCGTTCGGGAACATGGCATCCGTTTCGATGAGGGCGCCCCCAGCTCCGAAGACCTGGACTATCTCACTTCGATCATGGCGGCCGGCGGCGAGCTCGCCAATGTCGACCAGGTTCTCACCGAGCACCGGTCCCATCGCGGCAGCTTCACCAACAGCCGGACGGAGATAGCAGGGCCTTGGCTTCAAACGGCCCGGCGTCGGCTCGTGTCGCTCTGGTATCCCGACCTCGATGCGCGCGATGTCGAAAACATCATCATCCCGTTGCTCGAGGTCTATCCGGGCTCCACCGACGCCTTCTGCACCATCGTGCGTGCAATCGACAAGCTCATGGTCGCGAAGCCTCGCGACTTCGGGCAGGACACGTCCGTGGTCCACGCAATGCTCATCGATCGCCTGGGCAAAATGGCCGACATCTATCGCGACAACAACCTCGTCGACGCGTCGCACGTGCGGTTGATCCGCCACTTCGTTTCCCCCGCGACCAGCGCGGCGTTCGACCGTTTCGACATCTAGCCGGGCATTGCACCTTCACTTCACGCCGAGCGCGGTCTGAACGGCTGCAAGCCCGTTTCCGCCGCTCGCCGTGGTCACCCCGTCGAGCCACGACTTCAGCAGTTCCGGATGCCGCTTCAGCGCATCCGTCGCGGCTGCATCGACATTCGTCTTCTTCTCCAGCACCTCGGTAATCACCCCGTTTTCCAGATCGACGTTGAACGCCATCTGCCTGAACAGCCGGCCCACGTTGGGGCATTGCTGCTCGTAACCGCTGCGTGCAACGGTATTGACCGTCGCGCCGCCGTAGTTCGGGCCGAAGTATTTGTCGCCGCCATCGAGATAGGCCAGCTTGAACTTCGTGTTCATCAGATGCGGTTCCCACGCGAGAAACACGATCCACTTCTTGTCGCGCACGGCCCGCTCCACTTGCGTGAGCATCGCGGTCTCGCTCGACTCGACCAGCTTCCAGTCACCGAGGCCGAAGGCCTTGTCATCGACCATGTGCTTGATGTTCTGATTCGCGGGCGCGCCCGGCTCGATGCCGTAGATGCGGTTATCGAACTTGTCGGCGTTCTTCGCGAGGTCCGCGAACGAGTGCACGCCGGCCGCCGCGACATAGTCCGGCACCGCGAGCGTGAACTTCGCGTTGGATAGATTCGGGCGCACCACGTCGATCGATTTCTCCTCGAAGAACGGCTTCACGAGCGGCGCCTGAGCGGGCATCCAGTTGCCGAGAAAGACATCGATCTGCCCTTTCTTCATGCCCTGATACGTGATCGGCACCGACAGGTTCGCGACGTTCTGCCGGTAGCCCAGCGCCTTGAGCACGATGCCGCTCATCGCGTTGGTCGCGTCGATGTCGGTCCAGCCGGGCCCCGCCATGCGCACCTGCGCGCAGGCCTGCGGCTCGGCGGCGAATGCATGAGAAGCCACGCACACCAGCGCGGCGGCGAAGAGCGCATGAATGAAGCCCTTTTTCATGGTGCGTTCCTGTCGGATATGGGGATGATGAAAGTGGGAATCGCGTCTCGCGTCGTCAGTGCTCGACGGCGGGAAAGCGCGCCATCGCTTCGAGATCGTCGAGATCGATGTGATTGCGCATATAGCGCTGGCTCGCATCGACATGCGGCTGCCAGTCCCATGACTGAATCGTGCCGCGCGTCGTCGCCGCGAAATGGAAATGACGGCGACGCTGACTCTTCAGTACGTTCTGATGCAACGCATCGAGATTCCAGCGGCGCGCGATTTCCGCGCGGAATTCGGCCACTTGCGCGGCGTGCCGTTCATCGCCCGCGAGATTTTCGCGTTCGAACGGGTCCGCTGCCACATCGAAAAGCTGGTCGGGATCGACACTCGTGTGGATGAACTTGAAGCGTCCGCGCCGGATCATCACGATTGGCGCGATCGCGCCTTCCGCGAGATATTCGCCGATCGCTTCGTCGTGGCCGCCTGTCGCGCGCAGATGCGGCACGAGGCTCCGACCGTCGATGCTGTCGGGCCATGATTGCGGCGCTTCCCCGCGTGCGAATTCGACGAGCGTGGGCAGCACGTCGAGATGCGAGACCGAGTCCGGCACGCGACGCGCGTTGAACTGCTTCGGCGCATGCACGATCAGCGGCACGCGGCAGCCGCCTTCGAAGAACGTCATCTTGTACCAGAGGCCGCGCTCGCCGAGCATCTCGCCGTGATCCGACGTGACGACGATGATCGTGTCGTCGGCGAGGCCGGCCTGCTCCAGCGCTTCGAGAATCGACGCAAATTGATCGTCGACGTAGGACACTGCGCCGTAATACGCGCGACGCGCGTTGCGGATCTGCCTGTCGGTCGGCGGCGTGCGGTCCGCCTCGTACACGTGACGCAGGCGCTTCGAATGTGGATCGCATGCATCGAGCGAATCGCGATACGAAGGCATGTCGATATCATCGTCGGCGTACATGTCCCAGTACTTGCGCGGAATGGCGTACGGATCATGCGGATGCGTGAGCGACGCGACCATCATGAAAGGCCGCGCGTCCCTGCCCGCATTGCGCTCGCGTGCGATATCGAAGAGCTTCTGACGCGTGGTGAAGGTCACTTCATCGTCGAAGTCGAGCTGATTGGTCCGCACGCACGGCCCCGCATCGATGACGGAGCTCATGTTGTGATACCACGTCGGGCGCGCATCGGGATTTTGCCAGTCGGGTGTCCAGCCGAAATCGGCGGGATAGATATCGGTCGTGAGACGCTCCTCGAAGCCGTGCAACTGATCCGCGCCGCAGAAATGCATCTTCCCCGAGAGAATCGTGCGATAGCCTTCGGCCCGCAGATAGTGCGCGAAGGTCAGCGTTTCGGAGGGAAATTCGGCGGCGTTGTCGTATGCGCCGATATTCGATGGCAGCTTGCCCGCGAGCAGGGAGAAGCGCGACGGCGCGCACAGCGGACTCGCGCAATACGCGGATTCGAACACGACGCCTTCTCGCGCGAGCGCATCGATGCGCGGCGTCTTCGTCACACGGTTGCCGTATGCGGAGAGCGCGAAGGGCGTGAGCTGATCGGCCATCAGCACAAGGATATTTTGTTTCGTCTCAAGCATGAATGCGTGCCTCGAATAGAATCTTTGATTGAGCGTTCAGCGTCACTATTGCCGTTCAGATTGCACCTGTGAAGACGGCATTTCGTTATGCGCATATAAGGAGCACTTATGCCGCGGCCGGACCGCCTGCCACCGATGCAGGCGCTATCGATGTTCGAATCCGCCGCGCGCCTCGCGAGCTTCACGGCCGCGGCGCGCGAACTGGGCTCGACGCAACCCGCCGTGAGCCAGCGCGTCGTGCAGCTCGAAGAATCGCTCGGCGCGCCGCTCTTCGAGCGCGGGCATCGCGGCGTCACACTCACGGAAGATGGCGCGCGTCTCTTCGATGCCGTGCGTCAGGGCCTCGATCTCATCCGCGCGGCCACGTCGGATATCCGCTCACGTCACGCGCAGCGCACGCTTACGCTCTCGACGGACTTCGGCTTCGCCACTTACTGGCTGATGCCGCGCCTGCCGCAATTCAAGGCGCTGATGCCCGATGTCGATGTGAAGATCATTACGTCGCAGAGCCTGCCGAGCGCATCGGGCGATCATGCGGATGTGGTCATCGTATTCGGCGATACGCAGGCCGATTGGGGCACGAAAAGCGCCGTCAAGCTCTTTGCGGAGCGCGTGATGCCGGTGTGCAGCCCCGCGCTGATCGCAGGCAGAAGCGAGCCTGTTTCGCCCGCCGATCTGCTCGGACTGCCGCTGCTGCATCTCGAACCGACCTTCCCCGAGCGCTGGCTATCGTGGAGCGCCTGGTTCGAGGCACAGGGCCTCGCCGCGCCGCCGACGCACGGCGGCTTCACGTTCAACAGCTATGCGCTCGTCGCGCACGCGGCGGTGATGGGCCAGGGCGTCGCGCTCGGCTGGGCGCCGCTCATCGATGAACTCATCGCGACGGGCCAGCTCGTCGCGCTCTGCGATGCGCCGCTCGTCACCGATCGCGGCTACGTGCTCGTCACGCCGCGCGAACCGGCTGCGGCTGTGCGCGCGTTCAGCGAGTGGCTGCTCGACGAATGCGACGTGGCCGGCTGACGCTTTCGTACTATCTGCGCGGCGGTTCGCTTCTATCCCGGATGTGCTCGCGTTTGCTCTACTAGCGCGTACGCTCGCCGCATTTCGTGGCGCTGCAACCATTCGAATGTGGAGCACGCATGGCAGCCGATTCCCGCTTTGATCAACTGGTGCTTACCGTTTCGTGCCCGAGCGCGGCGGGGCAGGTGGCCGCCATCGTCGGTTTTCTGGAGCGGCATCACGGCTATATCGATGAATTCACGGTCTTCGACGACGATCTGTCGGAACGCTTTTTCGTGCGTTGCGTGTTTCATGGCGCGCGACCCGAAGAGACGCTCGATCTCGCGATGCTGAAGCAGGAATTCGAGCCGATCGCCGGGCGCTTCTCGATGACCTGGGCGATGCACGATCTCGCCGTGCGGCCGAAGGTGCTGCTCATGGTGTCGAAGCTGGAGCACTGTCTTGCCGATTTGCTGTTCCGCTGGCGCATGGGCGAGCTGAAGATGGATATCGTCGGGATTGGGTCGAATCATATCGATCTTGCTCATCTGGCCGAGCAGCATGGCTTGCCGTTTCATCATCTGCCGATCACCGCCGATACCAAGTCGCAGCAGGAAGCGCGTTTGCTCGATCTGTTCGAGACTTCAGGCGCCGAGTTGATGGTGCTTGCGCGTTATATGCAGATACTTTCTGGTGAGACGAGTCGCAAGCTTGCTGGGCGTGCGATCAATATCCATCATTCGTTTTTGCCGGGGTTCAAGGGCGCGAAGCCTTATCATCAGGCGCATACGCGTGGGGTGAAGTTGATTGGCGCGACCGCGCACTTCGTCACCGATGATCTCGATGAAGGACCGATCATCGAGCAGGAAGTCGAACGGGTCGATCACTCGTATGGGCCGGAGCGGTTGCTGGCTACCGGGCGGGATGTGGAGTGTATTACGCTGGCGCGGGCCGTTAAGGCGTTTATCGAACGGCGCGTGTTTATCAATGGGGAACGGACTGTGGTTTTGCGATAGGTTTTGTGGTTTGCTTGCTTGCTTGCTTGCTTGCGTGTTTGTGAAATCCTGTTTTCGCGTCGGTCTATTAGCTCTGCCCCTCCCCGGGGCGGGGGTCACTTTCTTTGCTGCTGCAAAGAAAGTAACCAAAGAAACAGCTATGCCCAGCCTAATCACTTCACACCGGCCGCGGCACAGGCGATTGGCTGAATGGCCCGGCTGTAGCGAGTGCCCCCGCAAGCAGACAAGGGCTTGGACCGCGCACGGTCTGACACAGCGCAGCACACAACGGACTG
>Ga0160464_100983_pt1 | contig 13680 bp, 17 predicted proteins | sample HID1971I_E11MG_FD_108275 | JGI IMG/M metagenome (GOLD analysis project Ga0160464, IMG submission 108275) | Enriched millipede-associated microbial communities from UW Madison campus, WI, USA - HID1971I_E11 MG | ecosystem: Host-associated > Arthropoda: Insects > Digestive system > Unclassified ... | reverse complement strand
CATCACCCCTTTCGGGCGATGCCGGGGAGCGGGGGGGGGGGGGATCAGGCGTCGAGTGCACCAGCCCGCTTCGCGCTCGCACCCCGCATGATCCGCGCGACCGCCGTGATCAGGAACAGCTGTCCGGTGATCCCCTCGGCGATGGCGATCCCCTGACCGACGGTGCCGACCGGAACCAGGTTGCCGTACCCGGTCGTGGTCAGCGCCGTGAAGGAGAAGAACAGCTGGTTTCCGAGGGAGTCGAGGCGCTCCTCGCCGAACATCGGAGTGGGGGAGATCTGCGAGATCAGGTTGTAGACGAAGGCGAAGAACATCCCGACCAGGATGTAGGCGGTGATCGCCGCCAGCAGCGCCTCCAGGTCGAGGCCGCGCCGATTGACCTGGTGCGCGATGATCGCCCACGGAGCGACGAGCAGCGCGACCATCGACGCGGCGGACAGCGGGATCGCCAGCACCGGGCCCTCGACACCGAAGAGGGCAGCGACGACCGCGGCGGCACCGGCGACCGAGAGCACCACCCACGACACGCGCTGCACGAGGTGTCGGGCGCGGGTCACATAGAACACCATCGCCACCGTCGCCAGCATGGCGAGGAATGCCCAGGGGCTCGGGTCGGTGCTCGGCTGCGCCGCGCAGAAACCGTACGAGACGACGAGCAGGCCGAGGATGACGGCGTAGCCGCGGGCCTGGCCGTCGCGTCCGCGAGGCGAGGGGGCGTCGGCGTGCTCCGTGTTCACGGTGTCTGTCCGGGGCATGGTCGGTCCTCTTCCGTGCGGTGGACGCGGGGTGCCCACGATGTGCGGCAAGTATCCCAGCGTGAGTGCGCTTCCTTGTGCAGCCCGGGTGCGCGTCGGTCGGAAGGGGAGTCATGGGTGCCGGTTCGTCACCACTCGTCCGACCCGTTATGATGGCTAGGTGCATCCGTGCTTTCGGGTCGGATGCCTGGAGACGTCGCATAGTCCGGCCGAGTGCACCACCCTGCTAAGGTGGAGTCCCCTCACGGGGACCAGGGGTTCAAATCCCCTCGTCTCCGCAGAAAAAACCCCCGCTCAGGCGGGGGTTTTCTGCGTATGGATGGGCTCCGGTCCGGCTGGATCCCATTGCGGCGGGAACTCAGGCCAACAGCCGCTCCACGCGAGGGGCGACCTCGGTCGCGAGCAGGGTGAGCGACTCGAGGAAGTGCTCCTGGGGGAGGCCGCCAATGTCCATCTGGAGGAAGTGGCGCATGTGCCCCATGTGCTGCTGCAGGTGCACGATGCGGCCCGCGATCTCGTCGGGGTCGCCCACATAGAAGGCACCGCCGGGCTGGGCCTGCGCCTCGAAGGCTCGCCGCTGAGGTGGCGCCCATCCGCGGAGTCGGCCCATCTCGACGTTCAGGTTGTGCCACCCGGGGTAGAAGCGCTCCATCGCCTCCTTCTTGGTGGGAGCGATCAGCCCGAGAGCGCCGACCGAAACCTTCACGTCGTCGCCGGTGTGACCCGCCTGCGCGGCCGAGCGGCGGTAGAGGTCGGCGAGGGGCGCGAACCGGTGCGGCTCGCCGCCGATGATGCCGTACGCGATCGGCAGGCCCAGGCGTCCGGCGCGGACGGAGGATGACGCGTTCCCCCCGGTCGCGAGCCAGATCGGCAGCTTGCCGTGCACCGGGCGCGGGACGACGGCGAGATCGTCGAGCGTGGGACGTACGGTGCCGGCCCACGTGACCCCCTCCGTGGTGCTCTCGTTGATGGTCATCAGCAGATCGAGCTTCTGGGCGTAGAGGTCGTCGTAGTCGCGGAGGTCGTACCCGAACAGGGGGAACGTCTCGACGGACGACCCGCGCCCCGCGGTGATCTCGACACGACCGCCTCCGGAGACGGCGTCCGCGATCGCGAACTGCTGGAACACGCGCACCGGATCGTCGGTGCCGATGATGCTCGCACCGCTCCCGAGGACGATCCGCTTCGTCGCCGCGGCTGCAGCGGCGATGACCGTGCCGGGGGAGGAGGCCGGCATGCTGACGGTGTGGTGCTCGCCGATCGCGAAGTAATCGAGGCCGACCGCATCGGAGTGCACGATCGCCTCGTGCAGGTTCCGGATGGCTTCCGCGGTCGAGCGCGGGGCGCCGTCATCGTTCAGGGGGGTATCGCCGAAACTGTAGGCGCCGATCTGCATGGGAACTCCTTCGGGGTCTGGTCGAGGTGTCAAGCGCGAGTCGCGCCGGTGAGGGATGTGGTGTCGAGGTGTCGGGCGGCCTCGGCTCCGAGCGCATCGGCGTCGTGGTGTCCGCCGAAGATCGGGGTCCCCGGCTGGAACGCCGTTCCCGTGTGGAGTGCGCCCGTGACGACGGGGTCGAAGCCGAGTCGGTCGATCATCTCGGCGACGGTCTGCACGGCCTGTTCGTCGTCGCCGGCGATGCCGAGGGCGCGGCGCTCGGGGTGGCCTTCGGCTCGGGCGTCGACCTCGAGGAAGTGATAGCCGATGTGATTCAGCGTCTTCACCACGCGAGCGCCGGCGAAGTGCTCCTGCACGATGCTGCTGCTTCCCTGCGGGCTGCCGGCGACGTCGTCGAGGTGCCCGTCGGTCGGTTCCCAGTGGTTCATCGTGTCGACGACGACCTTGCCGTCGAGGAGGGTCGGCGGGATGGAGCGGAACTTGTGCAACGGCACCGCGACGACGACGACTTCGCCGTGTGCGGCCGCGTCCGATGCCGACATGGCTTTCGCGCCGGGGGCCACGACTTCGACGAGCAACTCGATGTCTGCCGCAGCGCCGGAAGCCGCGATGGCGACGTCGTATCCGGCCGCGATCGCCGAGCGCGCGATCGCGGTCCCTACCCTGCCTGCTCCGAGTATGCCGATCCTGTCCACGGTGGCTGCCTTCCTGCTCGCGTCGACGCTCGTGCGTCTGAGTCCAGCTTCCGAGGATCGCCCTCCTCATGCGAACAGGCGGTAAGCTGCTTACTAATAGTTAGGAGCCTCATGCGTGATGAGATCGTCCACATCGACGAGGAGGAGTGCCGTCGGTTCCAGGCATCGGCAGAACTCGCCGGGCGCAAGTGGAACGCGGCGATCCTGTTCGCCGGAGCCCGCGGCGCGCGTCGGTTCTCGGAGTACCACGCCCTCATCGACGGGATCTCCGACCGGCTGCTCTCGGCGCGACTCAAGGAACTCGAGCGAGAGGGCCTCGTCGTGCGCGACGTGCAGCCGACCACCCCGGTGACCATCAGCTACGCGCTCACCGAGTCGGGGCAACGCCTGATCTCCCTGCTGCATCCGCTGGTGAACTGGAGCCGGGCCCACGACGAGCGCACGGCGGCCGCGGCGGTCTCCCGCTAGCCGGAGTCGTCAGATCCCGACGAGGTGCGCGGCGTTCGCGCCGGCCCTCGGGTAGTCTCGCCCGCATGGCCACCGCAGCGACGCAGACCCACAAACGCGAGGCCTTCGGCTCGCGCAACGTGTTCATCCTCTCGGCGATCGGATCCGCGGTCGGCCTCGGGAACATCTGGCGGTTCCCCTACGTCGCCTATGAGGGCGGTGGCGGTGCGTTCCTGATCCCGTACCTATGCGCTCTGCTCACGGCCGGCATCCCGCTGCTGTTCTTCGATTACGCGATCGGCCACCGGTACCGCGGCTCGGCGCCGCTGGCATTCCGTCGTATGCACCGCGCGGCGGAGCCCCTCGGCTGGTGGCAGGTGCTCATCTGCGTCGTCATCGCCGTCTACTACGCGGTGATCATCGCGTGGGCGGCCATGTACACGTGGTTCTCGGCCCAGCTCACCTGGGGCGCGGGCAACGAAGACGCCTTCTTCGCCGGTGACTTCCTCCAGTCCCAGGACGTCGCCGAGGTCGGCGTCTCGACCCAGTTCGTGCCGCAGGTGGGCATCCCGCTCGTCGTGGTCTGGCTGATCGTGATCGTGATCATGGCGCTGGGCGTCAAGCGGGGCATCGGCCGCGCGAACATGATCCTGATGCCGCTGCTCACGGTGATGTTCGCGATCCTGGTCGTGCAGTCTCTGTTCCTGCCCGGTGCGATGGACGGTCTCGACGCCTTCTTCGCCCCGAACTGGGAGGCGCTGGCAGACCCCGGGGTCTGGGCCTCGGCGTACGGACACATCTTCTTCTCGCTCTCGGTCGCCTTCGGCATCATGGTGACCTACTCCTCGTACCTCAAGCGCAAGACCGACCTCACGGGTTCGGGTCTCGTCGTCGCGTTCGCGAACTCGGGCTTCGAGATCCTCGCGGGTATCGGGGTCTTCGCCGCTCTCGGCTTCATGGCCCAGGCACAGGGCACCGAGGTCGCGGGGGTGGCGACGTCGGGCATCGGATTGGCCTTCGTGGCGTTCCCGACGATCGTCTCGCAGGCGACGGGCGGGTCGATCATCGGGGTGCTGTTCTTCGGAGCGCTGGTGTTCGCCGGTGTCACCTCGCTGATCTCGATCCTCGAAGTGATCGTTGCCGCCCTGCAGGACAAGCTGGGCTGGGCGCGCGTGCGCACGACGCTCACGGTCGCGATCCCGCTGGCGATCGTCTCGATGGCCCTGTTCTCGACGACCACAGCCTTGTCGGTGCTCGACACCGTCGACGCGTTCGTCAACTCCTTCGGCATCATGGCGGTCGCGCTGGTGGCGGTGATCATCGTGGCCTGGCTGCTGCACAAGCTGCCGGTGCTGGTGGAGCACCTGAACCGGCGTTCGAGCTTCCGGGTGGGGACCCTCTGGAAGGTGCTCGTGGGCGTCCTCGCACCGGTCGTGCTCGGGTACCTCTTCATCAGCGAGCTCATCGCGAAGACCTCCGGGCCCTACAGCGGCTACCCCGCCTGGTTCCTCGCGATCTTCGGCTGGGGGCTGGTCGTCGCCCTCGTCGTGCTGGCCCTGATCCTGTCGGCGCTGCCGTGGAGCACGCGCTCCCACGCGAAAGACGACCCCGAGTACGACGAGTTCCTCTCTGAGGAGCACTATGAGCCGGATGCCGAGACCTCGACGTTCCCGGCGGTCGACACGACGAAGGGAGCGGGCGCATGACTCCGATCGCGATCGTCATGATGATCATCGCCATGGTCACGGTCTGGGGCGGCCTGATCGCGGGGATCGTGAACTTGGCCCGTCATCCCGAGGAATCGGAGACCGAGCCCGCTCCTCCCGTCGAACTCTGACCGCGCGCTGAAGGGCGAGCCGATCGCATCGGACCGCAGAAGTCGGGTCTGTGCACCAGGAAACGATGAGGCTGATGGGGAAAGGAGGACCCCATGATCGGCACGCTCAACGCCCTGGTCGACCTGGTCGAGGCCGCCGGCACCGACGAGGAGATCGACGTCGCCGCGTTCGCGCGTGAGCACGGCAGTACCGAGTACCACCTGCGCCGGATGTTCTCGGCGCTGGCGGGGATGCCGCTCTCGGAATACGTGCGTCGTCGCCGGATGACGCATGCCGGGACGGAGCTCGCGGCCGGCGCCTCGAGCCTGCTCGATGTGGCCGTGCGCCACGGCTACGGCTCGGTCGAGTCATTCGGTCGCGCGTTCCGAGCGGTGCACGGCATCGGCCCGGCCGATGCACGCCGTGAAGGGGGTCCTCTCCGTACACAACCCACGCTCCGGTTCCGCCTGAGCGTCGAAGGGAGCATCCCCATGGACGTCACCATCACTCACCAGCCCGCGCTCGTCCTCGTCGGCCATGCCGCAGAGGTCCCGCTGATCCACGAGGGTGTCAACCCGCACATCCAGGCGCACATCGCTGCGATCCCGCCCGAGGAGCATGCGCGCCTCAAAGCTCTCGCCGATGCCGAGCCGTCGGGGATCCTGGCCGTCACGGCCGATATCGAAGCGGACGCCCCGGAGGGCGCGCTGCTCACGTATCTGCACGGCGTGGCGCTGCAGAGCACCACGCCGATTCCGGACGATCTCGACGCGCTTCGGCTCGAAGGCGGTTCCTGGGCGGTCTTCGCCGCCCGTGGTCCCTTCCCTGAGACGCTGCAGAACCTGTGGGCGGCCACCGCGACGGAGTGGTTCCCATCGAACCCCTGGAGGCTGCGCCCCGGCCCCTCGATCGTGCGGTATCTCGAGTTCACCGGCGACTTCGCGTCGTGTGAGCTCTGGCTCCCGGTCGAGCGGGCCTGAAGTCGGGCCCGGGCGGGCGGGGCGGGATGCGCTGCTCGCCCCGGACCGCGGTGGGGTGTCCGATCCCTGTGCGACACTGGGCGCACGATCCAGGGAGGCACACGTCATGGCGGCGATCGACCCCAAGAAGACACTCGACGCGTATCGCACGAAGCGGGGAGAGTTCCGCATCGTCGAGGTGCCGCCCCTGCAGTACCTCATGATCGACGGCGCGGGAGACCCGAACACCTCTCCCGCCTATCGGGACGCCGTGTCGGCACTGTTCCCTCTGGCCTACGCACTGAAGTTCGCGAGCCGGAACGACCTCGGCATCGACACCGTGGTGATGCCGCTCGAAGGGCTCTGGCATGCGCCCGACATGGAGTCGTTCACCTCGCGACGAGACAAGTCGGCCTGGATGTGGACGATGATGATCCTGGTCGGCGACCACATCACCGAGGCGATGTTCGCGGCAGCCGCGGAATCCGTGGCGCAGAAGGCCGCGAAGAAGAAGGAACCGATCGTGGCACTGGATTCCGTCCGGCTCGAGACGCTCGAAGAGGGCACGTGCGTGCAGACCCTGCATGTGGGGCCGTTCGAGGACGAGGGCCCGGTGCTCGACGATCTGCACCACCGCTTCATCCCCGAGAACGGACTGCGGATGCGGGGACTCCATCACGAGATCTACCTGAGCGATCTGCGTCGCACCGATCCATCGAAGCTGCGCACCATCCTCCGGCAGCCGGTGGCGTCGAGCGCCTGAACGGTGGAGGCCGGGAAATCAAGCCCCTCTGCGGCTTCCGGCGTGACGGATACGCTTCAACGATGAGCACGGTCAAGCACGCGGCGCGCGTCGCCAAAGGGTCGTCCGCGTTTCGCCGGATCGCCCGTGTCGGTTTCATCGTCCTCGGCCTGATCCACGTCATCATCGGTGCCATCGCGATCTCCATCGCCGCCGGGGCCTCGGGCGACGCGGACCAGGACGGCGCGATGGAGCAGATCCGTCAGAACCCGGTCGGAGGCTTGCTGCTCGTGCTCGTCGCCACCGGCCTGATCGCCCTGGCGGTGTGGCAGATCGCGAGCGCATTCCTCGCCGCCGACCCCGCAGAGACCAAGAAGTGGGGCCAGCGGGTCAAGCTCTTCGGCATCGCCCTCGCATACCTCGTGGTCGCGGGCATGGCGCTCATCTACGCGGTGGGCGGCAACGCCGACTCGGAGACGGCCTCGAAGACCCTGAGCGCAGTTCTGCTCTCGGCCCCGGGAGGAGTCGCTCTGCTCGTCGTCGTCGGCCTCTCCGTGGTCGGTGTGGGGGTGGGCTTCGTCGTGGGCGGTTTCACCCGCGGCTTCGAGAAGCTGCTCGATCTGCCGTCGGGGGCCGCGCGCGGAGGCATCATGACGCTGGGTGTCATCGGCTACTTCGGCAAGGGCATCGCGGTGGCCGTGACCGGGGTGCTGTTCGTCGTCGCCGCGGTCACCCAGGATCCCGACAAAGGTGCGGGGCTCGATGCTGCTCTGCACAGCCTTCTCGACCTGCCCCTCGGCGGACTCGTCCTCGGCGTGGTCGGCGCGGGCTTCGCGGTCTACGGCGTCTTCTGCATCGCTCGGGCCCGCTTCGCGCGCATGTGACCACGGCGCACGTGACCACGTCTCCTACGGGGAGCTCAGGCGGTCGCGGGCTTCTCGCCCCACACCAGCAGGAATGCTCCGAGAGCGATCATCAGTCCGCCGCCGGTGGCCCCCATCGCCTCGATGCGTCGAGGGGAGCGGCCGAACCAGTCGCGGGCGGCGCTCGCGAGGAGCACCCATACCGCGTCACAGGTCACACCGATGGTGACGACGATCGCCCCGAGCAGGAAGAGCTGCGCGGGGACGGAGCCCGACTCCAGGTCGACGAACTGCGGCAGGATCGCGAGGAAGAACGCGATGGACTTCGGGTTGGTGATGCCGACGACGAAGCCCTCGGTCAGCAGCCGCCACCCCGAGCGCTTCGCCGGCGTCGTCGCCATCGTCCTGGCCGCGGCCTTCCGGTGCCGGATGGCCTGGATGCCGAGGAAGATCAGGTAGCCGGCACCGAGCACCTTGACGATCATGAACAGCGCGATCGACTGCGCGATCACGGTGCCGACGCCGAGCGCGACGGCCAAGACGAGGACGATCGATCCGATGGCCGTGCCCAGGATGCTGAGGAACCCGCCCACCCGGCCGAGCGCCATGGCCCGGCCGATTGTGAACAGCACGGTCGGGCCGGGGATCGCGACCATCACGAACGCCGCGACGACGAAGGTGAGCAGCGTCTCCTGGGCGATCATGGGACGAGCCTAGGGGTGCAGACGTGGGGCGGTCGAGATCTCGACCGCCCCACGTCTCTCCGTCAGGCCCTGCTCCGTCCGGAGCCGCTCGATCAGACCGTGCCCCAGAAGCGGTCCTCCGCCTCCTGGTCCTCGCTCATCAGCCACACCTCGACGATGCGGCCGTCGGCGACGCGGAAGACGTCGACGCCGTGCTGGTCGAGGTCTTCCTGACCCTCGCGCTGCGCACGGAAGCGCACGGTGGCCGAGACGAGGTCGCCGCTCTCGGTCGCCGATTCGGTCTCGAGGGCGAACGTGCCCCCGCTCAGCTGCATGAACCGGCCGAGGTGAGCGAGGATCGCGTCCGGTCCGACATGGTCTCCGGACACCTGGTTCGCTCCGGGCTGGTGCCAGACGGCGTGCGGGTGGAAGGTCGCGGCGAGCGCTTCCATGTCTCCGGCGGCCATGGCCGCACCGTACTGTCCTACGACGTCGATAGCCGACATGATGCTCCTTCTCGATGCTCGGTACTCTGGAGCATCCAGCGTCTCGGACGGGGCGCGGTTACTTCAACGTCACCGGGAAGGAGCGGCGCATGTCGAGCACATGGACGGTGTTCTCCGCCAGCTGCCCCTCTCGCGCGTCGCTCGCGCGCATCGCCAACAAGTGGACCGCGATGATCGTCGTCCTCCTGCACGAGCAGCCGTTGCGTTTCGGCGAACTGCACCACCGGATGGACGGGATCACGAAGAAGGTGCTCGTCGACACTCTCCGCGCACTCGAACGCGATGGGATGCTGGAGCGCGCGGTCAGCGACGACGGTCATTCCCGCTACCTGCTCACCCCGCTCGGGCGAACTCTGCACGAGCCGCTCCAGGCGCTGCAGGTCTGGGCGGAGTCGCATGTGGAAGACGTGCGCGACGCGCAGGACCGCTACGACGAGGTCGCCGACGCGAAGATGCTCGACGGACACTGACCTTCTGCGCCCACCCCGCGCCGACAGGTGGGAAACTGGAACGATGAGCGTTTCTCCCGGTGTCGACGTGATCGCCCCCTTGAACGAGGCCGAGGTGCGGCGCATCCGCGGGGACTTCCCGATCCTGGGTGCGCGGGTGCACGGGCATCCTCTCGTGTACCTGGACTCGGGGGCGACGTCGCAGCGTCCGACGGCGGTGCTCGATGCCGAACGCGACTTCGCCACCTCGATGAACTCCGCCGTGCACCGCGGGGCGCACACCCTCGCCGCCGAAGCGACCGAGCTGTTCGAAGACGCGCGCGCCGCCGTCGCCCGGTTCGTGGGCGCCGCCGACGACGAGATCGTCTGGACCTCGAACGCGACCGAGGCGATCAACCTCGTCGCGTACTCGCTCTCGAACGCATCGCTCGGGCGTGGGGGAGCAGCCGCCGAGCGCTTCCGGCTCCGTGAGGGTGACGAGATCGTCACCACCGAGATGGAGCACCACGCGAACCTCATCCCGTGGCAGGAGCTCGCGGCGCGCACCGGCGCGACGCTGAAGGTCATCCCCCTCGACGACGATGGTGCCCTGCGGCTCGACATCGCCGCCGAGCTGATCACCGCGCGCACGAAGATCGTCGCGTTCACGCACGTCTCGAACGTGCTCGGTGTGGTCAACCCCGTCGACCAGCTGGTCGCGCTCGCGCAAGAGGCCGGTGCGCTGACCCTGCTCGACGCCTGCCAGTCGGCGCCGCATCTGCCCCTCGACGTGCGCGCCCTCGGGGTCGACTTCGCCGTGCTCTCCGGCCACAAGATGCTCGGCCCCACCGGCATCGGCGCCCTCTACGGGCGTCGCGAGGTGCTGGCGGCCATGCCGCCCTTCCTGACGGGCGGGTCGATGATCACGACGGTGACCACGACCGAGGCTGAATACCTTCCGCCGCCCCAGCGATTCGAGGCGGGTACGCAGCGCGTGTCGCAGGCGATCGCGCTCGCCGCAGCCGTGGGCTACCTGACCGAGGTGGGGATGCCGCGCATCGCCGCGCACGAGGCCTCCTTCGGTCGTCGTCTCGTGGACGGACTGAGCACGATCGAAGGGGTGCGTGTGCTCGGCGCAGGTATCGACCTGCCCCGTGTCGGCCTGGCGAGCTTCGACGTCGAAGGCATCCACTCGCACGATGTGGGCCAGTTCCTCGACGACCTCGGTATCGCGGTGCGCGTCGGCCACCACTGCGCCCAGCCGCTGCACCGGCGCCTGGGCGTGACCTCGTCGACCAGGGCGAGCACTTATCTCTACACCACCGACGCCGAGGTGGACGCCGTGATCGAGGGCGTCGCCGGAGCGATCGACTTCTTCCGGAGGGGCGCATGAGCGACCTGCAGAACCTGTACCAGGAGCTGATCCTGGACCACTCGCGCACACCGCACGGTTATGGTCTGCGCGACGAGATCCCGGCCCAATCGCACCAGCTGAACCCCACCTGCGGTGACGAGATCACCCTGCAGGTGCACCGCGACGCCGACGGCAGCGTCGAGGCGATCGCCTGGGAGGGCCACGGCTGCGCGATCTCGCAGGCGTCGGCCTCGCTGCTGGCGGAACTCGCCGAAGGGCTCAGCGTCGAAGACCTCGAGGTGCGCATCGCAGCCTTCCGCGAGGCCATGCGCTCCCGCGGCAAGATCGAGCCCGACGAGGAGCTCCTCGGCGACGCCGCAGCTCTCGGCGGGGTGTCGAAGTACGTCGCGCGCGTGAAGTGCGCCATGCTCGCCTGGGTCGCCGCGGAAGACGCGCTCACCCGCAGCTGAGGTGCAGGATGGACGCATGTCCCTGCACCTGACACCTCTGCCCGCTGCGCACTTCGACGAGTGGAGGGCTGCCGCACGACAGCGCCTCATCGACGCGAACAGGGAGTCCGGTCGTCGCCTCGGCGCGGATGCCGTCGCCCACGTCGAGCACGTGTTCGACGAGCTGTTCCCCGAGGGGCATGCGACCTCGACAGCGCGGGTGGTGCGCATCGCCGATGATGCCGATGACGAACTCGGAACCCTCCTGCTGGTCCTGAGCGGGCAGAAGATGCTCCTCCTCGACCTCGACCTCGACCTCGACCTCGCGGCGACGCTGACCGATGCCCAGCACGACGATCTGCTCGCGAATCTGCTGCACGTCGCGCGGGACATGGGTGCCACGCAGATCGGTGTGCACCTGTTCCCGCACGACACGGCTGGAAGGGCGTTCGCCGAACGGGGCGGCTTCGAGACGGCCTCCATCCAGATGGTGCTCGAACCGCTTCCGCTGCGCGACGTCGCTCCGCACGTCGATGTGTCGCCGATGACCGCGGAGCGCTTCCCCCGTTTCGCCGCGGCGTCCGAGGAAGGGTTCGCGCACGACCTCGTCGAGTCGGGTCGCTACACGCCCGAGGAAGCCGTCGCCGAGTCGCATCGCCAGATGGTCGAGGAGCTTCCGGATGGCCTCGACACCGAGGGGCAGGAGTTCTTCACGGCCTCCGTCGACGGCACCGAGGTCGGCATCCTCTGGTTCGGCATGCGCCGGCGTGACGGGCGACCGCAGGCGTTCATCCTCGACATCGAGGTGGCCGCGGATCAGCGCCGCAAGGGGTACGGGCGGGAGCTGATGCACGCCGCCGAGCGAGAGGCCCGCAGGCTCGGAGCGGACTCGGTCGGCCTGCACGTCTTCGGCTTCAACACCGGGGCCGTCGATCTGTACGAGCAACTCGGCTACCGCCGCACCGAGGAGACCCTGCTGCGCGATGTCTGAGCCCGGTCACGGAGGGACTCGACGGGAATAGCCTCGCGCAGGAGGCGTTGGGCCGAACATGACTACTCTCGGAATCATCGGTGCAGGACACATCGGCAGCCAGGTCGCACGTGTGGCGATCGCGAACGGCTATGACGTGGTGATCGCGAATTCCCGTGGACCGGAGACGCTCGCCGACCTGGTCGCCGAGCTCGGCCCCAAGGCTCGCGCTGCCACCGCTCAGGACGCGGCCGCTGCCGCAGACGTCGCGGTCGTCACGGTGCCGCTCCGTGCGATCGACGAGCTTCCGGCCGAACAGCTCGCCGGCAAGATCGTCCTCGACACGAACAACTACTACTTCGAGCGGGATGGGCATATCGAGGCTCTCGACAAGGGGGAGACGACCACGTCGGAGCTGGTGCAGCGCGCACTCCCGTCCTCGAAGATCGCGAAGGCGTTCAACCACATCTTCGCGTCGGAGATCACCTCCGACGGGACACCTGCCGGCACCCCCGACCGCCGTGCGCTGGCCACGGCCGGCGACGACGCAGAGGCCGTCGCCTTCGTGACGCGCTTCTACGACGAGGCCGGCTTCGACACCGTCAACGTGGGTACGCTCAGCGAGTCCTGGAGGGTCGAGCGCGACCGTCCGGCGTACGTGGTCCGGCAGACCGCCGAGGAGCTGACGGCGAACCTCGCGATCGCGAACCGCCTGCCCTGAGCCCGGATGCGGGCGAGGGGGAGGACGCTCTCGCCCGCATGTCGGGGCTGCTTCCGAGCAGAGCCTTGGGATACCAAAAGTTGAGGAACACCGGCGGGAGTGCGAGAATGCCCAGATGGCGGGGGCTATAGCAGTAGGCGGAGAACTCGAGTCGGTGAGGGTCACGCGCATCCTTCGTGACGACATCGTCCTCGGACGGCGCAAGCCGGGCGCCCGACTGGTCGAGCGCGACATCGCCGCAGAGCTGAACGTGTCCCGGCTTCCCGTTCGCGAGGCCATCCGCACTCTCGTGGCTGAGGGGATCGTCGTCGCCCGTCCGCGGAGCTGGGCGGTCGTGCGGGAGTTCACCCACCGCGACATCCAGGACTTCGCCGAGGTGCGCGAGGCCATCGAAACGCTGATCTTCGTCTTCGCCGCCGAGCGGCACGATGAGGCCGGTATCGCCCGCATCCGCGAGGTCTACGAGCGCGAGCTCGCGGCCGCCCGCGCGGAGGACTCCGAGGCGGCCAGGATCGCCGCGGCGGAGTTCCACGAGGTCGCCGTCGAGCTCGCGGCGAACGAGATGCTCGGTGAGCTCATCGCGGTCTTCCTCACCCGTCTGCGTTGGCTGTTCGGCCAGCACGACGATCTGCTCGCGATGGCGGATGAGCACCGCATCATCCTCGAGGCGATGACTGCGCGCGATATCGAAGCGCTGCGTCGGATCGTGCCGGCGCATCTCGCCAGCGGCCAGTCCGCCGCCGAGCGGCGCCTCGCCGAGAACAGCGATCTGACGGTCTGAGCGCACCCGAGGGCGCCGCCCGTCGCATCCGGGGGACTGCAGAGGCGGCTCCGGTTGTATATTGGGGCGATCGGAGTCGGTCCGGAACTGTTGCGCTGTCCTGGGGAGCGAGAT
>Ga0160464_100971_pt1 | contig 13836 bp, 13 predicted proteins | sample HID1971I_E11MG_FD_108275 | JGI IMG/M metagenome (GOLD analysis project Ga0160464, IMG submission 108275) | Enriched millipede-associated microbial communities from UW Madison campus, WI, USA - HID1971I_E11 MG | ecosystem: Host-associated > Arthropoda: Insects > Digestive system > Unclassified ... | reverse complement strand
GGAGAGTAGCTGCCGAGCGTCTGGTGTGACACAAAAAGTGATGCAAGAGAGGGAAAATAGCTGCCGAGCGTCTGGTGCGACACAAAAAGTGATGTAAGGGAGGTAGAGTAGCTGCCGGACCGTCTGGTGTGACACAAAAAGTGATGTAAGAGAGGGAAAGTAATTGCCGAGCGTCTGGTGCGACACAAAAAGTGATGTAAGAGAGGTAGAGTAGCTGCCGGACCGTCTGGTGTGACACAAAAAGTGATGTAAGAGAAGGAAAGTAGCTGCCGGACCGTCTGGTGTGACACAAAAAGTGATGTAAGGGAGGTAGAGTAGCTGCCGTCCGTCTGGTGTGACATAAAAAGTGATGTAAGAGAGGGAGAGCAGCCGCTCAATCGGCCGCCGCTAGCTATGCATCCGCACCGCTAGCGGCGGCTCGCGCTTACGTCATCCTACATTCCGGACCTTCCCGAGGAATGTATTGATGGCGTAGTAGGCGGCGCCGCGCACGGCGGAGCGGTCTTGCAGCTCGGCGAACAGAATGCGCATCCGTTCGCGGTGGTACGGAAGCGTGCGCTGGTCGACCGCTTCCTGAACGGAGGCTTCGAGCCAGCGGCTCGCATGACTGATCCGGTTGCCGATAATGACGACGTCCGGATTAAATACATTGACGATGTTCGCGATGCCGGCGCCCAGATAGCTTCCGATCGAGCGGAACAGTTCAATCGCCCGTTCATCGCCGGCCTCCGCTGCTGCGACGAGACTGTCCAGCTCGCCCTCCAAGCCGATCTCGGCGGCGCGATCCAGCAGCGCATTTTCCGAGGCGTACAGCTCCCAGCAGCCGCGGTTGCCGCAGCGGCACGGCTTGCCGTTGTACTCGATCGACAGGTGGCCGAGCTCTCCGGAGAAGCCGGAGGCCCCTTTATACAATTCCTTGTTCAAAATAATGCCTGTCCCGATCCCGATGCCGACGCTGACATAGATTTGATGCGGGATGCCGCGTCCGGCGCCGTACTTCTGCTCGCCCTGAGCGCCGGCATTTGCTTCGTTATCGATCGTAACGGGCACGCCGAATTTGTCTTCGACGAGCTTTTGCAGCTCTACGCGCTCCCATTCGAGGTTCGGAGCGAACAAAATTGCGCCTTTGTCGTCGACGATGCCCGGCACGCCGATGCCGATGCCGACGATGCCGTAAGGGCTTGCCGGTGCAAGAGCGATCAGCTTCTCGATGCATTCCGTTAGCTGCTTCAGGCCCGACGCCATATCGGGGCGCTTCATCGACCATTGCCGTTCCTCGATGACATTGCCGCGCAGATCGGTCAGCACGCCGCGAATGTAGTTGACGCCCAGATCGATCCCGATTGCATGGCCGGCCTGCGCATTGAACAACAGCATGACCGGCTTGCGGCCGCCTTTCGATTCGCCTTGGCCGATCTCCTCGACAAGCTGGGCATCGATAAGATCGAGCACCAAGCTGGATACCGTCGCTTTGTTCAGCCCCGTCTGCTCGGATATTTGCGCTCTGGACAGCGGTCCGCCTTTAAGCACGGAGTCGAACACGATTGCCGTATTTATTTTTTTAATCATCGTTTGATCGCCTGTCGGCTTCGGTTTCGCCATCTTTTTGACATCCTCTGCAACAATAGTGGTTCTATTGTAGCATAACCATCATGGTTTGTTTAGTCGATAAACGAAGTAACTTAATTTTTGGGAAAATTATGAAGCTGTACCGTGAGACAGCATAAATGAGGTTCCTCATTAAAAGACGACCCGAGCGTCCGCGGCACAATCGACTCGTCGATCGCCATTGCCGACTCCGCTCCTTTTGCAGAAGGGATCTCTCGCTAACGTCAACGCGATAAAGCGATGAATGAAGGGACCGCGGGGAGGCTACAATACGACGGATATGACAAAATAATTTTCGACGAAATATTCAACGAACCGATCAAAAAAAATGTTCAAAAAACTTAGTTTGTTTAATAGACAAACCAAGTTCCAGAGTGGTATGCTGTCGTTAGAACATCGCAATGCATTCGGCAACGGAGCTCGGAACGATCTTCCTAACCGAAGCGCAGGCAACGCAGTTTTGCACTAAATCATACTGAGGAGGATAAGTTAACGATGGCTTATTTCGCTAACATTCCGCAAATCAAATTCGAGGGCAAAGGCTCCGACAATCCGCTTGCATTCAAACATTACGATCCGCAACAAGTTGTTCTCGGCAAAACGATGGAGGAGCACCTCCGCTATGCCGTAGCTTACTGGCACACTTACACGGCAGACGGCACCGATCCGTTCGGCGCTGGCACGGCTGTACGCGAGTGGGACAAACTGAGCGGCCTTGACAAAGCAAAAGCTCGCGTTGAAGCGAACTTCGAATTCATGGATAAGCTGAACATTCCTTACTACTGCTTCCATGACCGCGACATCGCTCCAGAAGGCGCTACGCTGCAAGAAACGAACAAAAACCTCGACGTTATCGTCGCTATGCTGAAAGACAACATGAAGACGTCCGGCAAAAAACTGCTCTGGAACACGGCTAACATGTTCACGAACCCGCGCTTCGTACACGGCGCAGGCACGACGAGCAACGCCGACGTATATGCATATGCTGCTGCACAATTGAAAAAAGGTCTGGAAACGGGTAAAGAGCTCGGCGCTGAAAACTACGTATTCTGGGGCGGCCGCGAAGGCTACGAAACGCTTCTGAACACGGACATGAAGCTGGAGCTGGACAACCTGGCCCGCCTGTACCACATGGCTATCGCTTACGCGAAAGAAATCGGCTTCGACGCTCAATTCCTGATCGAGCCTAAGCCGAAAGAGCCTACGAAACACCAATACGACTTCGACGCGGCTACGACGATCTCGTTCCTGCAAAACTACGGCCTGAAAGACTACTTCAAGCTGAACCTTGAAGCGAACCATGCAACGCTTGCCGGCCACACGTTCGAACACGAAATCCGCGTTGCTGCAATCAACGGCATGCTGGGCTCGCTCGACGCGAACCAAGGCGACCTGCTGATCGGCTGGGATACGGACGAGTTCCCTACGGACCTGTACTCCACGACGCTTACGATGTACGAAGTTCTCAAAGCAGGCGGCCTGGGCCGCGGCGGCGTAAACTTCGACGCGAAAGTTCGCCGTGCGTCGTTCGAGAAAGAAGATCTCTTCCTCGCTCACATCGCTGGTATGGACAGCTTCGCTTGGGGCTTGAAAGCTGCAGCTAAACTGATCGAGAACAAAGTGCTCGACAGCGTAGTTGAAGATCGTTATGCAAGCTTCCAATCCGGTATCGGCGCTGAGATCGTATCCGGTAAAGCAACGCTGGCTTCCCTGGAGCAATACGCGCTGCAAAACAACCCGATCGTTAACAAATCGGGCCGTCAAGAGCGCATCAAGCTGATGCTCAGCGAAGCAATTTTCAACGTATAATCAACATCCGTTTCGAGACCGGACACGGTTTCGGCCATCATAATTCAAGGTCAAAAAGTCGGCTTATTTAGCTGGCTTTTTGACCTGTTGAGGGGAGTATCGTCGGACGATGAGTTATGTAATCGGTATTGACCTCGGAACGAGTGCCGTCAAGGCGCTGCTCGTTGACCGAGAGGGCGCGGTTCGCGGCGAAGCGTCGCGCGCATATCCGCTGTTCCATGAGCATTCCGGCTGGAGCGAGCAGAAGGCGGACGATTGGGTGGAAGCGACGATCGAAGCGCTGAAGGAATTGTCCGGCTCCGCCGGCGTTAACCCTGCGGAAATCGAAGGCATCAGCTTCTCCGGTCAAATGCACGGCCTCGTGCTGCTGAATGGCGAAGGAAGCCCGGTTCGCAACGCGATTCTGTGGAACGATACGCGCACGACGGCGCAATGTCGCGAAATCGAGCGTACGCTTGGCGACAAGCTGCTTAGCGTTACCCGCAACCCGGCGCTGGAAGGCTTCACGCTGCCGAAAATTTTGTGGGTTCGTCAGAACGAGCCGCAAGCGTTCGAGCAATCGAAGCTGTTCCTGCTGCCGAAAGACTATGTGCGTTACCGGTTGACCGGCGAGCTGCACATGGACTATTCGGATGCGGCAGGCACGCTGATGCTGGACGTTGCGAACAAGCAATGGAGCAGCGACGTATTGGCGGCATTCGAACTGCCGGCATCGTTCTGCCCTCCGCTCGTCGAATCGCACGGTCTGGTCGGCACGCTGCTGCCTGCAGTTGCGGAGCGTTCGGGTCTGCCGGCATCGGTTAAAGTATTCGCAGGCGGCGCGGACAACGCGTGCGGCGCAATCGGATCGGGCATTCTGTCCGAAGGGCTGACGCTGTCGAGTATCGGTACGTCCGGCGTTATTCTCAACTACGAGAACGACAAGGATGCCGACTTCGCCGGCAAGGTTCACTTCTTCAACCACGGCAAAGAAAATGCGTTCTACGCAATGGGCGTTACGCTGGCGGCAGGCTACAGCCTGAGCTGGTTCAAGAACACGTTCGCCGCGGGCGAATCGTTCAACCAAATGCTTGAGGGCGTTGGCGACGTGAAACCGGGCGCAGGCGGTCTTCTCTTCACGCCTTACCTCGTAGGCGAGCGTACGCCGCATGCGGATGCGCAAATTCGCGCAAGCTTTATCGGCGTAGACGGCTCGCATCGCCGGATCGATTTTGCCCGCGCGGTTATGGAAGGCATTACGTTCTCGCTCAACGAGTCGGTCGACCTGTTCCGCAAAGCCGGCAAAAAAATCGAGACGGTCATCTCGATCGGCGGCGGCGCGCAAAACCCGGTATGGCTGCAAATGCAAGCCGATATTTTCAACGCGACGGTTGTCGCGCTGGAGAACGAGCAAGGTCCGGGCCTTGGCGCAGCGATGCTCGCAGCTTACGGCTGCGGCTGGTTCGCAAGCCTCGATGCTTGCGCGGACAAATTCGTGAAACGCGGCGCAGCGTACACGCCGAACCCGGAAGCGGTCGAGACGTATGCCGGCCTGTTCCGTATTTACCAGCAAGTGTATGAGCAAACGCGCGGCCTGAATACGGCGCTTGCCGCATACCGCAACTAATCTGTAATTTCTTACTTTCACATAATGCGCAACTTGGCGCAGCTACCGCAAGCCGCTCTTTCGAGACTTAGACTCCGAAGGGGCGGTTTTAATTTTGTCTACTTTCGCGCGTGCAGTGGCATAAAAAGTGATGCACCAGCGTCCCAAGAGTGCCCAACCGGCGTGCAGTGGCATAAAAAGTGATGCACCATCTTCGCGAGAGTGTCCAACCGGCGTGCAGTGACACCAAAAGTGATGCACCATCGTCGCGGGAGTGCCCAACGGGCGTGCAGTGGCATAAAAAGTGATGCACCATCTTCGCGAGAGTGCCCAACCGGCGTGCAGTGGCATAAAAAGTGATGCACCATCTTCGTGAGAGTGCCCAACCGGCGTGTAGTGGCATAAAAAGTGATGCACCAGCCCCGAGCTCTCAAACGGCCCGCGTACCCCTCTATGCCATGAGTGTGCGTAAAACCCCCGGGAGCGATAAGCCTCCGGGGGTTTTACGTTTCTCTTGCGCGCTCTTGCAACGCGCGGCCGAACTATATGCTGAAGCTGTATGCGCCCCATATTTCTTCCGGGCCTACGCCGAGCTTATCGGCGATGAGCTTGGCGGTCAGCCGCTTCGGCTTTTTGATTTTGCCGTTGCGGATTTTGGATATTGTCGTCAGCGAGATATGCGTCGAGCGCGCCAGCTCTGTGACGGATACGTTCTTGGCGGTCATCAGAAGACGGAGCTTGAAGGAGGAGTCGATCTCCTCCTGCTGCGGCTCCAGATGAAGCAGGACGACGGCGCTGCTCTTGATCTCGCCGGTCCAATGGCGGAATGTCATGAACAAGGCGCGCGCCGTGTAGACTTGCTCTTCAATGTTGAGACTGAACATGCAGGCCTGCGGCTTCCGATTGGCCGACGAATAGTCGATCGCCCGCTTCACATGCCTTCTGTCGTTGGCGGAGATGAACTGGAGCACGGACTGGCACAGAAAAGCCGACGCGTCGTATTTCACGGGCGTCGTGTAGCTCGTAACGGATTGAACCGTCATCTCCCCGTCAAGAACGACGGCTCCTACGGCGCGTTCTCCGCGAACGATCGAATCGATCCACTGCTGCTCCGTCACATCGTGCAAAATAACGGCATATCGGATAGCCCCGTCGCCCGACCGGCTAATTCGCATGACCTCAAGGCGGACATCGAATTCTATATCGCTCTTGGTGCGAATGCGGCACCAAGGCACGACCGCCTTCGGCTGGACAAGCTCGCGCAGCCGTTTGAACGGATCGCTCGTCCCGGCGTGAACGACGACCCATTGCGATGGAGAGGTGCCGAGCACTTGCTCCCTCACATAGCCGCTCCATTCATGGAAAGCGTCGTTCATATCGACTAGACGAACCGCATCCTGCGAAGCATCGACAATAAGAATCGGAGCGGAACTGAACGAAAACACGTCATACATGCGCTGGCACCTCTCTACGTCAGAATAGATAACCTCGAACCGATGTCAACAAACTACTTTCATTGTAACATCTTCAATGTTATATAACATGACATATTTGAATGATTATTTGTAACATCTGATGATCGGGATTAGATTTTTTTTGTACAATTTAGTGACAACGCAAGCTTGCGGTGGATAAAAATGGGGACGTCCGGACAATGTAAGAAGGCTATGCGCTGCCGCTAAGCCCGCCGTACAGCAAGAGCAGCAGTATCGCATGCGCGGCAAGCCGCGCTCATTACATAAGCGGAAGGAGAATGGGCATGGAAAGCACGAACGGTTCGGCGCTGCTGTTTCAATTCGCCGACAATGCCAGCGCGCTGGACGCAAGCGCGACGCTTCGCGATCTCGGTTACGATCCGGTTGCGCATGAGGGAGGACGCATTCATATTCATCTGGAAGGAAGCGACTTGACGTCCGCGCTGGAAATTGCAATGTCGCACGGCGGGGAGCTCGTCGACGAGAAGCCGATCGATCCGGCCGCGGTAACGGGACTTGCCTACGGAATGGACAGTATTCCGATACCGGCGCATACGGTTAACGAAGATTGGACGGACGCGTATGCGTCAGGCAGCGGCTTGTATGCCGACGAAAGCGAGGGTCTCCACAATCGCGACGAAAGCGGAGGGGAGGAAGAGACGTTCAGCCCCGACGACGGTTCTTACGATCATATTTCCGGCGATGTTCATATTTAAACGACAAGGGCTGCTCGACGGTCGCTGGCGACCATCGAGCAGCCCTGTGTTTATAATTGATATTGCGCCTGCTCCGCAGCGCTTTTGCCGGCTGCATAGCCAGTGGAGAAAGCGGCCGTAATGTTATATCCGCCGGTATAGCCGTGAATATCGAGCACCTCGCCGCAGAAGTAAAGCCCGCGCATCAGCTTCGACTCCATCGTCTTCGGATCGATTTCCTTCAGGTTGACGCCGCCGCCGGTGACGAAAGCCTCCTCGATCGACCGCGTCCCGTAAGCGCGCAGCGGGAACGATTTGACCGCCTTGGCCAGCTCCGCCCATTGCTGCTTCGGAATATGATCGTACGTCAGCGTATCTGACAATCCGGCGCGAGCCAGCAGCAGCGGGATCATTTTGTCCGGCAGGTAGCCGTGCAGCACGTTCTTGATCGCTTTCTTCGCATCCGTCTCCGCCAGCTTGAGCGTCTCGGCATACACCGCGTCGGCGGTCTTGTCCGGCATCAGGTCGATCGTCAGCACGATGTTGCCGATCTGGAACTGCTTGAGCGCCTTCACGACGAATTGGCTGCAGCGCAGCGCGATTGGTCCCGAAATGCCGAAGTGGGTAAAAATCATATCGCCGCGATGCTCGACAATCCGTTTGCCCTTCGGATTCCAGACGGACAGTCCGACATCGCGCAGCGATACGCCTTGCAGCTCCTTCGATACGATGAACGGCTCGTTCGACGTGATCGGCACTTCCGTCGGGAACAGCTCCGTAATCGTGTGGCCCGCTTTCTCCGCCCATGCGTAGCCGTCGCCCGTCGAGCCGGTATGGGGAACCGATTTGCCGCCGGAAGCGACAATGACGGCCGAGCTCGCAATTCGCTCCCCGGAGCGCAGCCTCACCCCGGCCACCGCGCCGTCCGCATACAACACTTCGCCAACCGGCGCGTGGGAGCGAATCGCAACCCCCTGTTTGACAACTTGATTAATGAGCGCGTCGACGACCGTCTTCGCTTTGTCCGTCACCGGGAACATCCGGCCGTTGTCCTCCTCCTTCAACCGGATGCCGAGCTTCTCGAAAAAGCCGATAATGTCCTTGTTGCCGAAATTCGTAAGCGCGCTGTACAGAAACCGGCCGTTGCCCGGTATATGCTTAATGAGCTCGTCCATCTCTTTATTGTTCGTGACGTTGCATCGTCCGCCGCCGGATATGCCGAGCTTCCGTCCGAGCTTGTCGCCCTTATCGAGCAGCAGTGTCCGTGCTCCGGACGAGCTGGCCGCGATTGCGGCCATTAATCCGGCGGAACCGCCGCCGATAATAATTACATCGTAAACCATATTGTTCTTCATCCTCCGCGTCATCTCTGCTATGCCCTTCATTGTAAACGGATTAGGCTCTATTGGCAAAGCGGCGGCCTCTTCCGGGGCGGGGCAATAAACCGCTTGCATTTCCTTGCCAAAAGTGTTAAACGTATGTACAAAAGGACGAAGGACGTGCGCCATGACTCAATCTCATCACAACGGACAGCCGATACGATTTACGATTGCGAGTCCGGTAGACCGACTGCCGCTGGATGCCGCCGAGTGGGCCGCCTCCGGGGAGCCGATCGGGGTCGTATGCTTGGTTCACGGCATGGGCGAGCATAAGGGGCGGCAGGCCGCCATCATCGGACCGCTGTGCGAATCGGGCTTCGTCGTTATTCATTACGATCAGCGCGGACACGGACGTTCCGGAGGCCGCCGGGGGCATGCGCTGCAATTAAGCGATTTGACGCGCGATCTTGAGGCCGTGACAGAGGAGGCTGCCCGCCGCTATCCGTCGCTGCCGCTGTTTGTTTACGGCCACAGCATGGGCGGCAATATTGCGATCAACTATGCGCTTCGGCATCAGCCGAAGCTTGCGGGCGTCGTGCTGACCAGTCCGTGGCTGCGGCTGGCCTTTCAGCCGCCGGCGTGGAAGGTGAGGCTCGGCCGCGCGATCGGTAGGCTGTGGCCGACGTTCTCGCAATCGACGGGGCTCAACTCGGGCGCCTTGTATCGGCAGGGCCATCCTTCCCCGGCGCCGACGGTCGACGAGCTGTCGCATGGCCGGATTACCGCTTCCATGTTCACGTCGATTGTCGACGGCGGCGAATGGGCTATTGCCCACGCGGGCGAATGGAATGCGCCGCTGCTCGTTGCGCATGGAACGGCGGACGGCATTACTTCATATGAAGGAAGCCGCCAATTGGCCGCCAATGCGGACCCGCAGCAATGCTCCTTCATCGCCGTGGAGGGGGGCTACCACGAGCTGCATCACGATCCGGACGGCCCCGAGACGATGCGGGCGATAGCCGGGTGGCTGAAGGAGAGAGTCGAGGGATTATGTTCCGGAGAAAGCTCCAATTAACACTCTCTTAACAATGGCGTGGAATAATCAAGGCAGCCCTTTTATAAGGCCGTCGGCCGGGCTGCCCGCCAAGAGATGGAATAACGTTGTCAGTTGTCTAAATAGACGGCTGTTTTTTTGTTTAACCAGTAAACAAATAGGAATTGTAAAAAACGTTGTAGTAAAATTGCTGGAAGTATGATTTAATCTGTGATAAATGATGGAAAAAATAAGCCGATATTTGTATCGGCAACGGATACAAAGATAGGAGGCAAGTTGCCGGATGTGGAAAACGATGATGCTGCAAGTATTCATATCCATGCTGACGCCTCTTGTCTATCAGTTGTGGCACGACCGGCCCAATTACGACGCCAAGCGGAGCGCCCGGTTCACCGGTCTGATCTGCGGCATATCGATGGCGCTATGCATGCTCATGTCGATGCACACGTCATCGGGCTACCAATTCGATATCCGTCTTATTCCTTTTATTATCGGCTCGCTGTACGGCGGATACTGGAGCATGGGAGCGCTCACGGTTTTATACGCCGGGCTTAGAATCCCGTTCTTCCATACGGAGGGAGAGTGGGCGGCGTTCGGGATATTCCTTATCATTTTTTGCCCGATGCTGCTGCTGTCCATTCAACCGTTCCAATTGGCCAGACGGAAGGACAAGCAGAAGATTGGAGCGGTCCTCATTACGGTGCTGCAGTTGTTCTACAGCATCACGATGCTGATCGACGTTATGCTGACGAAGCCGAGGCTTGTCTGGGATCATGTATGGATGCTCGGCGGTCTCATCGTGCTGTCGTATCTTGTGTTATGGTCGTCGATCCTTATTATGGAAAATATGCGCGAAAAGCTGCTGCTGCACCGTCAGCTTAGACGGATGTCGGACAAGTACCGGGCCGAGGTGCAGAAGCTGCAGCAGTTCATTGACGAAACGCCGCTCGGCGTCGTTCTCCTCGACTCGGAGGGAAGAATTACGCATTTAAATGAGGTGGCGCATATGCATTTCACCCCTTCAAGCAAGAAGGGCGCCGTTCACGAAATGCGCGGCCGCACTTATCTGGAGCTGATCGATCCGGCACGGGACGAGCTGTGCATCGGCATGCTGAGGAAGGCGCTCGGAGGCAGCCGCACCACGGTCGAGCTTGTCGAGACGGAAGGACGAGTGCTCGTGAAGACGGCTTTCACGATGCGCGACAACGAAATGACGGGGCCGACCTCCATTACCGGAGCGGCGCTGATTATGCATGACATAACGGAGCTTCGCCACCTGCGCGACGAGCTCGGCAGAATGGACCGGCTTAGTCTGGTCGGGCAGATGGCGGCAAGCATAACGCATGAGATTCGTAATCCAATGGCCGTCATTCGCGGCTTCGTCCAACTGATGAAGGAGCGCGCGAACGATGGTCAGCTTGAATATTTCCGCATTATCATGGAAGAGCTGGATCGGGCGAACGCCATTATTAACGACTTTTTGTCTCTGGCGCAGAATCGTTTGATCGACAAGGCTCATTCCTCGCTGAACGATCTGATGTCGGAGATGCTGCCGCTTATTCAAGCGGATGCGAATTTGCGCGGCATTCAGGTCGAATGGCAGCCGAAGCCGGACCTGCCTGTCCTGTGGCTGAACGACAAAGAGATGAAGCAGCTTATTCTGAATCTTGCGCGCAACGGGCTGGAGGCGATGACGGACGGAGCCGGCGTGCTGCGGCTGTCGACAGACACGCTGCCCGGAGCGGTAAGGCTGCGCGTGCAGGATAACGGAGTCGGCATTTCGCAGGAGAAGATGGACAAGCTGTTCGAGCCGTTCTTTACGACCAAGTCGAGAGGAACGGGGCTTGGGTTGCCGGTATGCCTCAGCATAGCCGAGCGTCATAACGGCAAGATCGAAATCGAGTCGGAGGAAGGAATGGGTACGACGTTTATCGTCACCTTCCATCTGGAGGAGAGCGCAGCCGAAGTCGCCGCTGCTGCGGCGGAGCACAAAAGAATCGGATAAGGCTGTACCCCGCCGAGCATACTATCGCTTGGAAGGGGGTCAAACGACGATGAGCAAGAAGAACGAATCGCAAGACAACGCGGCTGCGGACAAGCGGCGCTCCGGCTCCGGGAAAGCGCCGGAGAAGCAGGGGTACGACAAGAAGCTGGATGGTCCTAACCGTCCGTCTACATAAGGCGGATAACGCGATGAGCAGAGAACGGTATGAGGATTGGCTGGAAGAACGCGATGCCGAAGTCTACGGACAGGCGGACGATCCGGAGCTTGATCCGTACGAGATCGGCTTTCTGCCTGCTTTCCGGAAGGGGAGAGGGCCGAGAGCGCCGTTCGTCAACCGGTATGGCATCGTCATCGGCGATCATATGTATGCTTCTCCCGAATCGCCGCTGGAACAGTGGTCGAGAGATACGGACCCGGCCGTTATGGCGGGGGACGATTGGGTTCATCCCTACAAGGATATCGGCTTCCTGACGGCGGATAACCGTGCGATCTTCGAAGAAGGAGCCGCCGTGCAGAGCGGAATCATGCCGCATCCGGACAAGGATGTCGGCTATGCTTCCGATCCGCCGTCCTCCGGTCAATCCTGAGCGCGTCAAGCGGCGGAGTCGTTGCGGATGCGAATAGATATCGAATTGTTGCAGAGGGCAAGCAGCCGGCGGGGCCGGCTGCTTTTTCTTTACTTTCATTTTCCGCGAGGTTTATAATATGCATAATAAGTAACAATAATTAGAGGTTGAAAGGTGAGTGAGATACATGTCAATGTCCTTCGAACGATATATGCTGGATATGGTACAGCCGATGCGCGACGATCTGACGCGTCTTGGCATTCAAGAGCTGCGCACGCCTGAACAGGTGGAGGAGCATATCCCTAACGCCAAAGGCACGGCGCTGGTCGTCGTCAACTCCGTGTGCGGCTGCGCCGCAGGCCAATGCCGCCCTGGCGTCGCTATCGCGCTTCAGCACGACGTAACGCCGGAACATCTATATACGGTGTTTGCCGGTCAAGATAAGGAAGCTACGGCGAAGGCGCGCGAATATTTCGCACCGTATCCGCCGTCGTCTCCATCCATCGCGGTCATGAAGGACGGCGAGCTCGTCCATTTTATCGAGCGCCATCAAATCGAGAACCGCTCGGCTGAGGAGATTGCGGCCGATCTGGCGGCCGCTTTCGATCGGTTCTGCCGGTAATTGCAGAAAGGACGATAAGCGATGAGTTTGCAACGCGAAATTATCGAACGGCTCGGCGTGCAGCCGACGATCGACGCCGATGCGGAAATTCGTAAACGGGTCGATTTTCTCAAAAGTTATGTTCGCAAGTCCGGAACGACGGGACTGCTCATCGCCATTAGCGGCGGCATCGACAGCGCGGTGGCGACGGGTCTGTGCAAGCAGGCGACCGATGAGCTGTCTGCGGAAACCGGCAAGGAATATATTACGCTCGGCGTGTTCCAGCCTTACTCGGAGCAGTCCGATATCTCCGACAGCTATGCGACGGCAGACGCGTTCAAGCTGACGCATCGCGTGGAGACGAATATCGGAGAAGCGGTCGACGAGATGACGCTCGAAGTCGAGCACAGCCTGAAGGCGATCGGCATCAACCGCCATCTGAGCCGCGGCGGCAAAGGCAACATTAAAGCGAGAACGCGAATGGTGATGCAGTATGCGATCGCGTTCGATTTGAACCTGCTTGTGGTCGGCACCGATCACGCTTCGGAAGCGCTCACCGGCTTCTATACGAAGTGGGGCGACGGCGCGGTCGACATCACGCCGCTCAGCTCCTTGAACAAGCGTCAGGTACGTCAGGTTGCCGCCAAGCTTGGCGTTCCGCGAAGCATTCTCGATAAAGCGCCGACGGCCGGCCTGTGGGACGGCCAGACGGACGAGGACGAACTGGGCATCAGCTACGAGGACAACAGCAACTATCTCGAAGGCAAAGAGATCGATCCAGCCGTACGCGAGAAGCTGGAGAAACAATATTTGCGAACCGAACATAAACGCTCGCCGATTCCGGGCATTTAAGGAGTCGGACCAACGAAAAGCCGGGATATGATCGCATGCGATGCGAGCCGTCCCGGCTTTGTTTGCGGATAGAGGATACGCTGGAAACGGGGGAAGCGGGTTGATTATCGGAATCGGGCACGATATAGCCGACATTGACCGGGTAGCCGGCATATTGGAGAAGGAGTCGGGGGGACGCTTCATGGAGCGCGTCTTAGCCGGCCCGGAGCGCGAGGCTGCGGCGCAATTGACGGGCAGGCGGCTTGCGGAGTTCGTGGCGGGAAGATT
>Ga0160464_100970_pt1 | contig 13846 bp, 10 predicted proteins | sample HID1971I_E11MG_FD_108275 | JGI IMG/M metagenome (GOLD analysis project Ga0160464, IMG submission 108275) | Enriched millipede-associated microbial communities from UW Madison campus, WI, USA - HID1971I_E11 MG | ecosystem: Host-associated > Arthropoda: Insects > Digestive system > Unclassified ... | reverse complement strand
CTGCGTTACGCCCACTTGGGTGGTGCCAACCCGCCGATTATCGTGATCCATGGTAATCAGATCGAGAAGGTGCCCAAGTCCTACGTGCGTTACCTGGAAAGCACTTACCGCCGAGTCTTGAAACTGGTCGGTACGCCGATCCGCATCGAGTTCAAGGGTGGCGAGAACCCATACGAAGGCAACAAGAACACACTGACCGACCGTCAGGTGAACAAGAAGCGTCGTTTGATGACTCACCACAAGAAGGCCGACAAGAAGCGTCGCGACAAGAAATAGCAGGCGCTATAAGTTGTGAGCGACAAGCTGCAAGAGAGGGCTCCTTTGGAGCCCTTTTTTATGCGCGGCCGTTTGTGCCTTGACCCGATGCAATTGGCAGCTTAAAACTTGAGGCTCACCTGCAGGGGCCTCCGATGATCACCAGCAAGCTGCCGAACGTCGGCACGACCATTTTCACCACCATGTCGCAACTCGCTGCTGAAACCGGCGCGCTCAACCTGTCCCAGGGTTTCCCGGATTTCAATGGACCGCAAGGTTTGCTCGACGCAGTGTGCAAGCATATCGCTCTGGGTCACAACCAATACGCGCCCATGACCGGCTTGCCCGTGTTGCGGCAGCAGGTGGCTGCCAAAATTGCTCGCAGTTATGGCGCCACAGTCAATGCCGACAGCGAGGTGACCATCACTCCTGGCGCCACCGAGGCGATCTTCTGTGCGATCCAGGCGGTGATTCGCAATGGCGATGAAGTCATCGTGTTCGACCCCAGCTACGACAGCTATGAGCCCTCAGTGGAGCTGGCCGGTGGTCGTTGCGTGCACGTGCAACTGAGCCTGGACGGCTTTGCCCTCGACTTCGAGAAGATCAAGGCGGCACTGTCACCGCGCACCCGCATGATCATCATCAACTCGCCCCATAACCCGACTGGCGCGCTGATCAGCCGTGCCGAGCTGGACCAGTTGGCCGAACTGATCCGCGACCGCGATATCTACCTGGTCAGCGATGAGGTCTACGAACATCTGGTGTTCGACGGTGTGCCACACGTCAGCGTTCTCGCCCACGAAGAGTTGTATCAGCGCGCTTTCGTGGTCAGTTCCTTCGGCAAGACTTATCACGTGACCGGCTGGAAAACCGGCTATGTGGTCGCTCCCCCGGCCCTCAGCGCCGAACTGCGCAAGGTGCATCAATATGTCAACTTTTGCGGCGTGACCCCTTTGCAGTACGCTTTGGCTGACTTCATGGCTGATCACCCGGAGCATGTCGAAGAACTGCCGGCCTTTTACCAGGCCAAGCGCGACATGTTTTGCGACCTGCTGGGGCTATCCCGCTTCAGTTTTACCCGGGTGAGCGGCACTTATTTCCAACTGGTGGATTACTCACAGATTCGCCCAGACCTGGATGACATTGCCATGTCCTTGTGGATGACCCGCGAACACGGCGTGGCGACCATACCGGTCTCGGTGTTCTACCAGAACCCACCCCAAGGCCAGCGCCTGGTGCGCCTGTGCTTTGCCAAACGCGAGGAGACGCTGCAACAAGCAGCCGAAAAGCTATGCGTGATCTGAGTGCACTGCCCAATCTGAACATCGCCCTGATCCAGACCAGCCTGGTGTGGCATGACCGTCAGGCTAACCTTGAGCATTTTGAGCTGCTGCTGGAGCAGGCCAATGGCGCCGACCTGATCATACTGCCGGAGATGTTCACCACCGGTTTCTCCATGGAGTCCGAAGCGCTCGCCGAGCCGGAAAACGGCCCGACCCATCACTGGCTCCAGGCGCAGGCATCCAAATACAACGCGGTGATCACTGGCAGCGTGATTATCCAGGCCGCCGACGGTAGCCACCGCAACCGCCTGTTGTGGGCAAGGCCGGATGGCGAGGTGTTGCATTACGACAAGCGTCACCTGTTCCGCATGGCCGGTGAGCACGATCACTACACCCCCGGTGAACGCCAGGTGCAGTTTGAGTTGAAGGGCTGGCGCATACGCCCACTGATTTGCTACGACCTGCGCTTCCCGGTATGGAGTCGCGATGCCCAGGACACCGACTTGCTGCTGTACACCGCCAATTGGCCCGGTGCGCGGCGTCAGCATTGGAACCGCTTGTTGCCGGCGCGGGCCATCGAGAACCTGTGTTACGTGGCGGCGGTGAACCGCGTCGGCACGGACGGCAAGGGCTTCGCCTACACCGGCGACAGCCAGGTGCTGGATTTCCAAGGTGAAACCTTGCTGAGTGCAGGGGAGGCGGACGGGGTGTTCCAGGTGATTCTGGATGCGGCGGAGTTGGCTGCTTATCGCACCAGGTTTCCAGCGAACCTGGATGCCGATAGCTTCCAGTTCCTGTAGGAGCGAGCTTGCTCGCGAAAAGCGCCAACGATAACGCAGCGTTATCAGGTTGCCAGCGGTGCCTTTGGGTTTTTCGCGAGCAAGCTCGCTCCTACAAGGTATTGAAACGAGAAGGCCCCTGGATTCACATCCAGGGGCCTTTCACATTTCAGCAGCCGATTACGCCGCTTTGGCTTCCAACTGGCTCAGCGAGCGGTTCAGCGCACTGAACAGCGCCTTGAAGCTGGCGGTGGTGATGTTTTCATCAATGCCCACACCATGCACCGGACGCTCGCCGTTCACGCGCAGTTCAATGTAGGCCGCCGCCTTGGCATTGGTGCCCGCACCGATCGCATGTTCGTTGTAGTCCATGATCTCCACACCAATCGGCAGGCCGGCCACCAAGGCTTCCAGCGCACCGTTGCCTTTGCCTTTCCAGTGCAGGTTGGTCTCGCCCTGGCCCTTGCCGGAGACTTCCACCTCGACAAAGCTGTTGCCGTTTTCTTCCTGCAGACGATGGCTGACCAGCGCATACGGCGTGTTGGCTTGCAGGTATTCGCGCTGCAGCAAGGCGTAGATCTGCGGTGCGGTCATTTCCAGGCCAACGCGGTCGGTCTCGGCCTGGACCACCTGGCTGAATTCGATCTGCATGCGGCGCGGCAAGCTGATGTCGTATTCCTGCTCCAGCAGGTAGGCGATGCCGCCTTTGCCCGACTGGCTGTTCACGCGGATCACGGCTTCGTAGCTGCGGCCAATGTCGGCCGGGTCGATCGGCAGGTACGGTACTTCCCACAACGCATCGTCTTTCTGCTGGGCGAAGCCCTTGCGGATCGCGTCCTGGTGGGAGCCGGAGAACGCGGTGTGGACCAGGTCGCCCACATACGGGTGACGCGGGTGCACCTGGATCTGGTTGCACTCTTCGACGACCTTGCGCACGCCGTCGATATCGGAGAAGTCCAGTTCGGGGTTAACCCCCTGGGTGTAGAGGTTCAGCGCCACGGTCACCAGGTCGACGTTGCCGGTACGCTCGCCGTTACCGAACAGGCAGCCTTCGACGCGGTCGGCGCCGGCCATCAGGCCCAGTTCGGTGGCGGCAACGCCGGTGCCACGGTCGTTGTGGGTGTGCAGGCTGATGATCACACTGTCACGACGGTTGATATGGCGGCCGAACCACTCGATCTGGTCGGCATAGATGTTCGGTGTGGCGCATTCAACCGTGGCCGGCAGGTTGAGGATCATCTTGTGCTCGGGCGTCGGGTTCCACACCTCGATCACGGCGTCGCAGACTTCCTTGGCGAATTCCAGTTCAGTGGCGCTGAAGGTCTCCGGGGAGTATTCGAAGGTCCACTGGGTTTCCGGCTGCTGCGCAGCGTATTTGACGAACAGTTTGGCCGCGTTGACTGCGATGGCCTTGATGCCATCCTTGTCCTGGTTGAACACGATACGGCGGAACGACGGCGACGTAGCGTTGTACAAGTGCACGATGGCCTTCTTGGCACCGCGCAGGGATTCGAAGGTGCGTGCGATCAAGTCTTCACGGCCCTGGGTCAGCACCTGGATGGTGGTGTCCTCGGGGATGTGGTTGTCTTCGATCAGGGTGCGCACGAAGTCGAAATCGGTTTGCGAGGCGGCCGGGAACGACGCTTCGATTTCCTTTACGCCAACCGCGACCAGGGTTTTCCAGAAGCGTAATTTCTTCGCAGCGTCCATCGGCTCGATCAACGACTGGTTGCCATCACGCAGGTCGGAGCTGCACCAGATCGGCGCGGTGGTGATGGTTTTCGAGGGCCAGGTGCGGTCCGGGATATCGATAGTCGGGAACGCGCGGTACTTGGAAGACGGGTCTTTGAGCATGCTCATCGGGAAATCCTTTGTGTAGGGGCCGAGAAGAGGCGGCCTGCCATGCAACTGTTATTGGGGATGGAGCTTGGGACGAGGCAGATCGATTCAGCCTGGCAGTCGTGCGCTGACAAGGCACAGGCTGCGGTGCTGGCGAAGCTGAATGAGGGTGTGAGAGGTTTTCATAAGCCCAACCCTAACCGTGGGCAGGGGAGATGGCAAGTGATCAGGAAAAATTGATAGATTTTCTGATTTTATGCGGTTTTAAGGTTAATTATTGCGGTTATTATTTTTTATATTTGTTGTTGTTGCGCTGCTTTTAAGCAGCGCGCAATTTATTGAGTTCGGGTTTTGTCGCATAGTTCAGGCGTGCACAACGCAATGGCGATCGGTTCGCCATTGCGCAGGCCATGCGCGACTAACACATTCAGGTCACTTGCTGGAAAACCTGATAATCCCCTACCGTAAGGCTGTCCGCTACCCCGGCCCCGGGATCGCGCTGGATGGATGGGCCGCTGATGGCCGTGCTCTTGGAGAATGAAGTGTTCGGGTACACCCCTATACCTATGCCGCCATTCAGTTCGGCCAGGCCTGGTACGTTGCGAGCCGTGTTCATATGGGCCCTGCCTACCAGGGCCAGTACTTTTTCGCCGGGCTTGCGCTTTTGTATGACACGGGTCGCGAAGTAGTTGAGTTCCTGCAGGCGTGTGATGCCATTGTCATTGTCCCCGACGTACTTGTAGAAATCGGGCATATCCGAACGGCGGGTCAAGTAGTGATGCTCAATGGGCCTGACGGTTATACCATTGTCATTGGCAAGCTTAACCAGTTCGGAGAGTGTGGGAGACGCGCCTGGTGGCCGATGACCACCCATGCCGACATCCATAAGCTGGCCTGCGGCATTGAGTTCGATGTTCTCAAGATACAGGGTGGTGACGCCTGCCTCCTTGAGGGCTGGCATGCATTCTTTGATCATCTGGAAACTCGCGATTTCGCGATGAGACTCGCCCAATATCACAATGTCAGTGACGTCATAAGCCTTGCGCAAGAGATCGGCGGGCGACGTGCCGGGTGCAAGCTCCAGCCGAGGCGGGCGCGGCGGCATCTGGCCGGGCGTAAGCATGTTCCGATAGAAGTGAATCAAGTCGCGCCTGAACCAGGTTCTGAATACGGGCAGTCTTGCGGGGGTAAAGTGATTTTCGACCAACCTGCCGTCGGTGATGCTGAAATATTCGTGGTCGGTTAACTTCTGCTTGGCGGGCGCTTGCGCTGTCGATGCTGGCGCTTCTACTGCTTGTGATCCTGAAGCTGAAGCTGAGCTTGACCCTGACCCCCCTGACCCTGAAGCCGATCCCGATCCCGATGCATTTGCTACCGGCGTCGGTGCTCCTCCGGGCAGTCGATTCAGGCGCCATTCACCGTTGCCTGCGTGTTCCACCGACGCCACGATCCTGCTGCTTTTGCTCCTCGTCAGCGGAGCATTGGGGTCGATGATATTGGCCTGCCCACTGCTGGCGTGAAATGCAGAGTCGATCTGATAAACCTTGTTCACGCCAGTGCTATCGGTGAAGCGGATATACCAATTGTCGTCGACATTATAGGTACCGTTGGTGCCTAACTGACGACCAAGGATTATATCGTCGGGTTTGGCGTAGGCGCTCAGGTCGCGGCTTGGAGCGACCCCCAGGGCCGGTGTCTGCACGACACCTTGTTCCACACCTCTGCTAGTGGAGGCGATAGCGGGTGCGGGGCTAGCCGGCGCAGGCAGCGCCCTTGCGGCGGGGCGTATCGGGTTGGCGACGGCAGTCGTTGACGCATTGAATACCGGCCGCATTGACGAAGCGCGAAGGTTGGGGATGCGCGCTGCGGCCAGGGTAAAGTCGGCGTAGATCCCACGGCCCAGGCCGGGGTTCTTGATCAGGTGTGGCAACAGCTGGCTATTGGCGCGCAGCGCAGTCACCGCCGCTTTGCCCAGGCGAGCACCGGCGGAAAGGCCCTTGCCGAGTACCGGTACCAGGTCCAGCAACAGCGTGCCCACTTCAATGCCGAACTCGACTTTGTTGATTTTCGACTGGGCCGCCACTTCTGCACTGCTGACGGACTGGTAGTCAGCCTTGTCTATCACCAACTGCACGTGTTGCTTATACAGGTGATCCTCTACATTGCCTGTTATCGGCTCGAGAGTCAGATCGCCGCCTTTGAGCTTTAACGCCTGGACGGCCAGGCTGGTTATTTCATAAGGATCTTTTATCGCCAATGGGTTAGCCAGGCGCTTCTTGGCGGTCTCAATGAACGAGACGAAGTCATCTTTATTTACCGGTGATTTTCTTCGGGCGGTGTAGGCCGTCCACTCATCTTTTTCCAGCAGGGTGTTCAGCGCGGCCTGGTCAGCGACCTCACGAAACACTACGCCATCTGGAGCATCGGGTGCGTACAGCACCAGCGATGAATCCACTTGATTGCCGATCACGAGCACGCCTTGGACGGGTAAGCCGTATTGCACGAGGCTGTTGGCGACGATGGTCTTGCCATCAACCTGAGGGCGATTGGCCGGGTCGGGATAATCCAGCACCGCAGCGACCCATTGCGCAGCGCGTTTTGTCGATTTGTCCTGGCTAGCCTCTGTTTGATAGGCATCGGGGTTGAGCTCGGCGAGAAAGCTTTCTTTGGCCATCAGGTCGTTCAGGTTGGCTTTCCAGGCCTGGCGCAGTTGCGCAGCAGGCCCCGACGCCGTATCAGGCGCCAGCTCCTGTTCAAGCAGCTTGGTGTACTCGCCGCCCACATCTGCTGTATTGACCAGTGTTTTGAGCGTTTCGGTATCGAGTATCACCTGCTTGCCCTTGGCGTCGAGGAGGGGCTTGCCCTGGGTGTCGACCAGCGGCAGCGTCAGAGTGGTATGGGTGAATTGGCCGCGTTCGACGGCTGGAAAACCGCTGGGGTTTTGCAATGCCAGGTCGGTCAGGGACACTGAGCGCTGAGCGGGAAAAGTGGTCCTGGCACCACTGCCTCGGCCGCTGTGAATGGTTGTGCGAGTGTCGACCTGAACCATCAGTTGGTCAGCATTCAGGCGTGCCCTCGGGTACTGTCGGCTAAGCGCTTGGTTCAGCCGATCCCGGGAAAAATCCGCCAGGGACGGGATCTTTTCCAGCAGTGAGGCCAACTGGCGCGAACTTTCCCCTTCGGAATGCTCCAGCTTTTCGAAGAACGCTTCTTGAACCGGTTCGAGGGTTTTCAACCATTGCGGTTGCAGCTTTTCGGCCAGCTTGGCGTCGCGTGCAAGCATGGCATTGGTGCCATCGAATACAAAGAGTGCATCTGCTGCGCCATCGAGGCTTTGTATTGACGCTGGATCCAGCAAGGCGTTGCTGCCGGCGCCAGTGACTGGTGGCGCCAATGCCTGGGCCAGGTGCGCATTGATCTGCGTCTCCTGGCGTTTGAGCATCAAGGGGATTGCTTCTGCCAGCACGTCGCCGCTCAGGGGTTCAACACTGCGCATCAGGTCTTTGCCTGAAGGCGCTTCGGGTTGGTTTTGTACCGACAACGGCGCGGTTTGCAGCAGCAGTTCGGCGTCTATTCCGCCCTGGTCAAGGCGTGCCGCCAACGCCTGGCGTGCCTGAGCCGGGGTGGCAAACTCCTCGAAACCCTCACCGGGTGTGTACAGCACGACGGGGCCATTGAGGTCATTGAGAGCAAGGCGCCTGCCGTCTTTTGACCAGGTTGGCGGGGTGGCTGCGCAGCCGTCGGTGCTGGTGATAAGGAAACCGCCCGCCAGCATGGCACCGTGCTCGGTGCCGTCATCCAGGGTGATGGGATACACGCCCGGGCGTGCGCCGTTGGGGAACTGGCGTTCCCGATCGGCCAGCGTGGGATATTGCAGGGCGATATCTATCAAGCGTTTGCTGGCCGGGCTCAGGGTGCCGTCGCTGACACGCAGCGCGGCCAGGGTCGACAGTTGTTGTTTGTGCAGGCTCAGCAGTTGGTCTTGCGGGACTTTCGGCAGTTGCGGGGTGTTCAGGATTTTCTCGATCTGTGCATCCATCGGCGTCAGCCGTGGCGTACTCCAGAACGCTTGCAGGTACGCCGGATACTGCGTGGCAATGGCGCGTGCAATTGATTGCAATGAGCTGGAGGTGCTCAACGTCTTGGGCTCATCGGCAGGCGTGGGGCGAGTCGTGAATTCGGTACGTACCTTGCGTTCTGCGTGCAGGAGCGTATTCGGGTTGGCCAGGATGTTGCGCACCTTTTCACCGAGGGCCTTCATCAGAGGTTCTGATGACAGCGGTGTTTCGTCGTCGCCGTCGCTGCGGTAGCGATTGAAACTGATGGTGTCGGCGGCGAGGGGGCGCAGGTCTGGAAAGGCCTGTTCAAGTTGCGCTTGCACAAAGGCCTTGAAACTCGGTTGTTCGCTTTGCAGGCGTTGCATCTCTTGCGTGAGGCTGTCGTGCTGGGTAAGGAACGCGCGCTGGTGACTGACGTTGAACTGCTTCACAAGCTTGGGGTAATGCACGCCGACGGGGGCAATCCCGGAAGACGTGGGCAGCGCCAGATCGTCTGGGGCATAGCTCAAGGCCGCTGGCGGCGAGGACGTAGATTGGTGTGTATCGGCTGGACGATGGACGCCGGCGTTGTCGACATAGAGACGATAAAAGGCGTCAAAGGGGCTGCGCGGAGCAGCCTCTAGAAGAATAGGCATAAGCGGGCACTCGCAGGATGAATGGGCTGTTCATATCGTCGTTACGCTCCCGGTAACGCGTAGGTTGGGTGCGTATTGACCATCCGGTGGTTCCTGCTGCAAATGTAAGCAGGAGCGAGCGTGTTGCAGTGAAATCGGTGCAGTTCAGGCTAGGCGGGAGGAAAGAGAAGGGCGCGCAGGGGAAGGCGCCCAGGCATGGCTGTCAAGGCTGAAATGCGCCGATAAAAATTGCCGGGTCGACCCTGGCATCGTTAAGGCTGACATTCCAATGCATATGCGGCCCGGTGGCTCGGCCAGTTGCGCCGACCTTGCCCACCACCGCACCGCGGACCAGTTGCTGACCCACTTTCACATCGATCTTCGACATATGGCAGAACATGCTGATAAAGCCCTGGCCATGGTCGACGAACACGGTATTGCCGTTGAAAAAGTAGTTGCCGACCAGGATCACCTTGCCGTTCGCCGGCGTCTTGATGGGCGTACCGGCCGGCACGGCGAAATCCAGGCCTGAGTGCGGGTTGCGTTCTTCACCGTTGAAAAAACGGCGCACGCCGAACCTGCTCGACAGCGGACCATTCACCGGTTTGTCCAGCACCAGGTTGCTTGGCAGGGTAGGGCTGAAGCTGCGGTAAGCCTTGAGCTGCACGGCCAGTTCCCCTTCGATGCGCTTGAGCTGCGCAGGGGCTGGATTGACCTGGCTTTTATTCTTCAAGGTAATGCGCTGTTCCGGGTACTTCTTGTAGCCGACGATAAACGGCAGATTGCGCCCGCCGCTGCTGATGCGCTCGTTGCCAGGCTTGACCGTCAAAGGGATGCCGACAATCGCCAGCCAGTTGTCCTGCTCCTTGACCACCAGCACCGGCTTGCCTTGGTAAGTAGCCTTCGGCGCCGTGGCGGACGGGCCCAGCTCGACCACCGCCACGCCACCCGGCACCGGTTTGTTCAGGGTGCGGGTGATATAGCTGTCAGCCTGGGCGTTAACGGCCAGGCACAGCAGCAGCAACAAGCTCAATAGACGTGGCATCAATCAATCCAGTAGCGAAAGGGTGACGGGTGTCAGGTGGTTGTCTTCCACCCGCACTTGCAATTGGCCTTCACCGAGACGCGCGGTCAGGCGCTGGCCGGTGTGGGTTTGTGCGGCATTGCGAATGGCCTGGCCGCGCTCGTCGAGCAGGATGCTGTAGCCACGACCCAGGGTTGCCAACGGGCTGACCACCTGCAACGTCTGCACCTGGCTTTGCAGTTGCAGGCGCCGCGCCTTGAGGCCTTCGCGCATGGCGCGGGGCAGTCGCTCGGCGAGGCTATCCAGGCGCTGGCGCAACAGCGCCAGTTGGCGGCCCGGATGCTGGCCGGCGAGGCGGGTTTCCAGGCGGATCAGGCGCTCGCGCCGGGTATTGAGGCTGCGCTCGAAGGCGCGGCGCAGGCGCATGTCAAGGTCGTCCAGGCGCTGGGCCTGCTGGCGCAAGCGCTCGCCTGGGTGACGCAGGCGTCGGGCCATGCCTTCCAGGCGCAGGCGGTCGTGGGCCAACCGGTTGCGCATCAGCATCACCAGGCGGCGGTGCAGGTTGTCGACCTGGCGTACCCAGTGGCTGGCGTCCGGTGCGAGCAGCTCGGCTGCGGCGGATGGCGTAGGCGCACGCACGTCTGCGACAAAATCGCAGATGGACACATCGGTTTCATGGCCGACGGCACTGACGATGGGCGTCACGCAGGCGTCCACCGCTCGGGCCACGGCCTCCTCGTTGAAGCACCAGAGGTCTTCCAGCGAGCCGCCGCCTCGGGCCAGGATCAACGCGTCGAACCCACGTGCGTCGGCCAGTTTCAATGCACGCACAATCTGCGGGATGGCTTCGCGACCCTGCACGGCGGTGGGGATCAGGGTCAGCTCAATGTTCGGTGCCCGACGGCGGAACACGCTGATGATGTCGCGGATCACCGCACCGGTCGGCGAACTGATAATGCCGATCCTTTGTGGATGCGCCGGCAGTGGGACTTTACGCTCGGCACTGAATAACCCTTCGGCGCTGAGCTTCTCTTTCAGCGCGTCGAAGGCCAGGCGCAGCGCGCCATCACCGGCAGGTTCCACCGTATCGAGAATCAGTTGGTAGTCACCGCGGCCCTCGAACAGCGAGACCTTGCCGCGCACCTTGACCGCCAGGCCGTCCTTCAACGCCTGGCGCACCCGTGCCGCGTTGTTGCGAAACAGCGCACAACGCACCTGGGCGCCGCTGTCCTTGAGGGTGAAATACACATGGCCGGAGGCTGGGCGGGCGAGGTTGGAGATCTAGCCTTCGCCCAAGATATTGGTGAACACGTCTTCCAGCAAAACCCGCGCACGGCCGTTGAGCTGGCTGACAGTCCGGACTTCGCGGTCTAGGCCCAGGCGGGCAAAGGGATCTTTAATCATGGGCGGCAGTTTATAGGCATTCGTGCAGGGTTTGACAGAATTGCTCCACCAGCGTGCTCGGCAGCTGCGCGCAGGCCAGGGCTACGGTGCTGTGACAGTCCGGGTCGGCCAGGGGCAGGAAGTGCAGGTTGGCAGGGGCGATGTCCTGCATGGACTTGGGTAACAGGGCAATGCCGAAGCCGGCCTGGATCAATTGCAACTGCGTAGTCTTGCGAGACATCACCCGCGCCGCCCTGGGGAAAAAACCGGCGCGCATGCATAGCTCTGCCGACAGATAACTCAGCCCGCCACGTTGTGGATGGGGGATCGAGATAAACGCTTCGTCCTTGAGCCGGGCCAATTCCACAGCGCCGTCGCTACATGCCAGAGGATGACTTGGCGGCACCGCCAGCACCAATGGCTCGTTGTACAACGGCACCACGCGCACCCCTTCGCGCTGGCGCAACACCGGCAAGCGCAACAGGCCGACATCCAGGCGACCGTCGGCAATTTCTTCCAACTGGGCCTCGGAGGAGAGTTTGGCGATATCCATCGACACCCCGGGGCAACGCTCCAGCCAGGTGCTGATGCCCTGCAGTAGCGCGCCGCTCATCGGCACGGTGCTCGAATGACTCAGGCGCAAGGTGCCGAGCTGGCCATTGCCCACCTGTGTCGCCATCTCGCTGGCCTTGAGCAGCTCACCCAGCAGGTTGCGTGCCCGTGGATAAAAGGCCTCACCGGCCGCCGTCAGGCGCGGCTGGCGAGCGGTGCGCTCGAACAAGGGGGTCTGCAATTGGTTTTCCAACGCCTTGATCTGCCGGCTCAAGGCCGACTGCGCCACGAACAGACGCTCGGCCGCGGCGCTGAAGCTGCCGCTGTCGGCGATTTCGACGAAGTAACGCAGTTGCCGGGTAGAAATCACGGGGCATGCCTTTTAGAGATGGGTGGGCGGCTTTGAAGATATTAGTCGCAACACTCACCGATGGCTAAAGTGAAGGCCAGGTCTTTTAAGGAATAGCCCATGAGCGCGGTTGAGTGGATGAGTCAGTGGTCGTTCGGCGCAGTGGATTGGCTGGTGATCGGCCTGGGCATTGTGGTGGCCTATATCGTGTTTGGCATCGCCGGCTTCGGCACGGCGTTGGTGGCGGGGCCGGTCTTGCTGATGTTTATGCCGCTGTCGAAGATCATCCCGCTGCTGGTGCTGCTGGATTTTGTCGCGGCGTTTGGCGGCCTGCTGCAAACGCGACGGGAGGTGAACACACCGGAGCTGCTGCGATTGCTGCCATGCATGGCGATAGGCTGCACCCTGGGCGTGGTGTTTTTGCTCAATCTGCATTCGGATCTGTTGCTGCTGTTGATGGGGCTGTTTATCAGTGCCTACGCCCTTTATAGCCTGGCGGTGAAAGCCCGGCCGACGCAGCTGGCGGCAGGTTGGTCGATCCCCATGGGCACGGTGGGCGGCTTGTTTGGTGCGTTGTTTGGCAGTGGCGGCTTTTTATACGCCATTTATCTCAATAGCCGATTATCCAAGGACGCGGCGCGGGCCACACAAAGTGCGCTGATCAGTTGCAGCACGGTGGTGCGCCTGAGTTTGTTTCTGATTGCCGGGGTATATGCGGATCTGCCCTTGTTGATGTTGGCGGTTTGCCTGTTGCCCGCGATGGCCTTCGGGCTTTGGTGTGGACGCAGGCTGACGATGCGCATGTCTCGTGAAGCGTTTGTGCGTTTGGTGACCTGGTTGGTGCTGGCCAGTGGTATTGCGTTGATCGGGCGGTATTTGAGCACTTGACCTGTGTGGGGCAGGGATTAAGCTGCCAGCCTTTAGGGCGCCATCGGGGGCAAGCCCCCTCCCACATTTTGAATTGTTAATACGTTCAAAGGTGGGAGGGGCTTGCCCCCGATGGCGCCAGACGCCACACCGCAGGACTCCCATGAACTCCCAAAGCATCCTCGTCCCGAAAATCTCCACCTTGCCGGTCCACGAACCCCGCGCCCGGGCAATCGTGCGCTGGCTGGTGCGCAAGAACATCGTCAAGGAAGAGTTAACCACCTGCGGCCGCACGGGTAACCGCATGGCCTACGCCCTGGCCGATGGCGCCCGCGCCGTGGTGCTGCATCCCGAGGCGCTGCCGTTCAATGAGCCGGTCAATGGCCTGGAGATCATCTACAAACGTTGCATCTATACGCCGGCCAAGGGCTTTCTCGAAGAGGCCGGTTGCCCGGAATGCCTCAAGGAAGTCGGCGAGGCGCTGTTCGAAAGCCTGGAAGACTGGATGCCCGGCCACACCGACAATTTCACCTGCCCGCTGTGTGGGCATGAAGATGACATCAACGGCTTCCTGTTCCTGCAGGAATGCGGGTTTTCCAACCTGGGGTTCATCTTCAATAACTGGGCAGAGGCGGGCTTCAAGCAGAGCTTTATCGACGAGTTTGCCGATTGGTTGGACCAGAAGATCGCCTGGGTCAAAGTCGAGCTTTAAGCGATACCCATGTAGAAGGTTTTCTCCATCTATCAGTAATACCAAGTTTGTCAGAGTTTTACATTGAGCCTGGCAGGGTGCATGTATATAATGGCGCGCTTCCATTTTCCCGCTCGGGAGCCCCCGCGATG
>Ga0160464_100969_pt1 | contig 13872 bp, 12 predicted proteins | sample HID1971I_E11MG_FD_108275 | JGI IMG/M metagenome (GOLD analysis project Ga0160464, IMG submission 108275) | Enriched millipede-associated microbial communities from UW Madison campus, WI, USA - HID1971I_E11 MG | ecosystem: Host-associated > Arthropoda: Insects > Digestive system > Unclassified ... | reverse complement strand
TGTGATGGATGACCGCGCCGGCAAGCTATGGGACCTGAGCAGCATCGTCTCCGAGATGAGCTGGAAGACCGAGCGGATCGGCAAGGCTTCGTCGCTGGAGCTGACGTTTGTGAAGGGGGCGCCCTATCAGGACAAGGCCTTCGCTTACGAGCCCGGCAACGTCATCCGGGTGTGGGTAGAGGGTGCGCCGCTATTCTACGGCTATGTGTTCTCGATCGAGCAGGGCAGCGACGAGCAGGTGAAGATGACGGCCTATGATCAGATGCGCTATCTGATGAGCAACGAGACGTACGTGTTCGAGCATACGACGGCGACCAAGGTCATCGAGCGGATCGCTCGCGATGCGGAGCTGCGTGTCGGCTATCTGGCCGATACGCAATATGTCATCCCTGGACTGATCGAGGACGGGCAAAAGCTGATGGATATCATGTACAAGGCGCTCGACAAGACGCTGATCGCCAAACAGGAGATCTATATTCTATATGATGACGCGGGATACTTGACGCTGCGTAATATGACGGAAATGACGGTTGCTGTCATCGTCGGCGATGCGAGCATGCTGTTCGACTACAGCTACAAGCGCTCCATCGACAGTGAGACGTACAACCGGATCAAGGTCGTGCAGGACAACAAGACGACGGGCCGACGCGATGTGTACATCATGCAGGACAGCTCGACGATCGCCAAGTGGGGGCGGCTGCAGCATTACCACAAGGCGGATGACCAGATGAACGCCGCGCAGATCCGCGAGATGATCGAACGGACGCTCGAGCTGAAAAACCGCGAGCAGCGCTCGCTGTCGCTCGAAGCACTCGGCAATCCGTCGGTGCGCGCCGGCTGCATGATCCGCATCCAGATCGCAGAGCTTGGCGTCGAACAATATTTCCTGGTCGAGTCGTGCTCGCATCGCTTCTCGGGCGGCGAGCATACGATGTCGCTAGAATTGAAGGTGATCGGATGAGCATGCTGGATATTATTAAACGCGCCAGCCTGGAGGCGGTTGAAGCAGGGAATCCTGCGGCCGTCTTTTTTGGCGTGGTCGTCGGCGCGGCGCCGCTCAAGGTGCTGGTCGACCAACGGTTTACGTTGCCTGCAGATTTCCTGATCGTGCCTGAACGTCTGACGGAGCGACAGTACGTCGTCGGCGACGAGCAGGTGACGATCGGCAGAGAGCTGGAGCCGGGCGACAAAGTAATCCTGCTGCGCGTCCAGGGCGGGCAGCAGTATCTGATCGTAGACAGGGTGGTGAGCACATGATCCCACAAGGCGGGACGCTCCCGGATGATCGATTCGTCCTCGAGGAGCAGACGAGTCTGACCTACGCGCTGGACCCCGTTGCCGGCCGCATCAGCGGCAGGGTAGACGGACTGGCGGCCGTGCGGCAGGCTGTTTTTAAACTTTTGCAGACCGAGCGATTCGCCTATGCGATCTATGACAGCAACTACGGCTATGAATCGTCGCTAGGGTTGCAGGGCGAAGTGTTTCGGCTGGAGACGGAACGCAAGGTGACGGAGGCGCTGTTGACCGATAGTCGCATCCGGGCGGTAGAGGATTTCAAATTTGCAGAGCAAGGCGATACGGCGCTCGTGAGCTTCACGGTCGTGACGGATCAAGGCGCCTTCGAAGCGGCCGGGACGGTGAACGTCAATGGCTGACAATCAGGATATGACAACGATCCTGCAGCGGATGCTGGATGATGTGCCGGACGGCATCGACAAGCGGCAGGGCAGCATCATCTATGATGCGATGGCCCCGGCAGCTGTGGAGATGGCCGAGCTGTACGGCGAGCTGGAGATCAATCGGCGGCTCTCCTTTGCAGAGACGGCGAGCGGCGAGTATCTGGAGCTGCGCGTCAAGGATTATGGGATCGAGCGCAAGCCGGCGACGCGGGCATTGCGGCGCGGCATCTTCCTCGATGATGCGGGAGCGCCAGCGGCGATCCCGATCGGCAGCCGATATGCGATCGGCGGCGTCAGCTATGCGGTGCAATCGCAAGAGACGGGCGGCTCGTATGTGCTGCGCAGCGAGGTGGCGGGCGAAGCGGGCAACCAGCCGCTCGGGCCGCTGCTGCCGCTCGACTATATGCCGGGTCTGGCTGTCGCCGAGCTGGCAGATGTGATCGTACCCGGCGAGGAAGCGGAGAGCGACGAGGCATTGCGCCAGCGCTACTACGCCCGTGTGAGGACCCCGGCGGCTGGCGGCAGCAAGGCGGACTATGTGAACTGGGCGCTCGAGGTGCCCGGCGTCGGCGCAGCCCGGGTGTTCCCGCTCTGGGATGGACCCGGGACGGTGAAGGTGATCATCGTCGACACGGACAAGCGACCAGCCGGCGAGCAAGTGGTGGCCGATACGGCAGCGCACATCGAACGGCTGCGGCCGATCGGTGCGTCCGTGACGGTAGCTTCCGCCACAGCGCGGGCCGTGCAAGTCTCGGCGAAGATCGTGCCTGCCGCAGGCTATGCCGTGAGCGGGATTGCGGAGGCCTTCCGCGAGCTGCTCGCCAGCTATCTGGCCCGCAACGTATTCACGGTGCCGTGGGTGAGCACAGCGATGATCGGCACGCTGCTGCTGCAGACGCCGGGGGTCATCGACTACAGCGAGCTGCGGGTCAATGGCGGGACAGTCAATCTTGAGCTCGCTGATGACGAGATCGGCGTGGTAGACACCGTCGAGCTGGAGGTGTAGGCAGATGAGCTATCCCAATGAGGTAGATCGCTTCCAAGAGAAGCTGAACAAGAAGCTGGACGACAGCGTCTACGTCATCGAGGAGCGGCTGGCCTTGACGGGCGGCGTCTTCGAGGGCGTACTGGCGCATGACCATATCCGGCGTGAGAGCATCCGCATCTATACCGGGCCAGGTCTGAGCGGGAGCGAGGTCATCCAATATTTCCTCAGTGTGCCGTCGGAGACGCCGTGGAAGCTGATCCTCAAGGTATTCAGCTCGGCCGAGGCTGTCTATGTGACGTATGAGACGCCAGGCGATCGGGTGGAGGCAGAGGATATCAACCAGCTGCAGGGGAGCATGACTGCCGTGCAGACGGAGCTGGATCGGGTCAAGACCGTGACGGCGGATGAGCTGCAGGAGCATGTGAGTCGAATGGACGAGCTGGAGGCGGCCAAGGCAGACCGGCTGTCCGTCGATGCGGCGCTGCTGACGAAGGCGGACAAGGCCAACACGTATACCAAGGAGCAGACCGACGAGCGGATCCAACTCGTCATCGGTGCGGCTCCGGAGGCGCTCGATACGCTGCAGGAGCTAGCGCAGGCGCTGGACAATGACCCCGACTTCGCAGCGACGATGACGACGCAGTTGGCTGGCAAGGTGGACAAGGCGCCGGGCAAGCAGCTCTCGACCGAGGACTATACCTCGCCCGAGAAAGCGAAGCTGGCTGGCATCGCCGCAGGAGCCAATCTGTACGTGCACCCGTCTACTCATTCGGCGGATATGATCGTCGAGACGTCCACTGTCAAGATGATGACCGGCGACGAGCGGGCCAAGCTGGCCGGGATCGCGACGGGGGCAAACCAGTATGTGCATCCGGCGACGCACCCGGCAGCTATCATTACCGAGAGTGCAGAACGCCGCTTCGTCACGGACGAGGAGCGGGCCAAGCTGGCGGCGATCGAGCCCGAGGCCAACCGCTACGAGCATCCGGCGACCCATCCGGCCGACATGATCGTCGAGACGTCTACTATCAAGATGATGACGGCCGCCGAGCGGACCAAGCTGGCGGGTATTGCTGCCGGGGCGAATCAGTACGTGCATCCCTCGACGCATCCGGCGTCGATGATCGTCCCGGATGCGTCGAACCGCTTCGTCACCGATACGGAGAAGGCGACCTGGAATGCCAAGGAAACGCCTGGCGGCGCGCAAGCCAAGGTAGATACGCATGCGGAGGACAGTGTCCGGCATATCACGGCTCCCGAACGCTCCGCGTGGAATGCCAAGCAGGCGGCGCTCGGCTTCACGCCGGAAAATGCAAGTCGACGCGGTGCGGCTGGCGGTTACGCAGAGCTGGACGCCAGCGGCAAGATCCCGGACAGCCGGATCTCGTCTACCTTCGTCACCCAGTCGCAGCTCGGCGGGGCGGGCTATGGCGATATGACCAAGTCCGTCTACGATACGAACAATAATGGCAAGGTCGATGCCGCCGAGGCGGCCGACAGCGTGCCGTGGGCGGGAGTCACCGGCAAACCGTCGACCTTCGCGCCATCGGCTCATACGCATAACGTGCTGTCCGTCCAGACGGACAATGTGCGCGATGCGGCGGCGTTGCCCTCCGTGTATGAACGGGGCGTAACGACGTTTTTTAGCAATAATCCGACCAACAAGTTCAACGGCGTCAACTATTGTACGGTGATGACGATCAAGGGCTACTCCAACATGGCTGCGGTGCAATATATCTATCCGTATAATGTCGATGCGCCGATCAGCTACCGTTATGCGCTCTATAATACCGACGCCTGGCGCGAGTGGCGGACGTTGGCTGTGGCCAGCGAGGTCATGCCGCGCGGACCGTTGACCTGGAACCAGGTGAAGGGGGTGTAGCGATGGCCTACGGACAATATCTGTATGGCGTGCTGGACTACGGCACGTTGGGCGGCGGAGCAACCGGACCCGAGGCGCCGGAGTCGCTCGATCTGATGGCGTACCTGCCGGCGTATTATCGCGGCATCCGCGAAATGGAGGCGATCCAGCATCAGCATGGGCTGGAACTTATGCGTCTGCATGAGGGCGCGGATGATGGCTTGCGCCAAGCGTTCGTCGAGACGGCGACATGGGCGCTCTCGGACTGGGAGCGGGAGTTCGGGCTGGCGGTCGATTCATCCAAGCCCGATGTATGGCGGCGTGAGGTGCTGCGGGCGAAGATTCGCGGCTCCGGCACGACGACGCGACTCAAGGTCATCCAGGCGGCTGCGGCCTTCTCGGGCGGCGAGGTCGATGTCGTCGAGTATCCAGCGGAGAGCCGGTTCGAGATCGTCTTCATCGGCGTGCTGGGCATTCCGCCTAATATGGCGGGCTTCATCGCCATGCTGGAGGACATCAAGCCGGCGCATCTCGCCTATAGCTTCCAGTACCGGTTCACCTGGTGGGAGACGCTGCGGGAGCTGACCTGGTCGCAGGCGAGCGACAAGACGTGGAGCGAACTACGAGTATACGAAGGAGAGTGAAGCAACGATGCAAACGACAGGCAATCTGAATCTGAAGAAGCCGGAAGGTACGGATATCGTAGACATTAACGATCTGAACGACAACATGGACATCCTCGATGCCGAGGTGTCCCGCGTCGCTTCGACGACGGCAAACGGCCGGATGAGCGCGACTGACAAAACCAAGCTGAACGGTATCGCCACTGGCGCCAACAACTACGTCCATCCGTCGACCCACCCGGCGTCGATCATCGCCCAGGACAGCAGCAACCGCTTCGTCACGGACGCCGAGAAGTCGGCTTGGAACGCCAAGGCCGGCACCTCCGTCGCGACGACGAGTGCGAACGGGCTGATGAGCTCAACGGACAAGAGCAAGCTCGACGGCGTCGCCGCCGGGGCCAACAACTACGTCCATCCATCGAGCCACCCGGCGTCGATCATCACCCAGGACGCCAACAACCGCTTTGTCACCGATACGGAGAAGGCAGCTTGGAATGCGAAAGCGGGGACATCTGTAGCGACGACGAGTGCGAATGGGTTGATGAGTACAGCAGATAAGGAGTTATTGGCGAATAGGGAAGGGTATGGAACAACGACTGGTACAGGTACTGTTTACAGCGTTACTCTTTCGCCCGCTCCGACTGCGCTAGTTGATGGACTCGCTTTCGCTGTTAAAATTCATCTTCAAAATACCGGCAGCGCAACAATTAATGTGAATGGTCTTGGAGCGAAAACAATTAGAAAAAGCAATGGTAGTACATTGTCAGCGGGTAATTTTCGTCAGAATTCAATCTATACGCTGAGGTATAATGGCACGGATTTTATCTTACAGGGTGAAGGGGGGGAGTACGGAGACGCAACTGCAGGTAATGTGTTAGCAGGTAAGACGATAGGCACTGATGCTGGATTAGTGACTGGGACGATGCCTAATCGAACTGGCCATGTTACTGCTCAGTCTATTAGTCGATCAGGGACAACTCTTAGGCTAAGACCGCAGCCCGGCTATTATGCAGCTGATTCCAGCAACAGTGTTCAAATTTCTGATTCGAATTTTATTCCAGGAAATATTCGAGAAGGAGTAAATCTTTTTGGGTTAAGCGGAAGTTTTGTGAGCGGGAAACAGGTTTCTTATATTTCAAATTATACCAATATTGAAAATAATACAATAATTACTTTTCCGAACATTTCGTTTATCCCTTCTCAAGTAATATTGTTTGTGAGTATGGAGTTATTTGGGTATGCTTATAGTCAAGGGGCAGGAGCGAGAATATCTTCTTTTATAGCATATGGTCCTGTTTTGAATCAAACAGGTTCATCAATGCAAATTGATAATAACAGTAATTTTTATTATGAGTATTCTGGTTTCGGAAACTTATCAATAAATAGTGTTAGTTGGGGAACGACAACAACTTTACAAATGGCTAAGTCTGTTAATAGTTCCCCTCAACAATCGGGTACTAAGGTATCTATTCAAAGCTTTAGAACTAGTTCATCCGGTGCTCTATTTATTCAATGATTTATACTTTTAATATTTTTATTATGTTATTATCCACATTATTGCTTTAGTTTAGAGTGCGAAAGAGAAGGTGAGGGCATTGGACTTGATCAGCAAGGAGTTGTCAGAGAGACAGCAACGTGTCGAAGATGAGCTTGTGCTACTCCAAGACGAAGCCCTGAAAAGAGCACAGGAGCTTCTGACCATTCTGTCTCGTATCGAATTGGTGGAGAAAGCTGCCCTCCGACACGAAAAAGAGCTCCACGAGCTCAAAGAGCTCTCCCGCAGCCTCCAGCAGCAATACGACCGCTTCGGCGAGAAGATCGACAAGCTGGAGAGTAAGCTGTTTTCGTGGATGCAGCAGCTGCAGCGCGACAATGCCGAGCTGATCAAAGCCGCCCAGACGGAGGGGGCGCTCGAGCGCCAGACGACCCTGAAGTCCTGGATGACCTTCCTCCAATATGTCCTCGGCGGCACGATCTTCATCATTGTCGCCTATGTGTTTGGCGTAAACTTCATAAGATAGGAGGGATGACCCATGGAATGGGATGTAGTGCAGGAGGTACTGGACCCGGCGCTGCTGGTCGTGCTGATCGCCTGCTGGACGCTCGGATATATCCTCAAGCAGACGCCGCAGGTGCCGAACTGGGCGATCGTCTATGTGGTGACGTTGTTCAGCCTGTTCTTCTCGGTGTGGATCCTCGGCTTCGGAGCCTTGCAGCTGCTGCAAGGCTTCTTGTGCGGGGCGGTCGCGGTGTATGGCTACGAGATTATCAAGCAAGGCCGGGAGGGTGCGCGCGATGGCCAAGCTTAGCAGGGCAGCATTCATCGCCAAGCTTGCGCCGATCGTGCAGCAGGTGCGGCGCGAGGGCTCGCCGATTTTCCCGTCGGTTCGGCTGGCGCAGAACATCCTGGAGACGGGCTGCGTCATCCATCCGTGGAACAATCTCGGCGGCATCAAGGTCGGCAGCGGCTCGCCGAACGCCTATTGGCGAGGCAGCGTGGTGTACAAGGGCACTTGGGAGGTCTACGACGGCAAGCGCGTCGATATCCAGGCGGCCTTCCGCGCGTACGATACGTTATACGATTTCTATATGGATCAGGATCGTCTGTTCCAGATGCCCCGCTATGAGCGGGTACGGCGGGCGATGACGCCGGAGCTGCAGGCCGAGATGCTGCAAGCATGCGGCTATGCGACCGATCCGAGCTATGCGCGCAAGCTGATCGCGATTATCCGCGAGGCTGGACTGCGCGTATATGACGAGCTGGAGGAGGAATGGACCGTGAGCGAGAAGCAGGCGATGGAAGCGAGACTGCAGCAATTGGAGCAGCGCGTGCAGCAGCTCGAGCAGGCGCATGACAGCGCTGTGCCCGCTTGGGCGCAGGGCGTCGTCGAGGCGGCGGTGAAGCAAGGGCTGATCGAGACGCCGGTGCGTGGCAGCTATGACTTCTACCGCATGCTGGCGGTAGTGCATCGCAGCCAGACGCAGGCGGCGAGTCGAGCGTCGGACCGGTGAGAGTGAGATTAGTTGAAACAACGCCGCACCGTAACGCACCTAAAGGGCCGGGACCGTCTCTTCGACGATCCTGGCCCTTTTTCTTTTTCGTACATAACTTGATGCTTCCTTAAGCCTTCACGCTGCCCCGGTCCATCGCCGCCATGGCTTGCAGGCCAGCCTGGTTGAGCAGGTTCCATGGCTTGTTGTAGTGCGGCTGGAAGAAGAAGTCGACAAAGGCGAGCTCGGCGACGGTCATGCCGTTCTGGATACACACCGACAAGGTGTTGATCTGCTGGGTCAGATCAGCCTTCGAGAGAATCTGTCCGCCGACGATGCGGCCTGTCTCGGCCTCGTAGACGAGGCGGATCAGCACCTGCTCGTAGTGCGGCATGAACTCGGGAATGTCGTGATCCTGCAGCGTCAGCTGCTGCACATCCATGCCTGCGGCGACGGCGGCTTGCTCGGTCATCCCGGTCGACGCCAGATTGTAGTCATACAGCTTCAGCCCCGAGGTGCCCTGGGTGCCCATATAACGGACGGTCGGGCGCACGAGATTGCGTGCGATCAAGGTGCCCATGCGGACGGCGTTGGTCGCGAGCGGGATGTAGGCTTGCGTGCCCGCCGGGTTGTAATGGACGGCGCAGCTGTCGCCAGCGGCGAAGATGTCCGGGTTGCTGGTACGCATGTATTCGTCGACGAGGATTGCGCCGTTCGGCAGCGTCTCGACCTGGCCGCGCAGCAGCTCCGTGTTAGGCCGGAAGCCGATGCAGAGGACGACGAGATCGGTATCGATCGGACCCTTGGTTGTGATAACCCGGCGCACGGTGCCCTGCTCGCCCTCGAACGCTTCAACGCTGCGTCCGAGCGCCAGCTCGACGCCTCGGCGTTTCAGCTCAGCTTCGAGCGGCGCGGTGAACGGCTCGTCGAGATATTTGCACAGAATGCGGTCCATGTTGTCGATCAGCGTCACCTGCTTGCCCATCTGCTCAAATGCTTCGACCAGCTCGATGCCGATGTAGCCTGCGCCGACGATGGTGACGCGCTGCGCGTCGGTCGCTTTGGCCATGATCGTTTTGGCGTGGCCGTAGTTTTTGCAGAGCAGGATGTTATCGAGGTCCATGCCGTCCATCTTGGGGATAATCGGCCACGAGCCGGTCGTCATGACGAGCTTGTCGTAGCTGTCCGTGACGATGTGGTCGCCGTCCAGGCTGCGTGCGGTCAACGTCTTGGCTGCGGCATCCACGCCGAGCACCTCATGGCGCATCCGCATCTTCACCCCCATGCCTTCCAACTGCTGTGGCGTAGCGTAGAAGAGCTGTTCGGCTTCCTTGACGACGCCGCCAACATGGAGGGCGATACCGCACGAGAGGAACGAGATGTTGTCATTGCGCTCGTAGACGGTGATCTCGGCTTCGGGATGCTGCTTGGCGAGTTGGGTGACAGCGGCGGTGCCTGCATGGGTGCAGCCGATAACGGCGATTTTCATGGTTGTCATGGTGGGTTCCTCCTTAAATATCGTGAATTAATTCACAATCATAGATGAAGTTAAATTTTGATTGGGCGAGCTTTGACTAAACCAACCTGCGGTGTCTTATTCATCATCGTGCAAATTAAGGCGTTTATATTCCTTGGATGAAAGAGGTGATGTGCGTTAATGTGATTTAATTCACAACCTTGAAGCGATGACCTAACTATATCCCGAAAGGCAGTAGCTTGCAATAGACATTCGTGATTTATTTCACAATCGAAATGAGAATGTGTCTAAAATGTGAAATTAATCACAATCAAACAAGCCCCCACCACTACCATTGCTAAACTCCCCACGACCCATTGTCTTGCATCACAAATTCATTTATAAGAAGCTCACACGCCCAATACCCAATCTCCCGCTAACTGGTACGCGAACATGAAGGAGAGAGGACACAAAACCGACAATAAAGCCTTTACAAAACGGCAAGCAACAGGGTAAGGTGAAAGTAAATCGAGAGCAAGCCGGCGGACGTGCGCCCAGGCGGGATGAGTATGGTCGACACGAATAAGCAAACGTAGCATATACGAACTGGGATCGTTAGTCGAGGAACCCTCGACAACTGAAGGATGGTTGGGCATTCCATCGAATCGACCGCCTATTGGCAGGTTCATTGCCTGCTGTACTGGCAGTAAGCCCGCAAGCGAATCGGACAAGCCTGGGTGCGCTGTCCTGGCCGAGCAGAGAAAGGAATGGATGATCTTGAGCTTTGTAGAAAGACGAATCCGAGAGCTGGAGCAGTTCTCGGCACCTCAGACGTCGCAGGAGGATCTCGGCGAATTCTGGGACGAGACGCTGCGGGCAGCCGCCGGGCGGCCGCTCCATGACCGGCGCGTGGCCGAGGACAGCCTGTCGCCACATATGGATGTGTATAAGGTAACCTACGAGGGCTATGACGATACGCCGATCCATGGCTGGTATCTATTGCCCCGATTCGCGATGCCTGCGGAGGGCAAGGGCCTGCCTTGTCTGGTCATGTATCATGGCTACCATGGCAGCAAAGGATATCCGGAGCAGTATGCGGCCTGGCTGATGATGGGCTATGCAGTATTCGCCATCGATGTGCGCGGCCAGAGCGGCGAAACCGGCAATCTGCTGGCGCAGCGGCATGGCAAAACGTCGGGCTGGATGACGCAGGGGTTGCTCGATCCGCGAGGCTGCTACTACCAGGCGATCACCGTCGATGCGATCCGTGCAGTAGAGTGGGTGGCTGCCCAGCCGGAGGTCGATGCCAGCCGGATCATCGTCATGGGCGGCAGTCAGGGCGGCGGTCTGGCGCTCATCACGGGTGCGCTCAGCGATATTCCGAGCCAGGTCATCGCAGATATCCCGAACATGTGTCACATGGACTACGGGATTTATAATTCCCAAGGCTCCTTGACGGAGGCAGCCGCTTTCGTCTCCCGCCAGCCGGAGCATCTGGAGACGGTGCTGCGGACGCTCAGTTACTTCGATATGCTCAATCTGGTGGGTCGGTTGACCGTGCCTACGTTCGTCTCGGCCAGTCTGAAGGACCCGATCTGCATGCCGGAGACGATCTTTGCCGTTTATAACCGCCTGGAGGCGCCTAAGCATATGCAGATCTACCCGTTCAACGGTCATATGACGAGCGGCGATCATCTGCGGCAGCAGTTGACCTTCATGCGGCAGCATGATCATCTGAGCTAATTCAAAAACGCCGCCCCGAACAGGGCGGCGTTGAACGTTTAACGCTGCTGGCGTTTGTAGCTGAGCAACTTTTGCGAGAGGCGAATCAAGATTCGCTGCCAGCGGTCCTGCAGCGCCGACAGCGAGAAGCCCGAGCTGGCGGGCTGCGTCGCGGCGTGGGCGCGCTGCTCCTGTTGGAGCTGTGCGTACAGCTCCGCCGCCTGGGCGCCTGCCGCTTGCTCGAGCATTCGCGTCTGCAAGCGGACGATCGCATCGTCCCACGCCTCGAGCTGAGCGAGCGTGATCGAGGAGCATTTTTTCAGCTTGGCGATCCAGGCCTCGACGGCCATCGCCATCAGCTCGGGCTGTCCGCTCATCACGGCATGCTCCCAATCCGATTCGTACGACTCGAAGCGAGGCGCATCGCCATGCTCGCCGCTGACCGCATCGGCATTCGGCTTGGAGTGATGGATGTAGCTATCGCTCTCCAGCAGGTTGCGGGAGCGCAGCGCCTCTACCGCCTGGCGATACAACTGCGGCACGTCGGCGGGGAATTCGCCCCGCGGACTGATGCCGAAGTGCATCCGGCGTTGCAGCGTCGTATATAAGCCTTCGTTGATTTCATTCATGAGTACGGTCAGACTCATCTTGGTATCCCAGACCATGAGCGTGATCTCGTCCGTCGCGCCAGGATGGCGGAATGCGGTGCCGAGCTGACGCGGCTGGAGGAACTCGTTGCAGATGTTCAGCAGAGCAAAGTATAGCAGCTCGGCGTCACTGCCGAAGCGCTGCAGCAGCTTGTAGTCGGTCGGGTCGATCTGCAGGATCGCCACCGAAGCGGTGTCGAATGACTCCGGCAGCCCACACTCGTCCTTGAGCATACGCATGGTCGAGTCGTGATGCGTCCCGTCGTCGATCAGGCCAGACAGCAGCTTGTCGGCGTACATCGGCATGAAGCGGCTGCCTTGCGGCTGCTGGCGCTCGCGGATCTGCCGCTCCTGCTGGTCGCGGAGCGACGCCGTGACCGCTTTGCTGAGCGCAGCGGCGAGCACCTTGGCTTCGACCGGCTTCAGCAGATAGTCGATGCCGCCGTAGCGCATCGTGCTGCGCACGAAGTCAAAGTCGTCATGGCCGCTGATGACGACGAACTTGATCGACGGCTCATGCTCGTGCACCCACTTCATCAGTTCCACGCCGTTCATCTGCGGCATCATCATGTCCATGAGGATTAGCTCCGGATGCTCGCGTGTAATGATATCCTTGGCTGTCAGCCCATTATCGGCTTCGAGCACTTGCTCGATGCCGTACTCCTCCCACTTGACGAGCTGGTGGATCGTTTTGCGGGCTCTCTCTTCGTTGTCCACTATCAGTAGTTTCATGCACTCTCACGCTCCACATCCGTTAAAGAGGTAGTTCAAAAAGTGATTCCAGCCGATCTTTTTGAACTCACACTAGAAGATATCTTCTCTATACCCATCCTACCGAATCCGAAGCGGATTATCAAATCCGGTTTTCAATAAAGCTTGCCGAGCCGGTACAGCGTCGCCGAGAGCTTGTGGACCGCATGCTTGTAGCCGTAGGTGCGGAGGCTGTGCGAGCCGCCAAAAAATGCCGGCAGCAACGACTTCATCGTATGCTGCATCTTGTCCACGAGCTGCCGGAACACCTCCTCCTCGCTGTAAAACTGGGTCTCCCGGCCTTGCAGCCACTCGAAGTAGGAGACGATGACGCCGCCGGCATTGGCGAGGATGTCCGGGATGATGATGACGCCCTTGTCGTCGAGGATGCGGTCGGCATCGCCCGTGACCGGCGCATTGGCGCCCTCGACGATCAGACGGGCGCGCACTTGATCGGCATTGGCCGCGTGGATCTGGTCCTCCAGCGCCGCCAGGATGAGCACGTCGACATCCAGCGTCAATACCGCTTCGCGGTCCAGCAGCTCCGCCTTGATGCCGGCCTCGCCTAGCTGCTCGACAGATACCGGCAGATCGCCGCCGTGGGCAGCCACGAAGTCGACCAGCGCCGGGACGTCCAAGCCGTCTTCATTATACAAGGTATGGTTGCGGTCGCTGACGGCGACGATTTTGTTCTGCAGCAGCTTGCACTGATACGCCTCGAGCGCAGCGACCGAGCCGACGTTGCCGAAGCCCTGGACAGCCAGCTTGAGCGGCCGTTCGGCGAGTCCGAGCGCCGTTTGCAGGTAGCGGTTGTCTCGCGATGTCTCGCTGCTGAGCCAGGAACTCTGGTTTTTCAGGAAATCATGCAGCATGTAGCGCATCGTAAAGTAGACGCCTTTGCCGGTCGCTTCACGGCGACCGAGCGAGCCGCCATTGACGACGCTTTTGCCGGTAAAGCTGCCGCGGTACGGCTGGCCAGGATGGATGTTTTTGAACTCGGCCATCATCCAGTCCATCTCGCGCTCGCCGCTGCCCATATCGGGGGCAGGGATGTCCTTGTCGGGACCGAGCACGTCGCTGAAGTACTGGACATATTTTTTGCAGATCATGTACAGCTCGCGCACCGAGTAGTCTCGGGGGTTGATGATGATGCCG
>Ga0160464_100967_pt1 | contig 13955 bp, 16 predicted proteins | sample HID1971I_E11MG_FD_108275 | JGI IMG/M metagenome (GOLD analysis project Ga0160464, IMG submission 108275) | Enriched millipede-associated microbial communities from UW Madison campus, WI, USA - HID1971I_E11 MG | ecosystem: Host-associated > Arthropoda: Insects > Digestive system > Unclassified ... | reverse complement strand
ATCGAAGGTGATCGGATGCTGCGGAGTGGTCACCGATTCACCTCGTCTGCATCCCAGCCGAGGTCGGCGCCCTCACGGATCGGCAGCGCCTCGATTCGCGCATCGGCGCAGAGCGCTCGGATCAGGTCATGCGAGCCCGCGACGACCGTGGAGTCGAAATCGATCTCGGTCACCAGCACCCACGCTCGATCCTCGGGCCAGAGGATGCTCGGGCTCTGCGCCGAGGGCGGGAAGCCGCGCGCTTCGGCTGCGACGTCGCGCCAGGCCGCCTGCAGCACCCAATCCGCGTCGGCGAACGTGCGTGGCGCGGCGGAGAACAGCACGTGCTCGCGGTCGGGAAGCTCCAGGCGAGGACCCTCCGAGATCTCACGAGACAGGATGCCCTCCTGCCAGGTGGGCTTGCGGAACACGTTGTTGAACGGGTCGTGGGCGCTGCGGTTCAGCATCGCCTGGTGATGCGGATCGTCGCCGGACACCGCGAAGGCGCTGGACGGCGTCTGTCCGAAGTGCCCGAGCAGCCCGCCGTGTCCGTCCCACAGGGCGACGACTCCGGCATCCGGTGTCGTGGTGTGCGCGACGAGATGGTCCGCAACGGCCGCGAGCTGCTCCGGGTCGAGCTCGCCCTCGAGCGGCGCCGAGTACTCACGGCCATCTGGTCCGATGCGGGTGCGCCAGTCCCCGTCGACGGGCGTCCGCACGATGCGCTGCCACTGTGCGAGCCCGTGCAGCGTGGTGCCGAATGCCACGGCGGTCGCGGCCCAGGTCGTCGGTACGTCGCCGACCAGCGGCGGATGGAACACCCGCGCGTACGCAGGGAAGCCGTGTGGCACGACGCCGTGCATGGAGGAGAATCCAGGGTCGAGGCGTTCGCGCAGCCAGTCGCCGACGCTCGGGTTCGCGATCCACTCCATGGCACCCACGCTACCGACATAGAGTGTCGGGGTGATCGCCGAGACCGACTTCCCCAGTGATGCGGACCCCGGCAGTCCGTCCCCACTACGGTAGAGGCGTGTCGCGGACGCTCGACGGCCCCGGGGGAGATGTCGCATGGTGAATCAGACCTCGGTCATGCCCGGCGAACGGGTGTTCCGCCGGCATCCGCTTCGGGCAGCGATCGGCGCGCTCGTGCTCTCGGTCGTGCTGTCGGCCGCGACGCTGTTCATTCTTCCGCGGTTTCTGCCACGCAACATGGATCTCTCGACCCGTGGGCTGATCGTCGCGGTCGTGGCGATCGCGCTCACGGCGGCGGTCTGGGTGAGCACGTTCTGGTTCCGGAACATGCGGATCGTCGTGCGTTCCGACGTCGTGGAGATCGGTCGACCGGGGGCCAGGGAGACGTACGTGCGATCGGCCACCGGGTTCCGCTCGCAGATCACCGAGCACCGCACGAACGGCCTGCGCAGCGGCGTCACGCGCGCGCTGATCGTGCACAGCGCGGGCCGGGAGATCACGGTGGAGCTGCCAGGATTCACGCGAGCCACCTTCAACGAGCTCATGGCCGAGCTGAACCCGATCGCGCAGCCGCGCCTCGCCGATCCGGTCGACGACGCCAGGGCCCGAGCGCACCTGCCGCGGATGTTCGCGGTGGACGCCTCGCGCGAACGGAGACTGGCGTCCGGGCTGACGCTCGCCGCCGTCGTCTGCGTCCTGGCGATGGCCGCCACGATCGTCCTGGTCCTGCAGCCCGGATTCCTCGACGGCGAGCTCTCCGCCCTCGTGCTGGTCGCGCCGATCACCGGCCTCGCCGCCATCGCATGCGGGATCCTCGCAGCCCTGCGCTCACGGATCGCGCGCTCCGCGCCGACGCAGATCTCCCTCACGACCCACGGCATCCGCATGGATGACGTCGACCACCCGTACGACCAGACCACCCGCCTCTGGCTCACGCCACCCGCGTATCCGACCCGTCGTCTCCGCATCGAGCGGACGACCGGGCGCCCGGTCAGGCACACGCTCTCGTCCGCTCGCATCGAGATGAGCCCTGACTACGGCGAGTTCCTGCTCACCCTGCGGGCCGATACCGCGCAGCGACCGGGCCTGATCTCGATGGACCTCGAATGACCTCGGAGTCCGCCGGCCCGGACGGGGAGCGCGGCCGAGGCATCCGTCTCGCCCCCGAGTACCCGATCCGCACGGCGCGCCTGCTGCTGCGGCCGATCACGATCGACGACGCCACCGCGATGCACGCCTACAAGTCGGTTCCGGATGTCGTGCGCTATGTGCCGTACGCCCCGCTCGAGCTCGCAGACGTCGAGCGCCGGATCGCCACCACCTGGTCGAACACGCGGTTCGCGCAGCAGGGTGATGCCGTCTGCCTCGCCGTCGAGGAGCAGACGACCGGCGAGCTGATCGGCGACGTGGTGCTGTTCTGGCGGAGTGAGGCGGACCGCGCGGGAGAGGTCGGCTACATCTTCGATCCCCGATTCACGGGACGCGGGTACGCGACCGAGGCTGTGGCCGCGCTGCTCGCGCTGGGGTTCGACGGGCTCGGGCTGCACCGCATCTCGGCACGCATCGACGAGCGCAACACCGCGTCGGCGCGGGTCGTCGAGCGGCTCGGCTTCCGGCAGGAGGCCAGACTCGTCGACAGCGAGTGGTTCAAGGGCGAGTGGTCGACGCTGCTGATCTTCGGGCTGCTCGAAGACGAATGGCGCGCGTCCGACGCGGTTGAGGTCTGACGGCATCCCCCATAATCGAGGAGTGACTGCCACTGCGACGCTCCCTTCCCTCGACGGCCGCCGATTCGGGATGGTCTCGTCGACCACCTCGGCGGTCGACCCCGACGCGCCGAGCGTGTTCGAGTACTTCGAGCGCGACGGAGCCATCTGGGGTGGTTACGAGGGAGACACCGTCACCTTCGGCAAGTTCGTCGGCACCCGCACCGGTGACACGATCTGGGTGTCGTTCGTGCACGTGCTCGTCGCCGACGGCACGGTCGTCACGGGCGACGGCGAGAGCGAGATCGAGCTCACGGAAGACGGTCGCCTGCGTCTGGTCGAGCACTACGAGATGCACGGGCTCCCGCAGCTCAGCGTGTGCGAGGAAGTCCCCGCCGCCTGACGTCCGACGGGCCCGACGGCGGGTCGTTTCAACGAGGCGGCAGCGAGTCGCGGCCGGGGGATGCCGGCGTCCACCGCGTCATGCCGAGCGGGGCGATCTCGCTCGTGCGTTCCGGCAGATCGCCCGGGAGCAGGTACGGACGACGGATGACCTCGTCGAGCACCACCACGCTCACGACCGTTCTGACCTCGGGGAGCTGCGCGATGACTCCGGTGGAGAACTCGTGCACGCCGCTCACGTCGACCGCGCGGATCAGCAGCATCGCGTCGTGCTCTCCCGTGGTGATCGCGCACCACTCGACGTCCGGCATCTCGAGCACCCGGTCGCGGAACGACGCCCAGGCCTGGGGCAGCACCGTGACGAACACGAGTGCCCCGATCGAGAGCCCGGCCTTGGCCTGATCGACCCTGGCGCTGAACCCCGTGATGACCCCGTCGTGCACGAGCGACTCGACGCGCGTGTAGGCGTTGGCTCTGGAGATGCCGACCTTGTCGGCCAGGGCGGCGATCGAGACACGACCGTTATCGCGGAGCACTTCGAGGATTCTGTATGCCGTCTCGTCCAAAGGGATGGCACTTCGTCCAGAATGCTTCGTGTCAGCGGCATCCTTGCTGGACATATTGCTCCTCACATCTGATGATCTGGACAGACCCTCACGCTGATCTGCATCCTTGCTGGACACATCGTCGCATATGATGCGAATCTGATCACCGGTCGTCCACTTCGGACTGACCGCTCCCGAATGTACTCCTCGCCTCTGGAGGCTCTCATGTCGTCACGTCGCAGCACGTCAGTCATCGCGATCGGAGCGGTCGCGCTCCTCGCGCTCGCCGGTTGCTCCGGAGGGAACTCCGCCAACAACGGCGATCAGTCGTCTGGCTCGGACTCACTCGTCATCGACACCGCGTTCTCGATCGAGACCACCGACCCTGGTCACACCTACGACCCGACCGGCAACATGATCGCGAAGGCGCTCTACGAGACCCTCGTCGACTTCAAGGGCTCCGACGTCTCCACCCCGGTCCCCGGCCTCGCGTCGTGGGAGCAGAATGAGGAGGCGACCGAGTTCACCTTCACGCTCGAGGGCGACCGCGTCTTCTCCGACGGCACGCCGATCGAGGCGAAGGACGTCGTGTTCTCGCTGCAGCGCATCCAGGGCATGGAGGATGCCAAGCCGAACTTCCTGCTCGGCGGACTCACGATCGCCGAGGTCGACGACAAGACGATCACCATCACCTCCGAGACCCCGCTGCTGCAGCTGCCCGCGATCCTCGCGAACCCGGCGCTCGGCATCGTCAACTCCGACGTCGTGATCGAGAACGGCGGCACGACCGACGGCTCCGACAGCGCCCAGAAGTTCCTCGACGGCGAGTCCGCCGGCTCGGGTCCCTTCGTGCTCGACACACTCGACCTCAGCTCGCAGGTCGTGCTGACCAAGAACGACGAGTACAACGGCGACGAGGAGTCGGAGTACTCCCGCGTCGTCGTGCGCAACGTCTCGGAGAGCGCCACGCAGCTCGCCAACCTCAAGGGCGGCGACTCGATGGTCGCGATGGACCTGAACGGCGACCAGGTCGCCGGCCTCGGCGACGGTCTCGAGGTCGAGTCTGTTCCCTCCGGCCAGACCATCTTCCTGCTGTTGAACCAGTCCGAAGCCGTTGCCGGTGACCTCGCGAACGTGAAGATCGCCGAAGCCATCCGCTACTCGCTCGACTACGACTCGCTGCTCGAGCTCGCAGGCGCCGGCGCCGAGCAGGCGACCGGCGTCATCCCGCCCGGATTCGAGGGCGCGCTGGACACCGGCGTGGAGCAGGACCTCGACAAGGCCAAGGCAGCGCTCGCCGAGGCGGGCTACACGGGCCAGACCCTGAAGCTGCAGTTCCCCAACGACTACCCGGTCGGCGGCGTGGAGTTCACCCCGCTCGCCGAGCGCATCCAGGCGCAGCTCGAGGATGCCGGCATCACGGTCGAGCTCGCCCCTGCACCGTTCGCCACCGAGCTCGACGCCTACGTCAACGGCACCGAGGGCTTCGGCCTCTGGTTCTGGGGTCCGGACTACGCCGACTCCGCGAACTTCCTGCCCTTCGGCCCCGGCCTGAAGGTCGGCCTCCGCGCCGGCTGGGCAGCTGAGGCCAACCCGTCGATCGCCGCGATCGCAGCGGATGCCGCAGCAGCCACGGATGCCGCCGCACGCACCGACGCCTTCACGGCCTTCGCCGAGGCCATGCAGACCGAGGGCCCCTTCGTTCCGCTGATCGTCCCCGGCCGCAACATCGCGACGGCTGACTCCGTCACCGGCGCGGTGTACAACTCGGTGTGGGAGATGGACATCGCCGAGATCGCTCCGGCCGGCTGAGCGGACATCCCATGACGACAGTGGCCGTGCAGAGGCAGGCGCAACGGCGCCGATCGCCTCTCGTCGGATACCTGCTGCGGCGGGCCGGGACCTCCCTGCTCCTGTTGGTGGGCGTGACGATCGTCACGTTCCTGCTCACCAACCTGGTGCCGGGAGACCCGGTCTCGGCCGCGCTCGGTGAGGGCGCATCCCAGAACCCGGCGACGCGTGAGGCGTTCATCCGGGAGCACGGGCTGGACCAGCCGCTGTTCGTGCAGTACTTCATCTATATGGGGAACCTGCTCCGCGGGGACCTCGGCACGTCGCTGGTGACCGGACGCCCGGTCACCAGCGACCTCGCCACCGCGGTGCCGGCGACGATCGAGATCGCGATCGGCGCCATCATCCTCAGCCTCGTCGTCAGCATCGTGCTCGGCACGCTCGCCGCGTACCGCCGCGGACTGGTCACCGACCAGGTGATCCGCGTCGTGACGCTGGTCGGACTCAGCGTGCCGACCTTCTGGCTCGCACTCGTCAGCTTCTACGTCTTCTTCCTCGAGCTGCGCATCGCGCCGGGCTCAGGGCGCATCTCTCCCTCGATCACGCCGCCGCCGCGCGTGACCGGGCTCTACACGGTCGACTATCTCCTGAACGGCGATGCCGTCGGCTTCTTCGACGCCCTCGCGCACCTCGCCCTGCCGGTGATGGTGCTCTCGCTCGTGACGATCGGTCTGCTCACCCGGTTCATCCGCACCTCGGTGCTCGAGGTGCTGGGCAGCGACTACGTGCGCGCTGCCCGCGCCAAGGGCCTGCCGGCGATGCGCGTGATCCTCGACTACGTGCTGCGCGGAGCCTCGCTGCCGATCCTCACAGTCGTCGGCGTCGCCTTCGGTGCACTGCTCTCGGGCACCGTGCTCGTGGAGTCGGTGTTCGCCTGGCCAGGCCTCGGCACCTACGCCTACAACTCCGCCGCGAACCTCGACCTGCCGGGCATCATGGGCGTCGGTCTCGTGGTCGGCATGATCTACCTCCTCATCAACTTCGTCGTCGATCTGCTCTACGGCGTGCTCGACCCGAGAGTGAGGATCGCATGAGCCGCATCGACGCCGTCTCCGGACGCGGCCGCTTCCGCTTCCGCTGGCCCCGCGCCTGGCGCACCCCGCTCGGAATCATCGGCACCGTGATCGCAGGCGCCTGGATCATCGTGGCGTTCACGGCGCAGTGGTGGGTGCCCTTCGGCCCCAACGCCCAGGTGCTGCCGAGACTGCAGCCACCTGGGATCGACACTTTGCTCGGCACCGACGGCAATGGGCGGGACATCTTCTCCCGTCTGATGACCGGCGCCACCGTGAGCCTTCCGCTCGCCCTGATGCTCGTGATCGCCGCCATGATCATCGGCACCACGATCGGCGCGATCGCCGGCTACTTCGGCGGCTGGGTCGACGAGACGCTGATGCGCATCACCGACCTCTTCATGGCGTTCCCGACCGTCATCCTCGCGATGGTGGTCGCGGCATCCCTCGGCCCGTCGCTGTTCAACGCCGTGATCGCCGCGATCGTGGTGTCGTGGCCGCAGTACTCCCGCGTCACCCGCAGCATCGTGCTCGGGCTGCGCGGTCAGAACTATGTGATCGCCGGACGCCTGCTCGGCCACTCGCCGCTGCGCACGCTGTTCATCGACATCCTCCCGAACATCGCGGGCCCTGTGCTGGTGCTCGCGACGCTCGACATCGGTGCGGCGATCCTGCTGCTGTCGGGACTCTCCTTCCTCGGTCTCGGCGCGCAGCCGCCGACTGCCGAGTGGGGATCGATGATCTCGGGGGCGATGCAGAACTTCGACGCCTGGTGGCTCGGAGTCTTCCCGGGCCTCGCGATCCTGACCGTGGTGCTCGCGTTCAACTTCCTCGGTGACGCGATGCGCGACGTGCTCGACCCGACCGCCGAGATCGCCCACGAGAAGCAGGCCGAGCACAAGGCCTCCGCGACGGGGGTGCCCGCATGACCGCGCAGAGCACGCCCGCCCTCAGCATCCGCGACCTCACGATCGACATCGGTCGTCCGCTCGTCAAGGGCGTGTCGATCGACCTCGAGGCCGGCCGCATCCACGGCCTCGCCGGCGAGTCGGGATCGGGCAAGACGCTCACATCGCTCGCGGTGCTCGGACTGCTGCCGCGGCAGGCCCGCACCGGCGGCTCGATCAGCCTCGGCGGCGAGGAGCTCGTCGGCCTCAACCGCCGCGCGCTCAACCGCGTGCGCGGCAAGCGCATCGCGATGGTGTTCCAGGACCCGTCTGCATCGCTGCATCCGCAACTGCCGGTCGGGCGCCAGCTCACCGATCACATGCGAGTGCACCTCGGGCTCAAGGGGGCCGCGGCCCGCGCCAGGGCCGTCGAGCTGCTCCAGACCGTGCAGGTGCCGAACCCCGAAGAGGCGCTGAAGCGGTACCCGCACCAGTTCTCGGGCGGGCAGCGCCAGCGCATCGCGATCGCGTGCGCCCTCGCGTGCGATCCGGAGGTGCTGCTGGCCGACGAGCCGACCACCGCGCTCGACGTAACGGTGCAGGCCGGCATCCTGCAGCTGCTGCGCGATCTCGCGATCGAGCGGAACCTCGCGGTGCTGCTGGTCACGCACGACCTCGGCGTGATGAGCGCGATCGCCGATCAGGTCGCCGTCATGAAGGACGGCAGGATCGTCGAGCTCGCCGATCGCGAGACGCTGTTCCGTGACCCGCAGCACGAGTACACGCGAACGCTGCTCGCGGCGCTGCCCGGTTCGCGGATCGAAGGAGCATCGGATGGAGAGGCAGCTCATGAGTGAGGTCGCCGTCCTCGACGCGCAGGACATCGTCGTGCGCTACCCGGGCAGCCCGCCGGTCGTCGCAGTGAACGGGGTGTCGCTCAGCGTCGCCCCTGGTGAGACCGTCGCGCTCGTCGGCGAATCGGGCAGTGGCAAGTCCAGCCTGGCTCGCGCCGTGGTCGGCATCGAGAAGACCGCCGGCGGCACGGTGCTGTTCCGGGATGCTCCGGTGTCGCCCCTCGGCATCCGTCGCCGTTCGATCGCGCTCACCGGCATCCAGATGGTGTTCCAGGACCCGTCGACCTCGCTCAACCCTCGCCGCCGTGTCGGCGACCAGATCGCCGACGGCATCGCCACCGCACGCGCCCGAGGAGCTGCGGGATCGACCGTCGAGGAGTGGCTCGATCGCGTCGGACTCCCGACGAACGTGCGGACCCGATTCCCGCACCAGTTCTCCGGCGGACAGAAGCAGCGCATCGCGATCGCCCGCGCCCTCGCCGCGCGGCCGTCGCTGCTGGTCGCCGATGAGCCGATCTCTGCGCTCGACGCCTCGACCCAGACGAGCGTCGCAGGACTCATGCGCGACCTGGTCGCCGAGGCCGGCGCCGGGATGCTGTTCATCTCGCACGACCTCGCGGTGGTCCGCCGCATCGCCGACCGCACGTTCGTGATGTTCGGCGGGCGCGTGCTGGAGTCGGGACAGACGGATCGCGTGTGGGCCGACCCGCAGCATCCGTACACCCGTGCGCTGCTGGCGGCGATCCCCGAGCCCGACGGCGCAGGACGCATCCCGCTCGCGCCGACGACCGAGGAGCGCATCGTCTGGTCGGAGATCCCCCCGGTCCTGAACTGACCGGCGAGAGGGATGCAGGATCCCGGCTGAGCGCGCCGCTCGACATCTCAGCGTTCGCGGCTCGCCCGGAACTCCGCTAGACTGACAAGGTTGTCTGCCCTGAGCCCCTGTGCTCACCACAGGGCGACACATTCACACACCCTCCTGTTTCCGCGAGATACGCGGGAACCGTTCTAGTCCGAAGGAGGTGGGTAAGTGACGCACCAGTACGAACTCATGGTCATTCTGACCCCCGAGATCGATGAGCGCCAGGTCGCACCTACGCTCGACAAGTTCCTGAAGGTCATCACCAACGATGGTGGCTCGATTGACAAGGTCGACATCTGGGGTAAGCGCCGTCTGGCTTACGAGATCCAGAAGAAGAACGAGGGCATCTACGCCGTCGTCAACTTCACCGCAACCAGCGAGGCCACGCAGGAGCTCGACCGTCAGCTGAAGCTGAACGAGCAGATCATGCGCACCAAGGTTCTCCGCTCGGAAGAGGCTCAGGCGATGGTCGCTTCGGAGGCTAAGCGCTCCGAAGAGAAGGCTGCTCGCAAGGCCGCCAAGGCTGCGAAGGCCTAAGGTCCATGGCCGGCGAAACCGTCATCACCGTGGTGGGAAACCTCACGGCCGACCCCGAGCTGCGCTACACGCAGAACGGGCTGCCGGTGGCGAACTTCACCATCGCATCGACGCCTCGGAACTTCGACCGCGCCGCGAATGAGTGGAAGGACGGCGACGCGCTGTTCCTCCGTGCATCCGTGTGGCGTGAGTTCGCCGAGCACGTGGCGGGTTCGCTGACGAAGGGCATGCGCGTCATCGCGCAGGGCCGTCTGCGTCAGCGCTCCTACCAGGACCGCGAGGGCAACCAGCGCACTGCTATCGAGCTGGAGGTCGACGAGATCGGCCCCTCGCTCCGGTACGCGACTGCGCAGGTCACCCGTGCGGCCTCGACCGGCGGTGCCGGCGGTGCCGGTGGCGGTGGACAGTCCCGTCCCGCGCAGCAGCAGGTGTCGGAGGAGCCGTGGTCCACGCCCGGTTCGTCGACCAGCGCGGATGCCTGGAGTACTCCCGGCAGCTTCGGCGACGACACCCCGTTCTGAACAACTTCTGGATCCGGCCTGCACGGCCGGCATCCGCTCATCACTAAGGAAAAACTATGGCTGGAAAGTCGAGCGGCGACCGCCGCAAGCCGCGGAAGGGTGGCAAGCCCACCGCTCCCGCGAAGTCCATCCGGGTCGGTGTCATCGATTACAAGGATGTCGCCACCCTTCGCAAGTTCGTCTCGGAGCGCGGCAAGATCCGTGCCCGTCGTATCACCGGTGTCTCGGTGCAGGAGCAGCGTCTGATCGCCACGGCGATCAAGAACGCGCGCGAAATGGCGCTCCTGCCCTACGCTGGCGCCGGCCGGTAAGGGGTATCGAGATGGCAAAGCTGATTCTCACGAACGAGGTCGCCGGGCTCGGTAGCGCCGGTGACGTGGTCGAGGTCAAGAACGGGTACGCCCGCAACTTCCTCATCCCGCAGGGCTTCGCTACGGCGTGGACCCGCGGTGGCGAAAAGCAGGTCGCATCGATCCAGGCCGCGCGTCAGGCACGCGCGATCCACGATCGTGACGACGCTGTCGCGCTGAAGAACGCTCTCGAGGGCACCAAGGTGCGCCTCACGGTCAAGGCCGGCAAGGAGGGTCGTCTCTTCGGCTCCGTCAAGACCGACCACGTCGCGGATGCTGTCGCAGCCGCTGGCCTGGGCTCGATCGACAAGCGCAAGGTGCACATCACGTCGCCCATCAAGGTGACCGGTGAGCACGAGGCGACCGTGCGTCTGCACGACGACGTCACCGCAGTCATCACGCTGCTGGTCGTCGCCGCCAAGTAAGGCACGTCGAGAACGCCCCCTGTCCTTCGGGACAGGGGGCGTTCTGCATTCGTCGGCGCGATCGCCCGAGCGGATCACCGGCTCCGACCGTGCACCGGCCTGGCGTTCGTCGGGGGTTCGCCGACCTCTTCGACGGTGTGTCCGCTGCACGCCACCTTCGTGACACCGGCCCGCTCGACGCGCGACACGGCGAACCATCTCATGGCGTCGCGCAGTCGGCACCATCCGACCAGATACCACTGCCCGCTCGTGGAGGCGAACAGCACGGGTTCCACGTCGCGGGTCGTCGTGCTCCCGTCTCGTGCGGTGTAACGAATGCGGACGACCCGCTGCTCGGTCATCGCCTCCTCCAGCGCCGACCGGATCGCGCGTGAGGCTGTGCGGGGCGCATCGACCCAGACGCGGTGGGCCAGCTCGTCGGCTCGTGTACGGGTGCGGGGATCGAGGACATCGACGATCTTCCGCACACCGGCTGCGGCCAGATCGGCATACGGGGCATCGGGTGCAGCAGACACGGCCGCCATGAGCGCCACCGCCTGCGCAGCTGAGAGGCTGACGGGCGGCAGGGATGCGCCCACGGCCAACCCGTAGCCACCGCCTGGCCCCGGGCGCGACCACAGGGGTGCGCCACTGCGCTCCAGCGCAGCAAGGTCGCGCTTCACCGTGCGTACCGAGACTTCGAACTCCCGTGCCAGACGCTCGGCGGAGGTGCCCCGTGATCCGCTGCGACGCAGCATCTCCGACAGGGCGTGCAGGCGCTCTGCGCGCTTCATGGTGCAGCCTGTTCGAAATTCATGACATAAATAGTGACACACACCTGCCTGTGGCGCGGCGCAGGCTGGTGTCATGACACAGACGACGAGCAGTCCGAGCATCATCCTCATCGCCGGCCACTGGCTGGGTGCGTGGGCGTGGGACGAGGTCCTCGAACACCTGAACTCCGACCGCTCTCGTGCGGTCGCGATGACGCTGCCGGGCCTCGACCCGAATGATCCCGGCCGAGTGACGAGGACACTCGAGGATCAGGCCGACGCGATCCTCGAGGTGTTCGCCCGCATCGGAGTCGGGGAGGATCAGCGCGCCGTCATCGTCGCGCACAGCGGTGCGAACGCGCCCGTCAGCCTGATCCTCGATCGGTACCCGGGGCTGGTCGCTCGGGTCGTGTGGGTCGACTCCGGGCCCGTCGCGGACGGAACGGTCTTCGCGCCCGACCTTCCGGAGGAGATGGAGGAGCTTCCGTTGCCGCCCTTCGAGGAGCTGGCGCAGCAGGCGAGCCTCGACGGGTTGAGCGCAGAGTCGCTCGAGCGGTTTCGCGCCAGGGCCGTCCCTGAGCCCGGCCCTGTGCTTCGTCAGCCCGTCGAGCTCGCGAACGGCGGCGGCCGCGCCGTCGCGACGACCCTGGTGTGCTGCTCGATCCCCAGTGCGCAGCTGCTGGAGCTGGCCCGTGAGGGGCATCCCATGTTCGCTGAGGTCGCGAAACTCGAGCACCTCGAGGTCGTGGACCTCCCGACGGGACACTGGCCCATGTGGAGCCGCCCGGGCGACCTCGCCGAGGTCATCCGGTCAGCGGCTTCGTACGACGATTGAGCCAGCACCACCGGATCGTGCACGGATGTCGGAGGATGCTGCGATGACGGGAGGTTCCCGCAGATTCGTATGGAATCCGCGGGAACCTCCCATCGTGTGCAGCACTTACCGGAGGCCCGGTCTACTCCCGGTCGGCCGCGACCTCGAAGATGTCGGTCGAGGTCTCGGACGAAGCGGCGCGTCGCTCCTCGCGACGGACCCGTCGTTCGGCGCGCTTGGCGATCCTGCGATCCCGACTGCGCTCCACGAGCGTGTAGAGCACCGGCACCAGGACGAGTGTGAGCAGCGTCGACGACACGAGCCCGCCGATCACGACGATCGCCAGCGGCTTCGAGATGAACACCCCGCCGCCCGTCAGCCCGAGAGACATCGGGACCAGCGCGAAGATGGTGGCGGCAGCCGTCATCAGGATCGGGCGCAGGCGCAGGCGGGTGCCGTGCTCCACGGCCTCGTCGAGGTTCGCTCCGGCTTCTCGGAGACGGTTCACGAAGTCCATGAGGACGATGGCGTTCGTCACCACGATGCCGATCAGCATCAGGAGTCCGATCAGGGCGGGGAGGCCCATCGGGGTTCCGGTGAGGAGGAGCCCGAGAATCGCACCGGTCGCCGCGAACGGGATCGAGATGAGAAGCACGAGCGGTCCGCGGAAGTTGCGGAACGTCGCCACCATCACCAGGAGCACGAGCACGATGGCGGCGAGCATGGCCAGACCGAGCTGGCTGAAGGCCTCGTCCTGCTGCGCGGACGCACCGCCCTGTTCGAAGGTGACCCCCGCCGGGAGATCGGTCTCGGCGATCGCCTTGTCGATCGCCCGGCTGGCTGCCGCAAGGCCGCCCTTCTCCGGGGTCACGGTCAGAGTCACCTGACGCTCGCCTTCGGCGCGCGTGATGGTCGGAGCAGTCAGCTCCTCCTCGACGGTCGCGATCGCGGCGAGGGGGATCGCCGTACCCGTGACCTCGGCGGCCGCCTTCTGCTCCGCCTCGGCCGCTTCGGCCTCGACCTGCTGAGCGGCGGCGTCGGTGCGGCTCTGGCGCAGGGCCTTGATCTGCTCGTCTGCCGCCGTGACGCCGGACTGCGCACCTTCGATCGCACCCTGCAGCGCGGAGAGCTGCTCGGCGCGCTCCGTCTGTGCCCTGAGGACGGCCTCGTCGTCGGGATCGAGCGGATCAGCGGGGACGATGGGCGCCGCCGACAGTTCCGCAAGCTGCCTGTTCAGGGTGCCGATCTGCCCGGCGAGCTCCGCACGCTGCTTCGTGGCCTTGTTGATCTGCGAGTCGAGTTCGTTCTCGGCTTTGGTCTTCGCCTCGTCCGCTTTGGCGTCGGCCTTGGCCTTGAGGGCGTCGGCGGCGGCCTTCTGCGCCTCAGCGGTCTGTTGCGCCGTGACCGGGAGCATGATCTCGCCCAGAGCGTCAGCGGTGCGGGCCGAGCCCGGTGTGCGCACGACGATGTCGCGTTCCTGGCCCT
>Ga0160464_100963_pt1 | contig 14069 bp, 13 predicted proteins | sample HID1971I_E11MG_FD_108275 | JGI IMG/M metagenome (GOLD analysis project Ga0160464, IMG submission 108275) | Enriched millipede-associated microbial communities from UW Madison campus, WI, USA - HID1971I_E11 MG | ecosystem: Host-associated > Arthropoda: Insects > Digestive system > Unclassified ... | reverse complement strand
CCTGACGGGGACGCGATCGACGATCGTTTCGCCACGTCATGGGGCTTTCTGTTGCTGTCCGTGTCAGTTGGCTCATGTCCCTGTTCCGTCGGATGAGAATCGAGGAACCGCATCATGCAAGCTCCCTTTGGAGATCACAGAACGACGCAACCAACGATGGCCCTCTTACCGGGCGAAGGCGACATGCGTGTGCCCATTGTGACCAGTCGTGTCCGGCCGATGCGCGGGGAAAGCTACTTTGGGAAATGTGTCATCCGGCTCCTCGAACGTGATAGTCCGACCACGGCAACTGTTGCGTGGAGCGACTCGACCTCCTGCTTCTACGGCGCACAGCTATGGCGGCGCGGCACCGCGAAGAGAGTCGGGGTCTGCTCCCTGAGTGGCCAGAACATTGCGAGAGGCGACGCCGTATATCGACCCAGACGTGTTCACCCTGCACCACGAAACGTCGAAGCCATGATTCTGGCCGCAGTGCTGGAAACTGTCTGCGTGGAAGGAAGGATCTGACAGTTCGGCTCTGATCGGGCACGGATCAAGCACCAGGAGATTTTGACGGACAGGCATCTTCCGCAAAAAATGGCAGAGCGTGCCCCAGCTTCTTCGCCGTGAAAGCCTGAATGAAGCGGTGGCCCTCGTTGCTGCGACCGCAGTGTGAGCCCATCACACCTGCGGCGCAGACGTTTTTATCAGCAGCATGGCCGATGGCCTCCGGCACGGCTGTATCCGGCGCGGGAATACTACTCGTCATCAACTGTCGCGGCTGCGAAGGCGGCTCGCGCGGAATTCGCGTGCCCATCCGCAAAGCCGAGCCGTTTCGACGTACGCGCAAGCAGCCCCCATCAAGCGAGCACGGGCGCCTTCCGCTTGCCCGCGCCTTGTTCATACGCATAGGCCAACGCGAGCAAGGCACCTTCATCCCACTGGCGGCCTACGAAGATGAGGCCGAACGGCGAGCCCGACGCGTAGTACCCCGCCGGCACCGCAATGCCAGGCAGACCCGCGATATTGATCTCTCCCACGGTCGTCTCCTGAATGGTGTCTTTGCCGTGTAACGCCGGAAGCTCGCAACGCATCTGCGGGAAGACGAGGGCATCGAGCCGTTGCGCGCCGAACACTTTTTCGAAGATGCGCAGATAACGCGCCTTCAGTTCGACGAATTCGGGCATCTCCGGAGGCAGCGACGGATTCGCCAGCGCGGCCTTGAAATCCGCCAGGCTGTGCATGAAGTTCAATACGCCGTCCGGACCGAATGCGTTTTCGTCCTGCGTCGCCTGCGCGAACTCCGCGAAGGTCTTCAGCGCCGCGCCCGTGCCGAGCCGTTCGAGATACTTCTCCACATCGTAGGGAATGGATTCGAGACCGCGCGCATCGAAATTGGCAAGCGGCACAGTCGTCTTGCGCAGATCGGCGAAGCCCGAACCTTCAAACGAATCATCGATCAGCGTCGCGCCGAGCGATACGAGTTCGCCCTTCACGCGCTCGTACAACGCCGCCGCTTCATCCGATAACGGCTGGTTCCGCCACCCGGGACCGTACAGACCGATTCGTTTGCCCCGCAGCGCGTTGGCGTCCAGCGCGCCCGTATAGCCGCCTTCCGGTTGCCGGCCGACGCTCGCGAGCGTCTTCGGGTCTTCGCTGGTGTAGCCGGCGAGCACGTCGAGACACAGCGCGGCGTCTCGCACGTTGCGGGCGATCGGCCCGACGACATCGCGGTTGCCCGACAACGGCACCACGCCCGCGTTCGGCACCAATCCGATGGTGGGCTTGATGCCCACGAGATCCTGCGCCGATGCGGGATTCTGGATCGATCCGCCGGTCTCTTCGGCGAGTCCGAGCACCGCCATGCCCGATGCCACCGCCGACGCCGTGCCCGCGCTGCTGCCGCCCGGCACGCGGTCGCGCATCGCGACATTGATCGTGGGACCCGCCCAGCTATCGTTGGCATGCGACCCCGTGTGGCTCAGGATCGGCACGTTCGTCTTGCCGAGCAGGATCGCGCCCGCACGACGCATGCGCGCGACGACCGGCGCATCGCGCTCGGGCATCAGATCGACGCCGCCCGTCTTGCTGTACAGCTTCGACCATCCCGCGGTGGTCGGGAAGCCGACCATGTCCATCGGGTCCTTGATGACGACCGGCACGCCCGCGAGTGGCCCCAAAGCTTCACCGGCCGCGCGCCGTTCGTCGATTCGGCGGGCATCGTCGAGCGCCGCCGGATTCAGAAAGATCAGCGCGTTATAGGTGCCGTTATGGCGCTCGATCCAGTCGAAGCAGGCACGCGCCAGTTGCTCGGCCGTGAACTTGCCGTTTCGGAATCCGTCCTGCACGCTCTCGACCGTGAGGTTGACGAGATCGATGTCGATAGCACTGCGTGCTTCCATTCGATGCCCCCGTTAAGTTGCCCGGTTAGTCAGAGTTGTACGCCGCGCGTGAGCGCACCATCGACGACGATGTTCGCGCCGCTCACGAAGCTCGCTGCCGGACTCGCGACGAACGCCACCGCATTTGCGATCTCCTGTGGCTTGCCCATGCGCCCGGTCGGGTTCAGCGCCAGCGCGCGTTCGAAGAGCGCGGGATCGTTGTGCTCGATCCAGTCCCACACACCGCCTTCGAAGTACACGTTGCCCGGCGAAACCGTATTCGCACGAATTCCCTTCGATGCCAGCTGATTCGCGAGCCCCTGCATGTAATGCACGAGCGCCGCCTTGAATACGCCATAAGGCCCGGCCGCGAAGTCGATCTCGCGTCCCGACACACTCGAAATCGCGACGATCGATGCGGCCTTGCTCGCGGTGAGATACGGCATGGCGGCGTCGACGAGATTCACCGTGCCGAGCAGATCGGTCTCGAACTCCTTGCGCCACGATTCGATGTCGTTGCCGATGGCAAGCGCGCTCACGTTGGCCACGACGATGTCCAGCCCGCCCCACTCCGCACCGACGCGCTCGACCCACGCCTTGAGCGCCGCGCCATCCGACACATCGACGGCCGCGCCCGACGCCCGCGTGCCGCTCAGTTCCGACAGCGCGGTCGCAGTCGTCGCGACACTGGCTGCGTCGCGTGCGCAAATGGCCACGTCAGCGCCCTCGGCAGCCAGCGTCCGTGCAATCGCAAGACCGATGCCCTTTGTCCCGCCGGTGACGATCGCCTTCAAGCCCTTCAATTGCAGGTCCATGCTCGTCGCTCCTTTGTATGTCGATGAAAATGACGGGACGACGCGCTCATTCCGGGTCGCGCCCGTCCTCCGTTCCCAGACCGCGCGCGATCTGCAGGACTTCGCCGGCCTGAATGACGGAGTGGCAGATATCGTCGATGGTCACGCGCTTTTCCATTGCCTGCGCGCGCAGCATGTCGTACGCTTCGCGCTCGCTCACGCGATGCATGATCATCAAAATGTTCTTGGCTTCCTGCAGATGCCGGCTGTCGAGCAGCTTCTGCTCGAGCCTCGCGATGCGTTGCGTATGCTGACGTGCACGCCTCGCGTGATAGAGCGCCATCACGACGGTGGACAAGAGACCGGAGGCGCGAATCGGCGTCGTGACGATGCCGTCCGATCCCATCTTGATGGCCTGATCGATGAACGTCGGGTTCTCGTACGCCACCACGCAGATGACGGGCGGCGCATCCGGACCGCTCCACTCGCCTTTCGGCGCGCGCTCTTCGGGCCGCAACGCGCGAAACACCAGATCGGTCTTCTCGGGCAGGGTTTCCGTGGGCGGCCAGCATCGCTCGACCTGAAAGCCCATGCGCCTGAGATGATTCGTGAGCGTCAGTCCGTCATCGTCATCCGGATGAAACACGACGACGCGCGCATTGCGCTCGAGAATCGAACCCGTCAGGCTTCGTTGGCCTCTGTCTGTTCGGGCGCTCACGTCAGTACTCTCGCGTGCTCAGCTTCGTGACCCAGTCCCCCAGCGTCTGACGCGTCATGTACGGATCGGGGCCGACGGCGAACTTGGACTCGCGCAGGATCGTGAACTGGCCGTCGGCATTCGCGCGGCCGATGCGCGGATAGAGCGCCATGTGATGATTGACCGGATCGATACGCACGCGGCCTTGCGGCGCAGCGTATTCCGAGCCGAGCAGATGCGGCATGATCGCGCCGATCTTGTCGGAGCCCGAGCGCGCGTAGGCTTCGGCGAACATGTGCATTTGATAATACGCAGCCTCCCAGTTCATGTCCGTCGGGGTATCCGAGCCGTAGCGCGACTGATGATGCGCCACCGCGCGATGATTTTCTTCCGTGTCGATGCTCTGAAAATAAGGCGCCGCCGTGATGTGCCCTGCCGCGATGCCGCGCTGCATCGCGTGGATTTCCGTCTCCGATGTGTTCAGGCTGCCAATGGGCATGCGCGAGGGATCCAAGTCCGCGTGCGCGTAGGCGTCGTAGAGATACGGCACGGTCGCACCGATGACCGTGCTGAAGATCCAGTCCGGCGACTTGCGCCGGATGTCCACGACCACCTGTTCGAACTGCTCGCGGGTGGCGTCGAGCGAGAGATAGCGTTCGCCGAGGATCGCGCCTTCCGGATGCTGAAGCAGCAGCTCCTGCATCGTGCGGTTGCATTCGTACGGATAGACATAGCTCGATCCGACGAAATACACGCGCGCGCCGAATGTTTCCGTCATAAAGTCCGCGAGTTGCACGCCGTTCTGATTGGGCGACGCGCCGCTGTAGATGATGTTGTCCGAATACTCGAAGCCCTCGTACATCTGCGCGTAAATCAGCAGACGATTGTGCTTCTCGACGACGGGCAGCATCGCCTTGCGGCTCGTCGATGTGTAACCGCCAAAAATCGTATTGACGCCGTCCTTCACGATCAGCCGCTCGGCAAGCTCGCGGAACGCAGCCGGATCGGACGCGGGATCGTAGTGAATCGCGACGAGCTCGCGCCCGCCGATGCCGCCGCGCGCATTGATCTCTTCGACGGCGAGGCGCGCACCACGCCATTGAGACTGCTCGAGCAGGGCGGTTGAGCCGCTCGTCGAGCACAGCAGGCCCACTCGGATGGGATCGGACAAAGCCATTTCGTGACACGCTCCCGAATGCGCGCGGAACCGCGGCTCCGCGCGTGATACCAACTGCCTTGGATTCGTCTGACTGACGCGTTATTTGAGGTAGTGCTTGGCGACCATTGCGCCAACCGTATATTTTGGATCGACAAAATTGCCCAGTCTAACCTTGCCGACCTGACTCAGCATCATGTACGCGTCCCACTTGTCGAAGCCGTATTCCGCGGCCATCCAAAGCACCAGTTCGCGGTACGCGATGCGCGTCGCGTCTTCAAGTGGCCGCGCGCTGCCGATACTCATCAGCGCGTCTTCGTTTTCGAGGCGCGGCCAGTCGATCTGCCACTTCTTGATGAGATCGACGCGCACGGTCGTCGTGCTCTGATATTCGACGGCCGTGCCGCAGACTTCGCCGTCGCCCTGGCAGGCGTGAGCATCGCCGATGAAGAGCCGTCCGCCCGGCGAGCGCACTGGCAAGTAGGTGATGCTGCCCGGCCCCATGTCGGGCACGTCCATGTTGCCGCCGTGATTATCGGGCGTGAGCGAGTTGATCGAATCGATTTCGGGAGAAAGACTCAACGTGCCGATATGTGGCTTGTACGGCAGCGTATTGCGCTTGCTCCAGTACACGTTCTCTTCGTCGATCTTGATCTTGCGCACCACTTCCGGCAGCGGCTCATTCAGGAGCGCGGTGTAGTCCGTGCCCGTCAGTCCGCCGAAGTTCGGGATCATGCAGCAGAAGCCGTGCGGATCGTCGCCGCGCGGCGCCATCTTTTCGATGTACACGGCGACCACATCGCCCTTCTCCGCGCCTTCGATCATGATCGGCCCGTTCTGCGGATTGAGGAACGGCACCTGCAGCACCTGGGACGGCTTGTCCGTCTCCTCCTTGATTTTGCCTTCAAACGCATCGCGCGTTTCCACGACGACGCGATCGCCCGGCTTCACATGCAATACCGGCTGCGAGTACGGCCCGATCGTGTAGTGATACGTCTTCTGCATCTCCTCAGTCAGATGGTGCTCCACCGGCTCACGATCCGCACCGACGCCACGCTTCATCATGATCGAGTCTTCAAGCCAATTCATGTTTCGTCTCCGTCACAGTGCCAGATACTGGCGAATCAGTTGTTCGTCCGCGAGCTGCGCGGGGCTCAGCGTCTCGACGATGCGGCCCTTGTCCATCACGCAGCAGCGTGTCGCGATGCGTTCGACCATCCCCATGTCCTGCTCGACCAGCACCACGCCGATGCCCGTTTCACGCGCGATCTGCTGAAGCGTCTCGCCGATGAGATCGACAATCGATGGCTGGATGCCTTCGGACGGCTCATCGAGCAATACCACTTTCGGCGAACTGATGAGCGCCCGCGCAATGGCAAGCTGCTGCTGTTCGCCGCCGCTCATGGTCCCCGCCTTCTGCTGGTAGCGCTTCTTGAGAATCGGAAAATAGCCGACCACCTTGTCCTTCATCTGCGCCGCCTGCGCGCGATTCGCCTGCGCGCCGACCTGCAGGTTTTCCGCGACCGTCAATGCACCGAAAATCTCGCGGCCTTGCGGTACGTAGCCCATGCCCTTCTGTGCGCGGACATACGGCTTTTCGTGGCCGATGGACTCTCCATCGAGTTCGATGCTCCCCGCATCGAGATCGATGAGACCGATCAACGCGCGCATCAGCGTCGTCTTGCCGACGCCGTTGCGCCCGATGAGCGCAAGCACTTCGCCCGGCCCGACGCTCAGCGACACGCCGTTAAGCACGCGTCCGCCGCCGTATCCCGCTTCCACGTCCGACACCTGGAGCAACGCGCTCATTTCTTCTTCCCCAAATAGACTTCCGCGACATCGTCGCGTGCGAGGATCTCGTCGAGCGGGCCATCGGCGAGCAGGCTTCCTCCGTGCAACACCGTCACGCGCGACGCGATCTGCTTGACGAAGGTCATGTCGTGCTCGACAACCATCATCGTGAGACCCGCGGCCGACAGACGCTTGATGAGTTCGCCGGTCGCATGCGTTTCCTCGACGGACATGCCGGCGACGGGTTCATCGAGAAAGAGCAGCTTCGGACGCAGCGATACGGCCATTGCGATTTCGAGCCATTGCTTCTTGCCGTGAGACAGATTGCGCGCGAGCACATGTTCCTCGTTCTCCAGCATGAAACGCTGCAACAGCTCATCGAGGCTTTCGGGGCGATCGTCCTTCGCGCGATGCAGCGACAACTGCAAATGCTGGCGCACGCTCAGATCCGGGAACACGCCGGGAATCTGGAACTTGATGCTCATGCCCATGCGGATGCGTTCGTGCGGCAGCACATGACTCATGTCCTGACCGAGAAACATCACGCTGCCTTCCGACGGCCGATGCTCCCCCGTGATCAGCTTGAAGAACGTGCTCTTGCCCGCGCCGTTCGGCCCGATCACGCAGCGGATCTCGCCTGCATCGATGCGGAAGTCGATGCCGTTGATGACGTGCGCGCCGCCGAAGTGCTTCTTGAGTCCGCGCGTTTCCAGCAGCGTGGTCATGACTTGCCCTCCTCCCGTTTGAGACATGCGCCGCCGCGAGGTACATCATGCGCCGCGCGGCCCTGAATACGCCGCAAATGCCTCGCGACGAACGGCAGCAGACCTTCCGGCGCCGCGAGCACGACGATCAACAGGATCGCGCCGAGCAGGATCAGCGCGTACTGGCTGCCGTACACCGCGAGATTCTGCGAAAGCCACACGAGCAGCGCCGTGCCGAGAATGGTCCCGCCGATGCTCTTCCTGCCCGACGTCGCCACCCAGATCACGGGCATGGCGGCCGAGGTGAGGCCCATCGTCGAGGGCGTGATGTAAGAGCCCCAGATCGTGTACAGGGCGCCCGACAATCCACCGAGCGTGCAGCCGAGCACGAAGACGAGAAGCTGATGCCGGCGGATATCGACGCCCAGCATCTCGGCGCGCTGCGGATTCTCGCGAATGGCGATGAGCGTGAGGCCGAACGTGCCGTCGAGCAGCCTGCGCATCGCGGCATAGACGACGATCAGCAGAATCAGCACGAGGTAGTAGAAACTCGCGTTTTCCAGCGTGAGCGATCCGCCCGGCCAGGGAATCGTCAGCGGCGGCATGCCGCCCATGCCGTTGTAGCCGTTCAGGCGCGCTTCGCCGATCGCCCACTGCGGACCGGCCGTCTGCGACATGAACGTTTCGAGCACGAGCGTCACCGATAACGTGACGATGCCGATAAAGACGCCCTTGATGCGGCCATAGAAGATCATGTAGCCGATCAGCGTCGCCGCGACGACGCTGACCACCAGTCCCGCGCCGAGACCCAGCCAGGAATCGAACCAGGCATCGCCATAATTGAGCGTGAAGATGCCGTAGCTGTAGCCCGCCAATCCGAAGAAGGCGGTCTGCCCGAAGGACAGGATGCCGCCATAGCCCCACATCGAGGCGAGGCCGACTGCGCCGAACGCCCACAACAGGCAGTACGCGAGATTGCCGCTCGTGGTGGCGTCCACGACGAGCGGCAGCACGAGCGCCACGAGCCAGGGCACGTAGTGCGCCGCGCGAGTCGTGGCGCTCGCCGGAGATAGCCGCGAAGGCTCTTTAGTCTGCTTCACATTGCCTCCTAGCGCGCGCGGGAAAAGAGGTTGCCGAGACCTTGCGGCATCAGTCGGATCACGACGATGACCGTCACCAGCAAGCCGATCTGACCGAACAACTGACCATACGAGGCCGTGAGCGCGGTCTGGATGACTGCGAGCACTGCCGCAGCGGGCGTCGTCCCCGCGATCACGTTCGCACCACCGACGACCACCGACACGAACGCCTGCACGATGAAGTTGCTGCCCATCGTCGGCACGGCGGTCATGGTCGGGGCATAGAGCGCGCCGGTCAGCCCCGCGAGTCCCGCGCCGAGCGCGAAGGTCAGTGTATAAAGACGGTCGGTGCGCAGGCCGAGGCATTGCGCGATGCTGGCGTTCTGGATCGTCGCGCGGGCGCAGACGCCGTAGTTCGTCCTGAAGAACAGCAGATAGAGCGCGAACAGGATGGCCAGCGCGATGCCCGGCAGCACGGCGCGGTACGTCGAAAACGAATAGTCGCCGAGCGAGAACGATCCGAACGGCGTGCCGATGCCTTCTATCGAAGGTCCGGCGACGAGCAGCATGGTCTGCTGCACGATGAGGCTGATTGCCCACGTCGCCACGACGGAGTCGAACAAACGGTCGTACAGGTGACGAATCACAAGCCGTTCGATCACCACGCCCGTGAGCGCCGCCGCGAGCGCGCCGAGCAGCATGGCGAGAGGAAGCGGCAAGCCGCGCTTGGCCGCGATGATCGTCACGTATGCGCCGCACATGATGAACTCACCATGCGCGAGATTGATGACGCCCATCATGCCAAAGATCACCGCGAGACCGAGCGCCGCGAGCACCAGATAGGCAAAGCTGTCGCCGAACTGATAGACGAGCGAATAGAGAACCGAAAAGGTGGCCATGCATGCTCCACGTTCAAAAGACCCGCGCGCGCCCGTCATGTCCGGCGCGCGCGCCGGCCCGGATCAGAACTATCAGGACTTCTTGGGCAGATTCGACGGCGTGTACTGCCGATGATCCGGCTTTTTGGGCAGATCGCAGCCCACCTTGCCGAGCCAGTACGGCTGGACGTCGTCCCAGACCTTCGGAATATCGACCGAGTGATCGTCCTTCACATGTACGAGGTAAATGGTGTGGCTCGCGTGATGGCTCTTCGGATCGATACAGACCTTACCTTGCGCGCCTTCCGTGCAAATGCCGGTTTCGAGCGCTTTGCGCACCGCGTCCTGATTCGTCGTCTTGGCTTTTTCGACGGCGGCCTTGTAGAGATAGATGGCGTCGTACGCGTTAGCTGCTTCCTGATTGATGTACGGCTCGTTCGGGAACTTCGCATGAAAGCGCTTCTTGAAGTCGTTGCTGGCTGGCGTATCGACTTCTTCCACGTAGTTCGCCGTCACGTACATGTCCTTCAGCGCAGGCGGTTTGAAGCGCTTGTGTTCGTACGCCTGACCGACGTTGACCGAACTCGCCATCGGCAGATTCAGATGGGCCGACGCCTGCTGTTCGTAGTACGACGCCTGATTTGCGCCGACCAGCAGCGTCACCACGAAGTCCGGCTTCGCCTTCTGGATATTCTGGATCGTCTGCCCGAACTGCGATACGGACAGCGGAATGAATTCCTCGCCGGCCATCGTACCGCCGTTCTCTTTGACGATATTGCGGACCCACTCGGCGGAAATCTGCCCGAAGTTATAGTCGGCGGCGATGGTGTACACCTTCTTGCCGTACCTCTGCATCATCCACGGGATCAGCGTCGAGAATTGCTGCTCGGGGACGGCACCCGTGACGAACGTGTTGGTATCGCACACGCCGCCTTCGTACTGATTGTCGTACCAGTAAAGCTGATGCGCGCGGTCCATGATCGGCCGAATCGCTTCCCGCGATGCGCTCGAGAATGCGCCGAAGATCACATCGGGCTTGTCGGTCTGGACGAGGCGCCGTGCGAGCTCCTGGAACTTGGTGTTGTCGGATTGCGTGTCGTAGGCGATCAGCGAGACCGGACGTCCGAGGATGCCGCCCTTCGCGTTGATCTCATCGACTGCGAGTTGAGTGGCGTGAATTTTCGGAATGGTCGCCAGTGCGAAGTTTCCCGAGGCATCTTCCAGCAGGCCGATTTTCACGGGATCGGCAGCACTCGATGCGAGCGAAGTCAGTGCAAGTCCTGCGGTAAGGGCGAGACGCATCCAGCCCAACGGCTTCAGCAACATGCGGATTCTCCAGAAATGAGCGCTAGAACAGGGGGAAAAACGCGGACAAAAAAAAGCCCCCTGACGAACCGCGGGTTCGTCAGGGGGCTTCTGTGCCGGATCCTCGGGCGGACATCTTTGTCAGGCCGCGAGGTATGAGACCGAGTCTAATGCTTCAAATTTTTGCTTGTCAACAGTCGTCAAAAATCGCCGGATGGCGAAATGGCACGGAAGTTTTTTTGGCCCCCGCCCAAATTGCGGACGATAGCCGACTGGTGGGCGTGTTCAGGGACGCGCTCGCTCGGATCGAAGCGGTCGCGCGACGAAAGCTGCTGGCGCGGTCAACGCGCCCGGTCGACCTGACAGGGGCTGAACTTTCAGTTGGTTGATCGCCGAGTGCTTCTTTGCCGACATCTTCTGAAATTGGCACGCTCGTCATGATTCGAAGGGAGAGGCAAAAAGTCGCCGCGAGTCAGGGCTTGCCGCTCGCTGGGGTGAATGATTCGCGTCTATCATTCCGATGACGTCACGCGCTTCATCCTCACGCACTACCGGGATTCGGTATGCCGGCCCTGGTGAATGGCTAGTCGAGACTCGCGTGTGACGATGGGATAGCCTCAAGCCGGCGAAGCATCGAGAGCCTCGTCTTGCCGCGCCCTGTTCCACAGCACTAGTCGACTGCGTCATTGATTTTGCACCGGACGAATCCGGCGTGAAGGATCGTCATACTTCCATTTGATCGGCTTCGGATTTTTGTTGTGCTCTCGGATGTAGCGCATGAGTTTGCGATCCAGGTCTTTTACCGAAGTGAAGATACCGCGGGCGATCACATCACGCTGGATGCGCGAGAACCAGTTTTCCACTTGGTTGAGCCACGACGAGTTGGTCGGCGTGAAGTGCAGACGTACGTTGCGATGAGCGTTGAGGAACTCGGCGACCCGCTCCGTCTTATGGCTGCTGACGTTGTCACAAATGACGTGGATTTCCCTGCGTTTGGGCTCACTGGCGACGACATCGGTCAGAAAGGCTACGAACTGTTCGCTGGTGTGGCGTGCCGCCGTCTTGCCCAGCACTTCGCCGGTAGCAGTATTGAACGCCGCGAACAGGCTGAGCGTGCCGTTGCGCTTGTACTCGACGCCGTGACTCTCGGCGCGCCCTGGCGACAGCGGCAGCATCCGGTCCTTGCGGTCGAGTGCCTGAATCGCAGTCTTCTCGTCCACACAGAACACCGCTGCGTGCGCCGGCGGGTTCAGGTAAAGCCCGATCACGTCGGCTGCCTTGGCCTCGAAGTCCGGGTCGTTGGAGATCATGTGCCGCTCTAACTGTTGCGGCTTGATGCCGTGCTTGCGCCAGATCCGCTGCACGGCCGAGACCGACACGTCGCCGAGCTCTGCCGCGAGCTTGTAGCTACTCCAGTGTGTCGAGCCGTCGGCGGGTTTGTGCTTGAGAGTGCGATTGAGCACCCGCGCCTCAAGTCGCGCCGGCGGCTGCTTGGGAGCGCGCCCGGGGTGCCGCGCGTACATGCCGGACAGTCGCTCGCTAAGAAAGCGCCCCGACCAGCGTGCGATGAAGCGCGAGTCGCAACCCAGAGTGCGCATGATACTGTCGCGCGATTCGCCGTCCTCGAGCATCAGGATCAACTTCGCGCGTCGCACGTCCGCCGCACGCACCGTTCGGCTGCGCGCCGCCGACAGCAGTTGCTCGCGTTCGGTCTCGGTCAGATTCATTTTGCCCATGACCCACATCTAAACATAGACAGGGGTGCTAATTCAACGACGCACTGCACTAGTGGTGGTATCTAAGACAGCGACCACCGTCGTCAGGTAGCCCGAGGTCATCGAAAAGCGAGGCTGTACGATCCCATGCAATACGTCGTGCCACTGTATCGGGACGATGAGTGCAACGATGACGTACGCAAAAAGCACAAGGGCTGCCCACTTGAGAAGACGCGCATACCGGTCGTGCGGAACAAAAATCTGGAGGATGGCCGACACACCGCCGAGCACAACAGTGAAGAGTTGCTGCGGACCATGAACCAGCAGTGCGAACGCGGCGCCCATTACAGAGAGGTCGGCAGCAACGTTGATCACATTGGCCACTATGAGCAGAAAGGTCACCGCGTGCAAGAGCCACTTTGGATAGTGCACGCGCATGTTGGACGGTAGACCCTTGCCCGTCACGCGGCCAATCCGTGCACTGATCAGTTATATGGCCGTCATGAGCGGATACGTCAGCAGAAGCGTCCAAAGCAGGTTGTAGTCGAACTGGGCGCCAGCTTGCGAATATGTGCCTATGCCCGAGGAGTCATCGTCCAAAGCCCCCGTGATAAGCCCTGGACCCAGACGCCGAGTCCACGATTGCTCCACCGAATCAACGATGCCGATTTCGTATTCAAGCGTCTCGCCCTTGACCTCATTTATGTATCGCGATTTTCCCGTTAGCTTCTCCGACACGGAACCGTCCTCAAGCTATCTCAATTACAGAACCCATGCTGTGCTCGGAGTTGTGCCTAGACGAGCGCTCCCATCGGTAGCCTCCATTGTGAGTGAGCGGTGGTATCGCGCGCGATCCTGTTCGCCTCTCCGTAACGGGCGACCGCGATGAAAGCAGCATACGCCGTTCCGTTCAAGCCTTTTTTCTTCCGCGCCCCCGTCCTGCGTGAAGTCATCGCGGTAGCGGTGACCTTCGAGACGGTGAATCGACATCGGTGTCTATCTCAAAAAGTCTCTTCACGTGCTGCGTGATCTCAATCCTTGCTTACACGACCTTTAGCTGCGGCAACACCTGTCGGCGATCACCTGATTGGTTCGCTTCTTCGTCCTGGACACGTACTGCTGAATGCGCTCGCGGATGCAAAAATTATCCGGGCGGGCCGATTTGCGGCATCTCTCGTTCGGACGTGGGCCGCTCTTGCAAACTTGCAAAGCCGGTGCAACTTTTTCGCGTCCAGCGATTCTCGTTGCAGTCACGCACCGACGAACACTGCACCAAATCGACGCGAGCGACGCTCGTCCGTGTGCGACGTTTTCGACAGAAGTTTGGCACGCTATTCGCTGTCCGCCTAAGGGTACCGTCGCGAAGACGATTCATAGCGGACGCTGTTTGCAAACAGCCGGTGTCTTAGAAGGGACCTCCCCCGCATGTGCCTGCGGGTTGTCGACGCCGAAAGCCGCCGAAGGTTCCTTAGAGGCGTTAACAAAATGACGTTCGCAGTTGTCGCCAGCATATGATGCAGCAAGCGATTTTCATGAAGGCTTCGTGGATAAACGCGAGCCGTTCGAAGCGGATGCGCAGTCGGCGGAAGT
>Ga0160464_100958_pt1 | contig 14139 bp, 12 predicted proteins | sample HID1971I_E11MG_FD_108275 | JGI IMG/M metagenome (GOLD analysis project Ga0160464, IMG submission 108275) | Enriched millipede-associated microbial communities from UW Madison campus, WI, USA - HID1971I_E11 MG | ecosystem: Host-associated > Arthropoda: Insects > Digestive system > Unclassified ... | reverse complement strand
GGAATCGGTTCGCCGGCTGCGTTCAGGGCACGACCTTCGAGGTCGGTGTTGATGCCGCCGAGAGACTTGCGTGTGAGCACGTGCAGTTTCACGGCGACAAGCGGCCCCGCCCCAGGATCCTGAAGACGGTGCGGCGCGGCGGTGCGGATGAGCTTGTCGCCGCGGTACGAGCGCATCGATCGCAGCATGCCGATCTGCGCGTCCTTCGTGAAACCGTTCTCCATCTCGCGGTCACGCGCGAGCACCTCGCGCCGGACGTTGTCGATGTCGAGGAGATCTCCGCCGGGGTGCTTCTGCATCTGCTCGAGCAGGGAGTCGAGATCGTTCTCGACGATGAAGTCCTCGCCCTCGTCGAGGAACGACTGCACAGGCCCGGTGGGCCCCTTGGCGAGGCGGGACTTCAGAAGCAGACCGACGTCCTTACCCGTGAGATCGGGGTTCTGTTCGCTGCCCGACAGCGCGAACTCCTTCTCGACGATCTGGCGCGACGTGACGAACCAGGAGTGGTCGTGGCCGGTCGTGCGCAAGTGCTCGAGGGTCCCGAGGGTGTCGAACCCGGGGAACAGCGGCACGGGGAGCCGAGTGCCGGTGGCGTCGAGCCACAGCGAGGAGGGACCTGGCAGGATGCGGATGCCGTGCGACGGCCACACCGGATCCCAGTTCGTGATGCCCTCGACGTAGTGCCACATTCGGTCGCCGTTGATCAGTCGCGCGCCCGCGGCCGCGCTGACACCGTGCATCGAGCCGTCGACGTAGGCGGGCACCCCGGTGAGCATGTGCTCCGGAGCGGTGCCGAGCCGTGCGGGCCAGGCGGCGCGCACGAGATCGTGGTTGCCCCCGATGCCGCCCGAGGCGACGATGGTCGCAGTCGCGGAGATCTCGAAGTCGCCGATCACGTCACGGGAGGAGGGCACGCCGCGTTCCGCCCCACTCGTCTCGAGGATGTCTCCGCGCGCACCGGTGACGGTGCCGTCCGTGACGAGCAGCTCGCTGATGCGGTGACGGGGCAAGACGGTCAGCCGCCCCTCACGCTCACCCTGCTCGACCGCGGCCGCGAACGGGGCGACGATCCCCGGGCCGGTACCCCAGGTGATGTGGAAGCGGGGGACGGAGTTGCCGGGGCCGATCGCGCCGTATCCGCCACGCTCCGCCCAACCCACGACGGGAAAGAAGCCGACGCCCCGCTCGCGAAGCCAGGCGCGCTTCTCACCGGCTGCGAAGTGCAGGTACGACTCCGCCCAACGGCGGGGCCACGCGTCTTCCGGGCGATCGAATCCGGCGTTGCCGAACCAGTCCTGAGTGGCGAGCTCGAGGGAGTCCTTGATACCGAGACGCCGCTGTTCGGGGGAGTCGATGAAGAACAGCCCACCGAATGACCACCAGGCTTGGCCGCCGAGATTGGTGCGCGGCTCCTGATCCACCAGGATGACACGCCTCCCGGCGTCGAGCGCCTCTGCGGCGGCGACCAGGCCGGCCAACCCCCATCCGATCACCAGGACATCTGCGGACAGGGGCTTTGTCGTCATGAGTTCTCCGTTGATTCCTGACGTGAGCGGGTCTCGAGTGTGGGCCGACCTCCAGGACCGGCACCGATCCCGGAAGGCTCGAGTGTGTTCACCATGGCATAGGCGGCGCGCTCCAGGTAGTCCCACAGCGTCGTTTCGTGCAGGGGAGACAACTGCGCCTCGTCGACGGCGGTTCGCATGTGACGAAGCCAACGATCGCGCGCATCCGCATCGATGTGGAACGGCATGTGCCGCATACGGAGCCGAGGGTGCCCACGGGTATCTCCGTAGGTCGTGGGACCGCCCCAGTACTGCTCGAGGAACATCCGCAGGCGATCCTCCGCGGGACCGAGGTCCTCCTCCGGGTACATGGGCTTCATCACGGGGTCGAGGGCGACCTCACGATAGAACACCGAGACGATCTTCGCGAACGTCTCGTGCCCGCCGATCTCGTCGTAGAACGTCACTTCTGGGTGCTCCCGTCATCGTTCGGCTTCTTGCGGCGCCAGATACCCCGGTCGGGGATGATCGGCACCCCGGTGACGGCGTTCGGCCGAGTCCTGGGCGGATTCGCGCCGCGCACACGACGTGCACCGTCGAGTCCCGTCGGGACGACGTCGACCATGCGGGGCACGCCGATCTCCTTCTCGAGGAGGGCAGCGCGCAGGCGACGACGCAGTTCCTGAGCCACATCGTCCTTCGCATTCGCGCGTGCCTTGATCACGATGCGTACGACGAGCGCGTCGCCGTCGATGGACTCGAGGCCCCATAGCTCAGGCTTCTCGATGATGCGGGTGCGCCACTTCGGGTCCTTGGACAGGCCCTGTGCGGTCTCGAGCATGATGTGCTCGACCTGTTCGAGGTCGGAATCCGCCGGTACTCCGATGTCGATGATGGAGCGTGCCCACCCCTGCGACATGTTCCCGATGCGGGTGACCTCGCCGTTTCGCACGTACCAGAGCGTTCCGTTGACGTCGCGGACCTGGGTGATGCGCACGCTGACGTATTCGACGACACCACTGGCCAGGCCCAGGTCGACCACGTCGCCGATTCCGATCTGGTCCTCGGCGACGATGAAGATGCCGTTGAGCACGTCCTTGACGATGTTCTGGGCGCCGAAACCGAGGCCGGCACCCACTGCCGCGGTCAGAAGCGTCAAAGAGCCGAGCAGACTGTTGTCGATCGCATTGACGATGAGCACGATCGCGATGACGACGAGCATCACGTTGACGATGTTCTGGAGGATCGTCCCCAGCGTACGAGTGCGCTGCACCAGCCGCATGTCGGCGAGAGGCGACCGCTCGAGTGCCTGCGTATCGTCGACCGAGGCCTTGTTCTTGGCGCTGTCGACGATCCGGTGCACCACACGCCGGATGACGACGCGAAGGACCAGCCCGATGGCCACACACGACACGATGATGATCGCGACGGCGAGTACCTTCATACCGGCCGCACCGAGCCATTCGAGCAGGCTTGTGACCCAGTCCGGTAGCGGTACGGATTCAGGGGGAGGCGTAGTCGTCGAGGGAAGAATCATCACTCACGATCCTAGCGACGGGCCCTCTGCGCGGGCTGGGTACATGCACCGACGAAAACGGAGACCACCTGCTCCCGCTCACCCTGTCGTTGATGGACACGGTACGGGTGGGACAGATGATCTCCGTTTCGGATGCCCTCTGAGCTCAGTCCTCGGCGTCGCGCGCCTGCGCGGCCAGAGCACGCTCCACGTCCGCCAGGTTCTCGAGCACGAGACGGCGCAGGGCAGGGGCAGCGTCCTGGTGGGCGGCCAGCCAGCCGCGGGTCGCATCGCGCAGGGCGATGTCGGCCAGAGCCGTCGGGAAGAGTCCCACGATCAGGTACTGCGCGATCTGATAGGTGCGCGAGTCCCAGATCGGGAGCAGCATGTCGAAGTATGCGGGGACGAACTCCCCCAGCACAGCGGCGCCTGCCGGGTGCGTGAACCCGAGCGCGGCGGAGCGGACGATGGTGTTGGGGGCATCGTCGCGTTCGATGAGCGACGCCCACGCGGCCTTCTTCGACGCCGCGTCCGGGAGCGACGCGCGCGCCTGTGCGGCGAACTCTCCGCCCTTGGCGGTGTTGTCTGCAGCAAGGGCGGCATCGATCGTGGCGGCATCCGTGGCACCGATCGAGGCCAGGCCGACGAGGAGCTGCCAGTTCAGGTCGGCGTCGATCTCCAGCCCCGGCAGGGTGTCCTCACCGGAGCGCAGGCGCCCGACGATGCCGGCGTGCTCCGGGGTGACCAGAGCGTTCGCGAAAGCGGTGACGAACTGCAGCTGGCTGTCGCTTCCCGGTTCGGCCGCCTCGGCCAGGCTCCACAGGCCGTCGGCGATCTTGAGTCGCGCGGCTTCGCGGTCGGCGGGCGTGACGTAGAGGGTCGCGGCAGTACGCAGCTGGCTGAGCGTGGTGCGCACGGTCGTCGACTCGGTCTCGCGGCCGATGTTGCCGAGCACGAGGTCGAGGTACTCCGACGCGCCGGTCTCGGCATCACGAGTCTGGTCCCACGCCGCACCCCAGACGAGGGAACGGGCGAGCGGGTCATGGATGTCGGCGAGATGCGCGATCGCGGTCGCGAGCGACTTCTCGTCGAGGCGGATCTTCGCGTAGGCGAGGTCGTTGTCGTTGAGCAGCACGAGGTCGGGGCGGGCAAGGCCCTGCAGCTCGGGCACCTCGGTGCGATCGCCGTCGACGTCGACCTCGAGGTAGTGCGTGCGGGTGAGCGAGCCGTCCGTCAACGTGTAGAAGCCGATGCCGAGACGGTGCGGACGGATGGTCGGGTAGTCCGCGGGCGCGGTCTGCGTGATGGCGAAGCGTGAGATCGTGCCGTCATGGCTCTCGGCGATGACCGGCTCGAGCGTGTTGACGCCGGCGGTCTCGAGCCACTTCTTGGACCAGGTGGTGAGGTCGCGGCCGCTTGTGACCTCGAGCTCGGAGAGCAGGTCGCTGAGCTCGGTATTGCCCCAGGAGTGCTTCTGGAAGTACTGCGAGACGCCGGCGAAGAACGCCTCGATGCCGACCCAGGCGGCCAGCTGCTTCAGGACGGAGCCGCCCTTGGCATAGGTGATGCCGTCGAAGTTCACCTGCACGTCTTCGAGATCGTTGATCTCGGCGACGATCGGGTGAGTCGAGGGGAGCTGGTCCTGGCGATACGCCCAGGTCTTCTCCATGGCGTTGAACGTGGTCCAGGCCTCGGTCCACTCGGTGGCCTCGGCCGTGGCGATCGTCGACGCCCACTCGGCGAACGACTCGTTGAGCCAGAGGTCGTTCCACCACTTCATCGTGACGAGGTCGCCGAACCACATGTGGGCGAGCTCGTGCAGGATCGTGACGACGCGACGCTCCTTGACGGCGTCGGTCACCTTGCTGCGGAACACGTAGGTCTCGGTGAAGGTGACGGCGCCCGCGTTCTCCATGGCACCGGCGTTGAACTCCGGAACGAAGAGCTGGTCGTACTTGGCGAAGGGATAGGGTACGCCGAACTTCGCCTCGAAATATGCGAAGCCCTCGCGGGTCTTGTCGAAGATGTAGTCGGCGTCGAGGTGCTGCCACAGGCTCTTGCGGCCGTAGACGCCCAGCGGCACGACGCGGCCCGAGGCGCTCGTCAGCTCGGAGAACGTGGACTCGTACGGGCCGGCAACCAGAGCGGTGATGTACGAGGAGATGCGCGGAGTCGGCTCGAAGCCCCAGGTGGCGGTGACGTCGTCGTCGTGCACGATGGGCTCAGGCGTGGGGGAGTTGGACACGACCTTCCACGCCGCCGGTGCCGTCACGGTGAACTGGAACGTCGCCTTGAGGTCGGGCTGTTCGAAGACGGCGAACACACGACGGGAGTCGGGAACCTCGAACTGGGAGTAGAGGTAGACCTCGCCGTCGACGGGATCGACGAAACGGTGCAGACCTTCTCCGGTGTTCGTGTACTCGCAGTCGGCATCGACGACGAGGACGTTCTCGGCCTTCAGGCCGTTGAGCGCGATGCGCGAGTCTGCGAAGACCTCGTTCGGGTCGAGCTGCTCGCCGTTGAGGGAGATCTCGCGTACGTCACGGGCGATCAGGTCAATGAAGGTGAAGCCCTCCGGCGTGGCAGTGAAGCGCACCACGCTGCGAGAACCGAAGACCTCGGCGCCCTTGGTCAGATCGAGGGCGACTTCATAGGACTGAGTGTCGATGACGTCGCGGCGCTCTTGCGCTTCGATACGGGTGAGGTTCTCTCCAGGCACAGCTGTACTCCCAGGGGTGAGGGGATGTCACCGGGGCTGGGCGCAGTTGGCGCCGACGGCAACCCTGACAGCCTACGCCAGTACGACAGATGCCTCTTCGCATCGACGGGGTGGGGAAACGGATAGAAACGGTCCACAGGCGCACACCCCCGCGCCGTGGAGGTGAAAGGATGGAGGGGTGACTGCGATCGAGCCGAATGTCGTTCCCTTTGCCTCGCCTGCTGCCTCCGGCGGTGCACCCTTCGTGACCACTCCGGTCGCCTATGACGCGATCCTGCTCGCAGGCTTCGGCGGGCCGGAGGGTCAGGACGATGTGATCCCGTTCCTCCGGAACGTGACGCGCGGGCGGGGGATCCCTGACGAGCGGCTCGAGGAGGTGGCACACCACTATCGTCACTTCGGAGGGGTGAGCCCGATCAACGGGCAGAACCGCGTGCTCAAAGAGGCACTCGAGAATGCCCTCGCTGAGCGGGGGATCACGCTCCCCGTCTACTGGGGCAACCGCAACTGGGCCCCGTACCTGGAAGAGGTCGTGACCGAGGCGTCGGCCAACGGCCACACCACGCTCCTGGCGTTCGCCACCAGTGCCTACAGTTCGTTCTCCAGCTGCCGTCAGTATCGCGAGGACTTCGCTCGCATCCTGGAGGAGACGGGGCTGGGGGAGACGGTGACGATCGACAAGATCCGCCCCTTCTACGACCACCCGGGATTCGTCGACGCCTTCGAGACCGGTGTGCGAGAGGCCGTGGAGGGCTTCCTCGCCGAGGGCATCGCGGCAGCGGACATCCAGATCCTTTTCTCCACGCACAGCATCCCGACGGCCGACGCGGAACGCTCCGGCGCGCGGGACATCGACTGGGGTGAGGGCGGCGCGTACGCCGCGCAGCATCTCGCCGTTGCCGCCTGGGTGATGGACCGCGTGCGGCAGACTGTTCCGGCGTCCGCCGGTGTGTCCTGGGAACTCGTCTACCAGTCCCGTTCCGGCCCCGCCTCCCAGCCGTGGCTCGAGCCCGACGTGTGCGACGTGATCGGCGAACTGCCCGATCGTGGACGCAAGGCCGTCGCCGTCGTGCCCGTGGGCTTCATGAGCGACCACATGGAGGTCCTGTGGGATCTCGACACCGAAGCGGCCGAAGCCGCGGAGGAGGCGGGCCTCGCGTTCACGCGCACGCCCACCCCTGGCGTGTCGCCGGCGTTCGTGACGGGCATCGTCGACCTGATCGAAGAGCGTCTTCAGGGACGCCCCAACGAAGAGCGCGCGCATGTCACGTCCCTCCCGGGAGGTTTCGACGTGTGCCGTCCCGGGTGCTGCGAGAACATCCGCGCGGGCTTCAAGCCGGCCGCGGCCGGTGTCGCCCCGTGACCTCTCGGTGACGCACGCGCACTTCTAGGATGGGAGTCATGCGCATCCACATCGCCACCGACCACGCGGGACTCGACTTCTCCACTCAGCTGCAGGGACATCTGCGCGCAGCCGGACACGAGGTCGTCGATCACGGTCCGATCGAGTACGACGCGATCGACGACTACCCCGCGTTCTGCATCCGCGCGGCTCAGGCGGTCATCGCCGATCAGCGGGCGGGCGCCGACGCTCTCGGTGTGGTCTTCGGAGGTTCCGGAAACGGCGAGCAGATCGCTGCGAACAAGGTGGAAGGCGTCCGTGCCGCCCTCGTGTGGAACCTCTCGACGGCAGAACTGGCCCGCGAGCACAACGACGCCAACGTGATCTCCATCGGCGCACGACAGCACACCTACGACGAGGTCACCTCGTTCATCGACCGTTTCATCGAGACGCCGTTCTCCGGAGACGAGCGCCACGTGCGGCGCATCGGCCAGATCGCAGACTTCGAACGCGACGGCTCCCTGCTCCCGGACCCGCGGGCCTGAGATGCCCGAGGGTCATTCCGTCCACCGGATCGCTCGCCAGTTCGACCGCAACTTCGTCGGCAAGACTCTGAGCGCCTCCAGCCCCCAGGGTCGGTTCGCCGAGGGAGCCTCCGTTCTCGACGGACGAGCAGCGGTGAGCGTGCAGGCGGTCGGCAAGCAGATGTTCCTGGAGACGGAGGGCGACCTCTGGCTCCGCGTGCACCTCGGCCTGTACGGGGCATGGGATTTCGCGGGTGAGATCATCGTTGACCCGACCATCGCCGCGGCCAACGGGCGGATGGGCCAGACCAACCAGCGCGGCACGGTGCTCGACGACCCCATCCTCGACGACGCAGGGGAGAACTCGCTGGCTTCGATCGGGGCGCCTCGCCGTACTCGGGTTCACGTGCGAATGTCCGAGCAGACGAAGGGGTTGGCCGACGAGGGGATGGACTGGCCTCCTCCTGTGGTCGGACAGGTGCGCCTTCGTCTGATGACCGACATCACCGCGGCTGACCTCCGAGGACCGACAGCCTGTGTGCTGCAGTCCCCCGAGGAGATGCTCGCGACCGTCGCCAAGCTCGGACCGGACCCCCTGGTCGGCGATCCGGTCGAGAATGAGGAGCGGTTCGTTCGCGCCGTCCGGAAGAAGCCGACGGTCATCGCGCTGCTGCTGATGGACCAGTCGGTCGTCAGCGGAATCGGGAACGTATACCGCGCCGAGATGCTGTTCCGTCAACGCTTGAACCCGCACACCCCAGGGCGGGACGTTCCGGAAGACGTCGTGCGCGCTCTCTGGCGCGACTGGGTGCGTCTTCTCGCAGTCGGTGTGGAAACCGGCCAGATGATGACGATGGACGGCCTCACGGGCGCGGACTACCGTGCGGCGATGGCCAACCGGGACGACCGCCACTGGGTGTACCACCGCGCCGGGCTACCCTGCCGTGTCTGCGGCACGGAGATCGCACTCGAGGAGATCGGCGCACGCAAGCTCTACTGGTGCCCTCGTTGCCAGGCGTGACCACCCGCCGGCCACGGGCGACGGCTCTAGGCTGATCCCATGCGACAGAACCCCAGCTTCACGCTGGCGGATGTGACCGAGATCCGCCGCGTGATCGAGTCGAACCCGTGGGCGACCATCATGAGCGCAGGCGATGACGGACTCGTCGCGTCTCACTATGCCGTGTTGCTCGACGCGTCGCGTGATGACCTCACCGTCGTCGGACACGTCGGGCGTCCGGACGATCTCATCCACGGGTTGGGGCAGCGCGAGATGCTCGTGGTGTTCCAGGGGCCGCACGGTTACGTCTCGCCCGGATGGTATGGCGATGCCCCGTCCGTGCCGACCTGGAACTACACCGCGGTGCATCTCGCCGGCGTGCCCGAGATCCTGAGCGAAGAGGAGAACCTCCTCGTGCTCGACCAGCTTGTGGCGCGATTCGAGTCGCGGATGCCGGAGCCGCGACGCATGTGGGAGCGACCGAACGACCCGGCCTACGTCGAGCGGCTCGCGGCGGGGACCCTGGGATTCCGGCTGGCGCCGACGCGCGTCGTCGCCAAGAGGAAACTCAGCCAGAACAAGCCCCCGGAGACGATCGAGACGGTGATCGCTGCCCTCTCGACCGAGGGACCGTACTCGAACCCTGCCCTCGCCGCGGAGATGCGGCGCGCGCAGGACGCACGCCGAGGAGGAGCACAGCAGTGACCGAACGCGGATCGGCCATCGACACCATCACGGCCGTGCGGATCGCCGGCCCCGGGCGTGAGTTCCTCATCGACGATGAGCCCGTGGACATCTTCATCGCCGACGGACGCATCGTCGACATCGCCCCGACGGGTGCTCTGCCTACACGAGGCGAGGTCATCGAGGCCGGAGGCGCATGGGCGGTTCCAGGGCTCTGGGACAACCACGTGCACACGGTCCAATGGGCGCTGGCCGCGGAACGGGCACCGCTCGGCCACGCCGAGTCGGCAGCGGCAGCGGCCGCGGCGATGAGTGGGGTGGCTCCGCTGCCGGATGGACGTCGCGTCGGCACCGGCTTCCGCGATGCGTTGTGGTCCGATCGGCCGTCGCTCGAGCTCCTGGATACGGCGGCCGGCGATGTCCCGACGTACCTCATCAACGCCGACGTCCACAGCGTCTGGCTGAACAGCGCTGCCCTTCGTCGCGAAGGTTTCCGGAGCGACGACGGCGTGCTGCGCGAGACCGATGCGTTCGAGATCTCACGGCGTCTCAATGCCGTCGATGCCGCCCACGGCGACCGCGCGATGATGCGGGCCGGTGAGCAGGCCGCCGCTCGGGGTGTCACGGGCCTCGTCGACTTCGACATGGCGTGGAGTGCCGAAGCTTGGCCCCGACGCGTCGAGGCGGGCTTCGTCTCGCATCGCGTCGAGTTCGCGGTGTACCCCTTCGACCTCGACCGGGCGATCGACGCGGGCCTGCGCACGGGAGAGCTCCGGGAAGAGGCCGACGTCCCGGCGCAGGGGCGCGGACTCGTGCACGTCGGACCTCTGAAGATCATCACCGACGGTTCGCTGGGCACGCGGACGGCCGCCTGCTCGCACGCCTATCCCGGTGATCCAGAGAACTTCGGGATGCTCACGGTGCCGTCTGACGAGCTCGTCGCCCTCCTCACCCGCGCGACCGGTAACGGCCTGGCCGTGGCTGTGCACGCGATCGGCGACAGGGCGATCACCTCGGCCCTCGACGCCTTCACCTCCACGGGGGCGGTCGGGTCCATCGAGCATGTGCAGCTCGTGCGGCATACCGATCTCGCGCGGTTCGCCCGTCTCGGTGTGATCGCCAGCGTCCAGCCGCAGCATGCGGTCGATGACCGCGACCTGGTGGATCGACATTGGGCGGAGCAGACCGCTATCGGCTACCCGCTCGCATCGTTGCAGGAGGCGAGCGCCGAACTGCGCTTCGGGTCGGACGCGCCGGTCGCCGAACTCGACCCGTGGCACGCCATCTCGGCCGCAGTGTCGCGCACCGACGACGAACGCGCCGCGTGGCACCCCGAGGAGCGGATCACCCTCGATCAGGCGCTCGAGGCGAGCGTGCGCTCGTCGCTGCGTCCCGGAGAGCCGGCGGACATCGTTCTCTGCCGGGCGGATCCGCGCGCTTCGACCGGGAAGGCCCTACGATCCATGCCTGTCCTCTCTACCGTGCTCGGGGGATACCTCACGCACACCACCTGACCGGTCGAATACACGAAGAAGGGGCGGTCCTCGGTTCTCCGAGGACCGCCCCTTCTTCGGTCAGGCGACGTCTGCGATCAGGCCGCGATGTGCGAGACGAGGAACCAACGGTCCTTCTCGAGGCCGCGCTGGATCTCGATCGCGACGTCCTGGCTGGTGAGGTCGACCTCGTCGAGTCCTTCGACGGCTGCCTTCACGTCGACCAGGATCGCGTCGATGTCGGAGATGACGGCGCGGATCAGCTCGTCGGACTGGGCGAAACCGGCCGCGACGGACGTGGCACCCGCCTTGTCGGCGACAGCGCTGACGCGTGCATCGATCGGGAGGCCGAGGGCGACGATCCGCTCGGCGGCCGTGTCGGCGAAGTCGCCGGCATGAGCGACGATCGTGTCGAGCAGCTCGTGGACGCCGATGAAGTTGGCGCCGCGGACGTGCCAGTGGGCCTGCTTGCCGTTGACGGTCAGCGCCTGGAGTCCGAGAACGACGGGGGAGAGGAACTGGGCCGCCCCTGCAGCCACGGTCGGGTCGATGGCGGTGGTGGAAACGGTCTGTGCCTTGCTCATCTTGTGCTCCTCTGGAACGGTTTCTCGTATCTGATGAAGACAACGCTACTCAGGCTCAGACATTCCGCAAGCAAGCTGAGGCTCGGCTCACTTCCGCGTGATTCCGGGGGAGTGAGGGTAGTCTCGCCTCATGAGTATCGCGCCCGGAGCCTCTGTCCTCGCCCTGCCGAACAGCGCGCCGTTCATCGACGCGACCGCGTTCATCGCGGATGGTGCGCGCATCGTGGGCGATGTCTCCCTCGCGGCTGGTTCCAGCGTCTGGTACAACGCCGTCATTCGGGGCGACTCCGCAGCGATCGTCGTCGGCCCCGGCTCGAACGTGCAGGACAACGTCTCGGTCCACGTGGACTCGGGGCACCCCGTCGTGATCGGCGCGAAGGTGTCGATCGGGCACAACGCCGTCGTCCACGGTTGCACGATCGGCGACGGCACCCTGGTCGGGATGGGATCGGTGATCCTCAGCGGCGCCGTGATCGGCGCAGGATGCCTCATCGCCGGAGGGGCCGTCGTGCTCGGTGGCACGGAGGTGCCTGCGGGCTCTCTCGTCGCGGGTGTGCCGGCGAAGGTGCGCCGGTCGCTCAGCGAAGAGGAGCGCGCCGGCCTCATCGCCAACGCAGACATCTACCTCGGGCACTCGCAGACCCACTCGGCGGCTACCCGGGCATGACCGACTCGGCCGCTAGGCTGAGAGACGTAAGGGGCGGTGGCCAAGCTGGTTAAGGCAGTGGGCTCATAACCCAACGATCGCGGGTTCAAGTCCCGCCCGCCCTACCATCACGCACCGTCTGACGCAGCGCGAATCCGTGGTGCCGGACAGGCGTCGCGGTGGCCTGCGTGCACCGCGTCGCAAGAAGCACTGGTGGGCCCGATGCGCGAGTCCTACGCTGTGGACAGCGGGCTCACTGGGGAGCACGCGGCGACGCTTTGGGGGCGTACGGATGAAATCAGGCACGGTGTATGCGGTCTTGCTCTCCGCGATTCTCGTCGCCACCCTCGTCATCTGGGTGACGCTGCTCGTTCAGAGCTGGACGTATCCGACCGCCGAAGGGACCACGCCCTACGATCCGCCAGATTCCCTCTTCTGGGCCGCGGGAGCGCTGCTCACCGCATTGGGGACGAGTACGGCGGCGGCGCTCGGATTCAGCATCCAGGATCTGAAGGCGCAGACCGCCGGGCTTGACTATACGCAGTCACTCTCGCGCGCTGAGGTCGTCGAGACGTTCGGCATTCCTGTGCTGGTCTCCGCGATCGTCTACTTCGCTCTGGGTCTCCTGATCTTCCTGACCGGAGCCGTCCCCTGGGGCGCAGGAGGCTTCGACGCGCTGCTCGTCTACGGTGTGACGTTCGTCGGCTGGCTCGCTGGTGCCTTGACCCTGCTGAAACCGGCGTCGGCCGTGTGAGCGATTCGCATCGAGCGTCGGATGGGCGCTTTCCCTGAGGCGTCGACGACGCGGGTGTCGCGGGAGGCTCTCGATCGCGCTCTCGGGGCTTCACGTCGCGTCCGCGCTGCCCTCGCGCACGAGGTACCGCTTCGCCATGGTGCGGAGTGAGTCGCGGTCCGCGCGCCAGTCCGCCGTGAGGATGCGATACAGCACGGGACCCACCAGCTCGGCCACCGACGCATCCTCCTCCGGCCGAGCGACGGCACGCCATTCACTGCGCCTGAGGACACTTCGCGCGGCGTCTCCCAGGACGTCGGTCCCGCGAAGGAGCTCGGCGACCTTCTGATCGTGCTGCGCTTCTCCCACGAGCGCCCGGTACGCCAGCCCGGCGTCGGAGTCGGTCAAGAAGGCCGCGAGCGCGACGAGGAATTCGGTGATCTCGGTCTCGATATCCGGGCCCGGGGGCACGGTGAGTTCGCGAGCGGCGTCCGCTGCACTCGCCTCGAGCAGGATTTCGGCTTTGGAGGACCACCAGCGGTACACCGTCTGGCGTCCCACGCGTGCGCGCTCGGCGATTCCCTTCATCGTCATGGCTGCGTAGCCCTCTTCGACCAGCATGTCGTCGACGGCGCGGAGGACGGCGAGCCGTGCGTCTTCGCTGCGCGGGCGGCCGAGGGGTCGCGTGATTTCAACCATGGGGCGACCATAGCAGTTTCGGTGCTTGCTGTTCCGTAATCCGCGAGCTACGGTTACAGGACACACTGTCTCGAAAGTGAGGAATCCGTATGAAGACTCTGGATGCGGCGAGGGAACGTCCGGGCCGCAGGGCTGTCGTGTCGCGGGATGTGGTGGTGACGGCGCGCGAGTTCGTGAGCGAGCGGATGCTGCGCCTCACTCTGGGCGGCGACGATCTGGCTCCTGTGGTGCACCCGTCGCCGGGATCGTGGGTGAAGCTCTTCGTGCCTGATCCTGATGGCTCGGGAGAGCACGGCCGGGCGTACACGATTCGCGGTCACGACCCTGTGCGGAACGAGATCGAGATCGACGTCGTCCTGCACGATGGGGGCATCATGCCTCGGTGGGCGCGGGGGAGTCGTATCGGCGAGCCCGCCCGGGTCGGCGGGCCGCGCGCCAGCGGTGCTCCGTCGGCAGCGGCGTCCTCGGTGCTCCTGTTGGGTGACGAGACCTCTCTCCCGGCGATTGCCGCGATCCTCGAACGCGAGTACGCGGATCGTCCGCTGCTCGCCCTCATCGAAGTGGGCGATCTCGGTGATCGCCAGGAGCTCCGAACGCCGTCCCGGGCCGAGGTGCGTTGGCTGCACCGGCGCACGGGTTCCGCCCCGGGTTCTCTCCTGGTCGACGCGGGTTCGCGCGTCGAGATCGACCCCGG
>Ga0160464_100945_pt1 | contig 14336 bp, 15 predicted proteins | sample HID1971I_E11MG_FD_108275 | JGI IMG/M metagenome (GOLD analysis project Ga0160464, IMG submission 108275) | Enriched millipede-associated microbial communities from UW Madison campus, WI, USA - HID1971I_E11 MG | ecosystem: Host-associated > Arthropoda: Insects > Digestive system > Unclassified ... | reverse complement strand
GCAGACGCGGGTTGGCGAGCAGGCCGTATCGGTAGAACCGCTCGATGTCGTTGCCCTTGTAGGTGGAGCCGTCGCCCCAGATGTCGACGCCGTCCTCCTTCATGGCGCGCACCAGCATGGTGCCGGTGACCGCGCGGCCCAGGGGCGTCGTGTTGAAGTAGGTCTTGCCGCCGGAGCGGATGTGGAACGCACCGCAGGAGAGGGCGACGAAGCCCTCTTCGACCAGGGCGGTCTTGCAGGCGATCAGACGCGAGGCCTCGGCGCCGTACTCCAGCGCGCGGCCGGGGATCGATGCGATGTCATCCTCGTCGTACTGACCGAGGTCGCCGGTGTACGTGAAGGGAACGGCGCCCTTCTCGCGCATCCACGCGACGGCGACGGAGGTGTCGAGTCCTCCGGAGAAGGCGATGCCGACGCGCTCGCCGACGGGCAGGGACTGGAGGACCTTGGACATGACTCCCAGTCTATCCGCGGGCGGCGTGTCGCCCTGTCTCGCCCCATTGCGTGCGAGGGGGGCCTCAGGCGAGGAGGACTTCGACCCGCAGTGCGGCATAGGTGCCCATGGCCCGGCGATCGCACGTGAGGAGCGGGACGGCTGCATCGCGTGCGGCCAGACCGACGAGTCCGTCGTAGACCGACCCTCCGGCGATGCCGGCGTCGGCGAAAGTCGTGATCGCGGTCTTGGCCGAGGCGGCGGAGAGCGGTGCGAAAGCAGGGAAGGATCGCTCGATGATCTCTCGTGCGCGATCGGGACTGACGCGTGCTGCACCGGGCATGCGCGTCAGCACTGAATAGGCCTCGATGGCCGCGTGCCCGGCGAGGCCGAGCACGCGATCCTGCGTGAGTTCGAGCACACGTTCGTGCGCGGGATTCCTGTCATGAACCAGCGCGATCGCGGCGCTCGTATCGAGGAGGAGATCAGCGCTGATCGGCAAGTCGCAGCTCCCGGATGTCATCCACGGTGAGTGTCGGTCCGCCCGTGATGACGAGACGCCCGCCCTTCTCGATGAGGTTGTCGGGGGCCTCGATCTCGATGCGGATGCCGTTGCCGTCGAGGATGAGATCGACAGGACCAGGGATCAATCCGACGCGCTCGCGGAGCGCAGCGGGAATGACGATCCGCCCTGCCTTGTCCATGGTTGCCTTCATGCCATGAGAATACCATTCGAATGGTGCAGCGCGGGGGTGAGGCCGGTGCTTCATATCGGTGGTTCCCGTCCAGGATCCGCCGCTACATTGTGGCCATGCAGAGAGCAGGGTCGCGCAGGTGGTGGTTCATCGCGGGAGGTGCGATTATCGCCGCGATTCTTGTCGTGCTTGTCGTCCTGGCGGTCCACGCCTTCCGCGGGTCGACGCTCGCGCGGCAGGACATGGCGGCGCACCTGTCGTTCCCCGCGACGTATCACGGCTTCGAAGAGGCCTCGGAACTCACCGGTTTCACACTCAGGGAAGACGGATCAGCCGAGGTCTCGGCGCTGATGCTCGGCACCGAGGAACGGGAGCTCGACGACGGGCGGGTGTGCCTCGACGGCGACGTGACCCCGGTCGTCGGGAAGGCCAGCTGGCGGACGGACGATGCGGGGTGGGTCGTCATCGAGGCGGGTGACCGGCAGACGCGCCTGAGCCAGGACGATCCGATGCTCATGGGCTGGGGTTGGGGCAAGGTCTATGTCCTGACGCCCTGCACCGAGGAGTACACGGCGACGTTCGTCACCCCGAACGCCGACTACTCCGACTGAACGACATCCTCGTGACGTGATGGGTCGACGCACGCACGCACGACACGTCTCCGTCTTCGCCGATGTCGAGCCGGCAGAGCGCCGCGGAGGTGGGAGAGTAGGGCGCACGGAGGTCGGACATGGGTGGAGCAATCCTGTGGGGTGTGGTCGCGGCCGCGCCGCTGTTCATCGGTGCGGTGCTCGCGCTGCTGCGCACCTGGCCACCGCGCTGGCTCGGCATCGTGCTCGGATTCGGAGCGGGCGCGCTGATGGCTTCGATCGCATTCGAGCTCTGGGAGGAGGGGCTCGACCTCGCCGGACCCGTTCCCCTCGTTGTCGGCGTCGCGGCGGGAGCGATCAGCTACTACATCGCCGACCGCATCCTCGATGCCCGGGCCGCGAAGAGCAAGGAGCAGGCGGGTGGAGGTCAGCTCGCCGTGGGCGCTCTGCTCGACGGCATTCCCGAGCAGCTGGTGCTCGGTATCGGCCTCGCCTCCGGTGAGCCGGTCAGCATCGCGCTCGTGGTCGCGATCCTGGTCTCGAACCTTCCGGAGTCGATCGGCTCGGCAGCCGACCTGCTCGAAGGTGGCATGGCGAAATCACGTGTGCTGCTGCTCTGGGCGGGCGTGGCCGTGATCTGCGCGGTCGCCACCGTCGCCGGCTTCGGCCTCGCGAGCATCACCGGCGACGACTTCCGTTCGGCGGCGAGCGGCTTCGCGGCCGGAGCGCTGCTCGTCATGCTGGTCGACTCGATGATCCCCGAGGCGCAGTCCAAAGCCAAGGAGTCGACGGGACTGGCGACCGTGCTGGGCTTCGCGCTCGCCGCGGGTCTGGCCCTCGCATCCTGAGCGCAGAGGAGCGACAGGCTGTGGTCCGCCTGCGCGTCAGTCCTTACCGCGGAACTGATCCCGGCGGACGCTTCGGCCCGTGATGCTCTCGATGCGGAACGACAGCGGAAGGTTCCGATCCTCGCCCGCCCATGGGTGCACGCGAGCAGCCTCGCCCGCCGCTTCGTCATCGGGGACCCGCGAGAGGCTGCCGTGCATCAGCACGCTCCATGCCGTGTTGCCGAGCGGGTCGTGATAATCCACCTCGAACGCGACCTCCAGCGGCTCGCGGGTCAGAATTCCCAGCACGCCGTCGGGGGCGGTGCGAAGGAGCAGGTCGTGACCGGAGACCGCGAAGTTCACGGGAAGGATCTGCACCCGTCCCTCGTGAACGAAGCCGACCCGGCCGATCGTGGTGGTGGTCAGCAACTCGTAGGACTGCTGCTCGTCGAGCACTCGAATCATGCGCGCATCCTTCCCTCTGGCGCCAGGCTATCCAGCGCGGTACGCGCCTTCAAGGGAGTCCGCCGGATGCCGAAGCGGTATACCCCGCCATTCGGCGGACGCGAGCCGTCGGATCGGCCCCGCGTGGCGGGTTACCCTCGGTTGCGGAGTGGGGAGGCTGACGGGACGCCGCTGCGATGACGGCCGAGGACAAAGGAGTTCTGATGACCGACACGACCCTGGCGCGACCGCGCTGAACGCCGGTCACTCGAAACCGGGGTAGTCCTGCAGCCTGGTCTCGAACTCCTCGCGATCGGCTTCGCTGAGCACCCCGCTCGCGATCACGGTCAGCTGCAGCCCCTCGAGGGGCTCGCCGGTGCGGGCGTTCTGTGCCTCGCGCGCGGCCAGGAATCCGCCGTCCCGATCGTTCGACAGGTCGTTGATGGTGGCGTAGAAGCGCAGGGGATCGGGAAAGTTCTCGGTGTAGTACTCCCACGTCGTCTGCGTGCGGGGGTCGTCGCTGCCGTACAGCTTCGCGATCATCCCGGGGTCGATGCCCGACATCGTCGGATCGTTGAAGGAGTACAGGTCCCACAGGCCGTGGTCGACGACGACCTCGCTGATCACGGCCATCACCTCGAGCTTGCGGTCGTAGTCCTGGATGGGTTCGTTGGTCGCCCAGGAGGCGGAGGTGTACTCCACCAGCATCGACTCGCCGCCGTAGCCGTTGCGCTCCGGTCGCAGGTCTTCGTCGCCCACCGGCGTCCAGGAGTAGCCGAACTCCTCGGTGAGCCGCGCGCGGACGTCGGCGAACATCGCATCGGCCTGTGCGCGCACCTCTTCGAGCGACTGCTGTGAGAGAGTCTGCTGCGGATCGGTGCCCTTGATCGCGGGATAGGCCTCTGCGTGCTTCTGCGCGGCTGTCTTCGTGCCCTCGTAGTTGCCGGAGGCCGAGGTCTGCAGGGCGCTCATGCCGCCGACGGTGGCGACGTTGAACAGCATCGTCACGACCAGGGCGATCGCCCCGAGCATCCGCCCGCGTGCCGAGAACAGGGCGGCGACGATGACGGCGACCACCACGAGCTGCAGGGCGAGCATCGTGATGCCGTAGAGCAGGTCGGTGGCACCCGCGATCAGGGTGCCGAGCAGGATCACGGCGAAGAGGATCGATGTGGCCAGCGCGATCCAGCCGAGGGCGTTCGCCGGCTTCTTCGGTTCGACCGCCGGTGCAGGCGCCACGACGGTCGGGCTGGGTGTCGGTCCGAACGCCTCACGCCGCGCCCCGCGATAGCCGCCGGGTGGGGGAACGGGTGGAGCGCCTTCGGTCCCCGCGATGTAGCGCGCGCGCTGCTTCTCGTGATCGCTCACCACGGCTTCTCCGTTCCCGAACCGCCGGGGTCGTCGCCCTGCTGCTGATCGCGTTCCTGTGTGCCCTGCTCCAGCTTGTCCTGAAGGCCCTTCAGCTTGTCGTCGGTGGGCTGCTCCTTCTCGCCGGGCTGCGGTTGGGGCTGCTGCTCCTGCTCCTCCTGCTGCTTCTGCTTCAACCGGTCGGCCGTGCCGTCGAGGGAGTCCACCATGTCGCGTTGAGGGTCGGGCGACTGCTGCTGGGCCTCGTCGCTGCGGCATTCCTCGGGGGTCTCGACCGTGATCGTGAGCGCCTCGCCGTAGAGTGCGGCGGCACCCGCGCCATCACCATCCGCGCGGGCGGCATCGCCCATGCGTTCGACGACCAGCGCGAGGTTGATCCGCACCGCGCACACCTCCAGCCCGGTCGAGAGGTCGAGTGCCTCCTCGAGCTGGGTCCGTGCTTCCGGCAGCTGCTCCGCCCCGCCGAGCGCCGTGCCGACGTTGAACGGCGCCTTGTACGGCTCGAACCAGTTCAGGAACTCCTGTCCGCGCGCCGAGGCCTCCGACCCGGCGAAGTCGTCCACCACATAGGCGGTGATGGACTGGTGCGCGAACGCGTACATGCTCAGCAGCTTGCCCACGAAGAGCAGCGCCGCGAGGGTGAGGGGAATCGTTCCGATCGCGACCCAGCGACGGATGCGGCGACGACGCCGATTCGACCGGAGAAGGGCGGCGGCTTCATTCGGCATCGTCATGAGGTTCCTCCCCGCCCTGGGCGCTGCCGCGGCGCGCGCAGTTGCCGGAGCCGTGCGATCAGCGTGGTGGCGCGCGTGAGCTCCACGCCCAGGATGGCGAGGATGAGGAGTGCCGCGATCCAGTACAGCTCGGTGACGTTGCCGACCTCGCCCGAATCGGCGTAGTCGGTGGTGGTCGAGGGGGCCTCGGGGAGGGCGGGTGCGGCATCCGCCGTCCGGTGCGCGTATTCGACGCCGAGCTCGTCGGCGATGGCCTCGAGGTTCGACTCGTCGATCACCGAGAGCGCGTCCGCACCCTGGTACTGGATGTAGTCGTCGCCCTGATCGGAGACTCCGCCCGTGGTGATGCGCATGGGTCCGCCCTCGGCGGTGCCGTATCCGAACACCGCGCCCGAATCGGTGTACTTCTCGCTCGAGCTGAACGACTCCGGCGGTGTGTCGACGGTCTGCTCTCCGTCACCGAAGTAGAACACCATGCGCGAGCGGTCGGGAGACGACTCGGCTGCCGACGCGAGCGTCTCCGACAGCAGCGGGGCGGCGATGCCGATGGAGCTTCCGCGGGACTGGCTGGTCACCTCGGGGCGCAGCACCTCGAGAGAGCCCATGAGCGCGGTGGTGTCGGTGGTCAACGGCATCCGCAGCTCGGCCGCCGCATCCGAGGTGATGAGGGCGAAGCGCGCACCCGGATACTCCTCGACGAGCGCCTGCACGTCGTCGCGGATGCCGTCGAGCCGCGGTTCGCCGTCGCCCCAGTCCTCCGCCACGATGCTCGCGGTGGTGTCGACGACGAGCACGATGTCGGTGTCCGTCGCGAGGGTCTGGGTGGTACCGCCGGGGATGCCCGGACGCAGAATCATCGCGAAGCAGGCGAGCACCAGCAGCAGTCGCATGACCCACAGAGCACGATGCCCGGCGAGCGCTCGACGATCGGTGATCGATACTCCGGCGGATGTCGGCGGGCGCACCAGCACCCAGACGGCGAGGACGGCGACGGGCGCGCACAGCAGGGCGATCAGCAGCGGGTCGAGCACGGGTTGGAAGATCACAGTCGCACCCTCCACAGCACCACGACGAACCCGAGCAGGCAGATCGAGAGCACCACGATCCACAGGTTCGGGGTGTCGGTCCAGAGCACCTGCGCCTTCCCGCGCAGCTCGGTCGCCTCCTGCTCCTGCACCTGGGTCACGATGTCGGAGACGGTCGTCGTGTCGCGCAGGCCGAACGCGGCGCCGCCGGTCGCCTCGGCCGCAGCGCTCAACTCCGCGCTGACGTCGGCATCCTTGCCCTGAACCGGGTTCAGCGCGAAGACCCGCACGTCCTTCGAGGCGGCGTAGGCGGCCGCCTCTTCGAGTGTCACGATCGAGGCGCCGTTGACCTCGTTGTCGGTGGCGAAGATCACCGAGCGCGAGCGGTCGTCGTCCGGGTTGTCGAAGCCCATCGTGCAGGCGGCCAGACCGTCTCCGATCAGCGAGGCTCCGTCGCCGTTGAGCGTGCCGATCCAGTGCTCCGGAACACCGGTTCCGCGATCGAAGCTCTGGATCATGCTCTCGACGTGCTCGCGGACGAAGTCGTAGTCGTCAGTCAGGGGGAAGATCTGCACGGGCGAGCTGTTGAAGATCGTCAGCCCGATCCGCTCGCCCTCGAAGTCGTCCAGCAGTTCGTCGAACACCGTCAGCACCTCGACATCGACCTCGGTCATGGAGCCGGAGACGTCGAGGCACAGCATGATGTCGCGGCTCGTGTCGATGGGTTGCACGGTCTGCACCGACATCGGTCGCGCCGCCACCACACCCGCCACGATCGCGGCCGTCGCGCCGAGGGCGAGGATGCCTGAGAGGGCGAGCGCCCGTCGCGTCAATGCACGGCGGAACGAGGGCAGTGTGCGTAGGCGCTCGGCGCGGGCGATGCGGGCGGCGTCGCCACCCCGGGCGCGCCCGTTCCGCCGGAGTCCGACGACGAGGCCGATCGTGAGCGCGATCAGCACGACGGCGACCGCGGCCCACAGCATCCAGACGTTGGCTAGTGCCACGTGCGCACCACCGTCCTGGCCGCCTCGGCGCCGGCCACCGGATCGATCACCGGTCCCGGACGGAAGATGCTCGGGTAGTAGTGCCTGCCCAGCGCATCGATGAGCGCGGGGTGCACGCCGCGTGCGACGAGGTCGTCGAGGGCGAGGACCGGAGCCTCCAGGCCGCTGTACTCGTTCACGAAGGCGCGGACGACCCGGCTCAACTCGAGGTTCGCCTGCCGGGCGGAGAGGCGGCGTTCGAGGTACTCGGACTCGATCTGCTGGATGCGCGTCTGATACTCGGTGCGCAGCTGCGAGAGCACATCGATGACCAGCGGAGCCTGCCCCGCGTTCGCGTCGGCGACCGCCAGGGTGCGACGCGGCCGTGTGAGCGCGATCAGCAGCCACGCTCCCAGGGCCAGCAGCGCGAGGATGCCGATCGCGAGCAGCATCCAGCCCCAGCCGTACTGCGCCGGCGGATAGAGCTCGTCAGACCCGCGCATTCGACCTCCGATTCAGCAGCGTCAGCAGCTGCGCGACGGCGTCGTCCTGCCCGTTCAGCGTGGAGTGGCTGATCTCCATGCGGGTGAGGAGTTCGGCGAGGTGTGCGGCATCGGCCTCGCGCTGTGCGGTCAGCTCCTGCACGATCTCACGGTCGCCCTGCACGAAGCCCGGTACCTGCCAGCGGCTGTCGACGTCGGTGCGGACGCGCCCGGTGGCGTGGTCCAGCACGGGTTCGGCGTCGCGCAGCGTGAGCCACAGCACGTCGTGCTGCACGCGCAGTCGGCGCAGCATCCGCTCCGTCTCGCTCGTGACGGGTGCCTCGTCGGTGATCACCACCACGATCATGCGTCGGGCGATCGTGCGGGTGACGAACGACAGGAGGGCATCGCGGTCGCTCGGTGCGCTGCTCTCGTCGATGGCACGGTCGATCGTGCGCAGCGCGTGTTCGAGCGCCCCCTCGCTGCGACCCGGCGCGAGCCGGCGCACCTTCGCGGAGTCGCCGTAGACCGTGGTGAAGTCGTCGCCGTGGCGCAGGGTCAGCACGCCGAGCACTCCGGTCGCCAGGATCGCCAGTTGCTTCTTCGACTGCTCGTCGGCGGCGAGGGCCGACATCGAACGCCCGGTGTCGACCACGAACAGCACGGTGTGCATTCGCGTCGCCCGCGACCGCTTCACCAGAGGCGTTCCCAGCCGGGCGGTCGCCCGCCAGTCGATGTCGCGCACCTGATCGCCGTACTCGTACTTGCGCAGGTCTTCGAAGTCGAGGCTCCGCCCGCGCAGCAGCGACGCGTAGGCGCCGTCGAGCGCGTGCAGTGACTTGCGCGTCGAGTGGATGAAGAGCTTGCTCTTCACCTGCGTGATCAGGCTGGTCATGTGGCTGTGGGTCCCGGAGATCGTCGGGTCAGGGCGTGGGAACCGACGCGAAGATCTGGTCGATGATCTCCTCGCTGCGGATGCCCTCGGCGTCGGCCTCGAACGTCAGCAGCACGCGGTGGCGGAGGACCAGGTGCCGCAGCTCCCGGATGTCTTCGGGCAGCACGTGCGAGCGGCCCTTGAGCAGTGCCAGCGCTCGCGAAGCCTGCAGGAACGCGATGCTCGCACGCGGACTCGCGCCGTACTTGATGAAGCGCGCACGCTCCTCGCCGATGTACGGCGCAGGGTTCCGGGTGACGTAGGCGATCGACACGATGTAGTTGCGGATCGCGGGGTCGACGTAGATGCGGCTCGCCACATCCTGCAGCAGGTGCACATCGTCGAGGCTGACGGCGCTGGCCACGTGCCGGTCGGGGTCGAGCACCCCGGAGTCGATGCGGCTGAGCACCTCGAGCTCTTCGGCGGGGCTCGGGTACTCGACGATCTCCTTGAGCAGGAAGCGGTCCATCTGGGCCTCGGGCAGTTCGTAGGTGCCCTCCTGCTCGATCGGGTTCTGCGTCGCGATCACGAGGAACGGCTTCGGCAGGTGGTGGATCTCTCCGCCGATCGTGGTCTGGTGCTCCTGCATCGCCTCGAGCATGGCGCTCTGGGTCTTCGCGCTGGAGCGGTTGATCTCGTCGAGCAGCACGAAGTTCGCGTGCACGGGGCCGAGCACGGTGCGGAACGAGCCCGTCGCCGCGTCGTAGATCTGGTTGCCCGTGATGTCGCTCGGCAGCAGGTCGGGTGTGCACTGGATGCGCTTGAACTGCGCCTTCACCGTGTCGGCGAGGGTGCTGGCCGCGGTGGTCTTCGCCAGCCCCGGCACGCTCTCGAGCAGGATGTGCCCGCCAGCGATGAGCGAGACGAGCAGGCTCGTGCGCAGCCGGTCCTGGCCGACCATCTTCGCGGAGTAAGAGGTGGAGATGATCCGCAGCACCTCGGAGGCCCTGGCCATCTCGGCGTCGGTCGGTGCGCCGCTCGTCGTGGAGGGTGAGGCTGCGGGGGCAGGGGCCTGCGCGGGAGCGGGCGGAGGCGGTGGCGCCACCGGTTGCGGGGATGCGGCGTTCAGGTCGTGCATGCTCTCTCCTCCTGGGGAGCACGGCGCTTCTCCCCCCAGCCAGGGTAGTCGCCGTATCGGGGAGGACACTCCGCCAGAATTGCCCTGAACCTGATCAGAGGTCGTTACTGGCCGAACACCGTCGAGGTGGCCGCGATCCATCCGAACGTGAGGGCGAGGATCGTCAGGATGACCCAGATGCTCATGGCGATCGCGTTGAGTGCGATCCCCCATGTCGCCTGAGTCCGTGCACGTGGCTCTCCTCGCAGCGACACGATCCCGAGGATCAGTCCGATGGCGGGAGCGAAGAACGTCCAGCCGGCGAACAGGGAGCAGATCCCCAGAACGAGGCTGGCTGTGCCCTTCGCGGTGGACGATGCGGGGGCGGACGGTGTGGCAGTGACGGGGGCAGAGGCAGTGGTTGACATGACATCCACGCTATGACGGGGGCCTGTCGGCGGGCATCGGACTGGAGTACCCACGTCGTACATCCAGCGGATGATCGTCGCCATCGCCCACGGACCGACCCTGCTAACGTCGAAGAGCAGCCGCTTTCCGGGCAGGTCGAGCATTCCGCTCCCACCGGGACAGAACTGTTCCTCGCTCGGATGCGGCCGTGCCGATACATGACTGAAGAGTATGAGGACGATACGTGACGAGCAGAGAACGAGTAGCGATCATCGGCGCCGGCCCCTCGGGCATGGCGCAGCTGCGGGCCTTCGAGTCCGCGGCCCGCGCGGGGGCGGAGATCCCCGACCTGGTCTGCTTCGAGAAGCAGGCCGACTGGGGCGGACAGTGGAACTTCACCTGGCGCACGGGCCTCGACGAGTTCGGCGAACCGGTGCACTCGAGCATGTACCGCAATCTGTGGTCGAACGGTCCGAAGGAAGCCCTGGAGTTCGCCGACTACAGCTTCGACGAGCACTTCGGCCGCCCCATCTCCTCCTACCCGCCGCGCCCGGTGCTCTGGGACTACATCGCCGGCCGCCTGGAGAAGAGCGACGTGCGCGGGCTGATCCGCTTCCAGACCGTGGTGCGCTGGATCGAATTCGACAGCGAGCGCCAGGTCTTCACGCTGACCAGCGAAGACCTGCCCACCGGCCGGTCGACCGTGGAGGAGTTCGACCGCGTCATCATCGCCAGCGGGCACTTCTCCTTCCCGAACGTGCCGGACTTCCCGGGCATCGAGACGTTCCCTGGTTACATCAGCCACGCTCACGACTTCCGCGGCGCCGAGGCGTTCGCAGACAAGGACGTGCTCGTGATCGGTGCGAGCTACTCGGCGGAAGACATCGGCAGCCAGGCGTTCAAGATGGGCGCCCGCTCGGTGACCGCGAGCTTCCGGTCGGCGCCGATGGGCTACGACTGGCCCGAGGGCATCGAGGAGCGCCCGGTGGTCGAGCGTTTCGAGGGCAGCACCGCGTTCTTCGCCGACGGCACCTCGAAGCACATCGACGCGGTCATCCTGTGCACCGGGTACCTGCACAAATACCCGTTCCTCCCCGATGACCTCGCGCTGTCCTCGCCGAACAACGTCTACCCCGACGGTCTCTACCGCGGCGTGGTGTGGCAGGGAAACCCGCGCCTGACGTATCTCGGCGCTCAGGACCAGTGGTTCACCTTCAACATGTTCGACGCGCAGGCCTGGTACGTGCGCGATCTGATCCTCGGCCGCCTCGCGCTGCCCGACGAGCAGGAGCGCGCGGCATCCATCGCCGAGTGGCGCACGCGGTTCGGGCAGATCGATTCGGCCGCGGCGGAGATCCGCTTCCAGGCCGACTACATCCGTGACCTGCTCGAACTCACCGACTACCCGGAGTTCGACATCGACCGCGTGGTCGAGATCTTCCTCGCGTGGAAGCACGACAAGAAGGACGACATCATGGGCTACCGTGACCGCACCTACGAGTCGGTCATGACCGGGACCATCGCCGTCGTGCACCACACGCCCTGGCTCGAAGAACTCGACGATTCGCTCGAGCGCTACCTCGACGTCGATCCGGATGCCACCGAGACGGCGCGGATCATCGCGGGTCAGCCGCGGGATGACGACCGGGAGGCGCTCGCCACCGCCTGATCATCGCGTGAATCGACCACGCCCCTCCACCCGTTCCCCGGGTGCGAGGGGCGTCGTCGTCCGAGACCGGTCAGGAGACGGTCGGGGGCCTGGTGCCGCGGCGCCGGCCGACCCAGACGACGCCAGCCGCCACGGCGATGATCGCGATCGCGATGCCGACGATGTACCCCGAGACGCCGAGGTAGCCGCCCGGTACGGTGTTGGGGTTCAGGAACGGATACGGATACCAGTAGGGCTGACCTGTCGCCGGCGCGATGATGAGGTTCGCGCGGATCAGGGTGTAGACGGCCCAGACCAGCGGGAAGATCGCGGCGATGGCGATCGTGCTCCAACCCAAGGCGCGGCGGCGCGGGGCGAGCAGCACGTCGAGGAGCAGGAACAGCGGGATGATGACGTGCAGCACCTCGTTCGACCAGGGAACGGTGACGCCTTGGGGGAGCTCGACGCTCCGCAGCAGCGTGTTGTACACGATGCCCGTGACGATCATGTAGGTGCTGACGCAGACCAGCAGCACGGCGAGCCACTGCGGCTCCGCATCGGTGGTCGCGTGGTGGCGGAGGGCCCAGATGGCGGCGATGAGCAGCACGATCGCGGCGAGGATGTTCGACTCGATCGTGAAGAAGCTGAGGAAGTTCGCCGCGACCGTCGGCAGGTGGCTGCCCCACTCGGTCGTCGCATCGAGGGCGTTCTGCACCGAGCGGGTCAGCTGCGCGACGACCGCCGCGAGCGCGAGTACGGCTGCGGCGATGCGCAGATAGGGCCACCAGGTCGTCATTTCGCCTCCGGTCGCAACTGTAGTGGCAGGTTTCCATAGACCGCGGGACCGATATATCGATATCGTCGGACCGTTCACGCAGCACGCGCATGGCGGAGGGGCAGATGAGCGACAGCGGAAACAGCAGCGGCACGGTCGACGCGAGCGGGACGAAGAAGCGTCGGTTCCGTCGGGCCGGGCTCAGCATCCAGTCCAAGCTGCTCATCATGCTGCTGGGCGTGAGTCTCGTCTCGTCGGTGATCGTCGGAGCGATCGGCTTCGTGAACGGGCGGCAGTCCTTGCACGACTCCGCCGTCGACCAGCTGATCACCATCCGGTCGATGCGCGCGGCTGAGATCACGACGGCGATCGAGAGCGTGCGGCGGGATGCCTCGCTCAACAGCCGCAACCTCAGCGCCCAGAGCATGTCGACGGCCGTGAACGCCGGTTTCGCCGACCTGGCCGACGTGGATCTCGACGAGAGTCAGCGCGACGAGGTGGAGGCGTACTACAGGGATGTCTTCATCCCCGAGCTCGAGGCGCGGTCTGGGGAGGAGTACGGCGACACCGCCTTCATCCCGGAGTCTGCCGCCGGGCAATACGTGCAGCTGCAGTACGCGCTCGGCAACAAGGACTTCGACGCCGACTACGACGTGCAGCTGGAGCTCAACGACAGCGGCGACGGCACCAGCTACTCGGCCGCGACCGAGCGCTACGGCGACTACTTCACGCGCCTGGTCAAAGAGGCGGGTTATGAAGACGCCCTGCTGCTCAACACCGACGGCGACGTCACCTACTCCGCCTACAAGGGTGTGGAACTCGGGACGAACATCCTCACCGGGCCCTATCGCGATTCGGCTCTCTCGAAGGCCTACGCCGAGGCGATCGCCACGAACTCCGTCAACACCGTCGTCCTCACCGACTTCGACCGCTGGATCCCCTCCCTCAACGTGCCGGGAATGTGGGTCGTCTCGCCGGTCGGGAACGACAGCGGCATCACCGGGGCGATGGCCTTCCAGATCTCGATCGACACGATCAACGACGTGATGACCGGGAGCGAGGGGTGGAAGGAACAGGGGCTCGGCGACACCGGAGAGGTCTACCTGGTCGGTCGGGACGACCTCATGCGCAGCACCGCGCGCCGGCTCGTGGAAGACCCGGACGACTACGTGAAGCGCCTCATCAGCGGAGGCATGGCCCCGACGATCGTCGACCGCATCGCCGCGATCAAGGGCACCGTGCTCCTGCAGCCGGTCGACACCAAGGCCGTGCAGGAGGCGCAGGCCGGCAGAAGTGGCACGGTCGTCGGACGCGACTTCATCGGCGGCGAGAGCGTCACCGCCTATGCGCCGTTGGAGATCGAAGGCCTCGACTGGGTCGTGATCGCGCGCATCGACACGGCCGAGGCTTTCGAACCGGTCAACGTCTTCACCCGCAACGTGCTGCTGTCGCTGCTCGGCATCCTGCTCGGAGTCTCGTTGCTGTCGCTCCTGCTCGCGCAGGTGTTCACCCGCCCGATCCACCGTCTCGTCGGCGCCGTGCATCGGGTGGCGGAGGGCGACCTCGACGTGCAGGTGCCGCAAGGCTCGCGCGACGAGTTCGGCGACCTGGGGAGCGCCTTCAACGACATGGCGTCGAGTCTGCGGATCAAGCAGGACCTGATCGAAGAGCAGCAGAAGGAGAACGAGAAGCTGCTGCACACCCTCATGCCCGAGAGCGTGGCGACGAAGTACAAGCAGGGCGACGAGGCGATCACCGAGGCCCACGAGAACGTCTCGGTCGTGTTCGCGGAACTCGTCGGATTCGACGACCTCGCTCGCGGTATGAGCGCGGAGGAGGAGATCGGACTCCTGAACACGCTGATGCGCGGATTCGACGAGGCCGCGGAGAAGGCGGGCGTCGAGAAGGTGCGCACGCTGCGCGGAGGCTACCT
>Ga0160464_100944_pt1 | contig 14345 bp, 13 predicted proteins | sample HID1971I_E11MG_FD_108275 | JGI IMG/M metagenome (GOLD analysis project Ga0160464, IMG submission 108275) | Enriched millipede-associated microbial communities from UW Madison campus, WI, USA - HID1971I_E11 MG | ecosystem: Host-associated > Arthropoda: Insects > Digestive system > Unclassified ... | reverse complement strand
GAGCGCGACCTGCGCGCCCGCCATGCGGCAGTCGACATCGGCGTTCGCCTGCGCACCGGTGTCGCAGTTCTCGATGGCCGATCCGCCGGCGGGCTCACTGCCCCCGCTCGGTGCCCCGCCACCCAGCAGGCCGGTGAGGTCGATGCCGAGCAGAGGTCCGGCGATGAGCGCGATGATTCCGAGCACGCCCACACCGACGCCGCCCGCGATGGCTCCGTTGCGGCCGCGTCGACGCGTGGTGTTGCCCGAGATGTCGGCATCGGGATTGAAGGTCATGCGTCGAGGGTACTCCGAGCGGAAGCATGTGGAACGGACGTAGGCTCGGGGCATGACGACCACGATCACCATCACCGGCGCGGGCGGACAGATCGGCTATGCACTGCTGTTCCGAATCGCGGCCGGCGACCTGCTCGGACCGGATGAGAACGTGCGGCTGCGGCTGCTGGAGATCCCGCAGGGACTCGGTGCCGCGGAGGGCGCAGCACTCGAGCTGCAGGATGGTGCGTTCGGTCTGCTCGAGCACGTCGAGGTGACGGATGACGCCGCGGTGGGCTTCGACGGCGCCGACCTCGCCCTGCTCGTCGGCGCTCGCCCACGAGGACCCGGAATGGAGCGGGCCGACCTGCTCGCGGCCAACGCCGGGATCTTCGGACCGCAGGGCGCCGCCATCGCGGCGAACGCGGCATCCGGCGTGCGCGTCACGGTGGTCGGGAACCCCGCCAACACGAATGCGCTGATCGCCGCGGCCTCGGCCGACGGAGTGCCGGCCGAGCGCTTCACCGCCCTGACGCGACTCGACGAGAACCGCGCGCGAGCCCAGCTCGCACTGACGCTCGGAACCCCGGTCCACACCGTGCGCCGCGTGCCCATCTGGGGCAATCACTCGGCCACGCAGTTCCCCGACATCTCGCACGCGACGGTCGGCGGCCGGCCCGTCACGGAGGCGCTCGAGCAGATCGTCGGCGACGTGCCCGCCTGGCTCGAGAACACCTTCATCCCCCGGGTGGCGAAGCGCGGCGCCGAGATCATCGAGGTGCGCGGCTCGTCGTCCGTGGCCTCGGCGGCGAGCGCGACGATCGACCACGTGCGCGACTGGGTGCAGGGCACGGATGACTGGACCTCTGCCGGCGTGGTCTCGCACGGCGAGTACGGCGTTCCGGAGGGTCTCATCTCGTCGTTCCCGGTGCGTTCCGTCGATGGCGAATGGCAGATCGTCGAAGGCCTGGAACTCAGCGACTGGGCGCGTTCCCGCGTCGATGCCTCGGTGTCGGAGCTGGTCGAGGAGCGTGAGGCTGTGCGGGCTCTCGGCCTCTTGTGAACCGGGTCACCGCAGCGTCCGACGACAGGGCAGAATGGAGGCTGGAGGTGCGCGATGAGCGAGACGATCGATCCCACGAAGACCACGGCATCCGTCGATGAGGCCCTGACCAGTCCCCTGCACCTGCCGCACGATGCCGCATCGTGCCCGAAGTGCTTCACCGAGCTGCAGCAGAACCGCAACTTCTGGACCGCGCGACCCGACGGCTCCCGTCTGGTCGGCCTGGTCGTCGCCCGTGAGGGAATGCCCTCGGTCGTCGAGCAGCGTGACGACCTCACCCGCTTCGGCGTGCCGATCGAAGGCTTCCGTCACCCGGCCCCCGACATCCTGGAGAGCTGGAACGACCGGCTCGCCCGCCTCATCTCGACGCTCCGCACCGGTGACGTGGTCGTGGTCGCGAACATCAGGGCACTCGGACTCGACGCCGACGAAGGCACACGCACCGTCGCGGAGCTGCGACGCCACGGGATCATCGTGAAGGTCCTCGGCCACGAGGCACGTCACCTCGCTGACGCCGCTGCCGCGCGCTGAAACTCGTCCCTAGAACTCCCCGGACCGCAGGCGGGCGAGCGTGCCCGCTCCGATCTCGGCGCGAGCGTCGGGGCGGCTCGCATAGAAGGTGACGAGCTCAGCCAGGAGGACCGGGTCGCTGGCGAGGTCGGCGGCCGCCCAGGAGGACGGCTGTGCGGTCGCCGTCCGCAGCACCACCCGGTTGCCCTCCAGCGCGGCGCCGACGACCTCATCCCACGCGACGGCTGCGTTGTTGCAGGGAATGCGGAGCTCCAGTCCCTCGGGGCGGAGCGTCAGACGGTGAGCTCCGGGTGCGCGGAACCAGGACCGGAGGCCGGCGATCATCATGATCAGTGCGATCACGGGGAGAAGGAGAAGGGTGAGGAGCGACAGCCGGTCCGCGGGAACGCTGAAGATGCTCCAGGTCCAGGCTGCGAGAAGGAGTGCCCCCACCAATGCGAACGCTCGCAACGGCCAGATGATCCCCGCGGCACCGCCGAACACGACCGTCTGACCGTCGACGACCGGCCGGACGACCCGGACCCGGGTCGTCCGGGCGTGGGCCACCAACAACCAGGCACCCACCGCGACAGCCGCGATCACGCCGACTCCCAGAGCCTTCATGACCGGAGCCGGATCGGTGAACAGGATCATGCTGAACAGAAGGACCACGACGCCGAACACGACACCGAACACGGTGAGCGCCGTGTTCGCCCGCTGCTGACCTTGCCACCCGGTGTGCCCGGGGACCCAGATCGTCTCCAGGGACGCCATCTCCTGTTGACCGCTCACCCGAACAGACCCTTCGACGCCGTCACTACTCGTAGCTCGGCGGGACCCACAGCAGCTGCGCGGCGACCAGGCCGCGGTCACGGCTGACGATCTGCGCGCGGCCGGGGATCGCCGGGATGGCCTTGACCTTGCCGATCAGCTGGCCCTCCTCCGGGTTGCCCGAGAGCAGGATGCCGGTGGCGCCGAGGTCGGTCATGCGCTGGATGATCGGGTCGTACGCGGCACGGCTCGCCCCACCCGTGCGACGGGTGAGGATCACGTGGAGACCGAGGTCGGCTGCCTGGGCGAGGAGCGGTGCGAGCACAGCGACGGGGTTGCCCTGCGACGTCGACACGAGGTCGTAGTCGTCGATGAGGACGAACCCTTCCGCGCCCTTCCACCACGACCGGCTGCGCAGCTGATCGGGTGTGACATCGGCACCGGGGATGCGGCTCTGGAAGAACTGCGCCAGTTCGCTCATCCCGCCCTCCGTCATCTCGTGCGACGTGAGGTAGGCACCCAGGTACTCCTGCGGGATCTCTCCCAGCAGCGCGCGGCGGTAGTCGACCACGAAGATCTTCGCCTCGGTCGGCCCGTACAGTCGAGTGATCTCATGCACGACGCCGCGCAGCATCGAGGACTTGCCGGAGTCGGCGTCGCCGTACAGATACAGCAACGGCTCGGCGACCGGGTCGATCGAGAAGGGAGCGAGGTTCGCCTCGTCGATGCCGAGCAGGATCTCGCGCGGCTCGGAGCCGTCGGGTGAGCCCGCGGCTGCGACGGCGCGCAAGTCTGCGTGGCTGATGCGCGAGGGCAGCAGGCGCAGCTTGGGGCCGGCGGGTCCGTGCCAGGCGCCGGCGACCCGCGCGACCAGGTCGTCGATGCCGTCGGCGAGCGAGGAGGCGTCGTCGACGCCGTCCACCCGTGGCAGCGCCGTGAGCATCTGCAGGCCGCGGTCGTTCAGACCGCGACCGGGGATGGCCGTGACGTTCTCCGCCGCCTTGCGGTTGACCTCGGAGTCGGTCGGGTCGCCGAGCCGAAGCTCGATCCGCGTGCCGATGAGGTCCTTGATGTTGGCGCGGATCTCCATCCAGCGCGCCGCGGTGATCACGACGTGCACGCCGTAGGTCAGACCGCGCGCGGCGATCGCCTGGATCTGCGGCTCGAGCATCTCGAACTCGGCGCGAAGCGTGCCCCAGCCGTCGACCATGAGGAAGATGTCGCCGTAGCCGTCGTCAGCGAGGCCCTGGGCGCGGCGCTGACGGTACGCGTCGATCGAGTCGATGCCGTTCTGACGGAAGTACACCTCGCGGGCGTTGAGGAGGCTCGTGACCTCGGCGACCGTGCGCCGGACCACATCCGGCTCCGACCGCGTCGCAACGCCGCTGACATGCGTGAACTTCTGCAGACCGGTGAAGCTGCCGCCACCGAAGTCGATGACGAAGAACTGCACCTCCTGCGGGGTGTGCGTCAGCGCCAGGGCGACCATGGTGGTGCGCGCGAGCGTGCTCTTGCCGCTGAGGGGTGCACCGACGATCGCCATGTGTCCGGCTGCGCCGCCGAGCGAGACGGCGAGGTTCTCGCGACGCTGCTCGAGGGGCACGTCGACGATTCCGAGTGGCACGGTGAGCGCGCCGGCACCGCGCCAACGCGGGGAGACCAGGCCCAGCGACGGGTCTTCGACCAGGTCGCCGAAGAGCTGGTCGAGCGTGGCCGGCGTCTCCAGCGGCGGCAGCCACACCTGGTGTGCGGCCGGGCCGCGTCCGCTCATCATCTCGACGGCGATCTCGAAGGTGTTCCGCTTCTCCTCCGGTTCGGCGTCGACGACGACCTCCGGCTCTTCCACCGGTGCTTCAGCGCGCCAGACGGGCGCGGCAGTGAAGAGCTCGACCGCCGTCGATCCGGAGCTCTGTCCGGAGCCCGACGCGGCACGACGACGGCGACGGGGCGGCGGGCCCGACACGTACGCGGCACGGAACTGCGTCATCGTCTCGGTGTCGGACTTCAGGATGCCGGCACCCGGCTGGGTGGGCAGGTGATACGCGTCGGGGACGCCGAGGACGGTGCGCGATTCCGCGGCCGAGAAGGTACGCAGACCGATGCGGTACGAGAGGTGCGTGTCGAGGCCGCGCAGCTTGCCCTCTTCCAGCCGCTGCGACGAGAGCAGCAGGTGCACCTGGAGGGAACGGCCGAGGCGACCGATGTTGACGAACGTGTCGACGAACTCGGGCTTGGCCGACAGCAGTTCCGAGAACTCATCCGCGACGATGAGCAGCGCGGGAAGGGGCGCGAGGTCGGTGCGCCCGCCACGACGAGCCTTCTCGTAGTCGGCGACGTTGGCGAAAGGTCCGGTCGCGCGGAGCAGCTCCTGACGGCGCACCATCTCTCCCTGCAGCGCATCCTGCATGCGGTCGACGAGAGAGATCTCCTCGCCGAGGTTCGTGATGATCGCCGAGACGTGGGGCATGTCGGCCATGCCGGCGAACGTCGCCCCACCCTTGAAGTCGACGAGCACGAAGTTGAGCTGCTCGGGCGAGTGGGTCATCGCGAGGGCGAGGACGAGCGTGCGGAGCACCTCCGACTTGCCCGATCCGGTCGCACCGATGATGAGACCGTGCGGCCCCATACCCTGCTGGGCCGACTCCTTGATGTCGAGGATGAGCGGGCTGCCGTCCTCGGTCTGACCGATGGGCACCCGCAGGCGGTCGCGTTCGAGGCGCGGCGACCATGCGGCGTCGAGATCGAGGTCGCGCACGTCGGGAAGACCGAGCAGCTCGACGAGCTCGGCCTGATCGGTCGCACTCTTCTTCTTGGTGATGGTCGTGCCACCCGAGTACAGCGCGATGAGGCGCCGGGCCGTGGCTTCGGCCTCGACGATGCTGATCGCGTCGGCCTCGAAGGGGCGGGCGGGAACCTGCAGGCTCACGAGCTCGGCACGCGCACCCTTGCCGCCCGCTTCGAAGGCGATGCGGAGCGCGTTCGGATCGTCGAGGTCGCCCCAGCGCGCCGGGAGGTCGATCACGGTCACGCCCTGCACGCCCTCACCGCTGACGAGCATGTCGTTGAACGAGGTGGTCGCCCCGTCTGTGACGATCACGATGTGCGGAGCCTTGGCACCGGAGCCGTCGCGGACGAAGCGCGAGCGCTCGCGCACCTCGGCCGGCAGCATGTCTTCGAGCTCCGACAGCTGGGAACCGATCATGCGCGCGGCGCCGAGCCCGTCCCGGACGGTGCGCGAATGCGTGTGCGGCAGCCATTTCGCCCATTCCCACTGCGGGAGGACGTCGGGGCCGGCGGCGATGACGATCTGGACGACGTCGGGGTCGTGCATGGTGGCCACGTGCAGCAGCATCGCCCGCGCGAGTGCTCGCGTCTCGTCTTCATCGCCGGTGATCTCGATGCGGGCGTAGTCGCGCAGCGTCACGCCCAGCGAGAGGTTCTTCTGGATCTCGTGCGTCAGCATGAAGCGGTGGGCGGCGGACGCCGCGACCGGGTCGAGCTGGGCGAGAGGCGGCAGCTCCGGGGCCTCGAGCGTGATGCACAGCTGCTGGTCGTTCGTGCCGACGCGCACCGAGAGGAAGTCGGGGTCGTTGACACCGCGCTCCCACACACGCGTGCGCTCCTCGGCGATGTACGGGAGGGTCTCCGGTGCGGGGAGGTGCCAGTTCGCGGCACGCCTCTGCTGCCGGGCCGCGACGCGGACGGTCTGTCGCAGCTCGGTCAGGTAGGCCAGGTATTCGCGGCGGGCGCCGAGCGTCGCCGCCTGCCGCTGCGAACGCTGACGCCAGCCGTTGACGGCGACGAATCCGAGCGACGAGAGCAGGAACATGCCACCGGTGAGCAGACCCGTGACCGACTGGTTCGACATGGTGACCATGACGATCGCGCCCACGCTGCCGAGCATGGGCAGCAGCGAGCCGAGGATTCCCATGCCGCCGTCGTTGGGCTGCAGCTCCGGCGGCGCCTGGACGGGGAGCTTCCCGGAGGGGACGCGGGGCGGGGCGAGACGGGGTCCTGTCATGCTCTCTCTCCGGCGCTGCTGTCGGTGCCCAGCAGGAGGCTGATGGTGAAGCTGCGGTTTCCGATGCGCACGCGGTCGGCGTCGTCGAGGAGCACTCGCTCCCCGGCGACGAGCTCGGTCGTCTGGCCGTCGTCTGCGCGGATGTCGGAGCCGTTGGTCGAACCGAAGTCGGTGACCCAGGTGCGACCGCGCGAGTGCTCGATGCGCAGATGCGTCTTCGAGACCGACGCATCGGGGTCGGTGACGATGATGAGCCGGTCATCGTGGGCGCTGGCGACAGGCGCCCGGCCGAGGTTCGCAGCGAGCGGGAGGGCCAGCTGCACACGCTGTCCCGTGTCGAAGATCAGCAGCAGCGCTCCGGTCTCGGATGCCGTGGCCGCAGCATCGGCGCCGCCGGCCTGCGGCGCGGGCGTCGGGGCGACACTGAACAGCGGCTTGTCCGTTCCCGGTGCGGTGGGCTCCGGCGTCGCAGTGCGGTGGGATGCGGCGCGGGCGTCGGTGGGCTCGGAGTCTTCGTCGATCACCGCGGAATGCGCGCCCAGCGGCACGACCTGCGGCGGGGCCAGCGACTCGACGGCGTCGGCGGCAGGTGGCTGCGGCTGCGCCTCGACCGCGGCAGAGGCGGGCACGGAGACCACGACAGTGCCGGCGACACGATCGGCCCACGACTGCCGCCGCCCGCTGCGGTCCCACGCACCGGACGCGACGATGACCCAGCTGCCCACTGCGACGAGGAACCCGGCACCGGTGATGATGCCGCGCACGAGCTGGCGGCCGACACCCGGCGAGAAGGGCCGGTCGACCCGAGCGGTGCGGAGACGCAGCACCGCGTTGCCGAGCGTGATGCCGGTTCGCGCTTCGAGGACCCAGAAGAAGATCGCGAGCTCGAAGACGGCGAGCCCGGCGAGCAGGGGGCTGTGAGAGATCATGAGGACGATGGCCGCGGCGAGCACGACCACTGCGGCATCGAGCGTGAAGGCGGCGACGCGCAACCCGGTTCCCGCCGGAGCACCGGCGAACGCCGGCCCGAGTCCCTCTGCGGGCTGTCGCGCGGTCGTGCGTCGGGATTCGATCCGGCTCGGCGACGGCGGAGTCTGCGCCTGTTGCAGTGGGGCCCCGTCGACGCCGGGAGGCGCCGCGATCAGCGCAGGGGGCAGCGCCGGGATCTCGCCCGGCTGGCCGCCTCCGGGTTGCATCGGAGGGATCGGGCCACTGCCCGGCCAGGGCTGTGGTTCGCCGTTCCCGCTCATCCGGCCATCATTCCACGAACGAGGGCGAGGGCATTCGCGTAGAGCAGCGCGGAGGGCAGTGCGAGTGCGACCGCGAGCCATTCGAATGCGTCGCCGAACCTCGACCAGATGAGCGAACTCGCGCCGCGCGAGATGGGGATGACGACGGCGACGGCCACGAGCCCCACGCCGAACAGCACGACGGCGCCGAGCACCTGGAAGCCCGCACCGAGCGCGGTGGCGGCGTGGATGCCGGCGACCAGGAACACGACCGCGGCGGCGGCGCGCGGGAACCAGCGCAGGATGCGCGATGTCGTATGCCGCGGCGTGAGCAGGAGCGCGAGGCCCAGGCAGCAGAAGAGGGCGATGCCGCCGGAGATCACCAGGGGGTCGTCCGGCCACGGACGCAGGAAGGCGATCGGCGCCATCAGCGCGGCGACGACGCTCAGCACGGCGGTCCCGGCGATGAGCCGCGCCGACGAATCGTCGACGACTGCGGTGATGCGCTCCGGCCGCAGCAGTCCGACCGACTCGGGGATGGCTCCGCGCACGGTCCACCGGCTGGTCATGAAGTGCTTGTAGTCGATGAAGTAGCCCTCGGGAAGGTTGACGAGGCTGCTCGGAAGCGCTCGCAGGCCCAGGGGGATGAGCCCGAGCGAGATCGCCGCAGCCTCCGCCTGGCCCCAGCGCATCAGCAGGGCGAGGCCCCAGACGGCGGCAAGGGCGACGAGCAGCACGGTCGCTGTGCCGGCGGCAGCCCGCATGGGGCGCACCTTGGCGGTGACGGCGATGATCGCGGTAGTGGTCCCCGCCGCGAGGAAACCGGCTGCGGCCGAGAGATGCGCACTCGCTTCGAGGTCGGCGGGGATCAGGAGCGCGCCGGCCGCGAACGAGAGGAGTACCGGGGCGAGCACGCCGAGGATGCCGCGCACCCCTGCCGCAGAGTCGCGACGCGCCCACGCCACCGCGCCGCTGATCGCACCGGCTGCCACCAGGAGCGCGATCAGGAGCCGGAGCAGCGGATCGCCCGCACCCTGCGCGAAGACGGCGACGAGCAGCAGTCCGGCGACCGCCAGCATCCACCATCGCGCGCCGTGGTCGGCACGGGTGGAGCCGGTCGTCGTGCCTGCGGGACGAGCCTGCGGGGCCAGGGCCGTGCGGTCGATGAGCGCGTAGAGGCCGCCGTCGACGAGGTCTTCGCACTCGGTGTCGCCCGGAATCTCGAACCCACCGGGGCCGATGGTGACGAAGCGATCAGCCGTCGACAGCCCGCTCAGGATCAGCGCGTCTTCGAGGGTCTCGTCGAGCGGGAGCGAGAGATCGATACGACGATCCTCGCTCTGGAGCACGATACGACGCCGCTCTACGATCTCGACTGACACACCTGCACCCTATCCACTGTGCGGGACATGCGTCGTGCGGCGACGCTGCGCGATGTTCCCGGCGTCACGACTGCTCCGTGTTCACGGCGTCGATGATCTCGCGCGCACCGTCGGTCGTGATCGTCACCTCTCCATACAGGGAGGTGACGACGACGCCCCGGACGAGGCGCTCCATCGTAGACTCCACGTCGATGTCCTCACCATCGACGCCCTCGACCCCGAGCTCGATGTCATCGGTCGGCAGATCGTTCTCGTCCACGATGATCTGCAGAATCGACGCGAGTTCGGAGTCTGTGAGCTCGTCGTGGTCGAGATTCACCCCCACCGAAAGGTAGTAAGTGAACCCGGACACCGTCTTTTCCGCATAGGCCTCCGTGATCCCGATTTCGGAGGCAAGCAGCGCCGCAGGGATCTCCTCGACCTCATCGTCAGCAAGATCACCCGCGATAAACGAGCATCCGGCGACCGACGCCATCAACGTGACTCCGAGCAAAGCGGCCGCCAGACGGATGCGGTGACCGTCGGTGCGCGATCCACACTCCATCAATTGTCCGATCCCACGGCCTCGATGATCTCGCGTGCACCGTCCATCGTTATCCGGATGTCCCCGTACGACGAGACGATCACCACGCCGGGCACGAGGCGATCCGCAATCTGCTCCACGTCGATCGACTCGCGGTCGGAGTTCATGACCGTCAGGACGATGGTGTCCGTCGGCAGATCGTTCTCGTCCACGATGATCTGGAGAATCGAGGCAAGCTCGGAGTCCGTGAGATCGTCGTCATCGAGATAGATACCCACCGCAAGGTAGTAGGTGAAGCCGGACACCGCCTTATCCGCACCCGCCTCCGTGATCCCGATGTCGGAGGCAAGCAGCGCCGCAGGAATCTCCTCGACCTGATCGTCAGCAAGATCACCCGCGATAAAAGAGCACCCGGTGAGCGACGCCAGTAAAGAAGCACTGAGCAACACCGCGGCGAGGTTGCGGCGGGGACCGTGCACGCGCGAGGCCGGGCGCATCAGTGCTCCACCCCCGAATACACCTGATGGTCGATGACCTGTCCGCCGAGTCCCGCCAGGTTCCACGGGTCTTCACCGTGGTTGTTCTCGCGGTAACGCTCTTCCCATGCGGCGACGGACTCCGCGTAGAGAGGATTGTCATGCGCAGCGAACAGGTGCTTCCCTGAGGGGTCGGGCAGCGTGATCTGATGCATGTTCGACGGGAGCACCGTGACAGGCGAGTTCGGCACATCGAACGGCGCGATGCCGGGGAGACCAGGTAGCGCGATGGCGCTTCCGTCGGTCATCGGCACGATGTCGGACGCGTGCTGGAACGCATAGACAGGGATGTGCGGCGGCACCGCGAAGTTGTCGACGGGCGAGCCATTGGTCACCACGCCGATCGGCTTGTAGGGGAAGGTCGGATCGGCAGCGAGGTTGACCGCCATGATGCCGCCCTGGCTGAAGCCCGTGAGCACGACATCCGCCCCCGCCGGGATACCTGCCTCCTTCATCGCCTGCAGGACGGCACGCTCGTACTGTCCCCGGAAGATCGGGTTGTCCATCATGAGTGCGAGGTTGCTGTCGCGGTCGTTCATCGCACCTTGCGGCCCATCGAACTCCCAGGGCTGCGTCGAAGGCAGAGACACCACCCAGTGGGTCGAGCCGTCGGGAGCGAGAACCTGTTTGATGTCGATGACGGTCGAGTCTTGGCCGCCTATCGCATCCGTGGTTGTATTCACATTTACAAGATCCGACAACGAGTTGAGTGAGGTGACCTCGTGTGCCCGATCCCACGCGATGCGCTCCTCCGTGGAGAGGTCATCCGGATCGATCTCCCGCATGTCGACATCCGTATCGAGGAAGTCGTCCAGCACGTTCCCGCCGAGCACTCCGAGCGGGCCGCCGAACAGCACCCCGACGATCGGCATCATGTCGGCGATCACACCACGCATCTGCTGAAGCGCGTCGCCGATGAGCGGAGCGAGCTTGTACAACAGCTGCGCGAGCGACACGACGGCGCTGATCAGACTCTTCACGAGCGCCCCGCCGACCGTGATGAACTCGGTGGCCGACGTCGCGAAGCGCTCGATGTCCTGCAGCTTCGACAGCGGGTTCAGGGAGAACCCGAAAAGGTCGTCGGCGAACCGGCTGAGGCGTCCGAGGAAGTCGCAGATCAGCACCCGGGTCGACTCGATGATCTGCGAGACCATGCGGACGGCGCTTGCGGTCGCGCCCGTCCACTGCACTCCGTCTTCGGCGACGGAGATGAGGTCGGTGAAGCGCTCACGCAGGGCTCGGATCATGCGTCCATCGAAGTCGACGAGCGTGCGCTCGGCTCCGCGCAGCGCAGTCAGCACAGACCCGAGCACACGTTCGGAGTCCTCCCAGCGTGCGGCGAAAGCGCCGACGGTGCCCGGGTCGCCGAGCAGGTCATCGAACCATTCCCGGAGCGGGGCGATGTACTGGATGAGAAGCCCCGCGACGCCAGGGATGCTGGCGCAGTCCGCCTGGGCGGAGGTGTATCCCGCAGCGCCGGCAGCCCAGGAGCCGGATCGCACCTGACCGCTGACAGCAGCGACTGCCGTCACAGCGCCAGCCCCTCGATGGCGCGGAACGTCGTCACCGCGGTCTCCTCGATCTCGCTGAACTGACCGGCAGTGGCCTGCAATGCCGCGGAGGTCATGGCGGACAGCGCACTCGCGGTCACGAGCGTCGACCGCGAGGCGTCCGCGAGCCCCGACACGGCGGGACCGAGCAACGGTCCGCACATGGCGCCGAAGGCCTCGACTCCCACGCCGCTGCCAGCGTTGGCCGCGGCGGCACGAAGCGTGTCTGCCGCATCCGCGAGCGCGCGCACGTGCCCCTGGAGAACTTCGGGATCGATGATGATCTGCTGATTTGCTGCCGCTGTCATGGCTGTCCTCTCTGCCGGGTCGAGGGTCTCAGCCGCCGAGGGCGCGCTGGCCCGCGAGGTCGGCTTCCGAGTACGAGGTCCCGAGATCGCCAAGGGTCGTCGCGATGGCGTCGACGAGCGCCGCGCGTTCCCGCATCGACTGATCGAAGCGCCCGTGCGCGGAGTCGAATGCCGACTGCGCATCCCCCGACCAGGAGTCCCTGAGCACACCAGCAACCGCCAGCAGCTGCTCCAGCGCGGCATCGATGTTCACGGAGGCGTCTCCGATCGACCGCGCGGCCGCTGCGAGACGCGAAGGATTGACCTCGAGCGCCGCCATCAGCGGTATCCCAGAGAGTTGTCGCCGGGCGACGGGAACGCGGCGTCGACGTCGCGTCGCACCGCATCGACCAGGCCGGAGTCAGCGCCGAGCGTCTGCGCCATCGATTCCAGCACGACGTCGGCCGCGGCACGCTGCGCCTTGGCGATGGTCGCCGTGATCACTGCTCCGAGCGCCACGGCGTCGTCGGCCGCCGCGCTCGAGAGCCGCACCGCGGTGATTCCGCCGGTCGGCTGCGCCACCACGGTGACCCGCCCGTCCGGCGATGTCACCGTCGCCGTCACCTGAGTCGCCTCGGCGGCTACGCGCGCAGCTTCGCCCGCCCGCACACGCGACTGCGCGATCTGCGCATCGATCTTCGCGTTCAATGCCTCCATCGACGCCAGAAGGTCATCGTCCCCCGACATGTACGCCCCCGCTCTGCCTATGGACCATGGTTGCCCCCTCGCTCGGCGCTACGTCGCCGTGAAGAACTGGTCAGAACTATCGCCACTGTGCCGCCGATGATCAACAGAATCACGATGATGCCACCGACGATGAGCCACGGCATCACACCCGTCGCCGCTTGCGGGCTCTCCGGCTGATCTGGTGTCGCGCTCGCACCGTCGAGCCGCGCGGCAGCCGCGCGGACATCCGCAGCGTTCGGTGTCGCATCGGGGTCATCAGCGTCAAACAGTGGATTCTCATCCGGGTACTTCTGCGGATCCACTGCGAGCATCCCCGTCAGAGACGCCGCACCATACCCGGTGCTGTTGTTCCACTCAGGGGTGTGCTCCCCCTTGGTGCCCGTGTTATGTATGAGGCTTTGGATCAGCTGGCCCGCGGTCGCCTCCGGGTACTTCTGCTTCACGACTGCAAGGAAGCCCGCCACGATCGGCGTCGCCAAGGATGTACCACTCGCGAGCGTCTGGGCATCCCACGAATCGGCGGTGCCCTGAACGAGTAGCCCTACTCCTGGAGCGGCGATGTCGACATCGTTGCTCGTATTCGGGATGCCATCGCTTCGCGTGGCGATAGAGCCTTGAGCGTCAAAAGCTTGAACAGCGACCACCCCGTTCATGCTTCCAGGCGGAGCGGCAATCGGAGTGTCGTTCGGCATGGCTGCGACGATCACGACGCCAGCCGCCTGCGCCTTGGCAATGGCGTCCTCTATGAACGGAAAGCCGTCTGCGGAGATCGAGATGATGTCTGCGCCGGCGTCGACGGCGTCAGAGATCGCGCGGCTCATTCCCTCTTCCGTGCCGGTATCGGAGTCGGCGAACGCTTCACCTGTCTCCAGAATGCAGCTCACCGTCTCTCCCTCAGCATCGGGCGCTGCGTTAATCCCTGCGCTGAAGTAGAGGACCTCGGCGCCGGGCGCCACGCCGGGAGCCGGTACCCCGCCTGGTGCCGTCTCACCAGTTCCGGCGATGATCGCCGCGATGTTCGTCCCGTGCGATGCCGCGACGTAGTCGGTGGAAACGGTGGGAATCGGAGATCCTGCCTCGTCCATGCAGTAGGTCTCTTCCCGGACGTCGAGGTTCGCGCCGCGAAGACCCGGGACGTCCGGGTTGATCTGACTGTCGATAATCGCGATCTTCACCCCGGTGCCATCGAATCCCGCGTCGTGGGCCTCCTGCACCTTGCCGCGATCGAACCACCACAAGCCCGAAGCCGAGTCGGCAGCGACAGCACTCGACGGCAGCATGACCGTCAACCCGAGAGCAACCACGCTGAACACCGCAACCACCCAATGACCGTTTTTCATCGGGTGCTGTCCCCCTCGAGGGCACGCAAACGGCCGATCTTCGCGTTCAATGCCTCCATCGACGCCAGAAGGTCATCGTCCCCCGACATTGCGTTCCTCTCTCCGGTCGGCTCGAATGAGCCCTGCTTCCT
>Ga0160464_100943_pt1 | contig 14365 bp, 12 predicted proteins | sample HID1971I_E11MG_FD_108275 | JGI IMG/M metagenome (GOLD analysis project Ga0160464, IMG submission 108275) | Enriched millipede-associated microbial communities from UW Madison campus, WI, USA - HID1971I_E11 MG | ecosystem: Host-associated > Arthropoda: Insects > Digestive system > Unclassified ... | reverse complement strand
CGACTGATCGTAGGCGATGCCGGCCTCCTCAAGCGCCTGCCTGTAGCCCTCGACGCCGCGCTTGTGCAGCTGCAGGCCTAGTCGGCCCGTAAAGCAGGCAATCCTTTGGTGCCCAAGGCTGATCAGACGGTTGGTCGCCTCATAGGCCAGCTTCCGATGGTCCAGCAGCACGACATTAAGGCTCTCCCGCTCCGTCCCGCCCAGGAAATAATACGGCACTTCAGAGCGCAAGATCACGTCGATGACCTGATCGTCGATGTCGCCGGATACGATGACGCCGTCCATTTCCCGGTTGTTGAGCGCCCGCTGCAGCTTCTCGAAGTCCTCCGCCGTCGTGCCGACGTTCATGAACATCAGGCCGTACCCTTGCTTGCTGGCGGCATCCTCGATATTTTTGAGATCGCTCATATAACGCGGGTCGTCCGGCTCCCGATTGTACAAAATATAGCCCAGCTTGGGCGTAACGGCAAAGTCCCGGTAGCCCAGCTCCTTGGCTGCCTTGAGGATCTTGAGTCGAGTCTCTTCGGATATCGTATGATTGGGCGAGTTGTTCAGCACCAGAGAGACGGCGGTTCTTGAGATGCCAAGATGATCCGCGATATCCCGTTTGGTTACAGACATAATATTGAACTCTCCTTCGGAGGCATAGATTACGTTCGTTATATACCTGCTTTTATTATAGGTCATCGTACGGTTTCGTCAATATGTTTCCAGTCCAGGCAAGCGACCCAACGCCAAACAACCCGCCTCGCCTCCTGATGGAGATGAAACGGGTTGGAGTCGAACGGGTATCCCGGCTTAGGAGCCTGCCCCTCTGTACCGGCTGACGCCGTGATTCCAGATCGTCAGGCCGATCGCCAGGAAGACGACGCCGACGAGCGGCGTCAGCATCGCCATCGCCCCTTCGCTGCCCGTCCGATCAAGGAAGTGCGAGGCCGGATAGACGCCGACGAAAGCGAACGGCAGTACCCAGGTGAGGATGAAGCGGATCGGCTTGCTGAAGATGCCGACCGGGTAACGGCCGTAGTTCTGAATATTGTACATGAGCGGCAGGATGCCGGTCGGCGAGTCCGAGTAGAAGGCAATCGCCGTCAGCGCGATGTACAAGCCCGCATAGATCATCACCGAGCTGAGCACAAGCCCGGTCATGATCAGCAGATCAATCGGCGAGAACGGCAGCCCGAGCTGCGACCACGTGATGCCGACGATGAGCGCGCCGATGCCCGAGCCGATCAGCGACGGCGGGTCCATATTCTCGAGCACGATCTGCACGAGGTTATGCGCAGGACGCGTCAGCACCCGGTCCATCTCGCCCTTGACGATATAGCGGTCGCTGAAGCTCCACAGATTAAAAAACGTGTTAAAAATCCCGTACGGGATCATAAAGTAGCCATAGACGAACACGACCTCCGCCTGCGACCAGCCGCCGAGCGACTCGGTATGCTGGAAGACGACGAGGATGAAGATCAGGTTCAGCCCTTGGAACAGCAGGTCGCTCAGCACCTCGATCCAAAAGTCGGCGCGGTACGTCAGACGCGTCTTGGCGTAATTCTTCATATATTCCCAGAATAGTCCCATCACGAACATAAGCTAGCCCCCCTGTACGAACAGCCGAGTGCGCGCCGCCCGCCAGACTGCCCAGATCGGCACCGCCAGCAAGACGCACCACAACACCTGCAGACCAAACACGCCGCCCGCCTCGCCGATCGGCGTCCGACCGGTGAATACCGAGCTCGGCAGATAGGTGATCGCCTGGAACGGCAGCCACCGCATGACGCCCTCCAGCCAGCCTGGGAAAAAGCTCATCGGGATGATGACACCGGAGAACAGATCGACGAGCACCCGCTTCATCCGGATCAGGCCAGTGTTGTTTTCGATGAAGAAGGCGCACAGGCCGGTCAGCATATTGATCTGCGTGTTAATAAGGAAGCTGAAAAACAACATGAGCGCATACCAGCCCCAGACGAGCGGATCCGTCGGCAGCGTCACCGGGAAAATAAGGCAGACGACGACCATCCCCGGCACCATAAACAGCAGCAGCCGGAATAGCCCCTCGCCGAGCCCCTGCATCAGCTTGACCATCAGGTACGAGTAAGGGCGGATGAACTGGATCGCTACGCTGCCGTCGCGGATCTCGTCGGCGATCTCGCGGTCGAGATTATTGAAGTAAAAAGCGCGCGCCATCCACGACACGGCGATATAGGTCGTCATCTGGTTGATCGTAAAGCCGCCTAGCACCTGCTGACTGCCGTAGATCGCTTGCCACAGGAAATAATACGCGCCGATATTAATGGCGTAAATAATAATGCCGCTGTAATAATTGACCCGATACGCGAGCATCATCAGGAACCGAATGCGAATAATATCAACATAGGCCGGATTCATGCGTGACTCTTCTCCGTCTGGTAGATCTCGCGGACGATCTCGTCGGTATTCGTCTCGAAGATCTGGATATCGCGGATATCGCCTACGCTGACGACGCGGGCCAGCGCCTCCGAGACGTTGACGGCGACCGGCAGCCACATGACTGCGGTCACCTCGTTGACCAGCTTCCAATGAACGCCGCCCAGCCCCGCCGTCAGCTGCTCGAGCGCGGGAAGCGCCACTTGCGAGCCGAACTGGAACTGGATCTCGCGGCCCTTGCTCCACTTGGTCTTCAGGTCGCTCAGATTGCCGTCGTAGATGATGCTGCCGTCATCGAGCATGATGACGCGCGAGCAGAGCGCCTCGATATCCTGCAGGTCATGCGTCGTCAGCAGAATCGTCGTGCCGTGCTCGCGGTTCATCTCCTTGAGGAAGTCGCGGATCTCGGTCTTGACGAGGATGTCGAGGCCGATCGTCGGCTCATCGAGGAACAGGATCGACGGGTTGTGCAGCAGCGCCGCTACCAGCTCGCAGCGCATCCGCTGGCCGAGACTGAGCTTGCGCACCGGACGATGGAGCAGATCGGCCAGCTTGAGCCGCTCCACCAGCTCGCCGAGGCGGCGACGATAGTCGGCCTCCGGCACCTTATACACCTTACGCAGCAGCTGGAACGACTCGATGACGCCGATATCCCACCACAGCTGGCTGCGTTGGCCGAAGACGACTCCGATGCCCTTGACGAACGCCTCGCGCTCCTTATGCGGGATATGACCGTTGACATTGAGCCTTCCGGACGTCGGCACGAGGATGCCGGTGAGCATTTTGATCGTTGTCGATTTGCCCGCCCCATTCTCGCCGATATAGCCGCAGATCTCGCCGCGCGGGATCTGGAAGCTGATGCCTTTCACTGCGGTCACATCGGTATATTGTCGTTTGAATAGGTCCTTCATCGCTCCGGCCAGACCTTCGCGGTTTTTCTGGACGCGGAATTGCTTCTTAAGTTGTTCTACATCGATCGCTATGTTGGCTGACACGGTTGTCCGCAAGCTCCTTTCGCTCGACATTTCCCGGGAAATTGTGAGAGTTCCTTAAGTATTTCGAAAAAACTTGATAAATGACCAGTCGACAATTTATAATTTAATGATATGTAATCATACATGATTTCTGTCCTGTCGTAAATAACCGCCCCGACGCTTCAAGCGATTACGGACGGGAGGTTCGGGGTACTTAAAAGGTATAGCCTCAGCGCCTCGATTGAACCTCTTTCAATGTTGCATCGTTTTTTAGATGTACGAGGGCGCTTTTCCGCACCCCATAATAACCTGAAACCTGACATTTTTCATTTCAAATTATTGTCGAAGGGATGTATAGACGCGAATGGACAGCAGAGCCAAAAAAAGAAAAAGACCTTGGAAATACGCCTTGTATGGCGTGCTCGTCGCTATCGGCCTGGTAGGCGCGTATGCTGCATATCAAGCTTATGGCGTGTACAATGCGCTCGATAACTTCCAAAAGGATGAGACGGAGTCTCGCTTCGAGAATATCCCTGTCGAGCCGGTCAACCTGCCGCCCAAGTGGGAAGGCAAGGAGCGCGTAAACATCCTGCTGCTCGGCGGCGACGCGCGCGACTCGGAAGTGAACGGCATCGCGCGCAGCGACTCGATGCTCGTCGTCTCTGTCGATCCGCTCACCAAGAAGGCGCATCTGTTCTCGATCCTGAGAGACACCTACGTCGATATCCCGGGGCATGGCAAAGGCCGGATTAATACCGCAATTACGACAGGCGGTCCGAATCTCGCGATGCAGACGGCTGGCGACCTGCTCGGACTCGACATCCAGTATTATGTGTACGCCGAGTTCGAAGGATTCAAGTCGCTGATCGACGCGATGGGCGGCATCGAGTTTGAAGTCGAGAAAAATATGAAATATACGGACAATGCCGACGGCAACCGTTACGATATCGATCTGAAAAAGGGACTGCAGGTGCTCGATGGCGACAAGGCGCTCCAGTACGTGCGCTTCCGCCATGACGCAATGTCCGACTTTACCCGTACCGAGCGCCAGCGCAACTTTATGAAGGCAGTAGCCCAGGAGATGCAATCGACCTGGAATCTGATCCGCATGAAGGAGATCCTCGAGAGCGTCCAGCCTTACATCGAGACGAACCTGACGGTCAGCGACATGCTGAAGCTCGGCCAGCTCGGCCTTGGCCTCCACATGGCCGGCTCCGCTCAGGTGCCGCCGATGGAGCTGATTCGCGAGGAGCGCGTCGGCACAGCCTCCGTGCTGATGCCGCGCAGCGAAGACAGCCTCCTCGAGTACGTCAAGGAAGTGCTCGCCGAGGACGATACGCTGACCCCTGTGCCGGACACGGACAACGCCGATGGCACCGATGCCCGCGGCGGCTCCGTCAAGGCCGAGACCGAAGGCGCCGATACCGGCCAATAAACGAGTCATAGCAGGCCCGCTCCCGTGGGAAAGGGAGCGGGCCTGTTTTGTTTCATTTGTACAGGAGCAGACAGGCCGCCGAGGTGCTGTAGCAGGAGTTGCTTCTTTTTGAGACCGGTCATCAGATGCAAACGCTGCCTATATGAAGAGCAGTAAAACGGTGAGCATGCTTACAAAGATCGCAGGCGCGGTTTGAACCAGTGTATCCTTGACTCGAATGTGCGATGCAATGGCCGCAAACATCGTAAACGACAATAATAGGCCAGATGCTGCCGTCGCCGAGGAGAACCAAAAGCCTGTAATTAATCCAATGCTCCCCATTAATTGAACAATTCCTGCCAGGATGCGAATGCGTTTGGGCAATCGCAAATGCTTAAAGCTTCTTTTGTATGAAGACCAGCCGAGTAGCTTGCCAGATCCGGAGAAAAGAAAAAGAATGGCGAGAGGCATTTGCACTACAAGGATCAAAATCATATTATATCTCCGCCCTCATCGTTTTTTTGTTGGACTTGCGGGGTAGAAATAAAGTTCCGACAGCAGCAGCGGCCAGCAGCACTCCGGCCGCTATCGCAATCGCGTATGCCGTCCCTGTCAGGATGGCATGTTGGCTTACATAACCAAAAAACACGAAGGTCGTCGGAAGAGACACCGCGATGCCCGTCAGCATCCCTGGAGAATATTCACGAAAACGAACGGCCATGACGATATGAAACAATGCATTAAGACCGACATGAAGCTGAAATCCTGCAACTATAATGATCCAGACGCTATTGCTCTCCTCGGCCGTTGCCATGATGGAGCATACTAACAAAACAATCAACATCATAGATTGGATGACGGCATGCTGCATGGCAGACATATCTCGAAAATGGCGGGTCGACCACGATGAGAATTCGGGCAGTTCCTCTATTGTGTGTACCAATAAAGCGATATAAGGCAGCCATAAAACCAGGCTTGCATACTCTAGCATTGCTTATCTCCTCCTCTTTTTTTGTTTGAACGTTCATTCAATGATATATTAAAAAAAATCATCTCCTCCCCTCCGACAAATAAGCTTCGAGCAACTCTGCGAATGTAAGATAGGCGGCTTCAATATCATAATTCGGGTCCGCCATAAGCTCTAGCGCAAGTCCATCGATGACCGCGTTTATAATCGAGGCCAATGCCGATTTGTTGACATGATCGTTATTCGAAAAAGTATCCAAAGATTGATGGACAAGACGACGTCCTGCGGCCAGGCTTTCTTTTATTTTTTGTCTACCAGCCTCGCTGCGAAGTCCGATTGCAAACAGCTCGTAACGTAATCGATGCCAATCCGGGTAGGCATTCACCATCCCCTTGGGAACCTCCAGGGCATGTCGTATGAAATGCTCGCCCTTCGGGATGTCCGCGATCCGTTGCATCTCCTCCGCATATTTAAGACTCTCCATCTGGAATACTTCAAACATCAAATCGTCCTTGCTGGGAAAATAATAATTGATCAAGCCTTGCGCGACGCCAGCCTCTCTGGCAATTTCCTTCATCGAGGTTTTATGATATCCTTGCTCGGCAAGCACTTTCAAGGCTGCTGCAACAAGTCTGATCTTGGTGTTGTTATCTGTTTTTGGTCCCATATAAACCCCCTAAAATTGAATGAACGTTCAAACAAATCATAACACAAACTTTCCACAAGTCAACCTCGGGTGGGGAAACATCAGAGACATCGAGCGCATTTTTCAGTGTAGCTTCCTTACTTTCTTCCAGCTGCGTAGCTGCACGTTAATTTAGAAGCAATCGACTATCATGAAATAGCAGTTGGTCGTTCCTCGCTCAGGAGCATGGACTAAATTGGTAGAACATGCAGCTCATCTAAGATGATGACGGCTCGCCTTCACGCAAGAAGCTTGCATTAAAGGGCTGAAACTTATTAGAATGTATTATTAATGGAGGTTATAATACATGGCATTCAATCAAGATCGACCACGCTCCGAGCAGCTCTACGCAGAAGCGCTAGAGCATATCGTCGGCGGCGTCAACAGTCCCTCCCGTTCGTTCAAGGCGGTCGGCGGCGGCGCCCCCGTCTTCATGGAGCGGGCTGCGGGCGCCCACTTCTGGGACGTCGACGGCCACCGCTATATCGACTACCTGGCCGCCTACGGTCCGATCATCACCGGCCACGCCCATCCGCATGTGACGGAGGCGATCGTCGCCGCCGCCCAGGCCGGCACGCTCTACGGCACGCCGACCGAGCTGGAGATCCGGCTCGCCCGTATGCTCAAGGAAGCGATCCCGTCGATGGACAAGGTGCGCTTCGTCAACTCCGGCACCGAGGCGGTCATGACGACGATCCGGGTCGCCCGCGCCTATACCGGCCGCAGCAAGATCATCAAGTTCGCTGGTTGCTATCACGGCCACTCCGACCTCGTGCTGGTCGCTGCCGGCTCCGGGCCCTCGACGCTCGGCATCCCCGACAGCGCGGGTGTGCCCGGCAGCATCGCCCAGGAGATCGTCACGGTGCCGTTCAACGACCCGGCGGCGCTGGAGGAGGCGCTCGCCGTCTGGGGCCCTCAGGTCGCCGCTGTAATGATCGAGCCGATCGTCGGCAACTTCGGCATGGTGATGCCCCGTCCGGGCTATCTGGAGGAGCTCTGCCGCCTCACGCGGGCAGCGGGCGCTCTCGTCATCTATGATGAGGTGATCAGCGCCTTCCGCTTCCACTACGGGGCCGCCCAGACGTACAGTGTATTCCCAGACCCGGACGCGATCCGTCCCGATCTGACCGCGCTCGGCAAGATCATCGGCGGCGGTCTGCCGATCGGCGCTTACGGCGGACGCCGGGAGATTATGGAGAAGGTAGCGCCGCTTGGACCGGCCTATCAGGCCGGCACGATGGCCGGCAATCCTGCCTCGATCTCCGCAGGCATCGCCTGTCTGGAGGTGCTGCAGGAGGCGGGCGTTTATGATCGTATGGAGCAGCTGACGATCCGGCTGACCGAGGGTCTGGCGCAGATCGCCGCGCAGCATGGCGTGCCGGTGACGATCAACCGGATTCGCGGCTCGTTTTCGATGCATTTCTGTGATCATCCCGTCACCGACTATGAGGAGGCGCAGGCAACGGACGGCGAACTGTTCGGCCGCTTCTTCCGCGTCATGCTCGATCGCGGTGTCTGTCTGGCCCCTTCCAAGTACGAGGCCTGGTTCCTGACGACCGCGCATACCGAGGAGGATATCGAGCAGACGCTGGCGGCGGCGGAGGCGGCATTCGCCTCGCTGAAGCTGTAGCTTCGCCGGCGCTGGAGCTTCGCTGGCAAGGACGCTTTGCTGGCTGGCTACAGGAGCTTCGCTGGCGCTGGAGCTTCGCTGACCCTTTAGCCACGCCCGCTTGCACCCGGAGCTTCGCTGTCTCTGTAGTCTCGCTTGCTGAGGACGGCTCCGCCCTCCCCCCGCTCCGGCGCTCCGTCACCCGGGCAAGCCGCATATACGCAGACGCAAACAAGCGTTGCGAGAGCCCAGCTCTCGCAACGCTATTGGTGCAGCATACGGAAACGCCCAGGCTCCTGTTGCTGCCGATCAGTCCAGCTTGAATGTCGATACCGAATGCTGCAGGTCCTCGGCGAGCTGCGCGAGCGATTGCGCCGTGGCCGCCGTCTCCTCGCTGCTCGCTGCCGCCTCCTCCGTGACCGAAGAGATGTTCTCGACGGCAGTTAGGACCGTCGAGGATTGCGCCGCCTGCTCCTCGCTCGCAGCCGCGATCTCCGCCACCTTCTGCCCGGACTCGTCGACCCTGCTGGCGATGCCACGGAACGAATCGCCCGTCTTCTCCGAGAGCAGCGTGCTCTCCTGGACGGCCAGGACGCTCTGACGGGTATTCTCCTGCATGCCTTTGATGATGCCAGCGATCTGCTTGGTCGCCTCTCCGCTTCGCTCGGCCAGCTTGCGCACCTCATCGGCTACGACGGCAAAGCCTCTGCCCTGTTCGCCAGCGCGCGCCGCCTCGATTGCCGCATTAAGCGCCAGCAGGTTCGTCTGGTCGGCGATATCCTCGATGACCTCGATGATCTCGCCGATCCGCTGCGAGTCGCCTTCGAGCTTGCGCATCTGGCCATTGACCTGCTGCATGCTCTCGACCGAGGAGCGGATGACCTCGCTGCCTTCGCGAGCCAGCGTCATCGTCGATTCAGCAATTTCCGAAGCCTGCTCCGTATTTTGCGCGACCGAGTGAATCGCCGACGACAGCTCGACGAACAGCTCATTGATCGTCTGCGCCGCATTGGCCTGATTGGCGCTGCCGCTGGCGACCTCCTGGGTACTGGCCGAGATCTGCTCGGCGGCGGCGGAGACGCTCTGGGCGGAGCTCAGGATGCCGCCGATGATCTGGCGTAGGTTGGCTACCATCGTGTCGATTGACATTGCGAGCTGACCGATCTCGTCCTTCGTGCGGATGCCGATCGTCTGGCGCAAGTCGCCCTGGGCCACCTGATTGACGAGTACGGCAACCTTGCCGAGCGGCACCGAGATGATGCGGGAGATTATCGTGCCAAGAGCGATGCAGAGGACCACAGCAGCGATGAGGATGCCGATCGTGACCGCTCTGGAAGACATGTACAGCTCCTCGCCCGTCTCTTTGGCCGTCTTCGCCTCCTGAACATTGATGCCCACTGTTTTCCCCAGGATGTCCACCAGGGATTGGCCCGAGCGGGTCAGATCGCCGCGGATGAGCGTCGTCAGTTCCTCCGTCTTGTTCGCCTGACCGAGCTGCAGCGCTTGTTCATAGTATTGGTTATAGGCGCTCCATATGTCGTCGAACTGACGCGTCGCCTCGATCGACTCCTCGCTCAGCTTCGTCGTACGGAACGTTGCGATATTGCTCTCGATCCCGCTTTTGAGCTCCCGGGAGCGGTCAGCCAATTGTCTTTTTTCCTCCGCCGTATCGGAGATTAGCATCTCCCGGATATTGGTACGCATCTCCATGTATTTGGACTGCGCCTCCAGCAGTTCCTGTACAGGGACCAGATTGTCCTCATACATCGTATCCAGACTTCCGTTCAATTTGCCCATCGTGGAGACCCCGAACAGCCCTACAAAGGAAAGCAGCACAGCGATGATCAAAAAAGCCGATGTCAATTTAACGCTCGTGCGCAAATTCATAAACCACTTCATACCTCTAGTCCTCCCAAGGCGTCTCTGGATGCCTGTATAGTCTTAACGATTGATCATCTTCATAATGCCGCCTGTCTCCAGGATGAGCGCAACCTTGCCGTCGCCGAGGATCGTCGCGCCCGAGATGCCCTCGACCTTGCCGATATAGGAGCCTAACGAACGAACGACGATCTCCTGGTTGCCGACCAGCTCATCCACGCCGAGCGCGATCCGCTTCTCCGCGCGCCCGATGATGACGATTGGACGGAACCGCCTGTCCGTGCCTGTCTCTTCGTATCCGAAGTAACGATGGATGTGTACGACCGGGATGACCTGGTCGCGCAAGGTCAACACCGGCACGCCGCGCACCGTCCTGACCGCCGCCTGCTCGATCCGGACGATCTCCGCGACGTTGCTCATCGGAATGATGAAGGTTCGTCCCGCGATGATGATGACAAGCCCGGTCGTGATCGCCAATGTCAGCGGCAACCGGATCTTGAAGCGGGTGCCGCGTCCCGGCTCCGTGTCGATATCAATCAGGCCATTCATCCGTTCGATGTCGTTGCGGACGATATCCATGCCGACGCCGCGGCCAGAGACGTCGCTGACCTGCGAGGCGGTGGACAGGCCGGGATGGAAGATCAACTGGACGGCGTCCCGCTCCGACAGCTGCGCTGCCTCTGCCTCGCTCAGTAATCCGCGATCGACCGCCTTCTGCCGCAGCTTGTCCGTCCGAATACCGGCGCCGTCATCCTCGATGACCAAGCTCACCTGATCATCCTCATGCGCCGCAGCGATCCGCAGCGTCCCGCGCGCAGGCTTGCCAGCGGCCAGACGCTCCTCGGGCCGCTCTAGCCCGTGATCGACCGCGTTGCGCACCAGGTGGATGAGCGGGTCGCCGATCTCTTCGATCAGGTTGCGGTCCAGCTCCGTGTCCTTGCCCTCCAGCACCAGCTCCACTTCCTTGTCCAGCGAGAGAGAGAGGTCGCGCACCAGACGGGGAAACCGATTGAACAACTGTTCCAAGGGCAGCATCCGCACCTTCATGACGCTCTCCTGCAGCTCGCCGACCGTGCGCGTCAGATGATCCGAGAGCTGCGAGAAGTCGTCGAAGGCTTCGTCCGGTCCAAATCGTTGTCGCAGCAGCTTGCCTGCCTGCTGGATGCGGGTCTGATCGATGACCAGCTCGCCAACCAGATTCATCATCCGCTCCAGCCGCTCTACATTGACGCGGATCGACGTCTGCTTGGTCCGGTCGGGGCGGGGCTCCGAGGGAGCAAATGCAGGCAACGCCTCCGCTTCCTCCTCAACCAACAGAGGCTTTGGCCGGCTCTGCAACTGATCGATCGCGATCTCCTCCAGCCTCGCCTCTGCGACATCCATCAGCGCTGCCGCGATATCGACAAGCTCCGTATCCGACAACGAGCTGGAGACGAGCCAGCGCGCCGTATCGGCTGTCTCCTCAGGCGTTGCCGTATCGTCCGGCTCGCGCCAGAGTAGACCTGGCAGCTCCTCCAGCTCGCGCTCGATAATCTGGAATCTGACATATCGCATCTCGCAGCGGGCCGACAAGCGCACGGTTAACCACCGCAATGGCCTAGCTGCGTCTGTCATTCGCTCGAAGGACTGATAGACGTCGTTTGGCAGCAGCGGCGACGTCTTCTGCTCCTGCGCAGCAGGCGCTTTGGCACTGCTTCGAAGCCCCCGGATTAGCTCCTCCATATTGGAATTCTCGGCATCATTTTGCACGATCTCGGTCTGCAGCTGACGCAATCCATCCAGACTTTTGAAAAAAACGCCGATCAGCGCTTCGGTGACGAACAGCTCTCGGCTCCGCAGCCGCTCCAGCACATGCTCCATCTCATGGGTGAGCTCCTTCAGCCTGACGTAGCCCATCGCCGCTGAGGAGCCCTTAAGGGTGTGCGCTGCACGGAACAATCGTCCGATCCCCGCCTCGGTCCCGCCCTCGCGCTCCAGCCGCAGCAGCTCCTCCTCGATCATCTGAAGCTGCTCGTTTAACTCTTCCAGGAAGATGTCGCGAAATTCTGACAAATCAATCATGACACGCCCACCTTCAGTTCTGTATAAGCACTTCGTCCAATTTGAGTATGCCGACCAAGCCATCTGAAGTAATGCCGATCCCGACAAAATACGAGCCGCTAATGCCGCCCACCCGCTCCGGCGGTGGCTGGATATCCGAGAATAAAGCCACCTGGTTGACATGGTCGACGATCAGGCCAACCGCATCGTTGGCATGCGCCACGACAACGATCCGCGTCGCCTTGGTCGGCGGCGCCTCCTCCAGCGCGAACAAGCTGCGTAGACTAATCACCGGCACGATTTTGCCCCGCAAATTGATGACGCCGCGCACATAATAATGACAGTTCGGAATATCCGTAATCTCCTGCAGCTTGATAATCTCATGCACATCGGCTATCCGTATCGCGTAGCATTCCTCCCCTACGCCGAACTCTACATACTGCTCCGTCATTGAAGCCAACATGGATCTGTTCCCCTCTCTCTACTCTGTCATGATCTATTCAAGCAGTCCGTGAGGAACGCTGCCATGCCGTCCAGCGGCACGACATGCTCCGCTCCGCCCGCTTCGACAGCGGCTCTGGGCATGCCGTAGATGACGCAGCTCTCGCGCGCCTCCGCAACCGTTGTCGCCTTGCCGCTCCTGCGAGCGCGCACCATCTCCTCCACGCCATCCTTGCCCATCCCCGTCAGCAGGACCAGATGGCGGCTCAGCTCCTCGAGCGGCGTCAGCGATGCGAACAGCTCGTCGACCGAGGGGCGATGTCCGCTGCGCTCCGCCCCTTGGCGCAATGCGATCCGGTAGCCGTCCCTCTCGCGCTGCACCGTCATATGATAGTCGCCCGGCGCGAGGTAGACCCGACCGTTGCGCAATGCCTCCCCATCGACCGCTTCGGCTACCGGCATCGGGGAAAGCTTGTGGAGCCTCGCTGCGAGCGAAGTCGTGAATAACGCCGGCATATGCTGGACGATCAGCACCGGACACGGCCATCCCTCGTCCAGCCCCGAGAGCAGCGACGCCAACGCCTGCGGCCCGCCCGTCGAGGTGCCGATCGCTATAAGCTGTCGCACTCCGCTTCCTTGAGCCGCCTCGGCGACGCCTGAGCGTGCGCCCCTTGCCGCCTGCTCCTGCAAACGTACGGGGGCGATCGACTTCAGCTTTACGGCAGCTGCCGCATAGAGCTTGTCATTGAGCTCGGCCATGATGCGCTGGATGTTGAGGGCAAAGGTAGACGTCGGCTTATGTACGAAGTCGATCGCTCCGATCTGCAGCGACTCCATCGTCTCTGTCGCTCCGTTGCTCGTAAGCGAGCTAAGCATGATGACCGGCACAGGGTGCTCGCGCATGATCGTCCGCAACGCATCAAGGCCGTTCATCTTCGGCATCTCGATATCGAGACTGACGACGTCCGGCCTCAGTGTCTGGACTCGCTCGACCGCTTCCAGCCCGTTGGCAGCCGTACCGACCACCTCGAGCCTTGGATCGGCGTCGATATACTTGATCAGGAAACTTCTCATAAAGGTCGAATCATCGACGACAAGAACTCTGACTGCCATTGCTCCAGGCTTCCTCTCTCACTTGTTGAAATTCCGAAACTCCTGTTGTACGCGAAGGAATACATCGACGATATGACCATCAAACTGCGTCCCGCTATGCCTCAGCAGCTCTTCTCTCGCTTGATCGGGCGTAATCGCCTTGCTATAGGGGCGATTGGAGGTCATGCTGTCGTAAGCATCCAGCACCGCGCAGATCCGGGCATAGAGCGGGATCTCCTCGCCTCGCAGCTTGTCCGGGTATCCGGTGCCGTCCCATCGCTCGTGATGATGCCTGACCAGCTTGATAATGGCAGGATCGAACTTCGGCTGCAGCTCCAGCAGCTCTGCCCCAAGCTCCGGATGCAGCTTCATAATAACCCACTGTTCGGCGGTCAACGAATTGCGTTGGTACAGAATCTCCCGCGTGATCATCACTTTGCCCAGATCATGAACGAAGCAGCCTCTCATCAGTCTGTCGGTCTCAGCCTTGCTAAATTGCAGCGCCACAGCCATCTTTTCCGCCAGCAACGCAACCCGACTGCAATGCTCATAGGTTTCCGGCGTTTTCTGCTTCAACAGCCCCATCCAGCTTCCTACACCCATCAAATCGCCAAATCGATGAACGATCGGCTTTTTGAACATAAGCATCGTTACCACAAGCATCCTCCTTGCACCAGTTCCATCATCTTCCACTATTCCTCCCTACAAAGAATGGCCTTCTTGGTCGATATAGTGGAATGGCGTACAATAATAGTTGTGCGACATCTAAGACAGCAGGAGGAATGCAAAATGAAAGCTTCGGCATTGGTCCCAAGAGACAAATCACTTGCTACCAACCTCATGACAAACAACGATTTTCAGT
>Ga0160464_100942_pt1 | contig 14376 bp, 13 predicted proteins | sample HID1971I_E11MG_FD_108275 | JGI IMG/M metagenome (GOLD analysis project Ga0160464, IMG submission 108275) | Enriched millipede-associated microbial communities from UW Madison campus, WI, USA - HID1971I_E11 MG | ecosystem: Host-associated > Arthropoda: Insects > Digestive system > Unclassified ... | reverse complement strand
TTTCTTTGCTGCTGCAAAGAAAGTAACCAAAGAAAGCAGCTTCTCACCGCCCGCGGTCACACGCACGTTGGCCATGCTTGCCAGCCCGCGGTGGCACTCGCCTAAGTGTCGCCCTCGAAGGACCTACCGGGCTTGGCTCGCGCACGGTCTGACACATCGCACTACAGAACAAACTGGTTCAGCACCAAATGGCTCCGGCCCGCTTCGCGGCCGACCGCTCAATCGGGTTTGCGCGCTCTTCCTTGCTGACGCCGCCATCTCAATGCACTGCACATGTGCTCCGTTGGTTTCCCCTGCATACCCAACGGCAGCGCGTAGCGCTGTGCCGAAGCTATTTCGTGCTGAACCAGCACGCTTAAACAATTGGAGCGGCGGACCGTGCGCGGTCCAAGCCTCGCGAGACCTACGAGGGCACTCGCTACTGCCGGGCCATTAGGCTAATCGCCTGTGCCGCGGCCGGTGTGAAGTGCTTAGGCTGGGGATAGCTGTTTCTTTGGTTACTTTCTTTGCAGCAGCAAAGAAAGTGACTGCCGCCCCGCACAGGGGCAACACAAATAGACCGACACGAACCCGGGATCCGGCGACAAAATCCAAGCATTCGCACGAACCCGCCATAGCCCACGCGCGAGAGCCGCTATCGCGACGCATCCGCCGAGTCCTCAAACATCCGCGAACTTACCAAACTCCAGCTTCGCGATAGCATTACGATGCACTTCGTCGGGCCCATCGGCGAGCCGCAACGTACGCGCCGACGCATACGCATACGCCAGCGGAAAGTCATCGCTGACGCCGCCCGCGCCGTGCGCCTGGATCGCCCAGTCGATCACCTGACACGCGACATTCGGCGCAACGACCTTGATCATCGCGATCTCGCCGCGCGCGCCCTTGTTGCCGACCGTGTCCATCATGTACGCGGCCTTGAGCGTCAGAAGCCGCGCCTGTTCGATCATGATCCGCGCCTCGGCGATACGCTCCTGCGTCACGCCATGATGCGCGATCGGCTTGCCGAACGCGACGCGTCCGAGCGTGCGCTTCGTCATCAGTTCCAGCGCGCGTTCCGCGAGTCCGATCAGGCGCATGCAATGATGAATGCGCCCCGGCCCGAGGCGGCCCTGCGCGATCTCGAAACCGCGTCCTTCGCCCAGGAGCATGTTCGCCGCGGGCACGCGCACGTGGTCGAGCGTGACGTCCATGTGGCCGTGCGGGGCGTCGTCGTAACCGAAGACGCTTAGCGGCCGATGCACCGTGATGCCGCTCGCATCGGCGGGCACGAGAATCATCGACTGTTGCGCGTGTTTCGGCGCTTGCGTGTCGGTCTTGCCCATCACGATATACACCTTGCAGCGCGGATCGCCCGCGCCCGATGACCACCACTTGTGGCCGTCGATGACATAGCTGTCGCCGTCGCGCACGATGCTGCAACGGATGTTGGTCGCATCCGACGACGCGACTTCCGGCTCGGTCATCAGAAACGCCGAGCGGATTTCGCCGCGCAACAACGGTTCGAGCCATTGCGCCTTATGCGCATCGGTGCCGTAGCGTTCGATGGTCTCCATGTTGCCCGTGTCGGGCGCGCCGCAGTTAAACACTTCCGGCGCCCACGGCACGCGGCCCATGATTTCGCAGAGCGGCGCGTATTCGAGATTCGTCAGGCCCGCGCCACGTTCCGATGCAGGCAGAAAGAGATTCCAGAGTCCTTCGGCGCGCGCCTTTTCCTTCAGGCCTTCGATCAGTCGCGTCGGCATCCACGCATTGCCCGCCGCGCGATTGGCCGCGATTTCGTCGGCGTAAGCGCGTTCGTTCGGATAGATGTGTGCATCGAAGAACGCGAGCAGCCTTTCGCGCAACGCTTGCACCTTGGGCGTGTAGTCGAAGTTCATGGCTTGTCTCCCTCGCTTTTATCGGCCGACTTTCTGCGCGTATTGCCACGCGAGTTCGGCCATCGGCCGTGCGCGCTTGCCCGCGTCGACGGCTTGCGCGCTCGCGGCCGTGCCATCGACGACGCGCTTCATGATGCCCTGCAGGATCGCGGCGATGCGGAACATGTTGTAGGCGAGATAGAAGTTCCAGTCGCCTTCGATCGTGAAGCCCGTGCGCTCGCAATAGCACTTCACATAGGCGGCTTCATCGGGGATGCCGAGCGCGGCCCAGTCGAGCCCGGCGATGCCGCGAAACTGCGACGGATCGACATGCCACGCCATGCAGTGATACGCGAAATCGGCGAGCGGATCGCCGAGCGTCGAGAGTTCCCAGTCGAGCACGGCCAGCACGCGCGGCTCGTCCGGATGGAAGATCAGATTGTCGAGCCGATAGTCGCCGTGCACGACACTCACGCGCGCGCCTTGCGTCTGCGGAATGTGCTGCGGCAGCCATTCGATCAGGCGATCCATCGCATCGATCTTTTCGGTCTCCGACGCGACATACTGCTTGCTCCAGCGCCCGATCTGTCGCTCGAAGTAGTTGCCCGGCTTGCCGTAGCCCGACAGTCCGGCGGCTTCGATATCGACCGTATGAAGCGCGGCGATCACGCGATTCGTTTCGTCGTAGATCGCGGCGCGTTCGGCGGGCGTCATGCCGGGCAGCGACTGATCCCACAGCACCCGGCCCTGCACGAACTCCATCACATAGAACGCACGGCCGATCACGCTTTCGTCCTCGCACAACGCGAGCATGCGCGCGACCGGGACGTCGGTGGAGGCGAGCGCGTCCATCACGCGATACTCACGCTCGATCGCATGCGCGGAAGGCAAAAGTTTCGCCACGGGTCCGGGCTTCGCGCGCATCACATAGCTTTGCGCGGGCGTGACGAGCTTGAATGTTGGGTTCGACTGACCGCCCGCGAACTGCTCGACGGTCAGCGGGCCGCCGAAGCCATCGACGTTCGCTGCGAGCCATGTCGAGAGGGCATCGATGTCGAAGCGCTGTTTGTCCTGCACCGGGCGCGTTCCTTCGAACGCGGAAAAATCGGAGTGCTTGTTCTTTTCTTCGTCCTGCATCGTCTCCTCCGTTTTTGCGTCGCCATCACTTCATGTCGACGGCCTTGTAGCGTACGAACTGCGCATAGAGCAGTTCCATCGTCGTGTTGCGCACGTCGGCGTGCAGCGGCGAGGGCGGCGAATGATTGATCGCGTGCACGATCCAGTCGCTCGATTTGTCGCCGACGTCGAGTGCGTTGATGCAGCCCGTCGCCTGCGACAGATGCCCGAAGAACGCGCGCCCGCCGGCTGTGATCGCATGCGAGAGCAGCGCGCGATTGACGCCGCCGTGCAGCACGAGCAGCACCGTGTCCCACGAGCGATCATCGCGCAGGCGCGCAACCGCGGGCAGCGCGCGATCGAGCAACTGGCCGATCGTCTCGCCGCCGAGAAATTGTGTTTCTTCCGGCACGACGCCATCGAACACCGAAAGAAACGCGCGCTCGATGTCCGATGTCGTGAGGTCCTTGAGCTTGCCGCCGCGAATCTCCTGCCACTCGGGCCAGATTTCCGGCTCGATCGATTGACCCGTTTCCGCGAGCACGCGACGCGCCGTTTCCACCGTGCGCGGCAATCCGCTCACGATCACGCGATCGAAGTGGATCTTTTGCGCGGCGAACTCGCGGCCCGCGGCGCTCGCTTCCTCGCGTCCCTGTTCGTTGAGCGGGACGCTTTCAGGATCGATCGCGCGGCCGCTGTCGTCGAAATAAGTGACGTCGCCATGACGCATCAGAAAGATGCGGCGGCGCTTCGGCAATTCGTACTGAGCCATGAGCTTAACGATAATTCGGCTGGCGCTTTTCGAGGAACGCGGTGATGCCTTCGAGCGCATCGCCGTGATGGAGCGCATCGACGAAACTGTCGCGTTCCATGTCGAGATGCGCGGCGAGCGGCTGCACGTCGGCGGCGCTGATCAGCGACTTGATGCGCGCCATCGCTTTCGGCGACACGCTGCCGAGATCGTCGGCCCACGCGATGGCCGCATCGAGCGCGATGCCTTTCTTCGTCAGCCGGTTCACGACGCCGACTTCGTGCAGGCGCGCCGCGCCGATCGGCTTCGCTTCGAGCAGCACTTCGCTTGCGAGCGTGCGCGGCAGCGCGCGCGACAGGAACCACGATGCGCCGCCGTCGGGCGTAAGGCCGACGCGCGCATACGACATGACGAACCTGGCGTCATCGGCGGCGACGATCAGATCGCACGCGAGCGCAAGCGAAAAGCCCGCGCCCGCGGCCGCGCCTTCGACAGCCGCGATCACCGGTTTCGTCGATGCGCGCAGCGCGCTGATCCATTCCGCCAGCAAGTCGATGCTCGCGCCTTGCACCGACGGATCCTGCGCGCGGTTCTCGAGCAGGCGATTCAGATTGCCGCCCGCGCAGAAGAAATTGTCGGCGCCGGTCAGCACGATCGCGCGCACGCTGTTGTCGCGCTCCGCCGTGTTCAGCGCCTCGATGCCCGCGGCGTACATGTCCGGATGCAGCGCATTGCGCGCGCCGGGATTGGACAACTTGAGCACGAGCGTGGTGTCGCTGCCCGCGGGACGGTCTGTCAGTAATTCGGCGCTCATCTGAGCTCCTCGATATGGGTAAGCGAAAGTCCGAGCTGCGCCCGCCGCGTGAGCCAGGGCGCCGGCCGGTAGCGCGGGTCGCCGAGTACGGCGTGGATGTTGCGCAGGATGGTCAGGATGGTCGTCGCGCCGATGGCGTCGCCGAGCGCGAGCGGGCCGCGCGGATAGCCGAGGCCGAGCGTCACCGCGAGGTCGATGTCCTCGGGCGTCGCGATGCCTTGCTGCGCGATATCGCAGCCGATGTTCACGATCGTCGCCACCACGCGCTGAGCGACGAAGCCGGTCGAATCGCGGATCACGGTGACGGGCACGCCGTCGAACGAGAAGAGGGCGTGCGCGGCGTCGCGCATGGCGGGCGAGGTCGCGGGCGTCGTCATGATCGTGCGGCGCGCGACGGTATCGAGCGGGAAGAGCGTATCGACGGCGACGACGCGCGTGGCGTCGAGATGTTCGTTGACGGCGGCGGTCGTCGCATCGAGGCCGAGCGGCGTCACGATAATGAGTGATTCCGGCTCGGGCGTGTGGCCCGCGTCGATGTGGACGGAGCAATCGCATTTGGCGATCAGCTTCAGCACCTCCTCGCGGCCGGCGTGCGACGCGCGGCTGATCCAGACGTGCGTCGGCAGCTGCGTGGGCGCGGCGGGTTCCGGCGGCACGTCCTGCTTGCCATCGACATATCGATAAAATCCCTCGCCCGCCTTGCGCCCGATGAGACCGCCCGCGAGCCGCGTGCCGGTGATCGGCGACGGCTTGAAGCGCGGCTCTTCATAGAACTGGTGATAGATCGATTCCATCACCGGATGCGAGACGTCGAGCGCGGTGAGATCGAGCAGTTCGAACGGCCCGAGGCGAAAGCCCGCCTGCTCGCGCATGATGCGGTCGATATCCGCGAAGCTCGCGACGCCTTCGCTCGCCACGCGCAGGCCCTCGGTGTTCATGCCGCGCCCGGCGTGATTGACGATGAAGCCCGGCATGTCCTTCGCGCGCACCGGCGTGTGACCCATGCGGCGCGCGAGGTCCATCAGTGCGTCGCCGGCGCGCGGGTCGCCGCGCAGGCCGTCGATGACTTCCACTACACGCATCAGCGGCACCGGATTGAAGAAGTGAAAGCCCGCGACGCGCCCCGGATGCGCGCAGCCGGCGGCGATCGCGGTGATCGACAGCGACGAGGTATTCGACGCGAGAATGCAATGCTCGCCGACCACCGCTTCGAGCTCGCGGAACAGTTCGCGCTTGATGTCGAGATTCTCGACGATCGCCTCGACGATGGCGTCGCAATCGGCCAGTTCGCTCGCGTCGCCCGCATCGCGGATGCGCGCGAGCGCGGCGTGCGCGTCGGCTTCCTTGAGCTTGCCCTTGGCGGTGAGCTTCGCGAACGTCTCCGACAGATACGCGCGCGCGGCGGCGAGCGCTTTCGGATTGGTGTCGTAGACATGCACGTTCAGTCCGCCGAGCGCCGCGATCTGCGCGATGCCGCGCCCCATCGCGCCGCTGCCGACGATACCGAGCGTCTCGATCCTGTAGTCGTGCTGGCTCATGATGCGGTTCTGCTCCTCGGAGATGGGAACGCGCGTGGCGTCGGGTTCGAGACGGTTCGGCGCTCGCGCCGTCGCTCAGAGTCTGGCGAGACGTTCGAGCGCGAGCGCGAGCGTTTCTTCCTTTTTCGCGAAGCAAAAGCGCACGACGCCCGATTCATGGCTCTCGTGATAGAACGCCGACACGGGAATCGCGGCCACGCCGATCTCGCTCGTCAGCCACTGCGCGAATTCGGCTTCGGGCATGTCGCTGATCTTCGAATAATCGACGCACTGGAAGTATGTGCCGTCGCAAGGCAGCAGCGAGAAGCGCGTGTTCGACAGTCCCGCGCGGAAGAAGTCGCGCTTCTTCTGATAGAACGCGGGCAGTTCCAGATACGGCTTCGGATCTTCGAGATAGTGCGCGAGGCCGATCTGCATCGGCGTATTCACCGTGAACACGTTGAACTGGTGCACCTTGCGGAATTCGGCGGTGAGCGCGGCGGGCGCGGCGACGTAGCCCACTTTCCAGCCGGTCACGTGAAAGGTCTTGCCGAAGCTCGACACGACGAAGCTGCGTTTGGCCAGTTCCGGACAGCGCGAGACGCTTTCGTGCGGCGCGCCGTCGTAGACCATGTGCTCGTAGACTTCGTCGGAGACGATCAGCACGTTGGTGTCGCGCACGATCTCCTCGAGCTTTTTCATGTCGTCGGCGCGCCATACGCGGCCGGTCGGATTGTGCGGCGTGTTGATCATCAGAAGCCGCGTCTTCGGCGTGATCGCGGCGGCGATCTTGTCGAAGGGCAGCGCGTAATCGGGCGCTTCGAGCGACACGAACACCGGCTTGCCGCCCGCGAGCTCGATCGACGGCACGTAGCTGTCGTACATCGGCTCGATGACGATGACTTCATCGCCCGGATGCACGCAGCACAGTATGGCCGTGAGCAGCGCCTGCGTGGCGCCCGCGGTCACGGTGATCTCCGTGTCTGCGTCATAGGCGCGGCCGTAGAGCGCGTCGATCTTGCGCGCGATCGCGTGGCGCAAGGGCGCGGCGCCCGCCATCGGCGGATATTGATTGTGGCCGTCGCGCATTGCGCCGGCGACCGCATCGACGATGCGCGGATCGCAGTCGAAATCGGGGAAACCCTGACCGAGATTCACCGCGCCCTTTTGCGTTGCGAGCGCGCTCATCACGGTGAAGATGGTCGTGCCCACATTGGGCAGACGCGACGGGAAGGAAAGCTCGGGCGGTGTCGGCGGCAATTCGTGCGTGGCGTTCATGATGATGTGGACGTTGAATAGGGCTCGCGACTATTTTAAGACAGCATCAGCCGATGGCCGCCTGTGCTTCGAACGCGAGCACGAAGGGTTTCGGTTCGGCGATGCGAAAGGCGAAGTCGCGCGCGATGCGGCGTGCGAGCTTCAGCACCGCGCGATCCTTCGAGACCAGCCACTGCGCGCCCGACGCGTGCGCGAGTTCGAGAAACTTCTGGTCGTCGCGGTCGCGGCATTTGGGCAGCGGACGCTCGTCTTCTTCGATGCTCGCGGCGACGAGCGTCGACAGGCGCGCGACAGTCGCGAGCGCGGCGGTCTTGTCGACCTCCATGCGCACGAACTGCGGATAGTCGAGCACGCGCGTGAGTTCGCGCAGGCAGCGTTCGTCGATCAGCGCTTCGAGCGTGCGGGCTTCGAGGGCCGCGTGAATCGGGCGCGTGGCGGCGTCGTCGAATACGAGGATGTCGATCCACACATTCGAATCGAGCACCACGCGCGTCGGCGACGGCAGCGGCGCGGCGGAATTGTCCATTCGATACAATCAGGGGTTTATGCCAACGATCGCCGGCGGGGTGCCGGCGAGCCTCCATGATAATCGTTCTCTCTCCCGCCAAATCGCTCGACTACGAGACGCCTGCTCATATCAAGAAGCACACGCTGCCGCAATTCGTCGATGACGCCGCCGAGTTGATCGACGGGCTGCGCGAACTCTCGCCGCAGCAAATCGGCGGAATGATGGGCATCTCGGACCAGCTCGCGGCGCTGAATTTCCAGCGTTACGCGGAGTGGTCGAAGACTTTCGATGCGCACAATTCCAAGCAGGCGGTGCTCGCGTTCAACGGCGACGTGTACGAAGGCTTCGCCGCGAAGACGCTCTCCGCGGGCGATCTCGACTTCGCGCAGAACCATGTGCGCGTGTTGTCGGGGCTGTACGGTTTGCTGCGGCCGCTCGATCTGTTGCAGCCGTATCGTCTGGAAATGGGCACGAAATTCCCGAACGCGCGCGGCAAGGATCTGTACGCGTTCTGGGGCGAGCGCATCACGGCGGCGCTCAACGAACAGATGAAAAAGCAGCGCGGCGCGCGTGTGCTGGTGAATTGCGCGTCGGGGGAATATTTCAAGTCGGTCAGGCCGAAGCTGCTCGCGGCGCCTGTCATCTCGCCGGTCTTCGAAGACTGGAAGGGCGGACGCTACAAGATCATCAGTTTTCACGCGAAGCGCGCGCGCGGTCTGATGGCGCGTTTTGCGGTCGAGAACCGCGTCGACGAGCCGGAAGCGCTCAAGAGCTTCGACAGCGAAGGCTACAGGTTCGACCCGAAGGCGTCGAACGACACGACATACGTATTTCGTCGCCGCATCGGGGATTGAGACCCGCGCGGCAAGCACGCAAGGAAACGCAGATGACACTCTCCATTTCAAGCAATTTCGACGCGGGCGCGATCGAAGTCCTCAACGCCGACGATCCCGAGGACATTCGGCTGCGCATCCGTCCCGATTCGCATGCCGATTTCGCGCAGTGGTTCTACTTTCGCGTGTCCGGCGCGCGTGGCGAGCGTCTCGTGATGACCTTCGAGAACGCGGCCCAGTGCGCGTTCCCGGAAGGCTGGCGCGACTACGAGGCGGTCGCGAGCTATGACCGCGTGAACTGGTTCCGCGTATCGACGGAATACGACGGCAAGGTGATGAAGATCGATCACACGCCGGACTTCGATCGTATCTATTACGCGTACTTCGAGCCGTACAGCGAGGAGCGCCACTCGGAATTTCTCGGCGCGGTTCAACAGATGCCGCTCGCGACGCTGACCGAACTCGGCAGCTCGGTGCAGGGCCGCCCGATGTCGGTGCTCTCGCTCGGCATCCCGGACTTCGGCGACGCCGAGCCGAAGAAGAAAGTCTGGATCATCGCGCGTCAGCATCCGGGCGAGACGATGGCGGAATGGTTCGTCGAAGGGCTCGTGAAGCGCCTCGCGGGCTTCGGAGACTGGGCGGGCGATCCGGTTGCGCGCTCGCTCTTCGAGCGTGCCATCTTCCATATCGTGCCGAACATGAATCCCGACGGCAGCGTGCTCGGCAACCTGCGCACCAACGCGGCGGGCGCGAACCTGAATCGCGAATGGATGGAGCCGAGTGCCGAGCGCAGCCCGGAAGTGCTCGCCGTGCGCGAGGCCATCGCGGAAACGGGCTGCGACCTGTTCTTCGATATCCACGGCGACGAAGCGATTCCCTATGTGTTCGTCGCGGGATCGGAGATGCTGCCGGGTTTCACGCCGCAGCAGGCGAAGGAACAGAAGGCGTTCGTCGAATTCTTCAAGCAGGCGAGCCCGGATTTCCAGGACGTGTACGGCTATGAGTCGAGCAAGTATCAGACGGATGCACTGAAGCTCGCGTCGAAGTACATCGGCAACGAGTACAAGTGCTTGTCGCTCACGCTGGAGATGCCGTTCAAGGACAACGCGAATCTGCCGGATGAGAGCGTCGGCTGGAGTGGCGCGCGTAGCGCGGCGCTCGGCGCGTCGATGCTGCAGGCCATCCTGTGGCATCTGCAGTCTTCCGGCGCCTGACGCCGGCGACTAACCCGCTGATGCAAGAAGGGCGTGGCCGCTTTATGTGGCCACGCCCTTTTTTGTCGTGTCTTCGTTGCAGGGAAAAAATCGGCTAGTGCTTCTTGGTCGTCTTCTTCGTCGACTTGGCCGAAGACTTCGACGTGCTCTTCGTCTTGCCCGTGGTCGCCTTGTTTTTCGTGCCGTGTTTGCCCTTTGTACTGTGGGTCGAGCGCGGTTCGGCACGTGGACGCAACGCCGGCACCGGATCGTTCCAGCCGAAAGCGAGCATCTGGCTGCCGACATAACCGCAGCGGAACTTGAGCGGAGTGGGATCGCGCTCCCCGTCCTTCGGCATGCCTTGACCTTCGACGGTCACCACGTTGTCCACCTTGATTCGCTGCTTCTTCTCGTCGAACGAATCGTTCCACGGTTCGATTGCGGAATGGGAGGCATCGAACGAGTCGGGCGGAAATTCGACGTGATCGAAAGCCGAAGACGTGCTGGCGATGAAGTTGCCATGCGCGGCGCAATCCGCGACGAGCGGGTTGGCCTTGAAGTCGATGACGAAGTGGTGAATCAGTTCGTTGCGCTCGTCGAGCGAATCGGCAAAAGCGGAAACCGCGCATGTGAGTGATGCGCATACCGCCAACCGGCCGACGAGCCGCAGGAGCCGGCGCGGTGCGTAGTTACTTTCCATCAAGTCTGGCGCTAAGAAGACACGGGCAAGTAAGATGCGCCGTGTGGGGAAGGAGTTCAATCTTATCGTACTTTGCACGCGTGCCCATCGCCCGGAATCCGATATCCGAGGCATGGGATCGCACGAGGCGGGCAAGGTTCGCGAGACTTAGACGCGCGGACCGCGATCGAGGCGATAGCGGCGCACGTCATACGTGGTGATCCACGCAGGTTTGTACACGGCGATCAGGATGGTAAGCAGGCCTGTGAAGAGCGCCTCGCCGACGCCCAGCAGCAGCGAGCCTCGCGTGAACGCCGGAGGAACGACGAACCGGCCGCTAGCGAGCGCCATCTCGAGCAGCACGGTGGCGCCACATGCCGCCGCCACCGCCGCAGCCGAAGTGACGAAGCCGTGCCCGGTGATGAAGGTGATGAGATTGCGCGGCAACCAGGCATTGCTCAAACGCTGCAACAGGGTCGAGACCGCGACGGGCAGTGCGCCGAAGAGCAGGTAGGTGGTCGCTACCGAGAGCCACGAGGCATCGAGAACGACCGCGGCGAGGCCGGTAGTCGCAGCAGTTCCGATCAGCGCGAGCCTCCAGTCGAACAACGTGACCATCAGCGTCGCACCCAACAGATGAATGACGGGTCCGTCATCGAACCATGCGTTGCACGCCCACAGCACCGAGACCGCGACAATGATGCCGAGCCACACGTTTTGCAGCGTCGCATCCTGCAGACGAGCGAACGGTCGCTGCAGCAGTCCGAGCGCGAGCACGCCCGCGGCTGCGATCCAGCTGCCGACGGTAAGCCATAGCGGTAGCGGTGTGTAGAAGAACCCCATGCCTTGCATATTACTCGTTGCGCGTAAAACGTGTGCGCAAAGGACGAACCCGTTTGCCTGGTTTGTTGCTAGAACGTCGACTCAGGCTCGGCGGCCATGGGAAGCGCAGCCGCGTCGTTGTCGAGAAGCGACGGATAACGCGTCCGTGGACGGCGCAACGGAATTGCGCCTGGCTGCCCCGCGACGACACGCGCGGATCTCTCGCTTCCAATGCGCAGAATTTCGAGGTGCGAATTCTGCACGCCGTTGTAGATCGCAACCGCGGCGGCGCGATTTGTCGCGCCAAGCTGCTGGAAGATACTTGCAAGGTGGATCTTCACCGTGCCTTCGCTGATACCAAGCGTCTTCGCGATCATCTTGTTCGTGCTGCCCATGTGGACGCAGCGCATGATCTGCTGCTGTCGGGGCGACAGAGCCGGATGGTGGCGGATTTTGAGCGGCAGCTTGGCGATATCTCGAGCGCGGCGGGCCGTGAGTTCGAGCGTCAGTTCCGGGTCGACCACGTCGGGCGGAATGTAGTGGCCGCCGACGAGCACCATCTCAAACGCACGAAGGATAAGGATCGGGTCGAGCGCGCGTGGGATCACGCCCATTGCGCCGACGCTTATCAGCGCATAGACGAGCGCGGCGCCGCAGCGGTCGACCATGATGGCTGCGGGCACGCGTGGCGCTTCGTCGAGCAGAAGCTGTAGGTCGCCGGTACGCATGTCGGGCGCCCAGTCGATCACGATCATGTCGGGTTCGGAGCGTTTCAAGGCGGAACGGGCTTGTCTCCAATCCTTCGCCTCAGTGAATTGCGCCTGGCGCGCAACACGGCGCAGCAATGTTTTAAGGCCCGCCCGGCGCTCGGCGTCGGAACCAATAATGTTGATTATCATGCTTTACCTCGTGTCAATACACCCGTTGCCCCTCGGCTCCGGGACTCGACGCCGGCGTACATATCGGCGTCAGTGGCTATATTGACAAATTTGGGCTGATTCGGCCCCCTAGCCGAATGGCATAGGCATAAATACACAAAAAACCCCGCGCGAGGGCGGGGTTCGTCGTGGGTCGAGACCGGCGCTTTCGCCGAATATCAGTGGAAATGAGGTTGCGCCGGTTCTGCGTCCTCGGGCATCTCGGCATGAACGATCTCGCCGAGCGGATCCGCGTAGAGCGGCACGCCGCAGTCGTCGCAGAACTCCGGCTCGAAGCGTCCCGCGTGACGCCGCACATCCGAGACGCCTGTTTTTTTGAGCAACTCGACGATTTCCTCGACCGGGCCATCGGCGCCTTCGAGATCGGCCGCGTCGTCGTCCATCCCCGACTCTCCGTTTTCGCGTCCGTAGAGCGGCCACACGACCCCGTAGATCACATCGTTGCTGCCGCGCCGCGTGAAGCCGATGCGGTATTCGTCGATGCGCCGTTCGCCGAAGCCCGCGATAACCGCGCGTAAATCCTGAGGCGCGGTGCCGAGCGTGTCGAACAGATATCGGACTGCGGTGCGCACGGTGTGGGGACGGACCTGCTCGTCGGCGTCGCGGCAGGCCGAGTAGTAGGCATCGGGAAGCAGGCACTCGAATTCGCAGCCAGGCAAGATGGCGGCGAAGCTCGGCCCGCCCTGAGCGGCCCACTGTTCGAGGCATTGACCACGCTCGACGCGGCTGCCGTTTTCGTCTTCCTGCCAGCGGAAGAACGCCGCGCCGGCCGGCACGACGACCAGAGCCAGCAGGAATCGCGGGTCGGCGAGAATCGGCGAGGTTTCGGGAAGATCGGACAGATTCAGGCGCGCGGCGGTGCCGGTCAACACCGTTTGCAACAACTGTTGCGCGAGGCGTGCGGTATCCACGTGGTGTCGCGGCAACTGGTCGATGCTATAGAGATAGGGCGCGACGGCGACGCGCGCGTCCGCTGCGAGAACATGCGCCTGCATTTGCGTGCGCAGGGCATCGACGGCGTCGCCCTTGAGTGCCCCCGACGGGATCGCGTAGCGCGTCCACGCGAGCACCGGCGCGGAAATGAGCAATGCTTCGTGGGGCGCGCCCTCGATGTCGATTTTGAATGACTCGCTGTGCGTCTCGGCCATATCGGCGAGCGCTCCATAGGCGTCTGGATGGTTCTGCTGCAGATGGTCGAGCGCGGCGTCGAGCGTCGTCTGATTGCCGTTACGCACGAGTTTGGCGATGAGGGTGTCAAGGCGGGCTTCCCAGAACCTGTCCTCGACCCGGCTTCCGGACGCGAAGAGCGCGAGGGAGAGGCTGACGAGCTTGTCGGCATCCGGGGGAATACGTTTTGCGATTCGCGAGCGCATATAAGTACGAAAGTTAATTGGTGCGGTGAACCTTTGATTGTAGTCGCTCGGACGACGCTTTTATCGTGCGCCGTTAAGGTCTGTCGATCGATGGCGGGCGAGGGCGTCCAGAGCCGCCGAATTATTTTTTCGCATCTCACTTGCGGAGGAGGCATTCGCTCACTAGAATTCCGTTCCTTCGCGATTCGATGAACGCGAAGGAAGCGGGAGTGGGCGGTATCGGTGGTGCGCTTGGGATCGGTTGTAGAAGGTGCTGAGCGCGGTTGGCAAGACGAGAAAACGCTTCGAATCTTGTTGACACGAACCGAAACGTTGTTCATAATCTCGTTTCTCTGCTGCTGATGCAGCGACGCAAGACAGAAGTTGATGTAGTGAATGTCTTGCGATGTGCTCTTTAAAAACTAACAGCCGATAAGTGTGGGCGCTTGATAGCGAGTGCGGTTTCAGTCTTTTGGGCTGAGACAATAAGCAAAAGTATCAAGAGTCTCACACGAAGTATCAGAGGAAGGTTTTTCATCTTTAAGATGAACAATCATCGTCAGAACGTTGAGTGAGCGACCGGTTTCTAACGGAACCGAAAAACAGTAACAGGTTTGAACTGAAGAGTTTGATCCTGGCTCAGATTGAACGCTGGCGGCATGCCTTACACATGCAAGTCGAACGGCAGCACGGGGGCAACCCTGGTGGCGAGTGGC
>Ga0160464_100941_pt1 | contig 14396 bp, 7 predicted proteins | sample HID1971I_E11MG_FD_108275 | JGI IMG/M metagenome (GOLD analysis project Ga0160464, IMG submission 108275) | Enriched millipede-associated microbial communities from UW Madison campus, WI, USA - HID1971I_E11 MG | ecosystem: Host-associated > Arthropoda: Insects > Digestive system > Unclassified ... | reverse complement strand
CCAGCGCGCCGTTCCCTTGCTGCCGATGACGCGCCAGTCGGCGTCCCAGGCGGTGGCGAAGCCCTCGGCGCTCCACGAGCCCCGGTACGTGAACACCGAGCCGTCGCTCATCTCGAAGATGCAGACCGCCGAGGCGTTGCCCTTGTACCAGGAGCCTGGCATATTATGCTCATGACAGTAGACGGAGACGGCGTCCGCCCCGGTGATGAAGCGCGCCTGGTCGAAGGTGTGGATCGCCATATCGACGATGAGCGGGCTGTCCATCTCGTCGCGGAAGCCGCCGAAGTGAGCGCCGATGAAAAAATCGGTATGCACCGCGCCCAGCGTGCCTAGTCCGCCCTCTGCCACCAGCTTGCGCAGCGCGCGAATCTGCGGATTGTAGCGGCGGTTCTGCATGACGCTGTAGCGTCTCCCGGTCCTCCGCGATACCTCGACGATCTCCTGCGCATCCGCCAGCGACTCGGCCATCGGCTTCTCGCCGAAGACGTGGCAGCCGGCCTCCAGCGCCGTCGTCACGATCGCCTTGTGGCTGGCCGGGATCGTCACGTCGAACACCAGATCAGCCTCCGTCGCTCTAAGCGCTGCGGCGAGATCGGTGTAGATCGGCACCTCCAGCTCCTTGCGTTCGGCGAGCTTGCGGGCCGAGTCTTCGTAGAGGTCCACCAGACCGACGATCTCCGCATTATGCCGATCCTTCGCGTAGTCGACCCAGCGATTCGCCATGCCCCCGCAGCCGGCGACGATGATGCGATGCTTCGTCATGTTATCACTCATTTCCTTGATATGTTTGATCGTTCCGTATGATCACGATCCCGCGCAATCTAGGTCGGATTCGGCACGAAGTCGCCGCCGCGACAACGCTTCAGATAGTTCAGGCCGTGCACCTGACCAGTCATCTCCCACTCGCCTCGGTAGACCGGATCGTGGTAGCCCTCGATGTCGATGCTGCCCTCGTAGCCGCCCTGGCGCAGGATCGAGATGATGTCGGTCCAGTTGGAGTCGCCGAAGCCCGGCGTCCGATGCCAGACGAACGGCTTCGGTCCATGGATGCCGTACTCGCGGACGATATCCCAGGCGATCGTAGCGTCCTTGCCATGCACATTGAAGATCTTGGGCAGCCACTTGCGCAGCTGCGGGATCGGATCGATCAGGCTGACCATCTGGTGACACGGCTCCCACTGCAGGCCGAGGTTGTCCATCGGCACCGCGTTGAACATCATCTCCCAGGCTGTCGGATTGTGCGCGATGTTCCAGTCGCCGTTCTTCCAGGTGCCGTCCATGTCGCAATTCTCAAAGGCAAGCCGCACGCCTCTCGACTCTGCGCGTCTGGCCAGCTCGCCGAACACCTCGGCAAAGCGGCCCATCGACTCGTCGATCGCGCCGGGCATCCGGCCCGTGAAGCCGGCGACAAGGTCGGTGCCGAAGTCTGCGGCATGGTCGATCAACCGCTCCCAGCTCGCCAGCGTATCGGCATTGTTGTCGGCTCCGGTGAGCGGATTGCCGAAGACGCCGACATGCGAGATGACGACGCCATGCGCCTCCGTAATCTCCCTCACTTGCTTGGCCAGCTCCGAAAGGTCGGTCTGTCCCGTCGTCTGCCAGAAGGTCAGGCCAAACGACTCGAAGCCATGCGGGATGATTTGCGGCAGGATGCGCGGCGCGTCGGCCCCTCCGACCAGCGTGCCGATTCGTATCTGTTCCATAGATGATAGCCTCCATCCATCGATTAGGTTTGTACGATGATCTGTCGTTCGCCTCTATACTACTTCATGCGCCAGCCCCTCACTAGCGACAATCCTATCGATTATTCGTACAATTCTATGCATCGTGTATGGAATGCAAACGTTACCCTCCGTTATAATATAGCGAGTTACGGAAAATTGTACGGACATACAGACTGTCCTCAAAAGACCGAAGAGGCACAGGATCGAATCTGTAGAAGCACAATGTCCCGGAAGGAGCCGATCCCCATGACCAACCCCGCGCTGCGGGAGCAGACGATGTTCCCCGATCAAACCTTCCCGATCAATGTGTTCTTCACCCGCCATATCCCGCCGCACTGGCATGATCATATCGAGTGGCTCTATGTGAAGAGAGGACGCGTCCAGGTGCAGCTCGACGGCGCCCGCTACGAGCTCGGCGAAGGCGAGCTGGCGATCGTCCACTCCCGTCAGCTCCATGCCGCGCAGCCGCTGGCGCCCGACGCCGAGATGGTCTGTATCGTCTTCAACGAGGTGTTGGTACGCACAGGCGGACTCGACAGTACGGAGATGGATTACTTCGCACCGTACTTCGCCAACCGGATGCAGCTGCCGCAGCTGCTCGAGCAGGACAACCCGTTCACCTCGCCGGTCAGCCGGGCCTTCGACGCGCTGGTCGCCGAGCTCAAGGCCAAGCCGCCTGGCTTCGAGCTGTTCGTCAAGGCGGAGCTGTACCGCATCTTCGGCCTGATGTTCCGCTACTCCAGACAGCACGAAAAGCCCGGCGTCGCGCGTCCCCACCGGGACCACCCGTTCACCGAGCTGCTGCTCCATATCCGCCGGCACTATCATGAGCCGATCACTGTCGCAGATGCCGCCTCCCGCGTCAATCTCAGCCCCAACCACTTCTGCAAACGGTTCAAGCAGCTGACCGGCACCTCGCTGATCGACTATGTCCAACTGCTGCGCATCAACGAGGCGCATCGTCTGCTGCAGGAGTCGGACGCCTCCGTAGCCGCTATCGCCGAGCAGGTCGGTTACAGCAACCTCACCTACTTCGGCCGCATGTTCAAGCGACTGAAGCGTACCACGCCAAGCGCCGTGCGGCGCGGTTCAGATGGCTAGCAGGTCCTCCTGTCCCAGATACCTAACGCGGCCCGTTCGTATCGAACGGGCCGGGTCGACAATTGTCTGGCGTTATACGCGCTTGAAGTGCCACATATGGCCCTGGTAATCGCCGCGCAGCTGCGGCACCTGCAAGCCTGCGTACATCAGGTGATCGCCGCCGAACACACGATCCTCGCCGACCAGCGCATAGTCGGCCTCCGGCAGCAGTCCCTTGAGCCGCAGCCAGGACAACGGCGGGTTCGGCACAGCCAGCACGCGGAAGAAGAATACTGCCGCCTCCGAGCCGTCCTCGGCGACGAACATCCACGCCGCCTCGTTGCCCTCGAACGGACTGAGCAAGCGGTAGAAATCGCCGAACTGAGTGAGCGGACGAAGCGCCTTGTACTGCTCGACCTGCGCCCGGACGATCGTCTTCTCCTGCTCGGTGAACTTCGTCAGATCGAGCTCGTAGCCGAAGTTGCCCGACATCGCTACCAGTCCGCGCATCTCCAGAGAGGCGTTGCGGTGCACCTGATGGTTCGGAATCTCCGACACATGCGCGCCCATCGCGCTGATCGGGTAGACAAGCGAAGTGCCGTATTGAATCTTCAGACGGCTGACGGCATCGGTGTTGTCGCTCGTCCAGGTCTGCGGCATATAGTGAAGCATGCCGGGATCGAAGCGACCGCCGCCGCCCGAGCAGCTCTCGAACAGGATATGCGGGAACTCCGCGGTCAGCTGCTCCAGCACCCGATACAGCCCGAGCATGTAGCGATGCGCCGTCTCGCGCTGCCGCTGCGGCGGCAATGCGGCGGAGCCGATCTCGGACATATTGCGGTTCATGTCCCACTTCACATAGGTGATCGGCGCGCTGCGGAGGATATCGCTCACCATGCCAAGCACTGCGTCGGCCACCTCAGTGCGGGAGAAATCGAGGATGAGCTGCCCCCGCCCTTCGCTCCTCCGGCGATCCGGCACATGCAGGCACCAGTCCGGATGCTGGCGGTACAGGTCGCTGTCCGGCGACACCATCTCTGGCTCGAACCAGAGTCCGAACTGCATGTCCAGCGACCGCACGCGGTTCACCAGCTCCTCCAGCCCTCCCGGCAGCTTGGCCCGGTCGACGACCCAGTCCCCGAGCGAGCTGGTGTCGTCATTGCGCCGGCCGAACCAGCCGTCGTCGAGCACGAACAGCTCGATGCCGAGCTCGCTGCCCGCCTTGGCGATCGCCTCGATCTTGTCGGCGTTGAAGTCGAAGTACGTCGCCTCCCAGTTGTTGACGAGGATCGGCCGGCTCTTGTCGCGGAACTCGCCGCGACACAGTCTTGTCCGATACAGCCGGTGGAAGGTGCGCGACATGCCGCCGAGCCCCTCGGCTGAGTAGACCATGACTGCCTCCGGCGTCTGGAACGTCTCGCCCGGCTCCAGCAGCCAGCTGAAGTCGAACGGATTGATCCCCATCGTCACGCGCGCCGTGCCGTACTGCTCGACCTCGACCTGCGCGACGAAGCTGCCGCTGTAGACGAAGCTGAAGCCGTAGACGTCGCCGTGATCCTCGTCTGCGCCGTCTCGCACCAATGCCACGAACGGGTTATGATTGTGACTGCTGGAGCCCCGGCTGCTGCCGATGCTCTGGAGACCGGGAGTCAGTCTGCGCCGCTGGACCTGTCGTTCGTTGGCCCATGTCCCGGCGAGATGCACCATATCATAGTCCGAGGTCCGGAAGTCCACGCCCATGCTCAGCGCGCACAGCAGCTTCAGCTCGCTCTGGCCTTCATTGGCGATGCGGACCGAACGCGTCACCGCGTCATGACCTTCGAAGATCGTATAGAGCAGCGTAATCGCCAGCCCCGCCGTCTCGTCGAACAGCTCCAGCTCCAGCGTGTGCGCCTCGTCGTCGCTCTCGACATAGGTCGCAGGCAGCCCCTGCAGCTGCGGCTTGCCCGCATAGATGCGATGGGCGCGGTAGACCGCCTCGGTAATCGTCGAGCCATTAGGGAGCTGGACCTGGTACGCCGGGTGGCGGAAGTCGCTCGCTCCGTAAGCCGGGTACTCCTGCGGCAGCGTATCGTAGGAAAGGCTGCGGTCCTCGGGATACGGATTGGGCGAAAAGGAGTTGCGCTCCACGCGGCGCAGCAACTCGGGGAGCTGCCCATCCCGGACGCGGCGACCCCAGTACACATGCGCGGGCACCCCCGTCTCGACGAGCTGTAGCACATAGCTGATACGGTCGTTGCTCAGATGGAACAAACGCGTTTCTTTATCATATTGAATCGGCATAGGAACCTCCTGATGGTCGAAGTTTGGAGCATGAATTTGAGTTCTCTTGAAGTTACGCTTCCATTATAGCGAGCGGCAGGCGGACGGGCACATGGCGAAATGCGGCGGATATATGGAGAAATGTAGTTTTTCTTATGTAATCCGGCTTAAGCGCCGCCGTAAACGGAGCGCTTGTGGTAAAGTATTAGACAGGAATCGTCCTGGCATTCATGCTATCCGAAAGGAAGGGAATATATTATGACCGTGACTACAGTAAAATGGGGCATCTTCGGTCCCGGCGGCATCTCCGCCAAGTTCGCAAAGGATCTTCGCTATGCAGAAGGCGCAGAGCTGCTCGCCGTCGGCGGCCGCAGCGCCGACAAAGCCAAGGCCTTCGCCGAAACGCACCAGATCCCGCGAGCGTACGGCAGCCTCGAGGAGCTGGCGCAGGACCCGGATGTCCAGATTGTCTACATCGGTACGCTGCATACCGTACATAAGGATAACGCGCTCGTCCTGCTGCGCGCAGGCAAGGCAGTGCTCTGCGAGAAGCCGTTCACGATGAACGAAGCCGAAGCGGCAGAGATGATCGAGGTCGCCCGAGAAAACAACGTCTTCCTGATGGAGGCGATGTGGACGCGCTTCCTGCCTCCGATCGTCCAGGTGCGGGAATGGCTGGCCGAGGGACGGATCGGCGAAGTGCGAATGCTGAAGGCCGACTTTGGCTTCAACATCGGCTGGCAGCCGGATAGTCGGCTGCTGGACCCAGCCAAGGGCGGCGGCGCGCTGCTCGATGCCGGCATCTACCCCGTATCCTTTGCCTCGATGATCTTCGGCGGCGAACCTCAGTCGATCCAGAGCGTCGTCAGCATCGGCGAGACGGGCGTCGACGAGCACTTCTCCCTGCTCTTCGGCTACGAGGGCGGACGCTCCGCCGTACTGAATGCGGGCGTACAGCTCGGGATGGTCGGCGACGCTTATATCTACGGGACGAAGGGCTACATCCACATCCCGAAGTTCCTCTTCGGCAAGACGGCTTCGCTGCATGAGAACGGCCAAGAGCCCGTTCATTACGATGATGGCCGGGAAGAGCAAGGCTACAACTTCGAGGCCGAGGAAGCGATGCGAGCGATCCGCGAAGGCCGACTGGAATCGGTCATCATGCCGCTGGCCGAGACGCAGGCGATCATGGGCACGCTTGATGCGATCCGTGCCCAGTGGGGACTGCGCTATGAGGCCGACGGCGAGGCTTAAGCGTCGGAGAAACGAGGGCCGAAGGGGACTGCCCCTTCGGCCTCTTTTTTTGAGCTGCGCTGCTCCTTTGTCCCTCTATCCCAACCAACAAGGAGAAGACATCTATGGACTATATCCAACGCGGCGTCACCGGCTTCGCCGATCCCGCACAGCCGCTGAAGACGCTGCATGCCAACACCTTCCTGAGCTTCGCGCACGCCACCGATCCCGGTCGTCTCGTGCTCACCTGGGAGGATATCGATCTGACCGGCAAAAACTATTACTGGTTCCTGATGCGCTACGGCGAGGAGGAATGGAGTTTCTTCCTCAATGCCTATTATCCCCTCGTCGCGATCCGGCGCGAATCGCCAAAGACTCGCTTCGGCTACATGACGCAGGCCGAGCTCGATACGATATACCGGAACCCTGTCGCTACATCAGGTTATACCTTACTTAGCCAAGAGATGCTGGACGAGCAACTGACGCCAGAGGCGATGAGCCGTCTGGACGCTACCGAGCTGACGCAAGCCCGCTATTGGCAGCCGCGCTCCGTGGAGGATCTGGTGTTCAATAATTGGGACTAGCCGATGTCGCCGCTCCATCGCGGCTTTGGCGCTCCAGTGCACCTTTCTTCCCTTGCAAGGGCGTTCCGTCGGGATTCGCCTGCTCCAGTGCGCTTTGTTTGCTGGCGGTAAGCCTCGATTAGCGGATTGACTTATTGCCGCCAGCAACCGAGCGTGGACGGCTTACCCGTCTGCTCCCACTAGCGCGCGGTCGATCAGTACAGCCGCGTCGGCGCGTGTGGTCAGAGCCTGAGGCGTCAGCCGCCCTTGCGGATCGCCCTGCACTAGACCCGCTGCGACTAGCGAAGCGATGTCCGCCTCCGCGTAGCTCGCGATCGCCTGACGGTCGGCGAATCGGCTCAACCGCTCCGCTCCCGTCGTGTCATCCGACTCGCTGTAGTCTGCGGTTCGCAGCGCTCTGGCGAGCATCACCATCATATCCTGTCGACTGATCGGAGCGTGCGGGCGGAATCCTCCCTCCGGATCGCCCCGGACGATGCCATGGCGATATGCCAGCTCCAGCTCCTCGGCATAGTACGCTCCCGCATCGATGTCGCTAAAGCCGTCAGCATTGCCGAGATCAGCCTTGTCGCTATCCCCGGAATCGGCTCCCGCTCCAAGTCCGAACGCCCTGACGAGCAGCAGCGCAAAGTCTGCGCGGCTGATGTGTCGCGTAGGCTCGAAGACACCAGCGCCCATCCCCTGGACGACGCCAAGCTCAGACAACCGCTGAATCGCTCCATACGCCCAATGTTCCGCAGGCACATCCTCAAAATCCATACTCTCACCGGTTGCTTCCTTCGCCGGAGCATGCAAGGCATACGTGCCTGTCTGCGTCACGGTGAAGACAAGCTGCCCCGTGTCGCCATCGTAGCTGCTGGCGAGCGGCACGAATACGGTTCCCGGGTCTCCAGATAGCCAATAGACCGCTGGCACTGCTCCAGGCATCGCATGCTCAGACGCAGTGTTCAGCAGAATCGTGACCGGTGGCGACAGCTCGCCATCCACAGACTCGCCGTCGACAGAGAGCGTAAGTCGCACGGTCCGCATCAGCGCACCGTCCACACGCTCACCGGACCCGCGCCGCGCCTCTCCCTGAGTATAGCGCATACGCTCACCCGCCTCGTTCTTCGCTTCGACCAGCGTCACGCCGCTCCACGCGGCGGGTACGCCCCGCGCCTCGCCCTCGCTCAGCGCGACGGCGACCCTGGCCTGGCGAGCGCCAGCGTACCGCTCCCCCTGGAAGAGCATCGTCGGGACCCGCAGCGCAGCGCCGGGAGCAGCCAGCTCCAACGTCAGGTCGATGCTCGCATACTGCCGCAACGCCGCGGCTGGCAAGTCAAAGCTGTAGACGCGCTCCGCTTCCTCCTTGCCGCTATAGCCTCCCTCTGCCTCCACGCGCACCGTGCGCTGCCCTGCCTCGTCAGACTGCGCCAACCGGACAGCGGCGGTCCACTCGCTATCCGTGACGCGCAGCGCGATGCTGCCGTCCGTCGCGGTCTCGGCGACGGCATCGATCCGCACGCCGCCGTCCTCCAGCACCGTCACGGTAGACGGCACAAGCGGCGTCACTGGAGGCATGTAGCCGCCCCCGTCCGGAGGCGAGCCAGGCTCCTCCGTCTGCGGCGCGAGGAAGCGCAGGAAATCGCCCCGCACGATCTGGCCCTCGGCATCGCGCTCGTATGCTGCGACAGGCTCCAGACTGGCAAAGTTAGCCGACGTCAGTCGCACACCCTTGCTATTCACCGACCCTGTGCCGTCGAACAGATAGTTCGTCGGCGATGCCAGCGAGGCCGGATAGGCGTCCCGGGCCGTATGCTCCGTCTGGTAGGAGACGAAGCCCTCGAGCGTGAAGTCGGTCGGAATGCCGGGGTATGTCGTAAAGCTAAGATTGCCCCGGGCGTTGTCATAGGCGATATTGTCCCGGGCGATGACGCCGGGATTGCTGTTGCTGGTGAAGCCGTAAGCGCCGTTGCCGAATGCCAGGCTGCCCTTGATTACATGCGGCACGTGGATGCCTTCGCCCCCCAGCTTAAAGCCGTTTTTGTCGCCGGCGCCGACCGTGCCGTCGGTCAGGAAGCCATTGTTATAGGCGATGCTGTCCTCGATCAGGACTGGTCCGATCGCCCCGGTGCCCGCCTTCGTGTACAGATCCCAGCCGTCATCGATATTGTTGTGCGCGATGCAGCCGCGGAATACATTGCCCACGCCCGAGGTCAGCTTGGCGGCGAAGCCGTCGGCATTGTTGTCAGACGGGTCGCGATTGTCAAAGGAGGTGCTGTTGAGGATCAGATTATGCGACGGCCAGTTCGCCGGGTCCTGCTCCGTCGTGTCTGTCCGGCTGATCTGCAGACCGGTATCGCCATGTTCGTAGAAGCGGCTGTTCTCGACGATGTTGTGGCTGCCGCCAACCGTAAAACCCTTCGTATTGCCCGCTGAGCGCGCGAAGTCCAGCCCCGCGATATGCCAGTAGTCTCCGCTCAGGACGACGCCTTCCGAGCGGCGGTCAAAGTCGATGACCGGCTGCGTCCCCGGCTCGGCGATCATCGTCTTGGGCGCACCCTCGCGGCCGTCGTTGTACCTCGCGATCTGCAGGCTGCTGCGGCGCACATAATGACCGTCCAGGACGACGATCCGCTGCCCCGGCATAACGTACTCGACCGCCGTATCGAGGTCGAGCGGCCGCTCCCGGCTGCCGTCTCCAGCCGGCGCGCCGTCTGGCGACACATACAGATCTTCGCCTCCCCGATAGCTCCTCATCTCTACTGAGACGTTGCGGACGATCCGGGCATAGTCGGTCAGCCGCTGCGTATCGTCCGGCACGAAACTGACGCTGAAGCTCGTCTGATCTTGCGCTGTCAGCACAGCAGGCACCTCCACCCGCTCCCCGGCGCTCGCCTCGGCATCCTCGAGGATCACTGTCCTCCCCTGCCGGACAGTGACGACGCCGTCGACATTGGGACGCAGGACAAGCCGATACGCTGTCTCGGACGTCTGCTGCCGCGAGAGGATCTCGAGCTCCGGCGCGACCGGCTCCGGCTCTGGCAGCTGCTGCGGCGGATCGGTGGCTGCCGCCGTCACCTGTAGCTCGATACCGCTCACCTCGATCGTCGCCAGTCGGGCGGCGAAGAAGCCGACGTACATCGTCTCGCCGTCCTGCGACCTCAGGATGTCCGGCTCGAAGACGAGCTCCTCGCGGCCGTCATTGATCCGGCCGGTGAAGCCGCTGTTCGTCTTGGCCAGCGTTAGCCGGTACGGGGCTGCGGGATGCGTATTGTCCGGTCCCGGACGCTGCTCCTGCAGCATGATCGACCGCACACCCCGGCTGCCCGCGCCGTCGGGCGATTCGACGCCCGTGCGGACGAGCAGCTGCGTGCCATTGGGCAGACGCGTGCCGCCGCTATAGCCGCCGACGGCCGCGATGTTGGAGGCGAACACGCTGCTCGTGTCCGGCTCGCCGATCACATCTCTCGCCATGATGCCATACGCCTCCTGGCCGTCATGCGGCTGCTTGGCATAGGCGGTCACATGGATGTCCGCCGACAGCGTGAAGTTGTCCTGCGTGGCATCCAACTCTGTGTAATAGTACGAGATGCCGTCATGGTCCCCTGTGACCTTGCCGCCGCCCTCCAGCGCGATCAAGCGGACCGTGCCGTCCTCCAGCTCCTCGATGCGATTGTTGGCTGAAGAGGTCGACTGGCCGAAGCGGATGCTTTTCCACTCGTGCGCCGCCGGAGCCCTGACCGTGATCGGCAGCATGATCGGCGACAGCTCCTCGTCGCCCGGCACGATCCGCACCTCGTAGGTGCCGGGCTGCGCGCTGTCGACTGCCGACGGGTCCGCCGCATAGTCGACGTAGCGCTCCAGATCGCCGTTGTCGTAACGCATAGCTACCTCGAGTCCGGCGGGATCGAATGACTCGCCGACGAGATATGTTGTCTGCGGATAGCCGGTGACGACGAGCCCCTCCAGCGCTCGCGTCTTCACCGTGACCGGGAGCGTCGCCGTCTGCCCCTTGTGCGTGAAGACGACCTCCCGCTCTCCCGGCGTATCGGTTGACAGCGCCGACACCTCGTACTCGCCGCCCGTTAGCCGGACGGCGCTGCCGTCGCTATAGACGGCGTATAGCACGAGACCATCCAGTTGAAGCGCATCCCCGATATAATACACCGTCTGTCGCGGCGCCTGCCGAATCTCCAGCCGTTCGAGCGCTGCCTCCCGCACCGTCACCGGGAACGAGACATGCACGGACGGCGTCGCACGAGACGTCAACGTAACAATCCATTCTCCGGCATCGTCCAGCGCATGCGGCGCTCCTCCATCGACCGGGCGGCCATCCACCTCGACCATGTAGTCGGCTGCTGTCAGCTCCTCGATTCGGTAGCCGTCATCGTAGACCGCCTCTACCGTCAGGCCTTGCAGGTCGAGACGGTCGCCAGGATAGTACGAGGTCTTGGCCGGATAATACTTGATCCGCAGCGCCGTCATCGCCAGCTCCGTGATGACGATCTCCACCTCGGCGGTGCGTCCCAGATAATGGAGGGTCAGCGTCTGCCTGCCGATCCGGCTGCTGTCGAAGCCCGTGACGATAATCTCCTCTGGAGACAGCGTCCGCTCGCTCTCATCGGCGAAGCTCGCCCGCACCTGTAAGCCATCCAGCGACAGCGGTTCGCCGAGGCGATAGTTGGTCTTCATCGCCGATGCGTCCGCGATCAGCTCCGTGACGACACGTTCATCGACCGTCAGCGTATAGCTGCGGAACGCCACCTCTGCATCGCGCGCCACGTACAAGCCTCCATAAAGCGGTGTCTGCGATGACCCGTCCCAGGCGAACGTCTGGCGCTCGCCATCGACCGATAGCTCGAGCATATCGCCCGACTTGCGGATGCGCAGCTCGTACGTTTGACCGCCTGCGGGCGCTGCCGCCTCTGCGAAGGTCGGCAGCTTCGTCTGCGCGCCCCCTTGCTTGGCGAAGCCCTTCATGACCGTGTCGAGCGCCCCGACCGCGACATAGCTCGCCGTCTGGGTCGACGAATCGCCATGTGCGCCCACCGACTCGCGCACCATCAGGCCAAAGGACTTCTGGTTCGGCGAGCCGATCGAGGCCGTCTGATTGAAGCTGCGGACCTCAACCTGCGCCTGCAGCTCGAAGCTTGCGCCTGCAGGAATCTCCTTATACACGAAGGAGATTCCCTCATCGCCGGAAGCGATCTTGCCTCCTGTTGCTGACAGGACCAAGGCATCGCCGAGCTCGTCCATCGGCTGCGGGTTGCGCTCGCCGCTCGTATTGCCGCCGAATGCGCTGAAGCGCCAGTCCCCGTCCTCCGATTGCGCTTCGTCTGCCTGCTCAGGCTGCGCCTCCTGGACCTCTGCCGCGATCAGCGGCATCGAGGCCAACAATACGACCCACGCCAAGCCCGATAGCAGCATCGTTCTCCACCACGGTAATCGTCTCAATGTTCCCATCACCCTCTCCGAATAGTTGCAAGCGGTTTCATCATAGTCCACCCTTCCTGTAACCTCAATAATCATTAGCTCAGGTTCAAGCGATATGAGGGCCGCCCAATCTCTCGAAGGGGATAGATATGAGCCAATGATCGCTTGTGTCATGTGGTAAAATCATGAAAATATAGGCTTCTGATGAAATGATTATTGGCGTTACAAATTCCACATGTTACCATTTTATCGTGAAAGGAGGCATGCGAATGAAGCATCGTACCAGCCGTTCACCATGACATAGCATCAAGGGAGGAACGAAACGTAAGCGCTATCAAGGGAGTGTTCTCCACCCTCTGAGCACCACCCAAATGAAGAGAAAAGGATGTGTATTCATGCGAAAAAACTTGTCCTTTGTCCTGACCGTTGCATTGGTCATGTCACTGTTGGCTGTCTTCCCTGCGTCTGCCGCCCCTGACTTCTCCATGAAGGGCTTCGCCACGCTCGGCGGAGGGACCACTGGCGGCAATGGCGGGACGACCGTCACGGTAAGCACCGGCAATCAGTTGTTGCAGGCGCTCGCCAACAAACCGGCGAATACGCCTCTGAAGATCTACGTCAACGGCACGATAACGCCGGGCAACACCAACGCCACCAAAATCGACATCAAGGACGTTAACAATGTCTCCATCCTAGGCGTTGGCACGAATGGCGTGTTCCGGGGCATCGGGATCAAAATCTGGCGCGCCAACAACATCATTATTCGCAATGTAAAAATCCATGAAGTGAACATCGGCGACAAGGACGCGATCAGCATCGAAGGGCCTGCCCGCAACATCTGGATCGACCACAACGAGCTGCACCACAGCCTGAATGTGGACAAGGATTACTACGATGGTCTGTTCGACGTCAAGCGCGACGCGTACAACATCACCTTCTCCTGGAACTACGTTCACGACGCATGGAAATCGATGCTGATGGGCTCCTCTGACACCGATAATTATCAGCGCAATATTACGTTCCATCATAACTGGTTCCGCAACCTGAACTCCCGCGTCCCTAGCTTCCGGTTTGGCGAAGGCCATGTGTATAACAACTACTTTGACAATATCCTCGAGAGCGGCGTCAACTCCCGGATGGGCGCGCGTCTGAGAGTGGATAACAATGTATTCGAAAAAGCAGTCAATCCGATCGGGTCCTGGCACAGCAGCCAAATCGGATACTGGCATGTCTCCGGCAACCAGTACATTAACAGCAGCGGCAGCATGCCGACCAGCTCAACGGTCAATTATACGCCGGGGTACAGCTATACGCTGACGCCTACCAATCAGGTCAAGCAGATGGTTATGCAGTACGCTGGGGTCGGCAAGGTAAACCCGTAGCTACCAGCTTTTGACGAACCATCCGTGCGCTGCCCGCAGCGGCGCGCGGATGGTTTTTTCGTCATAGACGAAATGGAAATTTGGTGCTACATTTGAATGATATTTCACCAAAGGAGAGTGTTTTATGAAAAGCATCTTCATACTGTCTATCGGGGAAAGCACAAACTTATAAAACGCGGAAGTTTCATTTTTACGTTGAGTCAATGGGCTTCCGCGGTTTTTAAAAAACCGGGAGGTAAACCTTGAAAACAAATAACTGGGAAGCATTTTTTGACGCGCACGCTCCGCATTATATGAGCAACGGTTTTACGAAAAACACAATTGCCGAAGTGGATTTTTTGCTGACAGAGCTGACATTGCTGCCAGGCAGCGAGATTCTGGATATCGGCTGCGGCACGGGCCGGCACGCCATCGAGCTGGCCAAGCGAGGCTATCGGGTAACAGGCGTAGATATCTCGGCAGGTATGCTCGCTGTGGCAGCCAGACAAGCGGACGAGGCGCAGGTACACGTTGATTGGGTTCATTCCGATGCGACCGCCTACGTTCCGACGAAACGCTTCGACGCCGTCCTCTGTCTGTGCGAAGGCGCATTCGGACTGGTCGGCAGGGACGAGGAGCCGATAATTCATGATATGGCGATCCTTCGGGTCATCTCCGACGCCCTCAAGCCATGCGGCAGATTGATCCTGACCACTCTGAACGCTTATGCCAGAGTG